>Ga0138256_10006665_pt1 | contig 12213 bp, 11 predicted proteins | sample KNB2016incub_MG_FD_105486 | JGI IMG/M metagenome (GOLD analysis project Ga0138256, IMG submission 105486) | Active sludge microbial communities from wastewater in Klosterneuburg, Austria - KNB2014incub_MG | ecosystem: Engineered > WWTP > Activated sludge > Unclassified | place: Austria... | reverse complement strand
CGTTCTTGCCTGCTTCAAGGCAAGCAGGATTTTTGCCTGAAAGTTGCAAAAATCGTGACAAAAACTACTCATTTTACTAGGGACCTAAACAGTTACTTTTTCTTATTATACTAGAAATAAATATAGAGATATTAAATATACCAGTTTCTATTGATATCATGATTTCTACATCTGTCAGGATTTTTATTTTATTTGTTTCTAAACTTTTTCATATCCAAGTGAATAAATCCCCAGGTATGCCCATCCAGATCTTCAATGGTCCGGACTTGCATAAAACCTTCATCAATCATTGATATGGGTTCTGTGCCACCAGCTTTCAAACCACCCTCCATTATGGCATTTACTTTTTCATAGCTTTCTACAGGAAGGGTATAAGATGCCGATTGATATGCTTTTTGATCGGGCATTTGTTTTTTTATGTAGGATCTGAACATATTTTGTGATTGCAGCATGATGTAGATATGATCACTCCACACCATACATTTTTGGTTTTCGTCCGTAAATTCCGGGTTGACAGTAAATCCCAATTCAGCATAGAAATGCATGGATTTCTCGACATTGTCCACAGGTAAATTGATGAATATTTGTTTTGTCATGTGTATGCAAATGATATGTGAAACGTCTTTATAATCACTTTTATATTTTAGTCGATTTTTGATTCAGCATATTTTTTAAAACTGTTTAAAACCGAAAAACAAAAGTCTCTTTGTTTGTCGATCGGATTTGTTTGTTCCGGTTCAAACGTTTCGATTACAGTAGTCGAATCACTATTTGATACAAATTTTATCACTGATTTTCTACCATCATCGCCTGTGTATTTTATCAGTTGGTGCAGTATAACTACATCATATTTACCGCTATGGTCAAACCCTTCACTGCTGTCTTTAGCTTCCATCCGGAATAAAAAACGCCCTCCTGTTTGTAAATCGTTTTCAACCCTCGGGCAATGCCAATCGACAAATGGAATATTCCAATGCATGATATCAGCAGGATTTGCCCAAATTCTCCATACACTTGCTATGGGTTTTTCGACTGTAACTTCTACCGTTATTGTTGGAGATTGTGGTTTCATTTATGATATTTTAAAGTTTGGCTAATTACAATATTATCACTTTTGTATATTGTTTGTTGATTAGTCTTGTGTAACACCATATAAAATTGCTTCTTTCAATGTGGCCATATTTATATCTTTCAATGTTTTGAATTTTATACAATATCCGGTCACACTTGCCTTGCCAAGTTCTTTGCCAAATGTCTGGGCTAAGTAATTTTTATCTTTTATGCCAAGTATGTAAACAGAGATACCTGATGTATTTGAGCTGATGCCAATCTGATAAAACTCTTTTGTATTTCCGTCTGCATACCTGATGGTCCGAAGTCCATATCCTACATTTGGATTAGAAACAATTTTACCTGTATCATCTTTACCATCTAAGAACCATAATTTGCCATTTGGCAATATTTCCAGGATGAATTGGTGTAAAGCTTGCATTTCTCTACCTTTTGATTCAGGAAGGCTGTCAAAATACCCTTTGATTTGTTCTGTTACGCTCATGTTTATTCTAATTCTTCGCAGTCAAATGTATGAAAATTTAGCAAATCGATGATTACCACAGCGATATTTTCGTCACAGTCGATACGCAAAATTTTATCAATGTCTTCCAGGTCAAAATTCCATTTTTCGTTTGGTAGTATTTTGCCAATATGAGGTTTGAGCTTCTTTACCTGCATTTTGGTTTTAACAGACGTTTTAAAAACAAAAATCATTTTTTTGATAAAGTTGCCAATAATTCTTCCAGATTCAGGATTGTCACTGTAAATCCTTCTTTGAAGCCCATTTCTATCATCTTCTCCATACGTGCAAGCGATTCATTAAAAATAGTAATATTTACTTTTGTAATGCCGTCTTTTTCGCTAAAGGTGTAGTCCCATTCCGAACCTGGCAATTCAGGGTTTTCATCTTTGTCTGCAAATGTATTATACATCTTAAAATTCGTTATTGGGGTAATGGATGTGTACTCCTGAATGGCCCAACGTTCTAACCCTTCCGGGCTTACCATTGCATAAAATCTTTTACCACCAACTACAAAATTCATATATTTTGTACGGGCGACCCACGGTGCAGGAGCTGTCCATTGATCCAGAATTTCAGCTTTGGTAAATGCATCCCACACTAAAGAATGTTCGGCATCAAATTCTCTGGTGATAAATACCTTTTTTGCTTCTTTGTCAACGGTAAAATCAAATAGCAAGTTGTTCATTTTTTTTGTTTTGATAGAGTTAATAATATTGTGTCAAGTTGATTAAACTGTGTCTCCCAATTTTTCCTGAATTGGTGTAGCCATTGGTCCAATTCCTGCATTTTTTTAGGGTTAAAATGATAATAAATTTCTCTGCCTGAATGCTCAGGGGTTATCAACTGGCATTCCTGTAATACTTTGATATGTTTTGATACGGCTTGGCGGCTCATATCAAATTTTTCAGCCATGGCAGATGGTGTTAATGCCTGGATAGCAACAAAAGCTAAAATGGCCCTTCGTGTAGGGTCAGCAATCGCCTGGAATATGTCTTGCTTCATGTTCGAATATTTAATTGAGCAACTTTCAGGTTGCAAATATAAATGCAACTTTTGAGTTGCGCAAATTTATTTGCAGATATTTTTAATCGTGATGAAATACTTAGAAATTTGTTGATAGTTTTTTTTAGGAAATCATACTAAGATGCTTCACAAAAAGGAAAGTTGAACTCTATTTTTATCAGCATTCAATATCAACCCAACTTCTGTTTCAAGTTTCATACTGATGATAATGCTACCGAGGTATAGCGAAAGACCAGTGCTGGAAATAAATATTGTCCTATATTGGATAGGCAGTCAAAGATGTGTCTCAGCTAAATTTATTGAGAAATAGGGAGTGAATATTTTATTTCAAGATGATTTTTACCTTTAGACTTTCGTTTGATGATTCTGTGGTCTCTTCAGGAATCCGGATGTATGTGATAAATAATGATTAGCAGAAACTGATCATTCAACTAACCAACAGCATTGATGTTAACTGTCATAATTACCGATCATTTTTACCTGATGCCCTTATTTTTATATCAATAACCATTTGATTAATTCTTAATTTCAGCAATACTTCATGAATGCAGATACAAATTAAAAGTCAAAAGATACAATCAGCTTATAAGCTGTTTTGACCTTGATGATTATCAAAATAATAGACAGAAAAGTACTTCTCTGCATGATATTTCAACTTCATTTTATCAAAAGCAATAAACTACTTCTGATACCAAACTTATTTTTCAACGGGCGCAATAACTCTCAAATGAATCAAACGAAGTTTTTCGGACAATTTTATTTTATAGTTCTAAACAAAGTTACATAATATTTTCCATTTAAAAGCATAAAATAATCCCTTCAGAATAAATGATATACACTCTTTATTTTTAAAGAGTATATAACATTTAGGTAAAAAACAATTTAAAAAATAAAAATATGAAATTGCCCAAAAAGAGGTACATAAAAATGCAAAATCCCTACTCAGAATCTGTCGGGTTTGACAAAATTATATCGAACCCACATTAAATATATGTATTTAATGTTCAATAATTATATGTTTTTCAGTGCTTCCTACATACTAACCTTAAGTATAATTTTGCCGGAAGTTTCATTTTTTGAACCAGATACATATTCGCTATTGTCAATAATTCTTTTTATTAAATCCTTAATGGCGACATTGTTATATTGACAAATGGCTGGCATGAGAGAACGCTCGGGGTCCATATTTGGCATGGCATTTACATCAAGAGCATATATATGACCGTTTTTATCCACCCTGAAATCTGTCCTGCTCATACCGGAAAGACCTATCTTTTTGTGTAGTTTTTCCGCTGATTCCATGAGGTCATCAGAAATGGAGTCAGAAAGATTCGGGCCGAATTCACGCTTGGTTTTGACCAAAGATTGGCCGGCAATGTATATATCTTCTTGTTCTGCAGGTACTATTTCTACCGGCGGGAGTGCATGATAATATTTACCTCCGGACACAGGGATGACGGCTACTGAAAATTCTCTGCCAAAAATGTAAGGCTGAAATATTAAATCATCATCTGATGTGCTCAAATGGTTTTTCATCCAGGTTCCTTTTCCTATATGTATATTTCTGTGGCAACTTCCTTTTCGGGGTTTTGATAAATATAAAACATCATCTTCAAGGCATGTGGTTTCAAAAAATATGTCAGGCGTCAATATCCCAATTGGACTACATAGGTCAGGAAGAATAGATTTATCCTGAGCTATTTTTAAAGCATCAAAAGATGAAGCAGTATGTTTTATTCCGTAATGCTGTAACCAACCGGCAACTTCTGTTTGACCTGCATCTTTGTATCCGTAGCACAGGTTAAAAATCAGATCATATTTTTTGAGTTTTTCCAGCATATCTTCATTAAATCCATCAAAGTGTACGATTTCAGCATTGATTTCGAGTGGAGTTTGGGACAATAGAAAAGCAAGGGTTTCTGCATTAACATTTTCCTTCCACGGAGTAAGTTCAGATTCGGTATACAAATATGCCAGTTTCATTAATATTTAACGATTTTGATTGGTCAAAGATAGTTCCGGAAGTTTCAATTTTATGATTAGTCAGATTAAGTGTTGGTTAAGAGATTGTAATGAAAATGTTATCTAATTTATATAAAAAAAGCCCCCACAAAAGTGGGAGCTTAAGATTAAAGCCAAACAATTTTATAATAAAGCAATATATTTCAGAATTACATATCATTTAAGATGCCACATCAAAGTATTGATGTCATCGCCACCTTGCCTTGTCACTGCTTCTGATCTGTTTGGTCCATTCAGACCCTGCTCGATGATAGGATAGATAAAACGTACAGGTATTTTCCCCCCATTTTGATTGGAGATAGCTGGAGTTAAAGCTGGTATTTTGGTTCTTCTCCAGTCGTACCATGCTTCCATTCCCTGATAGAAAAATGATATCCACTTTTGGAAACCAATTTTCTTCAGATTATCATCTGCATTGCCGGTCAGTTTTATCTGTACTTTATCCATATAACCACTTGGCAACGTCAAACCATAAAACCCGAAAGATGCATTGACACCTGCCTGATAATAGGTATTTGCTTCACCTGAAATCCATCCTTTAGCTGCTGCTTCAGCCAATAAAAACTGCAATTCTGCGTAGGTCATAATCACACCTTTGGCTATGTTTAATCCTTGTGCGGTTACTGCATTTTCATAGTAGATGTCACTGATTCTGGAGTGGTTTTCAGGTCCACCGGCATAAGTCAGTGCATCTACATCATTCAGACCGTTAGGCAATCCAATAAATTGTGGACTGGCAGTGCCTTCTGTTTTTGGGGTTGCTCTGTAGAATATGGTCAGTCTGGGGTCAGACAATGACACCAAAGTATCCAACATAAACTTGCTCGCTCTGAATTCATTAAACGAACCGCTTCTAGCTGTAAACAAAGGAAACTGATCCGGAGACGCAGCTTTGAAAGTATAAACAGCATTGTCTTCATTTCCGGCAAATAAAGGATTGGCAGATGCATTGGAAATGATATCTGTCAACTCCGCCGCTGGAGATTTTTTATTGGAAATACGGATTAAATATCTTACCCTTAAAGAATTGGCCAATTTTCTCCATTTGCTAAGATTGCCACCATATATCAAGTCTCCGCCAACTACTCCTGAAGTGCTGCCCAGCAATTGATTCGCTTCTTTTAGATCTGCCAGTATACCTGTATAAATAGCTTCCTGGCTATCGTATTTGGTATAGAAAATACCATCTTTAGCTTTGATGGCTTCACTGTACGGAATGTCTCCATATGCATCTGTGACCAATGAAAACATCCAGGCACGCATTACCAAGGCAACCCCTTTTGTACCATTGTCACTGGTTTCTTCAGCAGCAATGATGATGTTTTGGATATCTCTGAGTTTATTGTACGTTGTATTCCAAATACCATTGATCTCTCCCCACAAATATCTGTCTTCGTTAACAAACTGATTTTTGGCCGTGTGCTGAATGACAATATTGCCTATTCCCCAGCTTTCACCCAGGACCTGATTGATCATATCTCTTTGGATGTCAGGTAGCAGGAGTTGTGGAGTTACCTTCTCCGGCGCGTTGTTATTGGTATTGATTTCTTCAAAATCTTTGGTACAAGATATGGTCACCATACTGAATATCAAGGCTACCAGAAATATATTTATTTTGTTCATTTCTCTTAAAATTAATTTGTTGTTTATTAAAATTTCAAACCTACATTCACACCAAAACTCTTCGTAGATGGGATCGCTACTGACTCCACACCCGGTATGATGGTACCACCGGAAGTAGAAGCTGTTTCAGGATCTACGTGAGGTACTTTGGACCATAACATTAAGTTTCTGCCTACGATAGAAAGGGTAATGTCACGTACGCCGGATTTGCCCAATATTTTGTTTGGAATCGTGTATGAAAGTTGTACCTCTCTCAGTTTGGTAAAACTGGCATCATAGATCACACCTTCTACCAATCTTCTGCCTAAGGTATAACTTGTATGCCACTCTCTGGCAGAAAGTTTGGTGGTATTGGGTGCAAATGAACCGTCAGCGTCTTGTACTACACCATCTCCTATCACTCCATTGCCTTCTTTCGTCAGATCATACCCATCTTGTCTTCCTTCGAGGGTTTCTACTATGATCCCTCCTTCTCTGCCTACTGTCTGAGTGTGCGAATAGATTTCTCCACCCTGTCTGGAATCAAACAATATGCTCAACCCTACACCTTTGTAGTTAAAAGTATTTCTGACACCTGCCATCCAGTCCGGATTGTAATTGCCCAGTTTTATTCTTTCTGTTGTAGCAACCGGTTTTCCATTGGCAGAATAAACGACCTGGCCAACATACTGACCTGATGCATCGTAGTATTTATCATTAGGATCTGAAGAAACCCTTTCAAATCCGATACCGTACATATCACCCATTCTTTCGCCTACACGAGCTTCTACTGTGATGTATCTGTCGGCCATGACGTAGTTATTGATCTCTTGTCCTGATTCCGGATCTGTGTAAAGTTCTTTTACTGTACTTCTGTTGGCAGACCAGTTGACATCTATATCCCATGAAAATCCTGTAGGATTTTTGAATGGGGTAAGGTGAAGGACCGCTTCTACACCACTGTTTTGGATCAATCCTGCATTGATTACTCTTGAAGAATATCCTGTTGTATTACTCAATTGGATAGGAAGGATTTGGTTACGGCTATTGGAATTGTAATACGTCAGATCCAATCCTACTCTATTCAGGAAAAACTTTAGTTCTGTACCAATTTCAAATGAAGAACTGATTTCCGGTTTTAGATTGGCATTCGGCAGGGCAGATGACTCTTCAAAAGCAGGAAGGCCATTGGCAGCAGTTTGCGCGTTGTAAGTAGCCAACAATTGATAAGGGTTGGTATCATTTCCTACTTGTGCATAACCTACTCTTAGTTTACCAAAAGAAAGTGATTTATTGTCTAAGTTAAGTAATTCTGAAAATACCAAACTTGAACTTGCGCTGTAATAAAGGTAGCTGTTATTGTCCGTTGGCAATGTACTCGACCAGTCATTTCTCAAAGATAAATCAAGGAATAAATAGTCTTTATATCCAAGATTACTGAATGCATAAAGACTGTTTATTCTTTTTTGAGAGTTAAAAGCATAAGACTGAATGGCTACTTTACTATTATTCAACGAGTAGATGCCAGGTACAGCTAGTTCAGGCGCACTCACATCAGATAGGTTAAATCGTTGGTCCAATCTATTACCACCCAAAGATACTGAGTAAGAGAAATCAGTATTGCTTTGTGGAGCATATGCCAATAAGAAGTCTGTGTTTCTTTCTTCAGAGAATATTTTTTCTTCACGATAGCTACCCAATTTGAATCGCTGAGTACTATAAGCTCTTTTTCTTGCTCTGAATTCATTATTGATATCTGTACCGCTTCTAAGCATCAGGCTAAGTGCAGGTGTGAATTGATAATTTAAAGATAAATTTCCGAAAACACGATTTAGGTCTTGGCTATTGGTATTTTCATACACATTAAAATAAGGATTGTCATGGTAGTTATAGTTCCAACCAAATTGATTGATACCTTCACGACCAGATTGCCAGTAGTTTTCTAAGGCAGACATACTCGTATTTCTTGGGAACCAACAGTTGAATAAATACATGATATTTTCTGTACCATAACTTAGATTAGGTCTGTTGCCACTTTTATTATTCATGATGTTGACATTCATTCTTACTTTAAATTTGTCTGTAAGATTGTAGCCACCATTCAAAGCAGTAGTGTATCTGTTCAGGTCAGTATTCGGTACGATACCTGTTTGATTTAATGAAGTAAATGACACTCTGAAGTCAGACTTGTCATTGCTGCCGGAGAATGCAATATTGTTGGTATAAGCATGTCCTGTCTGGAAGAAATCTTTGATATTATTTGGTTGAGCGTTGAATGCGGTTGCATTGATGGTACCTCTTTGTTGCAACTGAGCTGCAAGAGATACGGGTCCGATCACTGAATATAGATTGCCCACATCGCCACCTCTGAAACCATTGCTGGTTGGAGAATCATATTGTGCCAAAAGCTGACCTTCCATTTTTGGGCCCCAGCTTTCATCCACACCATCTCGGAGACCGCCACCATTACCATCTATAAAGTTGAACTCACCATTCAGTCCCTGACCATATTCATTCTGATATTCAGGAAGTCTGAGGGCATTTTCAAATGCAATAGTAGAGTTGATAGATATGCCTAAACCTTTGTTTCTGGCACCTGTTTTGGTTTTAATGACGATGGCACCATTGGCAGCTCTTGATCCGTACAAGGCTGTAGCACTTGCACCTTTCAGTGCAGTCATGGTTTCGATGTCATCAGGATTTACAAAACCTGCACCATTCCCATAATCCGCTTCTTGGAAACTACGACCAGACGAACCATTAAATTGATTGGTAATAGGCACTCCATCTACTACAAATAGTGGTTGGTTGTTATTGATATTAAGGGATCGCTCTCCTCTGATGCTTACTCTCGCTGATGCACCGATACCACTCGGATTGCCCACGATGGTCACACCAGCTACTTTTCCGGCAAGAGAATTGAGCAGATTGGTTTCTCTGGCCTTGATCAAGTCGTCCCCTTTTACGTCCTGGACAGCATATCCCAGAGCTTTTTTCTCTCTTTTGATACCCAAAGCAGTCACTGTTACTTCGCTGAGTCCAATGGCATCTTCTTCCAAAGTTACCATTACAGATGTTTGGTTGTTCAATACTACATTCTGCGTTTTGTAACCTACATATGTGGTTACCAATGAAGATGTTGGACTATTGACCACTAGTTCAAAATTGCCGTCTAAGTCAGTAATAGTCCCGTTAGTTGTATTTTTTTCAGAGATAGAGGCTCCTATTAATATTTCACCGGTGGTACTTTTAACTGATCCGGTAATTCTTACCTGAGCATAATTATAGCTCAATGACAAGAGAACCAATAGCAGACCCAATAGAGCTGGTAAAAATTGTTTTCTTTTTAACATACAGATTGATTTTGTTTTAATAAATAATCCGCAAAGGTGTCTTTTAAGTATTAAGTGAAAGTTGGCTGTATATTATTTAGGAGTGATGTAATTGTTAAAATAGAATGATTAATTAATATAAGTATAACTTTGAGTAAGGGGAAAAATTCAAATTTACCGTCCGGGCGGTTGGTTTTACTAAAAAGGTATTTATCATGTCATTTAAGACACTTCGATGGTCGCTGTTTTTATAGTTTCAAAATTTGTAATTCAGTCAATACCAAACCCCTGTCGGCATACGTTTCAGTCTGTTGCTGAAAGGTTGAACTTTTATCATACTGTAAAACCTATTTTCTAATCACTCCATCCAATACCTCACCAACTTTTGTCTTATTATTATAATCATAACCTAGAAATGCAGCGACTGTTTTGGCTATTTGATTCTGAAAAAAGCGGGATTTGTATTTTCTTTCGCCCAAGGCAGGTGTGTCGGGACCGATGACGGCCATCCATATTTCGTTGCTGCCTTTGTAGATTTTGCCATGTGATGTCCACTCTTTTTTGACGATGTCACCACGGCCATGATCTGTAGTGATGACGAAGGTGGTTTTGTTTTTATAGACTGGATCTGACTGACAGTAAGTCCATAGATCGCTAATGAATTTATCGGTTCTGCGAGCGGCGTGCAGGTAATGATCATAGCGTCCATCATGTGCAAAATCATCGGTTTCGCCATAAGATATGTAGAGCATTTTAGGATGCTTTTTTTGGATATATTCTAAGGCAAACTGATGGGTAAATACATCCAATCTGACACTATTCCAAGGACTAGGCGTTTGGTCCTGGAGTTCGTTGAGATACTTTTCTTTCCATGTAAGATTGTCGCCTGTAGCGTGTTCAAATCCTGCATTGACAGGGATGCCGGATCGATCTCGATTGATAATATAAGGGAAAACATCCCATGAACCGAAAGCTGCAACCCTTCCTTTGAGCGCTTCTTTTTGATTGAGCCATTCCAGGACAGTGACATTGGGATTATTTATTTTGTCATTGGACTTGATGTAGGGGTCGGTATATCCTGTTAGAATTTCATTGTATCCCGGATAAGAAAACCAATGAATATTAGTCACTTGTGCATTGTTTCCATAGTTTCTATTGCCTATGATTTGACCTTCTTTTGCCATCGTATTCCAAACCCAGGGCATCAGGATTTCTCTACGTTTGAGTGGATTCGTATGCCAAAATTCTCTTTTAAGTGCAGAGGTATCTTTGGTAAATACGGTATTGTGAATGAGACTATCATCTGCGCCACCAAAAAGTTCCTGCCATCTCAGTCCGTCGAGCGTGATGAGAAAGACATTTTCTGTCTGCAGATTGGCTTTTTGTGCACCAATGGTCATGGGTAAAAAACAAACAGCGCATAAAAGGATGAATGAAAAATATCGGTTCATTTGTTGGATTTGAGAATGGTTAATTGATCTATAATATCTCCGTTGATGTCGTAAATGTACATGATTGCTTTATTTTTTCTTAGAGTCATCCGACCGAAATGGTGTTGTTTGATGAGTCGATCCATGACAGGAGTAGGATTGGATTCCTTAGGTTCGATGCCACCACCTGCTCCACCTGATATGACGAATGTGGTGTAATGGTCTCCATACTTTTTGGTCAGTCGTTCGTAATCGTGTATATGGCCACTGAGTACAAAATCTATTTTCTGTGGACCAGCCAATGTATCGATTAAGGTACGAATAAAATGATCACCTTCGTACCCTTCCCAACCTTGTCCGTAAGGCACTTGATGAATGACTACAAATCGCCAATCTGCCTCTTTCCATTTGCGGGATTGCATGTTTTTTAGCATCCATTTTTGCTGTTCCGCGTCGATAGACAATGGAAAATTGCCATTGGGATCCAAGGCGATAAATGCTGCCTTTCCTACATAAAAGTCATAATAAGTTTTGCCGGAATTTTTGCCGGTGATATATTTCAGGTAGTTTAGTGAAATCAAATCATCGTAATATCCATCGTAATCATGGTTGCCGGGAATAAAAAACAGTGGCATTTTTTTCTGAAGTGGCTCAATGGCTTTTCGGAAAGAAGTCCATTCTGAATCCCGGCTTCCATCTGCGACTAAATCTCCTAAACCAAGGCTAAAATCATCATTAAAACCAGCCATTTTCTGTGCAAAAAGACTAAAAGTATTCCAGCCACCTTGACTATCTCCCCAAAATGAAAAGGATATTTCTTCTTTTTCAGGATGGATGTTTTTTTCTTTAGACATCAATGTTGTGATGCTTGATTAAATTTGTGTTTGGCTAGTATTTTCCGGAATATCTACTTCTTTACCATCCAATATTTCTACACTTCGCAATCCACCTGCAACCGCATTATTCAATACACGGATGATGATTTCTGCACTGTCAATTGTTGTTTGGAATGGAAAATTTCCGTCTTTATTTGGTTTGATTCTCTGATGATTTACCCACACTTGTGCACCATCATCTGCGTTGAGTTTTAGGATGGCTTTTGACTTGGTTTTTACTTTTTTATGATACCAAAAAACACTATTGGGTAAGTTCAATCTGTGCGATAAGTCTACTTTCTCTGCATTGGAAAAATCAGGAATGACAAATGAAAGCAAGGTCTCATCTGTTG
>Ga0138256_10006664_pt1 | contig 12214 bp, 9 predicted proteins | sample KNB2016incub_MG_FD_105486 | JGI IMG/M metagenome (GOLD analysis project Ga0138256, IMG submission 105486) | Active sludge microbial communities from wastewater in Klosterneuburg, Austria - KNB2014incub_MG | ecosystem: Engineered > WWTP > Activated sludge > Unclassified | place: Austria... | reverse complement strand
CGCAGTTGCCGATCTTCACCGATTCCCACATCTCGGACGGGCGCAAGATCACCCGGGGGTCGCTCCAGTGGTGCGGGCTCTGCGAGAACATCAAGAACAGGTTCTCGTCGTCCTGCCGTGACAACATCGCGAAGCGGCCGCCGACCCGCCGCGGGAAGAGCGCCATGCCCTTGTTCTGCACCGCGGTGCCGTTCAGGGTCAGGATGCGAAAGTGGCGAAAGTCTTCCGTCTCGATCAGCTGCGGCAAGATCGCGCGGCCGTTGTAAGCGGTGTAGGTCGCGTAGTACATCGCGGTGCCGTCGTCGTCCACGAAGCGGACGAAGCGCGCGTCCTCGATGCCGTTGGTCTCGTTGGGTGACACCGGAAAGATGATGCGCTCGCTCAAGGCGACGGCCTCGGGAAAGCGGAGCTCGTAGTTGCTGTCGGCAAGCCACTGCAGGCACTCCAGCGTGCGCGTCAGGTCGCGTGACGGGTGCTGGGCCTCGGCGCGCACCGTGCCCACGCTCTTGTTCAGATCACTGCGGGTGAAGCTCTCGCCCAGCGGCTCCATCACCGCCGCGGCGTGAACGTCGTCGAAGCCCATCTCGTGCAGCTTGGTGATGAACCGCCGCTTCTTGTAGCTCGGGTTCGGCACGATCTCGGGCACCGTGACGTAGCGCGAGACCGGGTCGAGCACGATGCGCGAGTCGGCGCCGACCACGCCAGAACGGAACTCGATCGACGAGATGTGCCCCTCGCCCGTGGCGCGCAGGCTCATGATGAACCTGAGGGCGCCCGGGGGCAGGCCCGCTTGATCGGGGTGGGGCACGATCGAAGGGTTGAAGATCGCGGCCGACTCCAGGGCGTACTCCCCCGAGAAGAGCGCGCCGATCAGCAGCTCTCGCTCCCGCGTGAGGCGGCGCTGCGTGAACACGTGGTGCCGCACCTTGGCAAAGTGAGCCAGCATCAGCCCTTCGATGTCGAAGTGGCGCGAGTCGAACTCGCGCCGGACGGCTGCCAGCTCTGCCACGACCTCGTCTTCGGTGAGCGCCAGCGCTCGACCGATGATGGTGGTGATGCGGTGAACGTCGGACGGAACGAAGGGCCGGATGATGACGCGGGCGCTCTCGGGGAGCAGCGTCACCTCGTGACGACACAAGCGGATGGGGCTCATGAGCTCGCATTCGGGGGTGGGGTGACCAGGTGCTCGGCGTAGCTCATCTCTGCCAGTGACAGGTGGAAGGCGAGGGTGGACTCGGCGCCTTGGTTCTCGTTGACGCGGTCGGCATGCAGGCCGTCGCTGCAGCCCCCGCCCTCGAAGTCGTAGAGCGGCAGCCCCAGGTCGTTGCGCCCCAAGAACCACTCGAACGCGCGCCGCGCCTCGCGCGACCAGGTCTCGTCACGCGTGGCGCGAAACGCCTCTTGGCAGGCAGCGACCATGGCCTGGGCTTCGAGCGGCTGTTGATCGAAGTCCGCGCGGGCGCCGTCCCGGGTGTAGAAGCCGTTGCTGCCGATCGGGCGGAAGCAGCCGGCCTGCGTCTTCTGGATGGACGAGAGCCAGCGGAGCGACGCCAGGCCCACCGCCCGAGCTTCGGGGTTCGGCATCCACTGACCGCTGAGGATCAGGGCCTGGCAGATCCGGGCGTTGTCGTAGGTCACGATCGGCTCGAACCACGGCCAGTTGTCGGTCGCCGTGCTCTGCCAGAGCTTCAAGAGCTTGTCGGTCAAGAGCGCGCGGGTCGCGCCGATCTGCGCGTTGCCGCGGAAGTGACGCAGGTATTCGTGGATGCCCAGGAGGGCGAAGGCCCAAGCACGGGGCGAGGTGAACTCGGCCACCTGGGGCAGCGCCCGCTCGAACAGCTGCGCTGCAAGTCGACGATGACCTTCGTTGCGTGAGCGCCCTGCCCCGGTGCCCGCCGCCCACAGCGCGCGTGAGTGGCTGTCTTCGCTCCCGGCGGTCTCGAGCCACTGCCGACCGTGGCTCATGAAGTTGCGGAAGCGCCCGCTGCCCCGGTCCAGGGCCGCCGCCAAGAACGCCAGGTAGGTGGTGGCCAGACGGTCCAGGCCCTCTTTCGGCGGCTGCTCGCCCAGCTCGTCCAGCAGGTTGCACAAGATGTAGGCGCGGGCGTTGTCGTCCGTGCAGTACCCCTCGTGAAAGTTGGGCACGTTGAACACGGCATGCTGGAAGATCCCCGTGCCGTCGCTCATGCGCACGATGTGATCGAGCCGTGTCGGCGGCAGCTGATAGGGGCGCTGGCCCAGCGTCCACCCGGCGAACGCCGCCCGGGGCGTCGCCCGCCGATCGGCGCGCGCTCGCGCAAACGACTCGAGATAGCGCCGAGCCACCGCCGGCCAGAGCATCTCGCGCCCCACGGCATAGGCCTGGTGACGGATCCGTTCCATGCGCGCCGGATCGGCCAGCAGGGCGCACACCCCGCGGCTGATGGCGCCCGGGTCGCGGAACGGAACCAGGACGCCGCGCTCGCCCGCCAAGAGCTCGCTCGCGTGCCAGTAAGGCGTCGAGACCACGGCCTTTCCGGCGCCGAACACGTACGACAGCGTGCCCGAGGTGACCTGTGCCTCGCTCAGATAGGGGGTCAGGTAGATGTCGGTGGCGCCGATGAACTCTTCCAGGTCGGCCTGAGAGACGAAGCGGTCGTAGAAGATCACGTGCTGCTTCACGCCGCGATCTTCGGCCAGGCGCTCGAGGCTCAGCCGATAGCGCTCGCCCTCGCGGGCGATCAGGTGCGGGTGGGTGGCGCCCAGCACCAGGTAGACCACGTTCGGGTGCTGCCGCACGATCTCGGGCAGCGCCTCGATCGCGAACTCGATGCCCTTGCCGGGGCCGATCAGCCCGAAGGTGAACAGCACCTGCCGCCCCTCGACGCCGAACTGCGCCTTGTACGCGCTCGAGTCGACGAAGGGCAGATCGGGAATGCCGTGGGGGACGATGTCCACCTTCTCGTCCGGCACCCGATATGTGTCGCGCAGGATCTCGGCGCCCTTGTGCGCCATCACGATCAGCCGGTCGCTGCGCGACGCGAGCTCGTTCATCACCTCGCGCTGCGCCGGGTTCGGATCGCGCAAGACGGTGTGCAGCGTGGTCACCACCGGCATGCGCAGCTCTTTGAGCAGGCCCAACAGGTGGCTGCCGGCCGGCCCGCCGTAGATGCCGAACTCGTGCTGCACGCACAGCACGTCGGCGTTGTTGAAGTTCAAGAAGTCGGCCGCCCTGCGGTACGAATCCAGATCCTTCTCGAGCAGCTCGAAGCGGACCCGCGGCGGATAGTCGTAGCCCTCGACCCGATCGTTGACCGCGCCCACGAAGCACTCGGTGCCGCTGGCCTCGCCGGCCACGGCCTCGCACAGGTCACGGGTGAAGGTGGCGATGCCGCAGAGTCGCGGCGGATAGTCGGCCAAGAAGGCGATGCGGGGAGGCCGGGGCGAGCTGTCCAGTGTTCCTCGTCGTCGTTCGGGAGGTCCACCGTATCCCAGCCCCCTCGACCGAGCGCTACTTCTTTCCGAGCGCGTCGCAGCTCCACTCCAGGCCCGGGCACGACTTCTCGTAATACTTCTTCGCTTCGGCCGGATTCTTCTCGAGAAACAGCCCGCGCTCGTGCATGTAGCCGAGCCCGAAGCAGCTGTGCGCGTTGCCGTAGTTGCAGCCGTGCTTGAAGCCCGCCACCACCCCGCCTTGACGTGCTCGCTCGAAGAACTGCTTGGCCTGCGCCGGGTCGGCGGCGCCGCCCCTTCCCGCGTCGACCACGACGCCGGCGTTGAAGCACCCGTGCACGCTGCCTCCGTTGCACGCGGCGGAAAACAGCGCGCGCGCCTTGGTGGAGTCGCGAGTGATGCCGTGGCCGACGTCGAGCACGAAGCCCAGGTCGTTGCACCCTGCGGCGAGCCCGTTGTGGCAACTCTGCAAGAACAGCTCGGCAGCGCGCTTCGGGTTCTTCTCGGCGCCGCTGCCGTAGAAGTGCATCACACCGAGCCGGTCGCAGCCTTCGGCCATGCCCTTCGCACAGCTGTCGGCGTAGAGCTTGGCGGCCTGAGAGAAGTCCTGTGCCAGGCCTTGACCGGTCTCGCGCATCACGCCGACCAGATAGCAAGAACCGACGCTTCCACGCTTGCACTGCGTCTCGCACTCGGCAGCGTCGGCGCCGCTGCACTGGTGCGCCGCCGTCTCGGTCGGGGTGGTGCACTTGCCGGCGCTCCGCACCATTCCGGTGGGGCAAGCAGTGTCACGCCGGACCTCTTCGATGGGCGTGGGCGCGCTGGCCGGCGCGGCGCCCTTGGAGAACGCGAGCAGCTCCAGGCGAATCGCGGTTCGGCAGTTCTTCGGGGGTGTCGAGTCACCGGGGCTCACGGCCCCGCACGCCTGGGGCTCGCCTTCCCGCGACTGATCCAGCCGCTTGCTGTCGCTGGAAGCCGAGGCGCCCGCGCCGAAGATCGCCGCGCTGGCGCGCACCGCGCCCCGGGTGCCTTGCGCCATGGCAAACGCCCCGACGAACGCGCCACGAACGAAGTGCGTCGCCCCGTCGCACTTGCCCTTGAGGTCGGCCTTGGTGGCCGAGGGGAGCGTCGTCCGGCTCTTGCCGGCCATCACCATCGCCAGATCCAGCGATCGGCCCCGCTTCAGCTCGGCGCCGAACTCGGCGATGAGCTTGGTGCCGAAGCCCGGCAAGTTCGCCTGGATCTCGTCGGCGTCCACCAGCTGCACTGCCTCTTCCCGCTTGGTGAGGCCCAAGAAGCCGTACTGGCCATCCAGCCGACAGTCCCGCAAGAGCTCGAGCTTCTTGCAGTCGTAGGCGACCACGGCGACGCCGCTCATCATCGCCTCTTCGAGGTTGGTGCGCTCGTGCGCGGGCCAGTCCACGATCAACGGCTGGCCGCTCTCGCCGACCTCTCGGCACTGAGTCGGGCCGTCGACCACGTCCGCGGCCTTGGCCTTGTCCGGCCGGGCCGCGCCCCCGACGGTGCCCGGGGCCGCGCCCCCGCAGCTGATCAGTCCGAAGGCAATCGATGTGACGAAGCAAGAGATCGCGCGCATGGTCGGCGATTTCTCCGCAAGGCACGGCCGACGTCAACGCGGAGTTTCGCGGGCATGACGGATGCCATGCGCGAGCGGGTCACATGGCGTAGAACGCGTGGAACTGCTCGAACGGAGCAGCCAGGTTCTCGCTGCTCGCGTCGGCGAAGCCGGCCTGTCTCAAGGTGGCGCAGAGCTCTTCAGGGGTCGGCAGGGGGCCGCAGCCTTCGGTCAGCGCACCCCACAAGTTGAGCACCGAGACCGAAGGCGAGCCGCCGCGGGTGGCCGTGGTGCAGAGCAGCGTGCCCCGAGGTCGCAAGAAGCCGCGAAGGTGCGCGAGCAGCTGGGCGCGATCGTCGACGCGGAAGTAGTAGATGTTGTTGTGCAGGGTGACCAGGTCGAAGCCCCCATCGGGCTTCCGGTCTCGAACGTCCTCGGTGCACACGTCGGCACGCTGCGAGACGCCCCAGCGCCGGAGGTTTTCCCGCGCCTGCTCCGCCACTACCGGCTGAAGCTCGAGCCCCACCACCTGCAGCTCGGGGTTCTGCTCGGTCATGTGCCGCAGATACGTGCCGCTGCCGCAGCCGACCTCGAGCACGCGGAACGCACCGCGCTTGGGCACCACCCGCTCGAGCGCTGCGCGCACGAACGGCTCGAGCATGCGTGACGAGCGGGCCACCACGTCGCCGCGTTGGTCCGACAGCGACAGCCGCTCGCTCCTTTGCACCAGGCCCGGAGCGTCGAAGACCAGCCGGTGGTGCAGGTCCGTCAGCTCTTCGAGCATGGCCAAGACGTCGTCGTTCTCGGCGTCGGCCAGGGCGCGCGCCAGGGCGCCCTCGAGGCGATAGCCGTGCGGCCCGACGCCCAGCTCGCCCACGCTCACCCCCACGTCCAACCAGGCCGCGAGCTCGGCCTGCGCGCCCTCTCGCGCTCCGAGCCGGGCTGCCAGCTGCTCGAGCGAGAGCGGACCGCCCGCCAGGCCGCGCAGCACGCCGGCGTGGGCGGCCGCCACCAGGAAGCACGCTCGCGTGTACTCGCTCATCACTCCCGCCAGCGAACGCAGCGCGCCCATGCGGCCGCTCTTCGCCACTTGCCAGATCGCGTTCAGGTTCATTTGTTCTTGCCCTTTCGCGTCGCCCGGTCGGGCGACAGCCACGGTCGAATCAGGCGGTCGAAGCGTTCCCGCTGCCGCTTCGGATCGAGCTTGTCGGCCGAGAGCCCTTCGATCAGACACCCCAGGTAGGCCGCGAGCACCGCACCGGTGGCGTCTTCGACGTCCAGCCCGGGGGCGAGCACGCCGGGGCGTGCCAACACACCAGTCAGCGCCTGCGTGAACTCGACGATGCGCGCCACCGATGCGGCCTTCCCCGGGCCTTCCACGAACAGCGACTCCTTGATCAAGACCCGAGCCAGCACCGGAGCCTTGGCGTACATGCGATAGAGCGCGCCCACCACGTGCCCCAGCTGCGCCCGGGCCGGGCCCCGGGGCAACGTCGCCCAGGCGCGCGTGAGCGTGGCTTCCAGCTGTTCGTCCAGCGTGGCGACCAAGAGCGCCGACTTGTCCGGGAAGTGGACGAACACCGTCCCCACCGCGACGCCCGCGCGCTCGGCCACCTCCCGGATGGTCGTCCGCTCGAAGCCGCGCTCGACGAACAGGCCCCGCGCCGCCTCGAGCAGCGCTGCTCGGGTCTGCTGCTTCCGCGCCAGCCGCGGCCCGGGCTTCTGGGTGAACGTGTTCACTGAGCATGTTCATAACAGCTCGGCAGGCGGCGTCAACGCCGGGGCGCACCAGCCCCCGGGCAAACCGGAGTCGCGCCCGCCCTCAGCGCACCGTCACGCGAAGCTCGAAGGCTTCGCCCTGGCGCTCGAGCCGAGCCACCAGTCGACTCTGGTCGCGGGCGGCGGCCAGCGCACCGATCAGCGCGTCCAGATCCCGGGCCGGCGTGTCGCCGATGGCCAGCACGCGGTCGCCGGTCTCGACACCCAGCCGCTCGAGCAACGAGTCTGCTCGCACCTCGCCCAGCTCGAACCCCACCGTGTCGGCGTCGCGCCGCACCGGCTCGATGGAGAGCCCCGCCAAGAGCCGCCCCGCTTGCTGATAGATGGCCGGAACCAGGCCCCGGTCGACGGCGTAGTGGGTCTCGCCCAGCTTCTCGATGCCGCTGACCATCTCACCGCTCAGCCGCCACGGTTCGCGCTTGTCGCGAGCGTCCGGCATGCCATCACCGTCGCGCGCGCCAAAGTGCAAGCTGGCGGCGCACCGCCCGCCGCCCCCGGAGAGCCACACGCGATCCCACTCGATGCGGTCGACACGGTAGCCGCCGATGCGCTCGCCCACGCGACGGATCACCGCGCGCTCTCCGCTCGACGGCGACAGCGACGCGAACGCCCAGCTCGGATCCGGCGAGTCGGTGATCAGTCGGACCTCGACCCCGCCGCAGCTGCCACGCGTCTTCGGCGCGCGGGCAGGCCGGTCGTGCGCCCGCTCGGCCAGGGGGAGATTGGTGGCCGCGACCGCGTCGGCCGGCGGCGCGCTCGGTGCGCTTGGCGCGCTTGGTGCGGCATTCGACTTCGGAGTGGCCAGGGCTGCCTCGCCGCGCTCGGCCAGATCTCCGGCCAGGGCCCCCAGGCCCTTCGGCTCGGCGGGCGCTGCGCTGCTCGGTGCCGGCGCCGGCGTTGGCTTCGGTCGCTCCCGCGCGAGATAGAGCCCGGCCACGATCAGCGGGATGGCCCCGAGCGCACACGATCGAACGACGGCGTCGCGGTCCATCGTCTCTCGTCTCGAAGCGAAGCGCGTGCCAGCCCACAAACCTCGGCGGTTCGCCCCCCCGTGCGCCGTCGGCGTGCAAACTTGGCAATCGCGGAGGGCCGGCGGGGCCGCCGCGTGCCAGATTGTCAGTGCACGCACCCGCCGTGGAGTCCGGGCATCACGCGAGTTGGCTGACGCGACGCTCATCCCGCCCACTTCGGTCGGCCGCCCCCGGGGGACTGCGCTTCCGCGACGCCAGCGACGAGCGCCCAGTACGCGCGGTCCCTCGGCGTCAACCGCGCGCCGCGGCGCTGCAAGAAGTCCGCGATCACGTCCCGCGAGTACGCCGCGCGAAGCCAGCGCATGGCCTCCCAACCTCCGCGGCTCATCACCCGCTCGAGCACATAGTCACGGTGTTGGTCGAGGTCGACCGCCTCCGGCTCGAGCCGCGGGGCGGCTGTGGATCACGGCGCGGCTCTCACCCGCTTCACCGCCCTGCGTCGGCCGGCTCGGTGAGAAGGATCCACAGCGCGCCGCCCAGCGCGAGCGCCGACACCCCGAAGGCGACGTCGGCGGCCACGTAGCGGCTGGTCATGGAGTGGGTCTCGCCGGGATCGCAGCGCGGGGCGCATCGGGACTCGAGATCGCGCTGCGCGCGCAGGCCCATCCAGGCGAAGTAGCCGCCGCTGAGGGCGGCCGCGCCGCTGGTGGCGAGCAGCGCGTACGCGGTGGAGCGATCGCGCGGACGCGGCCGGGACGCGACCGCTTTCGGCGAGGGACCGGGGCGGGGCTCGAAGCGGGCGGGCGATCGCGCAGCGGCCGGCGCCGTGAAGCGCAGGCTCACGAGCTGCGTGGCACCGGCGTCCACCGAGACCTGAGCCTTGGCGGCCATGCCCTCGGGTGTGATCGCAGCCACAGTGTGCTCACCGGGATCCACCGGCACCGCGCGGTTCGGCACACGGGTGGCCACCCGCACGCCGTCCACGAAGATCTCTGCGTCGCGGACCGGCTCGCCCGCACTGGTGGACGCTTCGAATCGCAGCGCGGGCATGCTCGCGTCGAGCTCGGACAGCCAGGTGCTGCACTCGCTGCGCAGCGGATCGGGACACGCCGAAGCCGCGCACTGCGTCGCCGAGCGGCGCGCAGCCTGCCAGGCGCCGGTCCTGCGCTGACGCTGGGTCGAGGCGTGGGCGGCGATGCACCCGCGCTTCCTCTCGGCTGCATCGCCGTCGGCTGCCGGTTCGTCACCTGCCGAAACGGCAGGTCGGAGCAAGGTGGTGAGCGCGACGATGGCGCCGGCCACGAACCGGGAGGGATCGAAAGGTCGCGCCATTTCACCGATCATACTCAATCGGGACCCCGGATCCGCGCTCCCGGGGTTGTGCGGTTTTCGCACAATGGTGACCGGTCATGATTCGCGCTGAACCTTCGAGCGCAGATCTCGCCAGCGTGCGCTAACATCCTCGGCAGTGTCGTGAGGGGACTCGACTCGCAGACCACCCGGCGGACGGCCCGTGACGCGGCCGACGGTTCCGTGCGCGTCAGCGCCTACTGGGACGGGGGCTACGTGTCCGCCACCTGGGCCGGTGAGTCGGCGCTGGTCGTCGGGCGGTCGCCCGACTGCGGGATCCGCATTCCTCACCCGTCGGTCTCGCGAAAGCACGCCCGGCTCACGCTGGGTCCCCCCGTGGCCATCGAGGATCTGGGCAGCGCCAACGGCACGCGGGTCGCCGGCCACGAGGTCGAGCAGGGGGCTCGCGCCGAGCTTCTGGCGGGCGCGCTGGTCGAGGTCGGTGACGCGCTCTTGGTCCTGCGTGCGACGGCAGATGACGCAGTGGCCGGCACGCCCCCCGCGGCCGACATGCGCCAGGTCCGCGAGCTGGTCAAGCGCGTGGCTTCGGGGAACATCCCGGTCACGCTGGTCGGCGAGACCGGGGTCGGCAAAGAGCTGTTGGCCGAGACGGTGCACCAGCAGTCGTCGCGAGCCAGAGCGCCGTTCTTGCGCATCAACTGCGCAGCCCTGCCCGAGCAGCTGCTCGAGAGCGAGCTGTTCGGTTACGAGCGGGGCGCGTTCACCGGCGCCAGCCAGGCCAAACCGGGCCTGCTCGAGGCGGCGCACGGGGGCACGGTGTTCCTGGACGAGGCGGGCGAGCTGCCGCGCAGCATTCAGGCCAAGCTGCTTCGGGCTCTGGAGTGCAAAGAGCTCTTTCGCGTCGGGTCGCTGCGCCCGCGCTCGTTCGACGTGCGCTTCGTTGCCGCGACCAACCGCGACCTGAGCGCGATGGTGGCTGCGGGTGAGTTCCGCGCCGATCTCTTCCACCGCCTGTGCGGCGTGCTGGTGCAGGTCCCGCCGCTGCGCGAGCGGCGCGACGAGCTGGCGCCACTGGCCGAGCGCTTCATCCGCGAGGTGGCGGCACAGCTCGACCGGCCAGTTCCCATCGCAAGCCGCGCGTTCATCCAGGCCCTCGAGCGATACGCCTGGCCCGGCAACGTCCGCGAGCTGAAGCACACCATGGAGTGCGCCGTGCTCTTGGCCACCGGCATGACCCTCGAGCCTGCGCACCTGCCGCGCGCCATAGTCACCGCGCCCGCTTCCCAACCACGCCCCGAAGGTCATCTGCGCGGCGAGCTGGAAGAGCTGGAGAAGCGTCGCATTCTCGACGCGCTCGAGCGCTGCGGCGGCAACCAGACCCGCGCGTCCAAGGTCCTCGGCATTCCGCGCCGCACGCTGATCGATCGCCTCGAGGTCTACGGCGTGCCCCGGCCACGGAAGGGGCGCGTGCGCGGATGAGCGACTTCAGCCTGCGCGTGCTCGGCGGCGGCCGTTACGTGCTCGGCCCGGCCATCGGATCGGGCGGCATGTGCCGCGTGCACCTGGCGCGCCAGGTGGGCCCGCTCGGGCACTCGCGGGTGGTCGCGATCAAGCGCCTTCGCCCCGAGCTGGCGCGCGATCCCGAGCACGTGGCCATGCTGATGGACGAGGCGCGGCTGACTGCTCGCGTGCAGCACGCCAGCGTGGTGCCCATCGTCGATTTCGTCGCCGACGGCGACGAGCTCTTCCTGGTGCTCGAGTACGTGCCGGGAGCGCCGCTGTCTTACCTGGCCTCGGCGATGCGCCAGGCGAAGCTCACGCTGCCCACGCCGGTGGTCGTGGCCATCGGCGCCGACTTGCTCGAGGGGCTGCACGCCATCCACGACGCGACCGACGACGCGGGGAAGCCTCTGTCCATCGTGCATCGTGACGTGTCGCCGCAGAACGTGATCGTCGGCCTCGACGGTGTCGCGCGCATTCACGATCTGGGCGTGGCCAAGGCCGCGCACCGCGCGCAGACCACACGCGGCGGTGAGCTGAAGGGCAAGCTGGCCTACATGGCCCCCGAGCAGCTCGAGCTGCGCCCCACCGACCGGCGCTCGGACGTGTACTCGGCGGCGGTGGTGATCTGGGAGCTGTGCTCGGGTCGTCGCCTGCACGCTCGAGAGGCCGCAGGCGAGCTTCTGGATGCCATCGAGCACGGTCCGGATGCGCTGTCGTCGCTGCGCGACGAGCGTGACACGCTGGACGAGCCGACCCTCGAGGTCGAGCGCGAGCTTCGCCGAGCGCTGGCCTTCGACGCTGCCGCCCGCCACGAGAGCGCGCTTTCGCTCAGCCGCGCGCTTCAGAGCGCCTGCCCCGCGGCCCCGCGTTTCGAGGTGCGTGAGTGGATCGAGCGGCTGGCGCACGGCGTGATCGACGAGCGCGCTTCGCTGGTGCGTGGTCTGGAGCAAGGGCGCACCCCCACCACATCGCAGCCGCTGCCCAGCACCGAGCCCGAGACGGTGCGCAGCGATCGCGAATCCAACCCGGACTCGCAGACCGGGGTCACCGCGGCGGTGTCGCGCAGCGTGCGGCGCCCCCCGCCCAGCGTGCTGGCGGCCCTCGCCATCCTGGCCCTGGGCGTCGCGGCCGGCGCGCTCTTCAGCGGTGGCACCCATCCCGCGCCCCCTGCGCCTGCCGCGCGGCCCACCGCGAGCGCGCCCGAGCCCTCGGCCGTGTCTCGGGCGCCAGCCCCCGAGCCGCGCGCGCTCGCAACTCCGGCGCCGAGCGTTGCGCCGACTCCAGCCGCAAGCGTTCCAGCACCGGCACCCCGCGCCAAGCCGACGGCACAGGCACCAGCGCGAAAGCCGGCGCCGGCGGCAAGCGCCTGCGACCCGCCCTATCGCGTCGATGCGGCCGGGGTGCGCGTGTACAAGGAAGAGTGCTTGTAGGGGCGTCGAGCAAGCGGCTCACTGGCACATGGACGTGAGATAGCCGGTGTCGGGCGACCAGCTCGTGCCCACCAGCGTCGCGCTGAGCGCGTTGGCTGAGCTGTCCGTCGCCGTCGTGCCCGTGCCCTCGTCGAAGTGGAAGAGCGCAACGGTGTTCGCGTCGGCGGTGAACCGGCGAGCGGGGGTGAAGGCGGTGGTGTAGCGGAGGGTGT
>Ga0138256_10006663_pt1 | contig 12215 bp, 15 predicted proteins | sample KNB2016incub_MG_FD_105486 | JGI IMG/M metagenome (GOLD analysis project Ga0138256, IMG submission 105486) | Active sludge microbial communities from wastewater in Klosterneuburg, Austria - KNB2014incub_MG | ecosystem: Engineered > WWTP > Activated sludge > Unclassified | place: Austria... | reverse complement strand
CAGGAGTACTTATCGTAGTTTCGGTAGTCTTGGAAACATTCAAGGTTCTTGAAACCCAGGTCGCTATGAAGCACTACGACAAATATACCCGTTAATAATCTATTCTGAATTATGGCTAAAAAAGGACAGAGACTACAATTCGGATTGCAATGTACCGTATGTAACAATGTTAACTACGTTACTGAACGCAATAAGCAGAATACCCAGGAAGCTCTCAAGCTTTCCAAATATTGCCAGAGTTGCAAGAAGCATACCGAACACAAAGAGCGAAAAAAACTTGACTAATACATGAAACTCGTTTTAATTGGAATACCCGGCGCTGGAAAGTCGACTCAAGGCAGTTTATTGTCTCGTCAACTTGGAGTACCCTATCTTTCTACAGGTCACATCTTCCGTATTATCGCAAAGGAAAAAACTACTATTGGACGATATGTAAAAGAAACTATGAACTCCGGTCTTTTAATTCCTGATGAGGAGACTATTCCTATAGTGGAAGACTACTTATCACGAAGAGAGTATAAAAAAGGCTATATTTTAGATGGATTTCCCCGCACCTTAAATCAAGCTAAAAAGTTTAAGAGCGATCTCGATAAAATAATATATTTGGAGCTGCCAGATAAAGAAGCCCTGTGGCGCATTGCATATCGAACAGAAGATGCGCGCGATGATCAAACCGTAGCTGCTGTAATGAAAAGAATTGAAATATTCAATGAAGTAACAAAGCCTGTCATTTCTCACTTTGATGAAAAAGGAAAGCTTATCCGTATTGATGGGACAAAAAGTATTGAGGATGTTAATAAGGAAATACTAAAGCTACTAGGAAAGGAATTTTATAAGAATAAGGTTCGTTCATGGAAGCAGAAGCAAAAAATCATTCTTGCAGTTACTGGGTTACCTGGCTCAGGGAAAACCGAAGCGACTACTTACTTTAAAAGTAAAAAACTACCGGTTGTTCATTTTGGGAACATAATCAATGATTTAGTAGCTGAGCGTAAACTTGCACATACTGAGGATGTTCATAAATTAGTTCGTATGGAAGTACGCGAGAAATATGGCATGGAGGCAATGGCAGTATTGAGTAAAGAGAAGATTAAAAAGTCGCTTGAAAAGGAAACATTGGTAGTTCTTGACGGATTGTATTCGTTTGAAGAATACCAATATCTTAAGAAAGAATTTAAAGACGTCAAGGTTGTGTTGTTAGTGCTTTGGGCAGATAAGAAACTTCGTTACGATCGAGTTGAAAAAAGAAAGGATCGAAGAGGACTAGCTAATGAGGAGCGTGACTTGAATGAGATTTTACAAGCTAACAAAGGTCCTACCCTTGCATTTGCAGATTTTATGGTTATTAACGATGGGTCCATGCACGATCTTCAGGCAAAGCTAGAAGAGGTTTATCGCGATGTGTACTTCTCTCTTGAATAAGACATGATTCACTACAAAACAAAACAGCAAATCGCTGATATGCAATATGGTGGCTCCATACTCCATGATGTTCTGCAGGATGCAGCGGCTATGGTTGAGCCAGGAATAACCACTAAGCATATTGATAGTTTTATTGATTCATTCATTACCTCAAAAGGAGGAGAAGCTGGTTTTAAGCGAGTAGAAGGTTATTCGTGGGCAAGCTGTATCTGTGTAAATCAGCAAATAGTACACACGCCACCCACAAACCGCGTCATAAAAGATGGCGATGTGGTAACCATTGATGCTGGAGTTTTTTACAAAGGTCTCCATACTGATTCTGCGATTACTGTTCAGGCTGGAAATCAAACACCCGAAGTGACAAAGTTTTTAGAAACAGGCAAAGTCGCTTTACGAAAAGCCTTAGCTGCGGCGACTAAAGGTCAAAGAATTGGACATATTTCAAAAGCTTTGCAGTCGACAATCGAAGATGCGGGCTATTCTATTGTTCGCGAGCTTACGGGGCATGGTGTTGGAAAAGAGCTTCATGAAGACCCATACGTACCATGCTTTGTTAATAGACCTGCTGAAAAAACACTACTTTTAGAACCTGGACTGGTGATTGCTGTTGAAGTAATGTATGCTATGGGGGGTGGCGAGATGGCATACGAAGCAGATGAATGGTCAATAAAAACGACCGATAACTCGCTTGCAGCATGCTTCGAACACTCAGTTGCAATCACTGAAAATGGGTCTTTAATTTTAACCTAGTAGTGTGGTACAATATAATCTTTATGAAGAGTCCGGATGTGTTGATAGTGGAAGGGGAGGTTCTTGAAAACCTTCCAAATACTTTATTTAAAGTACAACTAGACGAGAGATTTGAGAATAAGGTCATAACTTGTTATCTCTCAGGAAGAATGCGACGTCATTATATTAAGATTTTGCCCGGAGATCGAATCCGCGCTGAAGTAACTAAGTACGACCCTTCCCGAGGAAGAATTACTTATAGATTATAACTATGAAAGTTCAGGCTGCTGTAAAAAGAAGATGTCCGAAATGTATAGTCGTCATAAGAAAAGGACGAAAGTATATTATTTGTGAGAATCCTAAGCACAAACAGAAGCAAGGATAAATTTAGCAATTGTTAACATAAAAAAGACATGATTCGTATTTCAGGAAGAAATTTGCCAGATGATAAGCGTATTGAATACGCACTGACCATCGTATATGGTATTGGATGGAAAAAATCAGCAGATATTCTTGCTAAGATAGGAATTGATATTCATAAAAAGGTAAAAGACCTTACTGAAGACGAAGTCCAGCAAATTCAGGTAGAAGTAGGTTCGATAAAGGTTGAAGGTGATCTAAAGGAAGAAATTAATTCAAACATTAAAAGATTACGTGAAATCGGTGCTTATAGAGGTATTCGTCACTTACGAGGATTACCTGCGAGAGGTCAAAGAACTCGATCAAATGCACGCACACGACGCGGAAAGAGAAAGACAGTTGGTGCGCTTAAGAAAGAAGATTTAGCAAGATTAACGCAAGCTGCAGCAAAAAAATAATTATTAAAGCATTATGAAAAAGGAAGCACAAAAAAGAGCAGTTGAGAAAGGACGTATTTACATTACGGCCACATACAACAATACGCTAGTTACAATTACGGATGAACAGGGAAAGCCTGTATTAGCAGGATCTTGTGGCATGTATGGATTTTCTGGTACAAGGAAATCGACACCATATGCAGCAACAGTAACAGTGCAGACAACTTTAACAAAAGCAATTGATGCGCATCAGCTTAGAGAAGTTACCGTATATGTAAAGGGAATTGGCCCAGGAAGAACAGCATCACTAAAGGCTATTAAAGCAGCAGGAATAGATATAAATCGAATACTTGATGTGACACCTATTCCACATAACGGCGTACGACCACCAAAGTTAAGAAAAGGATAATTATTTATAATATATGAGATATACAGGACCCAGAAACAGATTAGCTCGCAGAGAAGGAATTGACCTTGGTTTAAAGACCACAGGTTCAAAAGCCCAAGCGAGTCTTATGCGACGATTAGCCGTAAAGCCAGGTCAAAAGCCAAATGCGCGACAAGGAAAGCAAACTGAATATGCGCAACAATTAAGAGAAAAGCAAAAGTTACAACGCATCTATGGTTTAACTGAGAAGCAGTTGCGACGCTATTTTAATGATGCAAATCATATGGTTGGTAACACAGCATTTATTCTTATTCAACTTCTTGAATCTCGACTAGATAACGCCGTATACAGACTTGGATTTGCTCCTACGCGCGCTTCTGCACGCCAACTAGTAAATCATGCTCACTTCACCGTCAATACAAAAAAGAGTTCAATCCCTTCTTATAGAGTAAAATTAGGTGATGTCATAACCTTCAAAAATGAGAAGACATCAAAAATCCCATATGTAGCAGAGCTTATTGCAATGAAAGACCAGGTGTTGCCTGAATGGCTTGAAAGAAAAGCCCTCTCAGGAAAAGTTAAAGACGCACCAAGTCTTGATGCATTAAAAGAAGGCGTAGACCTTCAGGCTGTTATTGAGTTTTACTCAAGATAATTTTAAAAATTAACACATACTATGATAAAACCTTCATTCACCACGAAAAAAGTTGAAAGTTCTGAGAACTACGGAAAATTTATACTTACACCACTTCCAGCAGGATATGGTCATAGTATGGGAAATGCTCTAAGAAGAGTATTGCTTTCATCAATTGAAGGTGTTGCAGTAACCTACGTGAAAATAAATAGCGTTGTGCATCCATTTTCATCTGTCGATGGTGTGAAGGAGTCAGCATTAGAGATGATTCTCAACATAAAATCACTCCGATTTAGCTTCAAGGGTAATGGTCCATTCACTATGGTGCTTTCGCACAAAGGTAAAGGTCAAATAACCGGAGCAGATTTTAAAGGCGGTGATGTCGAAGTTGTAAATAAAGATCAGTCAATTGCTGAGCTTACAACCAATGATGCAAAGCTTGAAATCGAAATCACCATTGAAAAAGGAATGGGATTTAGTGCTGCGGAAGAAAAAGAAGAAGCAGTTTTTGGCACCATGGCCATTGACTCAGTATTCTCACCGGTAACAAAGGTAGTATATAAAGTCGAAGACGAGCGCGTAGGTCGTACTTCAAACTATGATAAGCTTACACTTGAAGTGTGGACTGATGGAGCAATCTCTCCAGAAGATGCACTCACCCAATCTTCAGAGGTAATAACCTCGTTCTTTGGAAGTGTTTCGAGTGAGACCGAAGATAATGCTGGCGTAAGCAAGCTTGTCTCGGCCGAAGGAGAAAGAGCTGCACGAGTAGCTGATGAGAAAGTAAATGAAATTATCATTGACGAACTCGATCTTCCTACAAGAGTTATTAATGCTCTCTTGAGAGAGAAAATTGAAACGGTTGGAGACCTTATGACAAGAGGCCCTGAGGCACTTGCAAACCTTAAAGGTGTCGGCCGAAAATCAATCTCACTCATAGAAAAGGAAGTAGAGAAATTCGGTGTCAAAATTGAACTTAAATGAAACACGGTATAAGTAAAGTAAAATTCAAGAACGGTCAAGATGCAAACGAAGCTCTTATGAGAAAGCTTTTTGTTAATTTTATTGCAACAGGCAAATTGAGCACGACTCTTGCAAAGGCAAAGTTTTTGAAAGGACATATTGATAGACTGGTGTATAAGGCCTCACAAGGTAAAGAATCTGATAAAAATGTTTTACTGAGAAAGATTGGCAGTGTTAAGGTTGTAAAACATATGCTTACAGTAGTTGGGCCTTCTTTTGTAGGTCAAACAAGTGGGTATACAAAAATGTTTAGATTAGCGCCTCGCCAAGGTGATAATGCTGATACAGCACGCTTAGAATGGGTAAAACCACTCATAGAAATAAAAAAAGCTGATATAGTAGAGCCTAAAGATAAAAAAGTTGAAAAAAAAGCCTCAAAAAAAGTTACCGCAGAAAAAACTAAAACACAATGACACAACTTACAACAACAACAAAAACAATTAGCGAGAAGGATATTGCAAGAAAGTGGCATATAGTTGATGCAAACAAGATAGTGCTTGGACGTTTTGCAACGCAGATAAGCACACTTCTAATAGGAAAAGGTAAGACCAACTTTTCACCAAACTTAGATTCAGGTGACTATGTAGTCGTTATTAATGCAAAACACATTAAAGTTACTGGCACGAAAGAAAAGGACAAGGTATACACAAGATATTCTGGATATCCAGGAGGTCTTAAAAAGGTTCCATATTTTAGACAGCACGAGAAGGATTGTAGAAAAATCATAGAAAACGCAGTTTCTGGCATGCTTCCTAAAAATAAGCATAGAGATAGAAGAATGCGAAGATTATTCGTGTTCCCTGAAAACGAACATCCATACGCAGAAAAAGTTAATAATTAAGATATAAATAATGGCTAAACAAGAAAAAACAATCACATATTATGAAAGTATCGGACGACGCAAGTCTGCCGTTGCTCGAGTAAGACTTTATCTTTCAAGTGCAAAAGCGAAGCTTCCAAAGGAGCTTGCAGATGCAAAAAAAGGTGAAATATATGCAAACCATAAGCTTGTTGAGGATTATTTTCCTGGAGATGTCTATAAGAAAGATTATTTACTTCCTTTAAACCTAACTGACAACTTAAATAGATTCATAATTTCTACATTACTTCGTGGCGGAGGTATTCACGGACAACTAGATGCGCTTAAGCTTGGTATTTCACGAGCATTGGAAATGGTTGATGCTGATAATCGAGCCAAACTTAAACCCGCAGGACTACTTAAGCGTGATGCGCGCGTGCGTGAACGCAGAAAAGTTGGTACTGGTGGAAAGGCTCGACGTCAGAAGCAATCACCAAAGCGTTAATACGTTTATTCTCCTATACCCACAAGATAGACTGCTTGCCAAGGACGAAAGGCAGTATAGAAAACTTTATCTTGAAGAATTTCTCCAGATGCTGAAGTGACTTTGTATGTAAACTGAGATTTCGCACCAGGAGCTGCCCAATCTACTTGCTTAGTAACGCCCCGTGGTAATGTTGGAGTTTCCTCATATAATGGCGCAGGGGCTGCTGTGTGATCGTATACACGGGCATCTGAAAGCTCTACCCGTCGCCCATCGCTTTTTCCATAAAATGTAAATACAAGGTCCTGAGTTTTCTTGTTGTTAGACATCTGGATAAGAATGTGTGCTGATGTATCATTTTTAAACTTAAAATCTACACTTGGCGCATACACCGTCGCGTCAAACCCAGGCTTACTATCATTTTCATAATACTTTACGCGATATGCGTGTCCTTTTCTCTCGATAATAGGTAGTCCTGTATTAAGTGCTGCTCGAAATAATGTCGTAGAATCTTGACATACGCCCCCACCATCTCCAAGAACAGTTCTTCCGTTCTTGATAACGTATGCTGTTTTATATCCTGTAGCTGCAGAAATATCCCCAACAATTTTGTTGTAAGAAAAATTTTCACCTGGAGGAATAAGTACACCATGAAATTTAGTTGCTGCCAAAGACAAATTATGAATTCTTTCTGCTGAGGATCCTTTGTAATTCGAACGTCCTTCACCAATTTTTTCTAGGATTCCGAATTCATTTGCTTCCGAGAGCTTAATATCTGGTTCTAGAGCCTTATCATTAACTGTCAAGAGAACTGTAGTGGGTATTTGGTGCTCAGAAATCATCGCCAGGTTTTTTCTCAACTCTTCTTTTGTAGCTGTTGTGTTAACAGCGATACCATCTTCCTCTATTCTAAAAGCAGTGACGCGACCATTATTCAGCTCAAAGAGGGCATTCTTTGGCTCTTTCGTGTATGTTTCACCTAATTCTTGAAGGTGAAGATCAATGTTCTCTGCGGTATATTGTGGCTTATAAAGAAATTGATGATTTGATAAGTGTAAAAGCGACGTGTACTTTTGAAGCATTCTTGTTGGCCAATTCTGTGACCTTCCTATATCGTAAAGCTGACTAGCTATGGTATTAGCGTCATAATGAAGATTAAGTGTTTCGCCAGAGAATGTTGCGACTGTATCCTTATATTGAATCACAACTGCAAGTTTAGATAGTCGTGAGTTTATTTTTGAATAATGATCGATGATATCACTTTTTTGCATTCCTCCAAAATCATTAGTATTAGCGAAGACTTGTGGGTAAATTCGATCTTGGTATGTCCTATCTCGTTGAACTAAAACAGCTACAAGAAGTACCGCATATATAGCAGTAAATATACATGCAAAAAATAACGACTTTGTTATTAATTGAATAAGTTTGATCGACATTGCTTTTGAAATCCAACTGGATTTTGGTTACTATGTAGTAGTCATTATACACGTATGCCTGATCAAAACACCAATGTCCCGGTGTTCGAAACTATTCCTGTCGAGGAAGAGCCTACTATGCCTTCGCAGCAACCCAGCGACACTATAATTCCTGAGGTTATCCCAGAAGAATTAACGCCAGAAGATGTTTCATCTAGCGGTGGAAGTGGAGAACCACCCTCAGTTGATGATAGCTTGCCCCCTATGATGGAAGAGGAGGACGATCACAAGAAGAAATTTATATTCATTGCAATTGGCGTTGCAGTTTTCCTAGTTATTTTCTTCTTTGTCCTCTCACTGCTTTTTTCACTTGGAAAAAAAACTGAGAAAGTTGAACTTGAGTATTGGGGTCTTTGGGAGGATGAAAAGATTTATGAAGGAGTTATTCAAGATTATGAAAAGGCACATCCATCGGTAAATATCACATATGTAAAACAAGCACCCGAAGATTATCGATTAAAGCTCCTTGCCAGAATTAAAGAGGGTAATGGACCTGATATTTTCCGTTTTCATAATACCTGGCTCCCAACCATAGCAGAAATCGTTTCGCCTTTACCGTCTAAGGTAATGTCTAATGAAGTATTTGAAAGCACTTTTTATAAAGTCGCTCAGAATGATCTTAAAATTGGAAACTCATATTACGGTTTGCCGTTGGAAATTGATGGACTCGTATTGATCTATAATAATGAACTTTTGAGAAAAGCAGGAATTACATCGCCCCCGAAGACTTGGGAAGAGCTTTTGAATGCTGCAAACACGCTGAGAGTTCAAGATGCGGATGGTAATATTCTTACTTCGGGTATCTCATTGGGTACGGCAAATAATATAGAACACTATTCCGATATTCTTGGATGGATGTTGCTACAAAACGGTGCAAATTTAAATAAATTAGATTCTAATGAAGCTATTGAAGTTCTCGCAAATTATAGGCAATTCGCAGAACCTCCACTTAACTTTTGGAGCGATAAAATGCCCAATAACATATCGGCATTTATCCAGGGGAAAGTAGCTATGATTATTGCCCCCTCATGGCGCATATTAGAAATAAAAGCCGCAAACGCTGAGCTTGAGGTTAAAGCAACTTCACTTCCACTATTATCTGGTAATCAACCGTTATCTTTGGCAACATACTGGGTTGAAGGTGTTTCAAAAGCTAGCAAAAATCAGCTGGAGGCTTGGCAATTTCTTAACTTTCTGATTCAGAAAGACACTATGACCAAACTATATCAGACTCAGTCACAAACGCGGTTATTTGGTGAGCCATACTCTAGAGTTGACTTACGTGAGAGTTTGGCTCAAAATGAATACATTGGCCCCGTTGTGGAACAAGCCCTATATATGCAGAGTTTGCCTATGATATCACGTACCTTCGATAAAGGAATTAACGAGGAAATCATTGCATATATTGAGGACGCAATTAACGCCACAATGAAGGGCGTATCATATAATCAGGCCTTCGCAACAGCCTCTAAGGGGGTGGAACAGGTATTTGCGAAATACAATATAAAGTAAAAGTATGAATTTTTTTAATAAAGCAGACAAAAAAGAATACGTCGTCGCGATTTTACTTCGACATAATGATGGCCAAGGTTTTTTATTGGAGGTTATCGAGGCAAAAAGATCGGTAAAAATTATTGATCAGAGATCTTTTGTCTATACGAATAGTTGGGAGAATCTAACATACGATATCGATGAGCTCCTCTTTAATCTTGAGAACGATCATAAAGTCGAGCTTAAAAAAGCCGCTTTCTTTGTTTACTCCCATCTTGTAGATCTGTCAACGCGAGAAATATTAGAACAATACAAAACACCATTGGAGAAAATTATTAAAGATAATGAAATTGAGGCACTTGGATATCTCGAAATGGATCAGATCATATCAAAGTATATTACTGAGAAAGAAAGTTCACCGCTATCAGCAACCGTAATTGAGATTGATACTCCTGCAGTTTCTGTTTTCATGTACCAAGGAGGCGAACTAATATTTTCAGAATCTGTGTCGAGATCAGAAGACATAGTTGCCGATCTTAATGAACTTTTCCAGCATACGCAGAAAGACACAGTAATGCCATCGCGACTAGTCATGTATGACTCTGGTGGTATACAAGAAGAGGCATCAAAGGTAATTTCGCATAAGTGGCCAAAAGAAGTATTTATGCACGTGCCGAAGGTTGATGTAATGACAGAAACAGACATACAAAATGCTATTTTAAAGGCATCGCCAGAATATCTATTTTCTTCTGAAGGGCATGGTACGGAAGCGCCAGTAATAGTGGCACCTGTTGAAGAAATCGTAGAGGAACAAGAATCTATGTATGAGACAGAATCTGTGCCTGAAGATTTAGGGTTTATCGTCGGTGAGGACGTTAAAAAATCGCATCTCCCCGAACCTGCAGGTTCGGATGTATATGAAAGCCCTATGCAAACTCAGCCTGCAGTAGCGACAGTGCCGTCATTTGTTACTAAAATTAAGAATCTTATACATATGCCAAAACTAACAATGCCAAATGCATCACGAAAGAAAACATTAATTATTGGAATTGTTTTCTTGATGATGATTGGAGGTCTAGTCGCTGGCCTTTACTATCTTCATTCAGCGACATTAACGATCTATTACGAAAAATCTGAAATTAGCCAATCCGTTGACTTTGAAAACGCAGACTTTATCCAAAAGAAAACAGAGAATCTTGATACCGAAGCATCTATTGAAACTTCGGGTACAAAGAAAGTGGGTGAAAAGGCGAGTGGATCGGTGACCATTTTTAATGCGACTGAATCAGATAAGACTTTTAAAAAGGCTACGAAACTTACTGCACCGAATAAACTTGTTTTTATTCTTGATAACGATGTCACAGTTAAAGCCGCGACAAAAACGGTTACAAGTGGCGGCGATATTCTAACAACAACTTCAAAGGTGAATGCCAATGTGACCGCGGAAGAAATAGGAACAGCGCACAATTTAGGTAAAGACACCAAATTCGTATTTGAGGGGAGCTCTGATACGACATACTTTGCAAAGTCGACTGAGGCGTTTACTGGTGGCTCTGAGAAAGAAATTCAAACTGCCTCAAAAGAAGATTTTACACGCATAAAAACTGAAATTGAGGAACAAATTAACAAGAAAAAGGCAGACGCACTTAAAGAAAGTGACACAACGCAAAAAGTACTCAACGAGCTTACAGAAGTAGAATTAACAAAAGAAGATTATTCAAAGGAACTTGCTGAAGAAGCAAAAACACTTGATGCAAAAGTGACTGCAGAGGTTAGTTATTATTTATACGATGACGAAGTCGTTAAAGAAGCCTTATTAGCTAAGCTCGCAGATCAAATTCCAGAAAATTATTTGCTAAAACCTGAAGATATAACATTCACCGTTACTTCATCAGAAAAAACAGATGACGGAGTAAATTTAAGCCTCGAAATAAAAGGAGAGCCGTCATATAAGGTTGATGAGAAAGCCACTATTGCACTCATTAAGGGCAAAACTATAGGTTCAGTTGAAAAAAAACTAAAGGAGAATGTTGATTCGAAAGGATATTCTGTAGAGGTAATTTCACCAATTCCATTCTTCAAATTCTTTACGCCTCTTTTTGATAAGAATTACAAAATAACTACAGAGCCACTCGAGTAATTAATATGGCCCTTTATAGTTACAAAAAGCAGTTATTTGGTCCAAAAAAGGCAATTTTAGTGGCCATTTCGTATACATCTATGACCTTGGGCTCATTGTTTCTTTTTTGGTCATTCTATCCTGTTTTAGCCTCAGAATTTTATACTAGGGTATATATAGATAATTCAGTAAAAGCGGCAGTACCCAGCAATGTCGTTACATCGGTACAAAAGGCTAATCTAGTTCAAGGTACGACGAATAAATTCTCTACCAATTTAGTTGATTATACAAAAGCTTCAAACTGGTTTATTACACCTGAGAATACAACACAACTAGGTCCAGAATCACTTGAAAACGTAAAGGAGTATACAATTGATATTCCTAAGATCGGCATAGCCAACGCAAGGGTGGTTGTAGCAGGTGATGAACTACTTTCTAGCATAGTGCATTACCTACCTCGAACTTTGCCTGGAAAACGAGGAAAAGTTTCCCTTTTTGGCCATTCTTCATTACTTCAGCTCTATAAACCCAATAATTATGAGCATATTTTTAGTTATGTTCCTTTCTTGGAAAAAGGTGACGTTATCTACATTACGGTCCAGGGAGCTCGGTACACATATGAAGTGTTTGATAAAGTAGTAGTAAAGCCAGAAGAAGTTGAGGTTCTTGATCAGCAATACGATGATTCCTATGTTGATTTAATAACCTGTGTCCCTCACGGAACATACCTCAAACGAGCGGTAATTAAGGCAAAACTTAAAGATCTCGTAAACTAATTCAATTTACTCTAGGCTTGTTTTATCCTATAAAATATGTTAAAATTCGTACCTAACTTTTACTATGCCAGCTTACGT
>Ga0138256_10006659_pt1 | contig 12218 bp, 9 predicted proteins | sample KNB2016incub_MG_FD_105486 | JGI IMG/M metagenome (GOLD analysis project Ga0138256, IMG submission 105486) | Active sludge microbial communities from wastewater in Klosterneuburg, Austria - KNB2014incub_MG | ecosystem: Engineered > WWTP > Activated sludge > Unclassified | place: Austria... | reverse complement strand
GAAGGCCCCGTCGCAGGCCGGCAGCGTAAGGGTCTTCCAACAGCCTTTGCCCGCCTCGGCCACACCCTGCGCATCGGAAATCAGCAGCACCTTGCCGTGGCGGGCCATTACCTCTTGCATGTTCGACACGGTCTTTTCGAAAAGCGCATCACGGGGCGCCAGAACGATCACCGGCACCGAGGCGTCGATCAGGGCGATCGGCCCGTGCTTCAGCTCGCCCGAGGCATAGCCCTCGGCGTGGATATAGCTGATTTCCTTGAGTTTCAATGCGCCTTCCAGTGCAACTGGGAAATTGTATCCCCGGCCCAAATAGAGTGCATTGGTGGCATTCTTGAACTCTCCCGCGATATACTCCACTTGTTTTTGGCACTTTCGCAGTAATTCATCCGCTTTTTCAGGGATTAGGGAAAGTTCTTGAACAAGTTTCTGGTACTGCGATTTGGGCAAAAAGCCGCGTTCATAGCCCAAAATCAGGGCCATCATGCTGAGCATAGTAACTTGCCCGGTGAAAGCTTTGGTGGATGCGACCCCGATTTCCGGGCCAACGTGGATATAGGACCCGCTGTGTGTAAGCCGTGCAATAGAAGAACCAACTACATTTACGATCCCGTAAGTGAGCGCTCCTCGTTGTTTTGCCAGTTCGAGGGCTGCGAATGTGTCAGCAGTTTCGCCAGATTGACTGATGGCGAGCACAATATCGTTGTCTCGAACTACTGGGTTGCGATAGCGAAATTCTGAAGCATACTCGACTTCTACGGGTAAACGGGCCAGGTCTTCGATCAAATATTCGGCAATCATACCCGCGTGCCACGAAGTGCCACATCCCAAAATAATCATCCGTTCGGCGTTTACAAGCCGTTTCAAGTGTTCGTCCATGCCACCGAGCTTCACCCAACCATCTTCCGCATTCATACGCCCCCGCATACATTCAGCAATGGTGGTTGGCTGCTCGAATATTTCTTTGAGCATGAAATGGTCGTATCCACCTTTTTCTAACTGCTCTATTTCAATCTCAATTTTGTGGACGGTATGCGTGGCCACTTCATTTCGAAGGGTTTTGATGCTCAGTTCTTGTCCGAGGGCGCAGGTTGCCACCTGCTCGTCTTCCAGGTAGACTACATTTTTGGTGTGTTCCACAATAGGTGTTGCATCCGAGCCGATCAAAAACTCGCCCTTTCCGATACCGATGACCAGCGGGCTTGACCTGCGCGCCGCCACAATTTTGTTTGGATCCTCGCGATCCATTACCACAATGGCGTACGCACCATGTACCTGGGTAAGTGCCTGACGAACCGCTTCTTCGAGCGGAAGGTTTTCCTGTTTTTGAACCTCTTCAATGAGGTTTACCAACACTTCCGTATCGGTTTCACTTTTAAAATCGTAGCCAAGGCGAAGCAGGGCACTTTTTAACACGGAATAGTTTTCTATGATGCCGTTGTGGATCAGCACAAGCCGACCACTGCTACTGGTGTGTGGGTGAGCATTGGTATCGTCGGGTTTACCGTGGGTAGCCCAACGGGTATGGCCCATGCCAACATTTCCGCTGGTGTCTTTGTCCTTTGCAAATGCTACCAATTCGGCCACTTTACCTTTCTTTTTAAACACTCTAAGCGAGCCGTTTTGCAGGGCGACACCGGCGCTGTCATAGCCTCGGTACTCGAGCCGGGTAAGGCCCTTTATCAAAATTGGATAGGCTTTTTTCGAGCCAATGTAGCCAACGATTCCGCACATAATTATGAAGAGATAAAGTGATGGAGTGATAAAGTGATGGAGTGATGGAGTGATAAAGTGATGTGCGGTAATCGCTTTATCACTCCATCACTCCATCACTCCATCGCTCTATCACTTTACTTTGGTGTATTTCAATTCTAATTTGGCCGGGAAAGATAAACTCTTTGGGCCATAAAACACCGCACGTCCTGCAGTTCGACTGCGGGGGTAAACACCAAGATACACCGTTCGGTTTTTGGTGTTGGTGCTATTGTCATCGTCTACGATATGCTGGAATGTTTCGCTAAGCGAGAGCCGATAGCGTGTTACTGTTGTACCATTGTCCACCACTTTCTTGGGTGTCCCGCCAAAAAGGATGAATCCGCCCGTCAGGTTGCTACCAAAAGAATAAGCTACATCACTGGTAAGTACAAAAACTGAATCATCTTGCAACTGGGTAAAAAACAACTGATTCGCAGGGGTCAAAGTGGGATGTTCATCGGCAACCGTTAGCACAAGCTGGGCTTGATTTACCGCAATGTCATTCAGCAAGTGGGCGTAAGGAAATTCCACCTTCACCCGCAGGCCGTGCATTCCCTGCACATAAAGTTTTTCATCTGCATACTGCTGGCCAATCAATTGTCCCGCTGGGCTTCCACTAAGATCATGCTTAAAGTGGGTAAATTTGTTTGCGCCCTCAAAAAAGAAGTCGAAATTTTTAGCGGTACTGTCCACTTTTTCGTGATAAAAAAGGCGCATTCGGCTCAGCGAATTATTCAGGTCAAAGGCCAGCATCGCACCAGGCGAGGCGCCGTTCGAAGTTGTAACAATTTTCAAGCCACGCAATTTGCCGAAAAAAAGTGAATCCAACGAAAATGAAGCACTGTCCAGATTGAAAAGATACTGACCAAACTCGGGTTTCAACACAACCCTTAAAAAAGGTCCTTCAATGCCATCAAAAAGGCTGTCCTGTTTCGTTGGCTTGGGCAAAAAGTTTTCTACCCTTCCGATTTCATCCAAATCATTGGTGGGAATGGTGTTCGTGGAGTAGTAATCCTTGGTATTACTAATGGATTGCCCATCGGCCACACGAAGCACGCGCAAGGTCTGTGGCTGGGTCGTATCCCCGTAAAAACCACCGTAGGAATAGCGCAAATAAAGCACGATACTGTCGAATGCTTGCGCGGCGGTGTCAAAATTTGGGTTCAGTGTTTCGCCCAGCATCAGCGCGTAGATATCGGAGGAGGATTTCCCGAACTCTGGATCGTTCAGTTCGCCGCACAGAAAATATTCTGCGGTGGAACTGCGGTCAGAAGTAAGGGAGCTGTCTTCGCGTTCGATGGTGCAACGCACTTCTACGGTGTCAGTGAACTCAAATCTGTCATAACCGTCTTCGTCCACCAAATCTGCGCCCAAGGTGCTCGGTTTTTTGCAACCAGCCCAAAATGCAAGGGCGATCAACAGGATGCCGACCAGGGTCGGGAGTTTTTGCTTCATGTTTGTGGTCATGTGTGAATGTTGATTTGGGGATATGTTGATTTGCTGATTTGGGGATTTGGTTATTCGAGCACCCAAGCTTGGGCACTCCAATAACCAAATCCCCAAATTAACCCATCAACAAATTCAGATCATCTATGCCGCTACACCCTCCGTCAGGCTCTTGAAAAACTCAAGATAGCCCGGCAGGGCTTCGTCGGCGGGTTGCCAGGGGAGTACGGGTTTGTCGCCGGCTACAGACAGGTATGGAACGCTGGTGTCGAGCGATTCGCTGCCGATGATCACGGCATCGGCGTAGTGCGCCGCGCCTTTGTGCATCGAGATGCCTTCACCGTCACGGTAGGGTTCCAGGTGTTTTTTTGTCAGGTTGTTGATGGCCGCTTTTTGGAAAAAACGTTCGCCGCCTTCGTGCTCGCGCGGGGTATCGTAGGCCCCATAGATGATTTGAGCATTGGCAAAAATTGGCTCGGTTTTGTAAGCGGTACGGAGGTAAAGCGGCAGAAGGCTGGTCATCCAGCCTTGGCACATGATATAATCCGGTGGCCAGCCGAATTTTTTTACCGTTTCAATGGCGCCTTTGCAGAAAAACGCTGCGCGGTCGGCATTGTCCTCGAAAGGATGGCCTTTGTCATCTTCAAACACCATTTTGCGTTTGAAAAACTCTTCATTATCAAGGAAATAAACTTGCAATCGTGAGCCGGGCAAGGATGCCACCTTGATGAGGAGTGGGTAGTCGTCGTCGTCTACGATGATGTTCATCCCGCTAAGTCGCACCACCTCGTGTAGCCGGTGACGGCGCTCGTTTACCACGCCGAAGCGGGGCATGAGGATGCGGAGTTCATAACCTTGGTCTGCAAAAAATTTGGGCAGTTTCCCCACGAGTTCAGAAATGTCGGTGCCCTCAGTGTAGGGTGCGAGTTCTTGCGTGATAAGGAGCAGGCGCTTCTTTTCCATGTGTCAAAAAACCAGACTTGAATTGGTGTGTATAAAGCACGATTTATTACGAAACCGAAGTACAGGAGAGCACGCGGGCTTACCTACTCCGCGAAATCCAGGTGCAAAAGTATAAAAAAACGCAGGTCTTTTTTCCAAAGAGTTTGGTTGAAATATTTTTAGGGTCTTTAATCTTCCATTTTTCGCTCCAGAACCCGGAATGTATAGGCCCATTCGTTCTTCTCATCGGGTTGGTGCGGCTCGCTCCAAATTTCTACCCATTCCACAGAATCAGTTTCAGGGAAAAACACATCGCCTTCTACTTCAAGATCTACTTCAGTGAGGTAAATTCTGTCCCACAGGTCGGCAGTTTCCCGATAAATCTCTCCGCCACCGATAATAAAAACCTCTTCTTCATTCCCATCAAAGGCTATACCGAGCGCCTCCTCCAGGGAGTGGGCCACCAATACTCCTTCCGCCGTAAAAAACAGGTCGCGGGTAACCACGATGTTGGTGCGCTTCGGGAGCGGGCGGCCGATACTATGGAAGCAATTCCGCCCCATGATGATATGGTGGCCCAGGGTCGTTTTTTTGAAGTAAGACAAGTCGGCAGGCAAATACCAGGGGATCTGGTTGTCTTTCCCGATCACGTTGTTTTTGGCGGTGGCGACGATGGCTGAGACGATCATTTGTTTTAAATGTGGCAAATGTGTTTAATGTGGTCAATGTGAAAAATGTGGCAAATGTGTTCAATGTGGTCAATGTGAGTATTAAACACATTGACCACATTTTTCACATTTGCCACATTATATTTATTAGCCTTGCAATTTACTGTTGCGCTGACTGTAACCGAAGTAAACCAGGAAGCCTAGTATCATCCAGGCAAACGCTGCTTTGAGCGTGAATGGGTCAATCGCGACAATCATGCCAAGGCAAATAAGCGCTCCGAGAATCGGCACCACCGGTACCCAGGGAGTACGGAACGGGCGATGCTGATCCGGGCTGGAACGACGCATGAACAACACCCCGACACTCACCAAAACGAAGGCCAGCAAAGTGCCAAAGGAGGTAAGATCGCCTGCCACACTTCCCGGTACAAAGGCCGCAAAGGCACCTACAAACAGGAACAAAATCCAGTTGGATTTGTACGGCGTGCGAAATTTCGGGTGCAGTTCAGCGAATACTTTAGGAATTAGTCCGTCGTTCGCCATGGAGTAGAAAACTCGGCTTTGGCCCATCAACATGACCAGTATCACCGAAGAAAAGCCTGCGAGAATAGCAATTGTTACAGCCGTGGCCAGCCACTCGTAACCAGGCATGTGGTTTTGAATGGCATACGCTACAGACGCTTCTTTGCCAGCGCCACCAAACTCTGTCCAGTTGGCTACCCCTGTGAGCACATAAGAGAAAAGGATGTACAAAACGGTACAGACAGCCAGAGAACCCAGAATGCCGATCGGCATATCGCGTCCTGGATTTTTTGCCTCTTGCGCAGCAGTCGAGACCGCATCGAAACCAATGAAGGCGAAAAAGACAATGGCTGCACCGCCCAAGACACCACCCCAACCATGTTTGAACATTCCTTCGTGACCAGGTGTGCCTTCAGGAATCATGTAAGGCGTGTGGTTGGCGGGATCAATAAACTGCCAACCTACTGCGATGAAAATCAATACGATAGAAACTTTAATGGCTACAATTACGGCATTCAAGAACGCCGATTCTTGGGTTCCTTTGATCAGTACCAAGGTGAGAATGAGCAAGATGACCAATGCAGGTGCGTTCATGATTCCATCTTCCATGGGGCCGTGACACCATTCATAAGGTATGGCTCCGCCCAGAAGTTTGTTCAAATATTCTGACCACGCTACGGATACGGTAGCAGCCCCCAATGCATATTCCATGATGAGTGCCCAGCCAATAATCCAGGCCACAAATTCGCCCATCGTGGCGTAGGCATAAGTGTATGCGCTACCTGCGATCGGAATCATAGACGCAAATTCTGCATAACAGAGTCCAGCGAATGCGCAGCCAATAGCGGCCACGATAAAGGATAGCGTTACGGAAGGCCCGGCGGCCTCGGCGGCGGCAGCTGCGGTGCGCACAAAAAGGCCTGCACCGATGATGGCCCCGATTCCGAGTGCTACAAGATTCCAGGCACCAAGTGTTCGCTTAAGCCCCTTTTCAGAGTCGGCGGCTTGCGCTAAAAGTTGAGATAAAGGTTTGCGTACCCAAAGGTTAGCCATACAAAGTAGAGTTTTAGTTTTGAAAATTCGTGGGGCGAAAGATAGAGCGGTTTTTGAATTTGCGGTATTTGACTAAAAAACTGCTTGCATTAAAGTTCGGTGGCATCCAAAAATCTTTTTTTAAACCCGCAGATTTGCAGGACTTTCGCGAAACGAAAAAATCGCAACATGAAGAAGCAAGATGTCAAGCCCCGAAAACTTTCCCAAGCAGAATTAGACCACCTGTGGCAAGAGAATTTTGAAATAGAAAAAGAATCCAAGGCAGCCATCGTGAAAGATTGGCTGCCGCGCTACACTGGCATGGCGCTGGATCAATTTGGAGCCTATATTCTTTTGGTCAACTTTGGCGGCTATGTCAAGGAGTTCGCGGATCAACATGGGGTAGAAGTATATGGCCTTGAGCGCCCCATGCAAGCCGCTACAGCCGACGGTATCACCATCATCAATTTTGGCATCGGAAGTCCCAATGCGGGTTTGGTGATCGATCTTTTGGAAGCAATCAAACCCAAAGCGGTTTTGTTTTTGGGCAAATGTGGCGGCCTAAAAACGGGCAAAAACCATAATGGCGACCTCATCCTGCCCATTGCAGCCATACGCGGTGAGGGGACGAGCAATGACTATTTGCCGCCCGAGGTACCCGCTTTGCCTGCTTTTGCGCTTCAAAAAGCCGTGTCTACTACCATTCGGGAGTACGAGCGCGACTATTGGACAGGGGTAGTTTACACCACCAACAAACGGGTGTGGGAGCACCGAGAGGACTTTAAGACAAAACTTCGCGACCTGCGCTGCATCGCCATTGACATGGAGACGGCCACCATTTTTGTGGCTGCTTTCAAGAACCAAATGCCTGCGGGGGCGCTATTACTCGTAAGTGATATGCCTATGACCCGGGAAGGCATCAAAACGGAAGCCAGTGACAGGGTTGTGACCACTCAATTTGCCAAGACCCACCTGGCCATAGGTATGGATTCGCTCAAACAATTGATGAACAAGAGTATGACCGTGAAGCATTTGAGGTTTTAGAGGTAGGAAACTCCTACTTCACCAATTTATGAACCACCGATTTTTTGCCCAAAACATTGACATTCAGAAAGTAAACTCCTTTAGGCAGGCTTTCCGTTCGCAAAACGGTCCTGCCTGAAAAAGAACGCCGTAAAATGGCCTGCCCCGAAATGTCAGAAAGTACGATCTCTCCGGAAAGGCTTGAATCAGCGGGATCAATCACCAGTTCGTCGCTGAATTGCGTAGGATAGATGTTGAGCTTGGGGGCTTCCGCTTCCGCTATTGCAGAAACGCCTACAGTCAAATAAGAGGTATCGGAGCAACACCAGTTTGTAGCGATCAAGCGCACCGTGTACTGCTGGTTGAGGTTGGCATAATTATGAGTGGGATAGCGTTCCGTGGAGGTACTTCCGTCGCCGAAATCCCAGTTCCAGGCGGTAGCGTATTTGGAGGTGTTTGCAAAACCAACCGTTGTTCCGTTCACCTGGGTATTGAATCCGGCAACAGGGTTAAGCAAACTGTCGCCACAAAGGCTTTCCACGCTGAGGAAAATGCCGGAATCCCAAACACCGTCACTCACGTCTGCGATGCCGATCCATACTTCGTAAGTTTCGTCGGGCACAACCACGGCGCTGGCGGTGAGCACGGAGAGGAATCCATCGTATTGTACAGCATCCATGGCAGGCGTGGGTGGGGTAGGCCACTGTCCACAGAGGTTTCCGGTGGCAGGAGTGTTGTTCACATAAAAACCGGAATTGCTCAAGAAATTCACATTGTTGATGGCGACAGGTGTAGACGTTCCCGGCACCAATGCGATGTTGCGCGGCGAACCATCGGGGTTGGATGCGCCGGGGCCTTTTATCCAAAAGCCAAACGCGTCGTTGAATTGGGTATTGACGTACTCACAGTATTCCTCCGAGGCAAAAACATATTGAAAACCAATGGAATCGGTGTGTGGCACAATGCTCAGATGGAGCATGGAACGGTCGAAAAGAAAACCGCCTGAGATGGATTCCAACAATGAATCAGGGGTGGCGTTGCCATAGCCACCGGTTTTGCCATCCATATCATTGGGTCCAACTGCGACGATTGCATCGCCCGTGGTGAAAAGGATGCCTGCATTCACGCCGAGGCCACTTTGCGATCCTTCAAAAAAGGCGAGCTGTTTTGGTTCGCCAAAGAACTCCACCGAAGTCACATCCACACAAGTACCATTGAAAAAGTCCGTGACTATATCGGCGGGGGCATATTGCATGGTGTCTACAAAAAGTGCTTGCGCGGAAGCAAAATGGGTGAGGAAAAGCAGGGGAAGAAGGGCCTTTGTGCAGGTTTTAAGCGACGAAAAGGCGTAGGCGGTAAAGTGGATGAGTTTTTTCATCGTTCGTAGTAGTTAGTTATTGGTAAAGATTGGAAGAATCCAGCAGTACTGGAATCGCTGTCAAAAGTAGGATAATTCTCTTTGCAAAGCATAGTAAGAAAACCCAAGTGGAGGGAAGTGATACCTGGCTTTCCATAAGGGTGCGTTGTCATGTCTCCACTTCGTTGCGACATGACAACTCGCTGAGAGATAATTCTAGATAGATCACAACTTGAGTTATCTTAATTTCCCCAATCTCCCCACCTTTGCCCCATGAAATTTGATTCGCTTACCGTAAAAGAACACCCCGAAAACCGCACCACAGCGCCCCATGTGCTGCCGCTCTACGCCACTTCCTCCTTTGATTTTGAGGACATCAATCAGGGCATTGAGATTTTCAAAAACATCGAAAGCGGCCACGCCTACAGCCGGTATGCTAATCCTACAGTAGACACGGTGGCGGCAAAAATCGCCGCGCTGGAGGCTTATGGTCTTGGTCTGGATGCCTGGGCGGTGATGACTTCCAGCGGGATGTCGGCCATTGCCACACTCCTGATGGGCACGCTCAAAACTGGGGATAAAGTGCTCAGTCAGGGCAATTTGTATGGGGGCACCACCGAACTTTTAAAAGGGATTTTCAGCCAATTTGGTATCGAAACGGTATTTGCCGATTTGGGGAACCTGGAAGTCGTAGAAAGTGCCCTGCGCGGTGACAAGGCTATAAAAATGCTTTATTGCGAAACGCCGGCCAACCCCACTCTGGCCTGCGTAGACATTGCGGCCTTGTCAGAATTAGCGCATCGGCATGGAGCTTTGTGCTCCATTGACAACACCTTTGCTACGCCGGTTTTGCAGCAACCTTTTGCGCTTGGGGTAGATTATGTGATTCATTCCACCACCAAATATTTGAATGGACACGGTAACTCTATCGCAGGGGTGGTCATTGGCCGCGACAAAGAAAGCATGCGCAAAGGCGTTTGGCGCGCCATGAAACTGGTGGGCACCAACTGCTCGCCTTTCGAGGCTTGGCTGACCAACAATGGGATGAAAACACTTTCGCTTCGCATGGAACGGCACTGCGCCAATGCCTTGGCCGTGGCACAATTCCTGGAAAAGCACCCCGCAGTGGCGCGTGTGAATTATCCCGGACTTGCCTCACACCCTGACCATGCGCTGGCTTCGCGCCAAATGCACGGTGGCTACGGCGGTATGTTGAGCTTTGAACTTAGCGGCGGACTGGATGCGGGCATCGCCTGTATGAACCGCATTCGTTTTTGTTCGCTTGCCCCTACGCTGGGTGATGTGGATACCCTTATCTTGCACCCCGCATCCTCCTCGCACCTGGCAGTGCCAAAGGAAATTCGCCTTCAAAATGGAATTACAGACGGATTGGTGCGAGTATCGGTTGGAATCGAAAATGTAACCGATATTGTGGCCGATTTGGAACAGGCGATTGGATAGTTTGAATTGCTCAACGCACATAACGTTACAAATCAATCAGACCCCTATACCGCAATTTTCAACCACCTTGAATATGAAGCACTCACTCTTTTTTCTGCTTGCCACCGCGATCATCGTGGCCTGCACACCTCAGGAAAATGCCTCCGCCCAGCAGCCCACCGCAACTGCACCCACCAGTACTGGAAATCTTTTTCAATTGGAAACAGGTGCTTGTCGGGGTTATTGCCCCATGTATAAGCTCACTTTCCGCAAAGATGGCACTCTGGAATATCTTGGTATTCGCCATGTTGATAAAGTGGGTGTTGAAACAGTCCGGCTTTCCACCGAGGAGTATGCCCAACTGCTAAAAGAAGTGAGGAAAGTGGATCTATGGCAATACCCTGCAGAAATTCCAAGCACCGTAGTGGATGCTCCTGTACACACCTTCACTGTTTTTGACGGTGAAAAAAAACATACGGTAAAAGGCACAGCGGGTATTCCAAAGCCTATCCTGGCGCTGGAAACACTCCTGCAGGATATCACCGAGGCACATGGTATTGCGGTAAGAAAAGGTGCAGACTCTAAAGTTACGACGGCTCAGGTCATCGTAAGATTTGATATGGACGTCAATGCCAAAGAATTCTGCAATCAATTTTCGGATCTGCGGGTTCGGCCAGTGACCCACCTCTCTGAAGACAATACCTGGGTTATAGGCTACAACACTTCAGAAGTTACGCAGGAGCAATTCATCAGCTTGATGAAAGATATGAGGGGCGTGGTGACGGTGGAGCCGTCGAACAAATAATTGTAGGTCATTAAGTCATTTTTCGTCATTAGGGTCATTGTCAATGACAAAAAATGACTCAATGACCTAATGACGATAAATGACCCAATGACGATTAAGCTTCGGCGGATAAAAATGACGATATGTCTGAACTTCTAATCAAATTTTTCAAATTCGGCATCGTCGGGGTATCGGGGGTCATTGTAGATTTTGGCGTGACCTGGCTGTTGAAAGAACAGTTGCGCCTGAACAAATACATCGCTAACAGCAGCGGTTTCGCCTGTGCTGTGGTCAGCAATTACGCGCTTAACCGAATATGGACCTTCCATAGCGCCGACCCCCATGTAGGGATTCAATTTGCCAAGTTTACGATGGTGGCCCTCATTGGATTGGGTATGAACAATGCCATCATTTTCTTTTTGACAGAGCGCCGGGGTGTGAAGTTTTACACTTCTAAACTCATTGCTACGGGCGTGGTCATGCTCTGGAATTTTGGGGCGAATGTTCTTTTTACGTTTAAGTAGGGGAGGGGATAGAACACGGAGAGGGGATGGAACACGGATGACGCGGATGAGACACGGATTTTCACGGATTTTTTCTCCCAAAAGGGCAATCCGTGAAAATCCGTGTCTCATCCGCGTCATCCGTGGCCCATCCCCTATTAGTTGCAATTTCCCAATCTACAATTCCAATACCACCGCCTCATAGGGCCGCAGGCTTGCCCCGTTTTGCGGGCCATCGCCGTAATTATCCATCAGCAACTTGGCTTTTGAAATATCCAAGCCCACATCCGCCGTGGCTGGCTTATCCCTGAAATTTAACAAAATCAACAGTTTTTTTCCGTTCAACTCACGGGTGTAGGCATACACATCGGGGTTGTCTTTGTCAAGCAAGGTGTATTTGCCATAAATCAGCACAGGCTCATTTTTGCGCAGTTTTACGATGTTGCGGAAATAATTGAGCACCGACTTGGGGTCATTTTCCTGTGCGGCGGCGTTTATGGTAGCGTAGTTGGGGTTCACGTTCAGCCATGGCGTACCCGTTGTGAAGCCTGCGTTGGTCGTAGCGTCCCATTGGAAGGGGGTACGTCCATTGTCTCGGGCGCCACCATTTTTTTGGCTTTCTATGAATGCCTTGAGGTCGCCGCCCTCTTGTTGAATCTTCTTATACATGTTAAGGGTTTCGATGTCGCGGTAATCCTCGATGCGGTCGAATTTGATGTTGTTCATGCCCAGTTCATCGCCGTAGTAGT
>Ga0138256_10006658_pt1 | contig 12218 bp, 9 predicted proteins | sample KNB2016incub_MG_FD_105486 | JGI IMG/M metagenome (GOLD analysis project Ga0138256, IMG submission 105486) | Active sludge microbial communities from wastewater in Klosterneuburg, Austria - KNB2014incub_MG | ecosystem: Engineered > WWTP > Activated sludge > Unclassified | place: Austria... | reverse complement strand
GCGTATTTAAAATAGCTTCTTAAGTTTTTGGTTTTCATAAAATCAAAAAAAGTGTACTGAAAATATTTTCAATACACTTTTCCTTTTTCAAACAGGTTTTAATTTCTTTCAACAATAAATTAAAAACCATTAACTATAAATGTTTTTTAAAAATCCGCATTTTGTGGCGTTCTAGGAAAAGCAATCACGTCACGAATATTTGTCATTCCGGTTACAAAAAGTACTAATCTTTCGAATCCAAGTCCAAAACCAGAGTGAACTGCGCTTCCGAATCTTCGGGTATCCAAATACCACCATAATTCCTCTTCGTCGATTCCAAGGGCTTTCATTTTTTCGACCAAAACGTCAAAACGTTCCTCTCTTTGTGAACCTCCTACGATTTCTCCAATGCCCGGAAAAAGGATGTCCATCGCGCGAACGGTTTTCCCATCTTCGTTCAAACGCATATAAAAAGCCTTGATATTCGCTGGATAATCAAATAAAATTACTGGCGATTTAAAGTGCTTTTCAACCAAATAACGTTCGTGTTCCGATTGTAAATCAGCACCCCATTCGTTGATGATGTATTGAAATTTTTTCTTTTTATTTGGTGTACAATCTCTTAAAATATCAATCGCTTCGGTGTACGAAACGCGTTTGAAATTGTTTTCCAACACAAAGTTTAATTTTTCTAACAAAGCCATTTCGCTTCTTTCTGCTTGTGGTTTTGATTTTTCTTCTTCCAATAATCTTCCTTCCAGAAATTTCAAATCATCAGGACATTTGTCCATTGCGTATTTGATAACATATTGGATAAAATCTTCTGCCAAGTCCATATTGTCATCCAAATTATTGAAAGCCACTTCGGGTTCAATCATCCAAAATTCCGCCAAGTGACGAGAAGTGTTCGAATTTTCCGCTCTAAATGTTGGTCCAAAAGTATAAATTTGGCCTAAAGCCATTGCGAAAGTTTCGCCTTCCAATTGTCCAGAAACCGTTAAGTTAGTATGTTTTCCGAAGAAATCTTTTTTATAATCAATGTTGCCTTCTTCGTTTTTAGGTAAATTGTCCAATGGCAACGAAGTTATTTGAAACATTTCGCCAGCACCTTCAGCATCCGCTCCAGTGATAATTGGTGTGTTGACATACACAAAACCTTTTTGTTGAAAATAGCTGTGAACGGCAAAAGCCAAAACCGAACGTACCCGCATAATCGCTCCAAAAGCATTGGTACGTACTCTTAAATGCGCATTTTCACGCAAAAATTCTAAAGAATGTTTTTTGGGTTGCATCGGGAATTTCTCTGCATCCGAATCGCCAAGAATTTTTAGTTTTTTAACCTGAATTTCATATTTCTGTCCAGCACCTTTGCTTTCTACCAAATCTCCAGTAACCGAAACTGCCGCTCCAGTAGTGATTCTTTTTAAGGTTTCTTCGGGTGTGTTTTCAAAATCGACGACACATTGTATATTATGGATGGTCGAACCGTCGTTCAGAGCAATAAATTGATTGTTTCTAAAAGTTCTTACCCATCCTTTTGCGTTTACTTCGTGAAGCGTATTGGTGCTGTTTAGCAAGTCTTTAACTCTTGTATGTCTTATCATAATTGTAGATTTCTGATTTTATATTTCCGATTTTTCAATCGCAGTACAAATATAATTGATTTGTTTGGAAAAGTCGTTGTACAAAAGGGTCTATTCAGGAGCTGTTCTTACTATTCGTTGTTTTATTTCGATAAAAAGTTATTTTTAATTAAGTTGAATTTAATTGTAAGAAATAGTATTAAATATTTTTATATATTTGAAAAAATGCCAGAAATTTACTTACTATAACCACTTCGGATTTAAAACGTTGATTGATTTGGTTTTAACAGAAAATGTATTTTTTATTTTGCTGTTTATAAAAGAGAATCATTACAATGATAAACGATTTAGGCAACTTTGTAATATTAATTTGATCAATATGATAGACCCAAATCGTCCATATAGCCGATTAGCCATCGATAAAATTTTCGCAAAAACCAAAGCTGCGATGCAACAAGCTGCCTTAATTAGAGGTGGTGACGGATTAGCACTTTACACTGATGTTTACACCGGAAAAACTCTTCGTGGTGGCGATGCTTATGATTATGAACACTTGCGTTCCTCGGAAGCGGTACATACGCAATACAAATCTCGATTAACGGATGTGCAAATAGCTTTAGTGGTTAATTGTCCCGAAAATGTGGGTGTTACTTTAACTTGCATCAATAAATCCAAAGGAAAACGAAAAATGGAAGATTGGTTGGCTAATCCTGCCAACATAACAGCTAACAGAATTGATTTGAAAATAACTTTAGCTAATTTGAAAAAAGCGGATGAAGGGATTGAAAAGGTGGTTAGAAGTTTTTTGAAATAAAAAATAGAGCGACAGGGATTGACAGTTTGGATTGTTAATTTTGAATCGAATAAATAGATAGTTAAAAGAATAGATGTATGGATATTAGAATTACTTATAATAGTTACACATATAAATTTGACATAGAAACAGAGGATTTGTCATTTAATAAAGAGGAATCTGGAAAACAGTGTAAACAAATTATTAAAGAAAATGTGAAGAACAGAATTGAGGAGTGGTTTCAAAACTTTTTGACAAAGTTAGGAGAGGATTTTAATCATCCTGATTTGCACATTACTTTTACTTCAGTCCAATATGAATGTAATAAAATTCAAGAAATTGTATCTAAAACAGATGCCAATAAAAACTGGAATATTTCTTTCGAGCCTATCTATACTGAGGATAAGAATGTATTGGGCGAACTTCACGAATTAATCAATTCTTTAGTAAAGGAAAAAGAAGATGTTTTATATGGACAGTTAGAAGACAAAGAAGTTTTTTCAAAAATTGAAGAGGTTGAAAAAGGAGAAGTCTCAATAGTCGTTATTGCACCGATGAGTGCTGGTAAATCAACCCTAATTAATGCTTTGATTGGGACGGATTTACTTCCTAGTGAAAATAAAGCTACAACTGCTACTATATGCAAAATCAAAGACATTGATGGAAAAGAAGGGTTTGATGCAGTTGTTAAGAATGGTAAGGGAGATTTGTTAGAAAGTAAAAAAAATATTGACGAGGCATATATCAAGGATTTTAACGATAAAGGCAACAATGAAGATATAGAAATTTTTATAGAGGGAGATATAAAAAACATCAATTCGTCAGATTTAAAATTGGTTTTAGTGGATACTCCAGGGCCAAATAATTCACAAAATTCACGCCATCAAGAAGTAACATTGAACTATATAAAAGACAAAAACAATAATCCTTTGATTTTATATATTTTAAATGCTACTCAATTGCGAACAAATGATGATAAAACTGTTTTAAAAGAAATAAGTGAATTCATAAAACAAAATGGTTCTAAAGCAAAAGAGCGGATTATTTTTATGTTAAATAAAATTGATCAGCTTGATTCAGAAAAAGAATCTGAAACATTAGAAAAAGTAATAGAAGATTGCAACAGCTATTTAATAAATGATTTCGGTATCGAATCGCCAAAGATATTTCCAATTTCTGCAGAATTTGCTAAATTAACTTTGAAAGATGAATCAACATTAGGATGGACTGAAAGAGTTAATTTAAATAGTTTTAAGGCTAAAATATTACCATATTCTGATTATAATTATAAGGGTGTTGATACTATAAAATTTGCAGCTATACTTGAAACACAAAAAGAAGTGCTTTATAGCGAATCAATGAATGATCCTTATAAGGCTTCTTTACATTATTCAGGCTTAACGGCGTTACAAATCTACATTAATGATTATGTTAATAATACTCATAAAATCAAAATTGCTAACGCACTTATTAACGCTATAAAACCTGCTTTAGATAACGTAATTATAGAGCATAAGAAAGCATATTTATCTTCAGAAGAAGAAATAAAAAAATGTAGTGAAGATTTAGAGAAAATTACTCCATTTTTATCGAAAGAATTTGAAGATGAAAAAAAAAGATTAGGTGATAAAATAAATAGTATTCCTACTCAAAATCCTGTATTAAATAAGTTAGAAGAAAGTGTAAAAAAAGAATTCAATAAAATATTACTTAAATTAAGCGGTACGCAAGTAAAAAAAGAGGAAGCAGTAAATTTATTAGAGGAAGCTAAAAAAACAGCAAATGGTATAGGAATTAGTATTTCAAGTACTATTAAGAATGAAATTGAAACAAGTTTTAAAGTTGTAAAAGATGAAATTCAAAATATGATTGAACTAACATTTAAGCAATTAGTTACTGATGCAAAATTATCAGATCAAAATACAGATATGCTAAAAAACCATATCCAAATTAGTATCAATTCTTCGGTAGATAAATCAATATTTATAAAGAAAGAGATTATTGGAAAAAAGATAGAGTCAGATTCTAAGTGGTACAATCCTTTTTCTTGGGGTAATACTAAAATAATTGATATTCTTGGGAATGTTGAATATGTAGATTTAAAAGATATTTATAATAGAGAATTCAGTCCAAAAATATCAGAGGCATTAAAAGAAATAGAAAATGTTAGAGTTTCCTTCGCAAAAAATATACAAAAAATGAAATTAGAAGGAATTTCTAAAATTGAAGAAATCGAGAATAATTTGAAAGAAAAAATTGTTCAAGAACAAAATATAAGGACTCAAATTGAATTATCAGAATCTGTTAAGGCAGAAAAGCAAAAAGAGCTAGAAAAAATGGTAACTTATCAAAAAGAAATTGAAAAAATAATAAAATAAAGATGGAAGAATATACAGATTTTACTAATTTTTTAGAATCGGTTAAGGCTAACGAAATTTTTGATATAAAATTAGAGCTTACAGCAATGATTATTCTTTTGAATGGAAACCATCAAAAAATAAATGATGCGATTGCATTTGCGAAATCAAATTCAGATTTTGATTTTGAAAAACATAAAGCTTCTCAATCTACAGGTTCTTTGATTACAACTGAAGATCAATTTTTGTATGAAAATGGAGAGCTTTCAAATAATTTTTCACAAGAAAGACTTGATAACGTTCTTAATTTATACTCATTAATGGTTCAAGAAAAAGAAGTTTTTAATAATGAAATACCCGAAAGTTTTAGAAACAAAAACAATACAAAAACGGTACTGATTGTTGTAGGAGCAGTTGCTTCAGCTTATTTATTATATGAAATATTAAAGTAAAAAATGAGAGATATAATAAACAAACAACAGGAACAGGAAAATCTATTCTTAAATACTTTAAGAACAATAGACAAACAATATCTAAACGATAATTCGTATGATTTGGTTGCGCTTCAAGACAAAGAAGAAATTGATTTTAAGACATCACTAGGTTTTTTTAGGATAAAAAAATTTGTTTTTGAAAAAGATTCTAAAATAATTGACAAGCTATCATCGGTTTACAGTGCTGTGTATTCTGAAAATGCAACTTTATTAATGAAGTTGATTTCAGATGGTACTTCTTGTACAGTTTATATTGGAATAAAAAAAAATGGTGAAGCCTCACAAAGTAGAAAAGTTTTGAAAGGGGCATTAGAAGGAAATTTCCCTGGTACTACTTTTGAAAAAAAGGAAAGTCTAAACGAAAAAGAACTAAAAGAACTTAATGAAAATTTATTTAAAGATACTAAAGCAATCACTACTGTTTTAGGTGTACCTTCTTTAAAAAACAAGGAAGATGATTCTTTTTTGCAAGGCATTGAAAATTTAATACTAGGAATGCAAGGAAAACCATTTTCAGCTTTATTTATAGCTGATTCTATTCCGGTTTTCGAGATTGAAGAAGCTAAACTTTTTTATGAGTCTATATATTCTGAACTTTCAATTTTAAAAGAGGAAACCTATAATTTAGGTTCAAATGAATCACAAGCCTTAACTAAAGGTATTACAGAGACATTTGGAACCACTTTTACTACTTCAGAAAATGTAACTAAAGGAACTTCGACAACTAAAAATTATGCAGATCAACCTAATATTTTGATAAAGGGAATTAATTCAATTTTTGGAACAAAAACCGGAAAAAAGGTTGTTAATAATAGTATTGATTTATTAAACAGTACACCAGAAGCTAAAATTTATAAGGATATTTCAGGAGAATTACCTTTTGAGAAGCGTGGTGTTAATAATGAAGCCTCAAAGGCAGTTGGGAAAAATGAGTCCGAAAGTATTGGTAATTCTGAAGGTAGAAGTGAAAGTAAAGCAGAGAATAGTAGTATATCAGACACCAAAGGAATTTCAAGTAGTATTCAATTCACTCGAGAAAATAAAACCATCTCGAACACTCTTGAAAAACTAGATTTACAATTTGAAAGATTAAAAAAAGGAGAAAGTTTGGGATTATGGAATGTTGGAGTTTACTTTTTGTCTTCGGATAGACAAAATAGTGTTGTAGCGGCTAATATCTATAATGGAATTGTAAAAGGAGAAGAGACAGGCGTTGAGAAATCAGCAGTTAGAACTTTTGATAAAAATGATTTGGATAATTTTGAGCCACTTTTAAATAGTTTAAAAAATTATGAAATTCCATCCATCAAACTTCGAGAATTTGATCACTTTAATAAATTAGCCACTATCATTACGACTAATGAGCTTTCTATTGCAATGAGTTTACCACATAAATCTTTCATAGGATTAGATGTCGTTGAAGTTGCACCATTTGGGAATAATGTAAAAATTATTTCTAAGGAAAAATCAATTTCCGTAGGAAAGCTTTATAATTATGAGAAAGAATTTGAAGTTGATTTCAATCTTGATATTGAAAAGTTTTCAGGGCACATTTTTGTGACGGGAAGTACAGGGTCTGGTAAGTCTAATGCTACCTATACGATTATAAAACAGTTATCGGAAAAGAACATTAAATTTTTGGTTATAGAACCTGCAAAAGGTGAATATAAAGATGTTTTTGGGTATAGAGATGATGTTACAGTTTATAGTACGAATCCTGAATTTAGTCATTTATTACAGTTAAATCCTTTTAGTTTTTCTTCAAAAATTCATATTTACGAGCACATCGATCGCTTAATTGAAATTCTCAATTCTTGTTGGACAATGGAAGCTGCTATGCCTGCATTTTTAAAAGAAGCGGTTATTCAACTTTATGAAAATAAAGGCTGGGATTTAGAAACTTCTAAAAACTTGATTCAAGAAAATTGTTTCCCTACTTTTAAGGATTTAGCACTACTATTGCCTGTTTTGATTGAACAATCTACTTTTTCTCAAGAGGTAAAAGCAAATTATACAGGGGCATTAGTAACAAGAGTGAAAAGTATGACTAATGGTCTTTTGAAATTAATATTTACTGAAAAAGAAATTAGAGAGGAGAGATTATTTAACGAGAATGTAATTGTAGATTTATCGCGAGTAGCATCAGCAGAAACGAAATCATTAATGATGGGTATTTTGTTTATGAAACTACAAGAATACCGAACGGCTACAAGTACATCTAGTAATTCAAAATTAAAACACGTTACAATCATAGAAGAAGCACATAATTTGATAAAGAAAACAAGTTCTGAACAATCACAAAGTGGGGCAAATTTACAAGGTAAGTCAGTCGAAATGATTTCGAACGCTATTGCCGAAATGCGAACTTATGGACAAGGATTTGTTTTAGCAGATCAGGCTCCAGGTTTGTTAGATCCTTCAGCTATAAGAAATACTAATACAAAAATTTGCTTACGACTTCCTTTTAAAGAGGATCGGGAATTAGTAGGTAAAGCAATGAATTTGACGGATGATCAAATAAATGAACTTGCCAAGTTAAAAACAGGAGTCGCCGCAGTTTACCAAAATGACTGGCAAGAAGCGGTTTTATGTAAATTTAATGAATTTAAAAGCTCTGATAAAAGTTATGAGTTTAAATCAAAAGAAGAACTTAATTTGAAAATAATTAGTTTTTTAGCTCGTCAAATTGTAGCCACGCGAGTAGGAGCAAAAATTGATGAAGAAAAATTAAATAAATTATCAAAAGGGCAATTCTCTGTTTTAGTAAAAAAGATTTTGGAAGATAAATTACCTGTAGATGATAAAGCTAAAATCCTTTTTGATTTATTAAAAGTAGAACAGATTTTAATAATTGCCAATTCAGATGAAAATGCTATTACAAAAAATTCTTGGAATAGATTATTTTCTAAATTATTAGCAATTAAGTGGTCTTTTAATCCACAAAGTATGAATTTTAAAGAAATTAATAATTTAGTTTTAATGCATTGCGCTTTAAAAAACGATAATTATTTTATGCTTTATAAGTCCAATTATGATAAATTAAGAATGTCTAACTAATTTAAAAAAATATGAGCATAGAGCCATTTAGTACAGCAATTATTGAAGTTGCTAAACAAAGTATTAAGGAAATAGGAAAAGGAATTTCTGAAGGACTTAAAGAAGGTTTGAAGGAAGGTGCAGATAAAATATCCGAAGGTATTAAGGAAAAGTATTTGCAAAATGAAACCTCGCCTATAAATGAGATTTCAGAAAACATTCCATCTGAACTAAAAGATATTTCAAAAGAAGTTTCTCAAATTGAAAATACTATCGATTTTAAACCTGAAACTGTTGTTGAAAATCCTGAAAGTATAAAAGTCGATATAAAAAGCATTGAAGGTAAATTAAATACTTTTTTAGATGGTTTTCAGAAAAATATTGACGATAAAGTAAGTACTGGAACGCAAGTACAGCATATAGTAGATAGCGGAATTGATATAATCAAGGATATTAATACGTATGCAACTGAATTGAAAGGAAGACTAAACGAAGCTGGGGTAGATGTGGATAAAATTATCGAACATTTAAATTCTCCACAAAGTCACATTGATGAAAGTGAATTGGAAGAATCTGACTTTGATGAAGGCGAATAATCTATTCTTTGACACTATCGACACTATCCTAAAAAGGTTCAACTCATTATTTTCAAAGTTGAACCTTTTTTTCAATAATTCTCAAACCCTTTTCTCAACTCCTCTTTAATCTCCTCCGCCAACCATTTCGGCTCTAAAACCTTAACCAAACTCCCATATTTCAAAATTTGCTGCCTAAACTCAAAATTAGGATGAATGCGTAATTCAATGTCAAAAGAGTTTTCGTTATCGGTATTGATTTCCTTTTGGGTATGATGCAAAGGAAGCGAGATTACATACGGTTTTTGGGAAATGTGAAATGACAATTGTACCTTTTCCATTTTATGATCTACATAATTCAAACCAATAACGTGGCTGAATTTGTCTTTTGCTTCTTCGGTTTTGGCTTTGAATTTTTCGCTGCCAATTGTGATGTTTTCTATTCTGTCAATTCCAAAAGTGCGATATCCATTTTCACTTTCGCCAATGACATACCAGCGGTTTTGATATTGCTTCAGGAAATAGGGTTTTAGAGTGTATTCTTCTTGTTTTAAATGATAAAAACTATTGTGCTTAAAAGTTATTGGCAATTGTTGTTGTATGGCATCCAAAACGATTTTGAAATTTGGGATATGTTCTATTGCGGCTTTATTTTCGAATTCCACAAAAGAAAGCGCATTGTTTTTTTCTTTGAAATTGGTAGAGAAAAGTTCGGCAGTAGTCAAAATTTCTAATAAACTCAAGAAAGATTCTGGGTTGGTGCTGTTTTCTTGGTCAAAGAAATAACCATTATTAGCATAATCAAATACAATTTCAATTCCGAAATTATTGGACAATGTTTCATTAAGTCTGTACAAAGTGCGCTCGTTGAAGCCTCTTTCAATGTCTTCAAAATAAGCTAAAATTTCTTGTTTGGTTTTGTATGGATTTCGTTTTAAATAAGCCAACAATAGACTTATTCTTCTTAATTGGGTCAGGTTTAAACTTTGATTGTTTTTCATACGGTTTGATTTACATTACAAACGTATTGCTTTATACTGACAAAAAGTGACGGTCACTTTGTTTTCGAAAAATAATTTATCACTGACACAATTTGACAGTCCGCTGACTTAGTATTGCATTATAAACTTTTAAAACAAATCATTATGAAAAATCCATTTAAAAAACAAAACACAGAACTAGACTTTAGTAGTTTAAGTACTATTCTGACTTCAGGAGCTGCCGCAGGAATGGCAATTGCAAATCATTTAGGCAAAAACCCGCAAACGGGAGGCATCATTGGTGTTGGTCTTTCATTATTGGTAACAGGTTTAATGACTGCTTTAGAAGATGAAGCTTCTAATTCTAAAAGCTAAAGTACAAATTATTTTTAATCAGACGAAAGTCACAATACATTTAAAATTATGTTATTTCAAGTATTATTAAATATTATTATGTTTTTTGTAAAGTTTGTAGTTTGGGTTCTAGTTGCTTTAGTAGCCGTTCCGTATGGTATTTTAATGCTATTTCATAGTATGTTTCCTGTCTTTACGCAAGATGCAAGTGGTTGGTTTTGGACAGCGTTTTCTGTTTGCACTATTTTGGCTTACCTTGTTTTATGGAAACCGATATTGTGGATTGTTGGTGCAGTAAGCGTTTTAAGAATAGGGGGATGATTAATAAATTAGACATTCCTGTGCAAATTTATAGCTAAAATGATAAAAAAAGCACCCAAAATCATTAAATTAATTTTGGGTGCTTTTTATAATCGAATGGCGGTAAAAAATTTATCCTTTTTTCAACGCATCAATTTCTTCATCGCTTGGTTCGATGATGTCAATCATTGGTTCGATGAATTCCTGTTCGTTGGCCAAAGTTTTATTCAAGGTCAAAACCAAAGCGGGAAGTAGCATTAAATTGGACAGCATTCCGAATAATAAGGTCAATGAAATAAGTCCTCCAAGAGCAATGGTTCCGCCAAAACTGGACAACATAAAGACCGAAAACCCAAAGAACAAGACAATGGAAGTATAAAACATACTCAAGCCAGCATCGTTAAAAGTGGCATAAACCGACTTGCGGATTTTCCAATTGTTTTTCTTTAATTCCTCTCGATATTGCGCCAAGAATCGGACGGTATCATCTACAGAAAGTCCAAATGCAATTCCGAAAACCAATATGGTTGATGGTTTCAGCGGAATGTCAAAAAAGCCCATAATTCCTGCGGTTAGCAACAACGGCAACAGATTTGGAATAATCGAAACCAAAATCATTTTGAACGATCGGAACATAAATCCAATTAAAAGTGCGGTCAGGAAAAATGCGAAAATCAAGGATGAAAGTAAGTTGTCTAGCAAGTAGCCTGTTCCTTTTTGGAAAACCAATGCTTTTCCCGTAATCGATACGTGATACTGGTTTGGAGGAAATATTTTGTCTGCTTTTTTTCGAATTTCGGCTTCAATTTTTGGAATAGCATCACCGTTTTCATCCCGCATAAAAGTGGTAATTCGAGCAAATTGTCCGGTCGAATCTACATAACTTTTCATCAGATTATCTTTCGAGTCTTTGGTCGCATTTTTGGCATACGACAAAATAAAAGATTGCTCTTGTGAAGTGGGTAATTCGAAATATTCGGGGTTTCCGTTATAATAAGCTTGTTTAGAATATTTGACCAAATTGACAACCGAAATAGGTTTAGATAATTCTGGAATTTCGTCAATGGCTACTTCAAACTCTTCCATTCGCTTGAGCGTTGACAGTTTCATAACACCTTTTTTGCGTTTGGTGTCAATCATTATTTCAAGCGGCATTACGCCATCAAACTCTTTTTCGAAGAAAATAATGTCTTGAAAAAAGGCTTCTTTTTTGGGCATATCTTCTATGATGCTACCGGAAATACGCATTTTATAAATTCCTATAATGCTAATGACAAGGAGAGAAACGGCAACTACATATATCGAAAACCTATTTTCTTTAACATTTCGCAAAATCCAATCCATAAACGATTTTACATAACCACGATCCAAATGCTCGATGTGACGGTCTTTGGGCGCTGGAATATAACTGTGAAAAATAGGAATAACAATGATGCACAAAAAGAACAATGCCATAATATTGATGGAAGTCACTACGCCAAATTCCAGTAGTAATTCATTGTTTGAAGCCACGAAAGTAGCAAAACCAATAGCTGTTGTCACGTTGGTCATTAGCGTTGCCATTCCTACTTTGGTCGTAACACGTTGTAGGGCTTTGACTTTGTTTCGGTGGACTTTGTATTCCTGATGGTATTTATTGGTGAGGAAAATACAATTCGGAATCCCGATAACGATGATTAATGAAGGCACCAAGGCGGTTAAAACAGTGATTTCATAATTCAACAATCCTAAGAAACCAAAAGACCACATCACACCAATGATGACAAT
>Ga0138256_10006657_pt1 | contig 12218 bp, 7 predicted proteins | sample KNB2016incub_MG_FD_105486 | JGI IMG/M metagenome (GOLD analysis project Ga0138256, IMG submission 105486) | Active sludge microbial communities from wastewater in Klosterneuburg, Austria - KNB2014incub_MG | ecosystem: Engineered > WWTP > Activated sludge > Unclassified | place: Austria... | reverse complement strand
CTTGACGATGTGCGCCATCTTCTTTTCGATGGCGACGAGGTCCTCGGGCGTGAACGGCTTGGTGGTCAGGAAATCGTAGAAGAAGCCGTCGTCGGTGGGCGGACCGATGCCGCACTGGGTGTCAGGGAACAACTCCGTGACCGCCGCGGCAAGCAGATGCGCGGACGAGTGGCGGTAAATCTCGAGGGGCGAGTCGGCAGGCTTGCTCTCGCCGGAAGGACCTGTCGTGTCTTGAATGACAGACGACGACATCAGCGTGGGCTGAATGGACGGATCATCAAATCGCGTTCGGTCCTTATGGTTCCTTGGGGAGTCTGCTTCTGAAACGTCCTGCGGTCTGGTAGGCACGGATGGAATTGAACCATCGACCCCTTCCGTGTCAAGGAAGTGCTCTACCACTGAGCCACGTGCCTGTGCTCCAGGATACGGAGGCGTTCCTAGGACTGCGGAGCGTATCGAAGCGCGATGGCGGGTGTCAACTTTGGAGGGGGAATGCCCGGCCCAAGGGGGTGGCGGCTCCGGCTGCTAGGATCCTCGAAAGTGGCGAAAAGAGAGCACCTGAAGCGCCTGGGGAGCATCCCCGCCCTGATGGGCCTCGTGGCCGTCTCGCTCGCGGCCTGTTCACCTGCTCCGACCCCGCCCGACCCCGCGGCCGTCGGCAGCGCCGCCTCCCGACTGAAGCCCTTGGCCTCGCCCCTGCCCGCGGACTTCGTCCATCGCCGGGTCTACGTCTCCGTGTACTCGAGCATCTACCTGGGCCTGGAGAGCGAGCCCCTGATGGTGAACCTCGCGGCCACGGTGAGCGTCCGCAACGTGAGCGACGCCCACCCCCTGATCCTCACCCACGCGCGCTACTACGACTCGGCCGGGAAGGCGGTCCGCGACTACGTGACCGGTCCGGGGGAACTCGCACCCATGGCCACCGTCGAGTACGTGGTCAAGCGCGACGACACCGCGGGTGGTCCGGGCGCCAACTTCGTGATCGAGTGGGCGGGCCCGAAGGACATGGACGAGCCGATCGTGGAGGCGGTGATGATCGGCCAGAGCGGGCACGCCGGTTTCTCCTTCATCAGCATGGGGAAGACGATCCAGCGGCCCCCGAGCTGAGCGGACGCATCGCATAGACTCCCCCCAATGCTTGCGACGGATCGTGCCGCGCGGACCATCTCGTTCGATGCGCTGAAACAGCCGCTGTCCCCGCTCTTCCGCGATTACTTCGCGTCCCGCGGCAAGGCCTCGGACTTCTACCCCCTCGGCTTCTCCCGCGAGGACATGGCGAGGGCGGCGGCCACGACCGCGGCCTTCGCGCACCCGCGGCGGGAAGTCGCGGAAGCCCTGGCCCGCGAACAGCCCGAGGGCAGCCAGGCTCGAAAGAACGCCGAGGCCCTCCAGGATCCGAAGACGCTCGCCGTGGTCACCGGCCAGCAGGCGGTCCTCTTCGGCGGCCCGCTCTACGTCCTCTACAAGGCGCTCGCGGCCATGGAGCTCGCGCGCCACATGAGCGAGTCGCTGAAGACCACGGTCGTCCCCGTGTTCTGGGTGGCCTCCGACGACCATGACTTCGCGGAGATCCGGGCCACCACCCACATGGATGGGAACTCCGAGCTCAAGACCCTGCGCTACGAGCCGGCGGTGGAGCCCAACCTCCAGCCCGCGTCCACCATCATCCTCGACCGGACCATCGACCCCCTCGCGAAGTCGGTGCGCGACCTCCTGCCCGCCTCGCCCTGGAGGGACGAGGTGTGCGACGCCATGGTCGCGGCCTACCAGCCCGGCGACTCGATCAGCGGCGCCTTCTCGAAGCTCCTCCAGCACTTCCTTCCCGGCCTCGTCATCATGGATCCGGCGGTGCCGGCGCTCAAGAAGCTCATGCGTCCGGTGATCGACCGCGAGATCGCCGAGCTGTCTCCCACCTCGCGCCTCGCCGCGGGGATCGGCGAGAAGCTCCTGGCCGCGGGCTATCACCAGCAGGTGCCGGTGCGCGCCAGCGGTTTCCTGAACCTCTTCCTCGTGACCGGGGGGAAGCGCCGCGCCCTGGGGGTGAGCGAGCGGGGCGTCGAGGTCCGCGGCGGCAACCAGGTGATGTCGAAGGAGGAACTCCTGGCCCGGATCGCGGCGTCTCCCGAAGACGCGAGCCCGGGGGTCATGCTGCGCCCGCTTGTCCAGGACTACCTGCTGCCCACCATCGCCTACATCGGCGGCCCCGCGGAGGTCGCGTATCACGCGCAGATCGGTCCTTCCTATGCGCACTTCGGCGTGCCGCGCCCGGTGATCTTCCCGCGACCCTCCTTCTCGCTCGTCGACGCCGCCACCGCGCGCGCCATGGAGGCCGAGGGCCTCTCCTTCGAGGAACTCCAGACCGACACCGAGACCCTGCTCGCGCGGGCCGCCCGCGAAGCCAATCCGGAAGTCGGGCGTTCGTTCGCCGACTCCCGCGCCGCGGTGGAAGCCGCGTTCGGCGGCGTGGAGGCGACCCTCGCGAAGCTCGACCCCACCCTGCGCGGGGCCGTCCAGTCGGCGCTCGGCCGCGCCCTTCATCAGATGGAGGGCCTTCAGGAGAAGGCGCTCCGCACCATGAAGCGGCAGGATGCGACGCGGGCCGAGCGCATGCGCCGCACGCGCGACTTCATTTTCCCGGGAGGCGCCCTGCAGGAACGCGGGGTCTCCTGGATTTCGCTCCTCGCCAAGTACGGTCCGCCCATCATCGACGACATCCGGCGACACATGGACCCGTGGGCGAAGGGGCACCAGGTGCTGCCGATATGAAGATCGGAATGATCGCTCCTCCTCCGGGCACCGCCTCGATGGTGGTGGCCGCCTCGCTCTCGCGCAATCTCGCGCGCCGGGGTCACGAGATCCACTTCATCGGGAATCGCGCGGGCGTGCCCTACCTCGCCGAGGAGGGGGTGAGCGAGCACGTGATCGACGCCTCCACGGGCGCGGTGACGGATCCGCCCATGCACGATCTTGCCCTCGCGGCCAAGATCGCCTCGGTGGCGGAGGAGGCGAAGCTCGACCTCATCCACGTCCACGCCGCCATCCCTCACGCGATCGCCGCTGCTCTCGCGTGCCGGATCGTTTCGGGCAAGCCTCCGAAGCTCGTCACCACCCTGCACGGCGTCGAGCTCACCCTGATCGAATCCGACCTGTGCCTTTTGGGCCTCGCCCGTCACGGGCTCGACAGCTCCAACGCCGTGACCTGCGTGTCCGATTCGCTCAAGCGCGTGGTGATCGAGGAACTCGGTCCGAGGACCATTCACGTCATCCCCGATTTCCTGGACCCGATGCCGCGCACCTACAAGGTGGGCACGTCCGATCGGCCCGCGATCCTGCACATCTCGAACTTCCGTCCCGGCAAGCGCATCGACCTCGTCATGGAGACCTATCGCCGCGTGTTCCGCGACATCCCCTGCGACCTCCTGCTCGTGGGCGACGGTCCCGAGCGGGCGATGGCCCGGGAGCTTGCGCGCTCCGCGGGCCTGTCCGCCTCGGTGAAGTTCCTCTCCGGGGTCGAGAGCTACGAGGCGCTGCCCGAGGCCGACGTATTTCTGCTTCCCTCGGACAACGAGACCTTCGGCTTCGCCGCCCTCGCCGCCATGGCCGCGGGGATTCCGGTGATCGGTTCGGACGCGGGCGGCCTGCCCGAGGTGGTCAGACACGCGGAGTGCGGGTATCTGCTGCCCGTGGGCGATGTCGAAGGCCTCGCCGAACGCTGCTGCGAGATCCTCCGCGACAAGGAACGCCGCCGCGAGATGGGCGAGGCGGGCCGCCACCGCGCTCAATCGCTCTTCGGCGCCGAGCGCGTGGTGGGCGAGTTCGAGGAGCTGTACGCGAGCCTGACTTGAGGCTGCCCTCGTCCCGGCATCGATAGGCTCCCGGGCGGGAACATCGATCCCTCGGCCTCCGTCTCCTACCTATAAGGGAGACTCATGAGCGGAATTCTCAGCGACGTCAGGTTCTCGTTGCGCCAGGTCCGCCGCACTCCGGGCTTCAGCGCGGCCGCGGTATTGGTGCTGGCCCTCGGCATCGGCCTCAACGCGGCCATGTTCGGGATGTGCTATTCGCTGGTGTTCGCGCCCCCGCCCTTCGAGAGGCCCGAGGAACTGGTCCAGCTCTACTCGCGGAGTTCGACCGACGCCCTTGACGACTATCGCCGCTTCTCCTTTCCGGCCTTCGAGGAGGTCCGGGCCTCGGGCCGAGTCTTCGCGGGCGTCCTCGCTCACCGCACCCTGGGCGTGGGGCTGAACGAGACGGATCAACGCGGCGCGACCCGGCGCGCGGTGGCCGACATGGTGAGCGCCGAGTTCTTCTCGGTCCTCGGCGTGCCCCTGGCGCAGGGCCGCGCCTTCACCGCGGAGGAATCCAGGCCGGGGAGCGATGTCCCGGTGGCCATCGCGTCCCACGCGCTGTGGAAGCGCGCGGACTTCGACCCGGGTCTGGTGGGCCGGACGATCCGCATCAACGAACGGCCGTTCACGATTGTCGGCATCGCGCCTGAAGGGTTCATGGGCACGAGCGCCCTCTTCGGCCCCGAGGTCTTTCTGCCCCTGGGCGTTTTCGACTCGGTCGGCAACAGCCTGGGGAACGAGGGGAGGCCAGCAAGCCTGGCCCGGCCGGACGCCTTCACCCTCCTGCTGATCGGGAGGCTGAAAGCCGGGGTCACCCGCGAGGGGGCGGAGGAGGCGCTCAAGCTCACGAGCGCGTCGATGGAGCGCGCCTTCCCGGCCGAGTATCGCTCCCAGCGCTTCACCCTCCATCCCCTGCCCCGATTCGTCAGCGGGACCGCGCCCAACGCGGAGCGGGCGGTGGTTCCGCTGGCGCTCGCGCTCCTGGGGATGACGGGGTCGGTGCTGCTGATCGTCTGCCTGAACCTGGCGTCCATGTTCCTCGCCCGCGGCCAGGCCCGACGGCGCGAGTTCGCGATCCGTCTCGCGGTCGGGGGCGGACGGGCGCGCATCGTGCGTCAACTGCTGGTCGAGGGACTTCTCCTCTCCGCGGTCGGGGGCACGCTGGGCGTGGCCCTCGGCCGCTTCGGCATCGACGCGCTGGTCGCGGCCCTCATCGAGAAACTGCCCGTCTCGGTGGCCCTCGACTTCGCGGCCACTCCCTCGATGCTGGTCGGAACCGCGCTCTTCTCGGTGATCGCGACGCTCCTGTTCGCGTTCGGTCCCGCCCTTCGCCACACGGGCAAGGACGTGATCGACGACCTGAAGCAGCAGGCGGGAGCCGGCTCCGTGCGCCGCATCGGCTTCCTGCCCCGGCATCCCCTGGTGTCCGCCCAGGTGTCGCTCTCCGTGGCTCTCCTCATCTCCGCCGGCCTGTTCATCCAGATGACCCGTCGCGCGGTCTCGCTGGAGCCGGGGTTCGACGCCGCGGGCACGGTGGTGATGGAAGTCGATGCCGGTCTCGCCGGCCGCACGGAGGCGGAAGGGCTCAGTCTCTACGCGCGCATCGAAGACCGGCTCCGCGCTCTTCCCGGGGTGCGGGCGGCGAGCGTCGCCGCCACCGTGCCTTTCGCCCCCGCCTCCTTCGGCGAGACCGTGCGGCGCGCGGGCGCCTCCGGGGCCGCGGGTGAGGCGGGGAACTCGTACGGCGCCCGCTGGAACGCGGTCGGCGCCGGCTATTTCGAGGCGCTCGGTCTCTCCCTTCGCGGCGGCCGTTTCTTCACCGATGCCGAGTCGAGAATTCCGCAAGGCGCAAGGGTCGCGGTCATCGATGACGTCCTGGCCCGGCAACTGTGGCCGGAGGGCGAGGCCATCGGCCGCTCCATCGAGTTCGCGCCCCGGAACGAGGGCCAGGCGCCAGGCGAGGCGATGCGGGTCATCGGCGTCGTCTCGCCGGTCCTGGACGACGCCTTCGACGAGTCACCAGGAGGTGCTGTCTACGTTCCGTTCGCCCAGGGGTATCGGGCCGCCGCCTTCTTCGAAGTGCGCGGCCCGGCTTCCGCGAGCCGGAGTCTGGCCGATGCCGTCCAGGCCGAGGTGCGGGCGGAAGCGCCCGACCTCCCGGCCTTCCGCGCGCTGACCTTCGAGAACCATCGCGAGTCCTCCCTCGATTTCTGGGGTCTTCGCCTCGTCGCGAGCCTGTTTCTGAGTCTCGGGCTCGTGGCCGCCGCGATCTCACTCGTCGGCGTCTACGGCACGATGTCGTACGCCGTGCTGAGGAGAACGCGCGAGCTCGGCATTCGCCTGGCCATCGGCGCCACGCCGTCGGGGGTGCGTCTCATGGTCCTGCGCGAAGGCCTGAGCCTCGGCCTCGCGGGCGCTGCCCTGGGACTCCTGCTCGGCATCGGCATGGGCCGGGTGATGGACAGCCTGTTCGTCGAAGTGGGCGCCTTCGACGCGGGGACATTCACATTGACGCCGGCCTTGCTCCTCGCCGCGTGCGTGGGCGCGGCCTGGCTGCCCGCACGAAAGGCGACCACCGTCGATCCGGTGACCGCCCTGCGAGCGGAATGAAGGCGGCGGCTAGCCGCCGCCCTTGAGCCAGCCGAGGAGCGAGAACGACGCCTTGCTCGGATCCACCGGCGCGACCGGAGGCGTGGGCTTGGGCGCCGCGGGCTTGACCGCGGGTGCTGCCGGCTCCTCCGGACGCTCGCTCGCGCTCACGTCCGCCGCGCGAAGGGGAGCGGCCTCCGTGAATTCGGGCGGAGCGATCGATTCGTGCCGCCGCGCCGGCGGGGGAAGTGCTATCGGCGGCAGGTCGTTCGCGGACGGCGTTCTGAGCGCGGGTGCGCCCACGCTCGGCACTTCCCCGAACACGGGAGCGTCGGTCCTGGCCATCCGCTCCACGACTTCGGCATAGGCGGCCGCGGCCTGGGGTGGGGTTGGGATGGACGGGTTCGAGTCCTCTTCGAAAGGCAGCGGTTCTTCGCCACGAGCTTCGAGATCGGGGCGCGACTCTCGCTCGGCGCCTTCTCGTCCGCGTCCCCGGCCACGGCCACCGCGTCGCCGCCTGGGGCGGCTCGGCGCTTCGCCGTCGGGCGTTTCGGTCTCGGGGCCGGCGGCGATCTCGTCGATCGTCGTGGTCGCGCCTGCCGCTACGGGCGGCACGGTGGCCGTGGAGGCGGCCGTCGAGGGCCGGCGTTCGCGCGGCTCGCGATCGCCGCGGGATTCGCCGCGACCGCTGGTTCCGTGTCCGTTGGTCGAGGCGCCGCTCGAGGGCGCGCTCGGTCCCTGATCACTTGAGGAGGGCGCTGACGGCGCGCTCGGGGCCACAGGCACGCTGGCCATCACCGCGTCCACTTCCGAAGGACGAGGCGGAACGATAGAACCATCGCCACGGGCGGCGGCGCCGAGGTCTTCGACGATGTAGCTGCCGGACTTCTGGTCGCGCCGCAACGTCACGACCCCGCGCCGCTGCGCGTCCTCGAGCAGGCTCGAGAAGGAACGGAAGCCGTAATAGGTCTCGTTGAAGGACGGCTTCTTGCGCTTCATGGTCTCCTTGACCATGGAGCCCCACAGAGCCCCCTTGTTCTCGAGTTGCAGGGCCACCACCGAGTCGACCAGGATGGAGAACGCCTCCTGGAGCTTCTCGGGGATGTTCGGGATGACCACCGCGGGCTTTTCCTGACGGCGGACGAGGTCTTCGTAGAAGATGAACTCGTCGCAGTTCTCCATGAGGAGGTCTGACGTGGAGTTCTTGACTCCGAGGCCGATGACGTACTTGTCGTTCTCCTTGAGCTTGCTGACCAGCGGCGAGAAGTCGGAGTCGCCGGAGGCGATGCAGAAGCAGTCGATGTGCTCCTTCTGGAACGACATGTCCATGGCGTCGACCACGAGACGGATGTCGGCGGAATTCTTCCCGCCCACGGACTTCTGGGGAACCTCGATCAGCTCCACCGCGGCCTCGTGGAAGCTGCGGCGGTATTCGCCGTACCGGCCCCAGTCGGCGTAGGCGCGCTTGGCGAGTATCTTGCCTTTTTCGACCAGCCGCTCGATGACGAGGTTGATGTCGAACCGGCGGTAGTGGGCGTCACGGACGCCGATGGCGATGTTTTCAAAGTCGATGAAGAGCGCGATGCGCTGTTCTTCGGGTGTGCTTGCGGTCAATTGTTTCCTGCGGTTTTCCGGCTTCGCGAAAGAGCAGAGTGTGTGGCAGCGGCTTCGTGGTTCATGTAAGCGCCCGGGACCCGTTTCAAGAGGGTAAGGGCGCGAACCACCTGAGCTCCAAAGGAGGAGCCACGAGGAGTTCGTGTTTGAAGCTGCCGTCGCACGTTCGAGTGCGCTGTCGCGATGCCTATGCGGTCTGGCTCGCCGACGTCAGAATGAAAGACCCGTGCGGCTACCAGAACCAATCTATTGAGTCAGTTTCTGATACGGTCAGAGAGAACAGTAGCACGGAAACCCGAAAAGCGCCCTTTTGTCACTAATTTAAGGAGTGTCCGATGAAGCCCGCCCCTACCTTTCTCATGAGCGTCCTGATCTTTGGCCTTGGTTACACCGCGGCTGCCCAGAAGGACCATGCCCGCGTCAATTCGAAGGAAGCCCCGCCCCGCCCGGGCGCCCCCTACAACCAGGGCGTGATGGTGGGAAACCTCATATGGGTCTCGGGGAACGTGGGCCAGGACCCGGCGACCGGGAAGGTGAGCCCGGACTTCGCGACCGAGGCGCGCCAGTCCATCAAGAACCTCGAAGCGATCCTGAAGGCCGCCGACCTCTCCCTCGCCGACGTGGTGAAGACCAACGTCTACGTCACCGACGTCGCGAAGTACGACGCCTTCAACGCCATCTACGTGGAGATGATGCCGAAGCCGCTGCCCGCCCGGACCTTCATCGGCGTGGCCGCCCTGCCCGGCGGCGCGCAGATCGAAATCGAGTTCGTCGCGGCGAAGAAATGACGGCCGCTCGGCGGTAAGGCCCCGCCCCCGGGCTTCAGCCGGGGTCCGCTCGGCACTACCAGGCCAGCAAGGTCGCCGACCCGCGGCCCGATCCTGACCGGCCCCAAGGTCCGCCCATTCGAGCCGGAGCCCGCCGGTTCAGTGGCAGCCGCAGCCCGCGCCGGCCCCCGCGCCACATCCGGCCGACGACGGGCGCGAGTGACCGCTTGCATCAGTGACCTCGACGATCGGCAGCCGGCGCTTGAGCGCGCCCGGCAGCGGGATGGGGCGGTCGCCCGCGTAGATCGGGTGTCGTCCCTTCTCCTTGAACCAGTCGCGCGTGGTGGCCACCATGTGCATGTTCTCCACCACCTGCCGCCAGCCCACGCCCGTGTTGTAGGCGCAGAACGAGATCTCGCCCTCCTGGGTGCCGTAGGGGATCACGCACATCTCGGTGCGCCGGAAGTCGTAGGTCCACAGGTCCTGGAACCACATGCTCGCGATCCACATGAACTCCCAGCCCTGCGACCTTCCAACCCATTCCTTCTTCTTCTCCGGGGCCAGCTTCAGACCGAACAGCTTGAGCAGATTCCGCGGCGTGAACCCTTTGGGCGCCTTGCCCTGGTCGAAATGCCGCAGGAACGAGAGCCCGACCTGGGTCAGCGAGACCGACCGGCCGCGCGCGGTGTCGATAATCACGTCGATGTCCTTCATGAAACCGTCGAGGTCGAAGAACGACGTGACCGGGGCCCAGGCCCCGGTCTCCGAATTGATGATCAGAATCGTCGCCGCGCCGCAGTTCGGATGGCAGGAGCATGAGAGCTGGCCGAAGGGCTCGTCGGGTCCGCGCAGATGGTCGGCGAGGGCGGCGATGGCTCCTCCCGAACCGAGCGGGAACCAGTCGCGCATCGGGTCGAGCCTGCCGCCGGTATGGCGGGCGAGGTCATGGGCGAGGTGCGAGGTGGTGTAGCGCTGGCGATGGCGATCCGCGTCGCTGATCTCCTCGTCACGCCCGGTGAAGGATACGGGCTGGAAGGCGGGACCTCCCAGCTTGTCGTGGTGCTTCATGCAGAAGTCCACGATCGGCCCGACGTTCTCGTTGTTGAGCCCGTTGACGATGGTGACCACGGGCGTGATCTTGATGCCGGCCTTGTGCATGTTCTCGATCGCGGTCCAGCGGACATCGAACAGGTTGGAAATGTGGCGATGGGCGTTGGCCTCGTTGGTGAAGCCGTCGAACTGGAGGTAGGCCATGTCGAATCCAGCCTCCTTGGCCCTGGCCGCGAAATCGGGTTCGAGGGCGAAACGCAGACCGTTGGTCGCGGCCTGGACCATCTTGTAGCCCACCTTCTTCGCGTAAGCGCAGGCGGCGAGGAAGTGCGGCGAGAGCGTGGGTTCGCCTCCCGAGAACTGCACCGACATCTGGCGCCGCGGCTTGAAGGAGATCGAATCGTCCAGGATCTTGTGGATGTCCTCCAGAGTCAGTTCGTGAACGTAACCCACCTGATTCGCATCCATGAAGCAGGGGTTGCACATCATGTTGCAGCGGTTGGTCAGGTCCAGGGTCAGGACCGCTCCCCGCCCATACTTGATGCTGGAGGTGCCGTGCCGGTGAATGAGCTGGTCCCCCCAGGCCCGGTAGTCGCGGCCGGGGAAGCGATCCTCGATCTGGCGCGAGAAGTCGGCGTCGATCGACAGCAGGTCCTCGAACGTGCCGTGGCGCTGGCAGGTCTTTTTGATTCTGACCTGGTTGCTCTCCTCGTAGAGTTGCGCCTTGATCTCCCCGATATGGCCGTTCACCAGCTCGGAGACATCGCGCTTGCCGGCGAGGATCTCCTGCCGCGCCTCGATCACGCAGCGCGGACACAGCGAGTCGGTCTCGCGCGGATAACCGAGCGGCGGTCGGGAGCGTTCGCGCGACTTGGGGAGCGGACCCGGCGCCCAGTCGGGCGTTCTGGACCCGCCCTCCGGCAGGCGCGTGTTGATGGCCTGAAAGGTCTTCCACGCCAGGTCCCCGACCGTCTGCAGCCAATTGACGCCGTGTTGCATGATGCCCTCCATGGAGTTACCCGCGAAGACTGCCGAGGCCTCGGGCGCGCACTTTATTCGCGGTCGCGCACTTCTATCACAATCCCCCGCGTTTTTGCGCCGGAGTGCACCGAAGGCGCTCCTTTCTTTTGTCGGCAGACCCGAGTGGGCGATTCCTCGACCACGGCGATCGCGAGCCTCTCTGCTTCGATCCTGATGTCGCGGGCACGACGCAGATGGAACGCCTCCCGCTTCGGGGGCGGGACTTGGAGCGCTACGACGCCAGCGAATAGAAGAGATCCACGTACGACCTCACCGCCCCGTCCATCCCCGCGACCTTCAGGTTCTGTGACTCGATCAGCCAGAACTCGTCGGGGGCGTGGGCGCCCGCGCCCATGCCGAGGCCGAACTGACCCGCGGCCATGTTCAAGGGGGCGCCCGTGAAGGTAACGCCCGGCCAGGAACCGGCAAGACGCGGCCAGAGCAGGGGATCGAGGCCCGCCTGCCGGTAGGTCGCGAGCATCGCCTTGATGAGCTTCGAGTCGGCGGGCGTCTCCGTGGGGTCGTAGCCGCCCGTCATGTTGACCTCGAGGTCGGAGAAGCCGTGCTTCGCGAGGTGCTTCTTCACGAGCTCGAGCGTTTCCTTCGCGGTCATGTCCGGCACCAGGCGCATGTCGATCTTCGCCACCGCGCGGTTCGGGAGGATGGTCTTGCCGCCGGGTCCGGTGTAGCCGCCCACGAGACCCTCGATGTTGATGGTGGGCTGGGATACGAGACGCTCGAGAGAAACCGCCCACGGCTCGTCGCCGATCCAGCGCTGCGTGCTGAGCGCTTTCTTCGCGGAGGCCTCGCTGCGCTTCGGGATCGCGTCGGCCAAGATCTTCTTCAGCTCGGGGCTCAGGGGCTTCACCTTGTCGAAGAAGCCCTCCACCGCGGGGGTGTGGCCGTCCGCCTTCACCAGGGTGTTGAGGCCCTGGACGAGGCGCCAGGCCGGGCTGTCGATCTGGGCGGCCAGGCTCGAGTGCACGTCCTTCGACGGCCCCCGACCCCACTTCTCGCCGCTCGAGACGATCTCCAGCTCGACGATTCCCTTGGCGCCGAGGTTCACCTGGACGCCGCCCTCGGGATCCTGGCTGCCGAGCGGAATGATGATGCCCACGCACTTGCGCAGGGCCGCCGCCACCTCGGGCTTGAGCGCGATCTGCGAGAAATTGGGCGAACCGATCTCCTCTTCACCTTCGGCCACGAGCACGAGGTTGATGGGCAGCTTCCGCCCCGCCGCCTTGAACGCGCGCATCGCCGCGAGGCACGCGGTCTGCGGCCCCTTGGTGTTGGTGGCGCCGCGGCCGATCATGACCTTGCCGAGGCCGGG
>Ga0138256_10006655_pt1 | contig 12219 bp, 29 predicted proteins | sample KNB2016incub_MG_FD_105486 | JGI IMG/M metagenome (GOLD analysis project Ga0138256, IMG submission 105486) | Active sludge microbial communities from wastewater in Klosterneuburg, Austria - KNB2014incub_MG | ecosystem: Engineered > WWTP > Activated sludge > Unclassified | place: Austria... | reverse complement strand
CTATAATAAGGACGGTTTACTTTATCAGTTGAGTTGCCGTATAAACAGCACCTATGCAACTTATTAACTAAAACCTTTCCAATTTTAAAATCTTCTTTTGGATCATCTACACCTATAACTTTCCCGGTTACTTCTCTTTTATTCCCATCATAAGATAAGAACTGGCACAGAAAAACAAGTCCCCTGTTATCATCTTTATCTTGAATGTATATAGTGTCCTCTGTGGTAAACTCAGTTATTTTCCTTGTATTAAGGTTATACTTATGGTTCATTTTTAAAATGTTTCTTTAATACACTTTTTTAAAATACTTATCCTTTTATCTCTTCCATATAAAGAACGATTATTTGGGTGAAACCAAAGGCCAACTTCCTTTATTTTTTTAGGTTTCTTTTTTTGTAATTCAGGGAAAAACTCTCTTATAATATTATGATACCCGCCTGAACTATCAACTAGGTTAAACAAATGACGAAACGCAAAACAAAGCCCATCACTTAAATCGTAATTATCCGGATCATAATCTTGAAGCTCAAACATCATAATACAATAAGCAGTAAACCTCTGGTCTTTTCTTAGTTTAATACAAGGGTATGGCATGGAAAATTCTTTTTGAGCAATCTTTCATTGTTTTGTCAATTTTAAAAACTTACATACAGCCTTATGATCCGGGAACATTTCAGTTCCAAAATGGATATGAACACCACTGAACTCACTGGCCCCGTGTTTCAACCTGTCGTCAACCAGATAATCGCCAATTATCAAATCCTTTCTGTGGGTTAATATAAGGCGTTTTTTGGCCGCCTCCCCGAAGTGGGTTTCCAACCATACCCTTTTGGCTGAGTACGACCTAGGATCGCCCCACATAGGCGTTGAAAGGAAATAAACCTCATACAGTTCCATCATTTCCTTAACAGCTTCGATGGCCCCGGTGATAACCGGAAGATTTTCGTAAAAGTTTGGAGTCTTTAAGATTAGATCGTCAATATCTTTTTCCTCTGAAATCCGGAAAGGAGAGCTTTGGTGAACTGAGGCTGCATTTAACAACCCTTTGTTAAAGTCAGCAAGAACCCCGTCCAAGTCATAGTAAAGTATTTTCTTTTTCATTTTTGCGAAGTTTTCCGGTCTTTGTTTCCGGGGAGCTTCCCCCGTTGTATAGGTAAGTTACGAATTTTTGTCTGTATTTCCTATTGTTTTTTCTGCAAATTTAGCCGCTTGCCATTCGTTTGATTTTTCGATGATTTCATCAATTATATTGTCTGCTTCCCTTAGTATTTTATTTCCCGCTGCCGTAATAAAATAGCCGCCGCTAATACTTCTTAATTCTGCAAGGGCTTTACTGGCAAATTTAGCCGCTTTATTTACCTTTTCAAAGTTTCTGCTGATCTGCATTGCTTCGTGTAGTTGTGTTGTATTCATAATAAGTTTTTAGTTTTAAAAAACTCTAATAAAATGCTCTATTCCAGAATGACAATAGACGATGTGTGTTTTTGTTTTGTAGTGATTATAAGGATTGTAGTATGGATTTTTTATTTGCCTTTTGGCCTCATATTCATCAATAACTCCAGCTTGCAGGGCAATTTTTACAACTTCTTTACGGTTGGCCCTAGTATGTCCCTTCATATACTTATCCCACTGATACTGCCCAATGCCTACGCAGGTATCCGCAAATTCAACACCGTTTCTTTTTGCTCTCTGGTATATATTTTCCATCATGCCGCATTTTTTATTCGTGAACATTCCGGGCCAATCCCACTTTCAATACTTTCGGGAACCGTTAAAGTCCTCCCACACCGGCAACATTTCCCCTCATGCCATACTTCAAGATCGGCATGACTTTTACCAGCCCCAATAAAATTGTTGAAAACAACATCAAAAGCCTTTACGCCGGTTGAACCTTCTCCTATTTTTGATTTTTTACCATAATAAAAATATGGCTGTGGGTGCCCTTTTCTTATGTATCCTATATAAGAATACGATCCTTCATTATCACTGCCTGTCAGCAGCTTTACAAAGTAGATGCCTGAGTTTTCAGGAGTTTCCGTTTTAGGAATAGTAACCTTGTAAGTAAATCGGTTTCCGGTCTTACTATTTTTAATAGTGAAGATAGCTTTCCCTCCTAAAATAAATTGAAGGGCAGCGCCGGTGCTTAGTTTTTTATTCATTGTCTGCGAAGTTTTTGAGTAAATACGATCCTTATTTCAAGTACAAGATATGTTATTTTTTGGTATTATCCAAAAATTAAAATCCATGCCTTAGAGAAGAATAACCAAAAGACTCTGTTTTGCTAAAAGCCTTCATAAATTTTTCCTTGTCATTAATCTCAATTTCTATAACCCCTGTTTCAGTTTCATGATTACAGCTGGCCCTTAGTACATTAGCTCCAGATTCTCTTAAATCGTTAGCGTAATTATCTAAATCCCCTCCATGCTCACATTCATAAAAATAGACGTTCATAACTGAGTTTTAAATTTATTAAACGATTTTTCAAGGTCAATATCTTTCCCAAATACTGTCCGGGTTGAATCACCGCTATCCCAACACTCAACAGGTAAGACTTTAAGATCAGAACCAACAAGCTCCAATACCGTTTCCGGATTATTATTTTCCAAAACAGCTTTTTTCTTTTGCTCCGCCAGTTCAGCTGTATCGTATGTATTCAAATGATTGTTATCAAAAGCCATGTGGCGAAGGCCATCCTTTTTAATGGCTGTAATTACATATTTTATCATAGTTCAAATAGTTTTTCATAATCATACCCGTTTTTAGCACACCATAAAAAGATAATATTCTTTTGCGTTTCAGTTGGCTTTTGAGTATCTATATAACCAACTAAATGAGTTCCGTTTGTTCTGCCTGTCCAGTTCATAAGCCTAATCCATCCTTTAACTTTACACAAGTATTCCCAATGATAGCAAACATTATGAGTATCAAATAAATCTTGCATGGCTAAAAAATCCATATTTAGTTTTTCTTCTAAATATTCAATTGCATAAGCATTGTGTTGCATATACCCTACCGGAATAAAATTCCCTTCGCTATCAATCCAAGCATTATTGCAGTTGATTAAATATTCGTATTTGTCTTTTTTAGCCTTTGCCATTATCATTGTTTTATTGTTTTACAATTTTCTTTTTACTAATCATCATTCCCCGTAAAGTAGTGTCACCGATTGCCACCGGCTTACCTATCGCCTCAGTATGTATTTTGGAGCCCATTGTTGTAATTTTTGTCTCAGTTGCTACCCACTCCCAACTATATCGAGTGCAGGAAGTAAGTGATAAAATCGAAAGCACTATTAGTATTTTTTTCATTTCTCAAATTTATAAGTGAGTATTGGTATCAAAGGCTTAACGCCGTCACGAACCCTATTATCCTCTTCAAATATCTGAATGGTATTTTCATCCAATATTTTACAAACACTGGCTTTAGGGAACGAACACCAGCTATCCGCTTCCTCCCCATTTAATTTAACTGTCAGAAGGGCGAACTGAGTACCTCCAACTTTACTAACTTTCCGAACTCCACGATCCTTGTCCTTATAAACGACCTCTCCAGTTCCATCCCTTCCAGCAAATTCCTGATGATAAATAGTGTGCAGCATACTGCCAACTTTTAATCTTTTTTTAAAGTCCGATACATTTTTCATTATGCAGCTATTTTTTTAATTCTACTACTTACTATATTCTTTTTACTCAGCTCAAACAATCCATCCTTACCACATTTGAGGCAACAGCCAGAAACATACTTTGTCTCTAAATGATTGACCACAATAGCAACTCCAGATTGAGTTCCGGCAATAGCAAGATCAACAGCTTTTTTTGAGGTAACAATACCATCATACATGATTGAGCCGCCGCAGATAGAGTGAACATAATAGTTGGCAGCCTTATTGAGCTTGGCTTTACCCATGATTTTACCGTACTTATTTGCCATTTTGCGAAGTTTAAAGGTGAAAAGAGCTGGGGGACAACCCCGATTACAGATGTAAGTTAACACAAAATAACAGAATAACCAAATAAAAAAACCACCCTTTCGGGTGGCCTATTGGCAGGGAAAACTTCGCAGGTAAACCCCACCGTGGAACTTTGAAATTAGTCTTTTTTATTGATGCAGCAACATCTTTTATATTTTTTCCCCGATCCACATGGGCACATATCATTCCTTCCAATTTTCCTGTCTTGCCTTTTGTATGGCTGGTGATTCCCCTTTAACGGGATAGGTTTATACATTTCTCTTACATCATGGTATGGGTCTGTTATTTTAAATTTGGTATTAGCAAAATCCTTTAACCCCTGCTTCTTCGCCTCTTCGGGTGTAACCACCACAATATCCTCCCCGTATTTTTCTTTTAATGACTGCATCATTAAATTATTGGGAAGCCCTGCACCTATAACTAAAATTTTTTCCATTTTTTCCATAGCTACCACCTTACTTTTTTAAGATTCCATTCATGGTTGGAATGAATATCACTTTCAACTGCATCAAAATATTCTTCAACCAGTTTTTGAATTTTATCTTTTATTTCATTCAATTTTATCCTACCCTTTGGAGAACTAAAAACCTCTCTTGAAAAATCTACTTCGGCATGAATACTTATCATTTTAATCTGCCTTTTAGTATCTTCTCCGGTAACTGTAATATGTGGCATGATTATTATTTTTTTTTAAAAATGATACGATTTAGTTTCTTTCCTGCACTTCACCTGCCAGTCGGTATTGTTAGCCGGATGAAAACCAAAAGCCAATTTACTATTTACTTTTTTTAATACAAGCCCTTCGTAAAGATCAGTTTTTACAAGCTCGTTATACAAATTATGGAAATTACCTTTGTAAGTAGGGGCCTTATAAACACCGTTATACTCAGTGCAGCAAAGATGCTTATATATTTCCAGCTGGTTATCTTTTATCCGTGCCCGCTGGCAGGGGTAAATAAACTCTAGCAACTTTATTCTAGCTGCCAAACTTTCTCCAACTTGATACACCCCATCCCATACTAAAACGTCCCATATCACAAACTTATCCTTTTCTTTTTCACCACTTTCACCAATTTTACCTTTGTTAAGATACTCACCAGAATAAACAAACCACTTATTTTTTGTAAGTGACAAGCTCCTAAAATCTATATCAGGGCTAGGCTTGCTCAATAGTTCCTTGTGTCGGTTATAAATATGAAGGTCGCTGCCATTGGTAAAAATAAGGCAGCACGATCCGTTGTATTTTGGCTGGGCGATATAATCCCCGGTATCGTACTTGTCCAATTCTGCCGGAGGTATTTTAAATTCAGGCCGGGGCGGGTATAAGTATTGAAATTTATCGTACTTCATGGCACTTATTTTTCAACCCCGTAATTCCTTTCCTCACTTTGTTCCTCAGTGTCCAGCAATACACTTGATTGCTCTCCTATCTCTGAATGATCCACAATCTCACAAAACTCCAGACACAAAGGACAAATACCTATTTCTGGTTCATCGGCTGGTTGAGGCGGCCCAACAAAGAGAACACCACAACAAAGACTTACTTTCATAATTTTTTAGGTTTAGGACTTTCCATTAAAAAACTTTGACTACCTGTAACGATTACCTTCCATCCTAACTGTTGCATTTTCTCTGCCTCAATAATTCCCGCTGCCGTATTAGGAACTGATTTATATTGAAAGGTTTTCCTTACTTTTTTTACTCTGAATAAATTACGGCTCATTTTGCTATTTTTTAAGTGCAACAATCGGATTTATCAACTCAAAAATTTGTTCAGGATTTTCGTACTGGAGCAAACGGTCAATTGATCCTTTAGCCACTGAGAAAGTTTTCTCCCCGGTGATAAGATTTACTTTGTCCTCAGCTGAGATTTCTTTACACTTCATTATCATTGCGGAAATAACCTCACCATACTTTTCGACCAGCTCAGTGTTCATTTTGTAAACAACGGTTTCGGTCACCAGTCCGGGGAAATTAGCTAATACGGCTGCTTTGTTTTCATCAACCATTGTGTACTTATCCTGCACGATCAGCATACAGGCGGCAGCCGTTTCGTCTTGCAGGAAGAAATTTTCAGGAGTGCTTTTCTGTGCCCGGTATTCTTTCATAAAGAGGTCTTTACCAACCGCCTTAATATCACCTTCAACCATTTTTAGCTCGGCTGTTGCTGCCTCAATAGTTTTTTTAAGCTCCAAAAACTTTCCAATCTTGTTCCCTAGCGGAGCTTTCACGAATTTCTTTTCGGATTTTTTTGCGGTTTCCTTTACTTTGGTACCCGCAGCGAATAAATTAACTTTTGCCATTTTGCGAAGTTTTTAATGATTAATAAATAACATTTATACTGTCAAGATATTTGAAAACCCTTACAACTTTGTGCATATCACCGAAGTTGATAGTTTCATCGTACTCCCAATTTTTAAGAGTGTTTTGTGTCCCTGAAAGGAACCGAACAGCTTTGTGCCGAGCTGCTTTTGGAGTATAACCCAGCATATCCCCGATATTCTCTAATTCATCTTTTTTCAATTCAGATACCTGCCGTGCCATTTTGCGAAGTTTTTGAGGTTAAAAGAGCTGGAGCTTTCGCCCCGTTTACAAGTGTAAATTAACACAAAATAACAGAATGTCCAAATTTATTTTTGGGTGCGCTGGAGTTCGACAAATTATCTAAGCTCCGCTGTCAATATAAATACGCAATAAAAATTACCCACCGCACACATCGGTAATGATATATTCCTTATCGCCTGTTCCGTTTCGGTAGCGTTCGCTTTTAAATTCGCTTATTGCCATTTGTCTTGCTTCTTCAACTGTGGTTTCTGGCGGCAAATCGTCCAATCCAATGTCACTCACTTTATCTACCCATTCAGGGCCTAATCCTTTTCGTAATTTCCAATGAATATTGAATATAAATTCCATCGGCTCAAATTTTTACAGCTTAAACAGATGAAGCCTGCACACGGTCAATTTCAGCCGCAATCAACGCACCAGCAATGATGAGCCGTTCCTTATATGGCTTACTCATCATTTTATTCCATATTTCTGCATCCCAATTTTGCGGCCTCATTGTCTGCATAGCTAATGAATTGCCATGCTCCATTGTAAGAGCAGCAGCAGCCTTAGTCAGTGGCTTTTCAAGTCCAGAATTGTATGTAACATCTTGACTAATGCTTCGGCCATGTTTTTCAATTTGCTCTTGCCTTTCTTCGGCAATTAATTCAATCCCTGTTTTCATCTGTTTAAGTTTTATATTTAAAAAATTGGTTGTGAGACGTAATGATTTCATTTTCGTTCCTCAAATTCCCATCCTTACTTTTGCTGCAAATTGCTGCCGGTTTCTACTATAAAAAATTTATCATTGTCATACGCTTCCATTATTCAAGAAATTTAGTGCGGTTTCCCGCAATTTTTATAATCATTTCAGGCTCTAAAAAATCCTTAATTTTTTCATTCAATTTGCATATTGATTTAATCATGTTTACGAAAAACTCTGCAATCGCCTCTGTATAATCCAGCTCTTTAATTGGCAAATCACCAGTGGAGGAAATACAAGGAACGCTATCTAACCATTTTAGATAATATCCGTTTTTAAGTGAGTTTTCCGCAATTTCTCCCCCGAAGCACATTATAGCATATTCTGTTTTTTCCTTACCTGACTTGTAATCTTGTAAAAAATTGGCTGGCTTTTTTTTACCTTTCCAGTAAACAGCAAAAATAAGATTCACACCAGATGCGGGAAGCTCACAGTGACTAGCTACCCGGATAACCGTTGTATCTACATATTTCATTGATGGCACAGATTTAGTTGAACCTACATAAGCATATACAAAATCGTTTGTATTCTTACTAAGGTTTCTGGCAACAGCCGAAGCCAGCTGCTCTTTTGTGTGGTGATAAATTAACATTTTTATTTTTTAAAAATAATTGGTTCTATTGGTTCTATGTCGGACTCTCCAACAAATATTCGCTGATCATTTGGCTTTGCTACCCGCTGCATATATTCTACCAGCTCTGGATTTACCGCTTTTGCCCAACACTTGTACCCGGTTTCATCATCATACCAGACTTGTGTGATCTCAACAATGGCTTCCCCGGTAAACCTTTCATCATGCCCCCAATTAGACATTCCAGTACCACCAGTCTTATCAAAGTACGAAAAGCCCCAATTTAAAGTACCATCACCTAGTTTGACCCTGAATTTATCTCCCACTTCCGGGACAATATTTATTTTCATTTTAGTAAGTTTATTTATTTATAAGCTACCGTACAACAATCGGTAAGTAGATTTTCCATGCTTTTCCATAACCTGCCTGAGAAGGTTTTCCCTTATCGCTTTCCTTTGATCTAATTGTGTTTCATTAATTCCACTAGAGGCTGTTTGCTTCTGTAAACCAATCAACTGAGAATAAGCCTCCTTATCACTTAAAAATCTTGCCAGCTTAATTAAAGCCTCAGTATGGTTATTCCTTGCAGTAAACTGCTTCATTTCTGATACAACACTCTGCAAATATTCATTAAAACTAGCGAAGCCACCAGATAATTCCGGGCCCGGTTTTAAATCATTTTCCAGCTGGCTTGCATATTCCAGCTCATAATCATAATCAGCTGAAAGGCGGCCATTCGCAAACTCCCCATAAATGTTTTCAATAGATTTTCTGAAAACTTCAACATTATCAGCCTCTCCTAACTCAAAAGGAGCTTCAACTACCCATGTTTTTAATGCTAGTCCAGCATTAGGATCACCAAAATCTGTAACAATAAGTTTCATATAGTTAAGTTTAATTTAATCCAGAATCTTTAAGTATTCGTTTTCTTTCTGCCTCCAGAAAAATTTTAGTTTATACTGAAAGGTGATCATACATTTCCTGAGTTTCAAACCTGTCGTGAATGTGATAAACCCTTTTCACACGACTATCTGAGCTGTAAGCAAGATTTCCGCCAGCCATCGGGCCAACCATTCCTTTCGGTTCGTCCACTGGCTTAATGGCCCAATACTCCCCGCCACGATGTTCTTCAAGCATTATATGAGAACGATCCACATTTGTACTTTTAGTGGGGCCATCCTCACACGGTATATAAAGTGTTTTTGTTTTTGAGCTAATTCCTCCATTGGTGCAGTCTCCATAAGGAGAGGAATATACATCAATCGAAATAAGGTTGAAAGACTTTCCTGAATCTAACAGGGCCCCGTAAAAATTCTGTTGTGAATAATATCCTTGCATGGCGAAGTTTTTAAGAGTGAAAAGAGCTGGGGTTTAACCCCGATTACAGATACAAGTTAACGAAAAATAACAAAATGTCCAAATTTATTTTTGGGGTTCGTTTTTTACTCCTAGTTGAGCCAGAAGTTTTTCCAATCCACGGCCATCGGTAATTGACTTCCCGGTATGCCATCCACTATACGGATAAAATATGATCTGGTGCCCCTTATGCTGAAAACAAATTTTTGTTTCGTCTGCAATATACTTAATCCCTAATGCAGCGATCCTTTGACAAGCGTATGCCATCCTCTTAGGCTGCAACTCTTTTACTCTTTCCTGATCTAGTCTCATTTGGGTTTATTTATTACTACAACACAGGTTGCTACCATAGTACCGGATTCCTTAAACTGACCGTTATCTAGGTCATACACTTCTGCATTTAAACTATTTAGCCACTCACGGAAGTATTTGCTTTGTTTGTCGTTTGCAAACTTCCAGTGTTTTGATGTTACCGATACCAGCCGACCACCGGGTTTCAGCATCAACTCCATGTGATGAACGTGCAAAATGTCCTGATTTTTTGTGAACGGCGGGTTGGCGATAATTTTATCAAATATGGGCGTTGGAGGTTGTGCCAGAAAATCTGCCGCCGTTGTTATTGGCATTACAATTTTTACCGGATTGTATTTCTTTTGCAATACAGATACGTTTTGTTCCATCAGCTCACAAAGAGTTATAGTGTTTGTATTGTCGCATACACCTAAAATCTTGTCAACAATAGCACCTTGTCCGGCGGAAGGTTCAAGGATTCTGTCGTACTTTCGAATGTCGGCCAGATTAACCATGAACACAGCAATATCTTCCGGTGTCGGGAAATATTGAAATTCTTTTTTCAGGTTTACCTTTTCCCCGGATTGAATACGGCCCAGCATTTCGTCAATTTTTTCTTCATGTCCGGGTGCAAAAACAAATCCCCCGGCTTTTCGGTTCCATTTGCCGCCAATCCCTTCAAGGGCGCTGGCTACCTCCATGTAAACCTTTCTGTCTAACTGTTGAGGCGGAAGTTTGACAACATTATTTTCTACTGTGCAACTTTGTAATACTTCTTGTTTCATTTTATCTTTTTTTTTTAGTTAACCGATCCATGCGATAATTAAAAAACAAGTCAGCGGATACCCTACTGACTTGTCGGTCAAAGTTTAAACCATTTCCTTTGCCAGCTCAAAAGCCTGTTCAATCTTCTTAGCTCCCTGCTTAAAATACAGGTCATTCATCTTGTCCTCCTGACTTTTGTAATTTTTCAGGTAGCCATAGTAACCTGAGATCGCATTGTAAGCTCCCCACACCGTTCCCTTAGCCTCTTTGCTTTGCTGGGTTGGGTGATTGTGGGCAAAGGCCATCACTTCATCAATGGTCTTTATAAACCTTGTAGAATACTTTGTTTCCAGCGTTTCCTTGTCAATCAATTCTTTTGCCGGTTTCAATACTTCTACAAAATACTCCCGGAGCTTTTCATCAGTGATCTTTACCTCAGCCATACGGTTTAAAATCGGGGCCAGCTCAGTTGTGTACTTGCTTGCCATTCCCATAACCTTTGAAGCTGTCTCCAACTTCTGCTGTGCATTTTTGAAGTGCAGGATTGTGATCTTGTTTTTCAAACCGTTCAGGGCCATATTCAGCGTATTGTTACATACTACCCTGATACTGGTAAACCCGATCTGAATAGCCGATTTTCCATCGTGCCCGGAAGATAACAGCAGGTAATTTTCAACGGTTTCTCCCTTTACCAAAATATCTGCCGGAAGTTTTGCCGTAATAAAAATCTTTTCCCCTTTACCAAGTGCCCCGGCAGTCTGGTAAATTGCTTCTGCCCGATCAATCAGCGGGTCGAAAAACCCAAACACTTCTGAGTTCTGTACGATCTGGTAGTCTTTAGAAACGATCCCCAAAACATCTTTGGTGTCCTGCCGTTCGGTGGCAAAATATCCGTCAATCTTTTTCCCTCCAGAAACGGATATTGATTTTTTCATTACATCAAAGTCAAGGCCGCCTAACTTTATAGCCTCCTCAGCCGTTAGTGCCTGTTCGACATAGGTTCCTAACCCATGCCAAGCTACTTCCCCTACTGCTACAAATGCAGCGGTTCCATCAGCTTTAAAATTTAGATTGTGCGCCATAATTACGAAGTTTAATTTTTATAAAATGATTGTTTAAATACTATTTTTAGATCACCCCGGCAGCCAACAGGCCCGAAGGGAACCCGTGTTCGTCCCAGCCATCCGGCTCAACACTTTCCCCGGTCAATGATGGAACAATGCAATCCGTCCAAATGGTACTGTTTAAATTTACCGGATCAAATTCTGCGAAGTACCTGTAAAGGCTTATTGATCTTATTTTAATCTCCCGGCCAGCGATCACCAGAACGGCCACTGTTGGCTTATTTTCTTTTACTGATACCGACACCGGAGTTCCTTTTGGGTAAAGGCTACCGTCTTTTAATTTTAGCGGGTTTTTTAATTTACAATTCATAACTGCGAAGTTTTAGAGTGAGTTAATAAGAACTGATAACAGATACAAGTTATGTTATTTTGTGTTAAGTTCCAAATGTTTCTCGAACTCGTTTTTAAATTCTTCGGTAATATTTTCCGGCTCACTAAATTGCCTTTCAATATCCACCAGCTCAAACCTTTGGTGATTGTCTGACTTACTGGCAAGTATTTTTTTTACAACCTCTTCAACCTCTGATGTATTATAAACAAAACAATCAAGCTGTTCTGTGTCGGCAACGATTTTAAACCGTGCCCCTCCTTTGGGTTTCCATCTGGGAGTTAGACCTTCATCATTATAATTTTCAAAATATTGAGCTGTGATAAGTAATGTCTGCATAAAACTTATTTTAAAATTTGACTAATTGCTGAACAGAGAATGTTATCTTTTTGACTTTTAGTTTTGGCCGCCTTTAGCTATTTTTGGATTGTGGTTTTTACGGTTAATCCTTTTCTTTTATTCTTACGTTTGAGTATTGTCCTTCAACTTCCCAAACGTAAAAACCT
>Ga0138256_10006653_pt1 | contig 12219 bp, 15 predicted proteins | sample KNB2016incub_MG_FD_105486 | JGI IMG/M metagenome (GOLD analysis project Ga0138256, IMG submission 105486) | Active sludge microbial communities from wastewater in Klosterneuburg, Austria - KNB2014incub_MG | ecosystem: Engineered > WWTP > Activated sludge > Unclassified | place: Austria... | reverse complement strand
TATTATTGCTGTTGACGGCATTAATGATCATCAAGCAGCGCGAGAAGTTGCACATTTTGCACCTCATCTCAAAAGCCGATCAGATCGCGATACGCTTTATAATATTTGGAATTTTGTAAGGTTCCATATTAAATACGTCGCTGATGGTATCAGGTACGAAGACGTGAAGACTCCAGCTCAGACTTGGGCTTCAGGATTTGCAGACTGCAAGTCTATGTCCATTTTCGTAGGTGCGCTTTTACGCAATTTTGATTTTGGTTACTCATACCGGTTTGCAGGATACGATGATTCAGACGAGTTTAATCATGTCTATGTCATCACTCACACTAGAATGGGAAATATCATCATCGATCCCGTTTTTGATAAATTCAATAGAGAAGAAAAGTACACGATTTTTAAAGATTATAAAATGCGAGAATTAAGATATATTCATGGACTTCCTCAAGTAGCTGCTGTCATCACACAAAAGGCTGCTCCATCTCGCATTGAAGCATTTAGAGACGGTCCTAAAAAAGCTATTGTACTTCCTCCACTTGATGAATCTAAGTTCACACAATCTGCACTAGCACTAGAACTTGCCAAAAGACAGATTAATATCTTGTCTGCATATTACGGAGATCCAAGAGGTAATTTCGCCAAAGCATTAGAGTTAATCTCTAAGTCAAAGAGATTAGGACTACAGAATATTTATTTTGATGGTGTCATATCACCTGAATTATATCCAGTCGTTTCACTTATCAAACATGCTCAATCAATTGATACCCCTGTGAGCCTAAACGGACTTACTGAAGATGTACTGAAATGTGTCGCTCAGCATAATCCTGCAACTGCAAATTGGGTTGAACGAATTGGTAAAAAAACCAATGTCGATTATACTGAACCAATTAATGGTACCTATTATCGCCTTACGAATAAAGACTTTGCGGCATGTTACTTTGATGCAAAGCGCAGGGAGTTTGCAAGGCTGAATATCTTCAGTTCACCAGACTTTAAGAAGTCTGGCCATCACATGCTTTATGCTTTCATTCATAATACCAAAATAAATACTGCAGCATCTGGTGCACTCTCTGCAAAAAAAGTCTTGCACAATGCAGCTGTGAGTGGCTGGGCGAATGTATCAGCTTATGACAGAACCAATGTAGAGTTATTTATCAGAAATAATATTTCTGAAATAAACGCAGCACAGAAACAAGTCGACATCACACCTGAAGGAAGTATTAATTTACTTTCAATTTCTCCAGATTACAAAGGACAGCCAGGAATCGGTGAACCTGTCACAGCAGTCACTACAGCTTTGATTATTAAATTAGTAATAGCAATTTTATCGGCAGCAACTGCAATAATTGCTGCGCTTCAAGCATCTGGCGCACTCAATGCAGCAACTATACGTGGAGCAGCTACAGGAATAGGACATCCAACTTTCGGACCTGAAATAGATGACATGCTCAAAGCTGAAATCAAATCAGAAACATCGACAATGAACACAGGACTAATAGTTGGAGCAGCTGCTCTTGCAGTAGGTTCTTATTTTTTATTCAATTCTAAAAAATCTAAAAATGATTAAAATATCTCGCAGGAAAATCGACGAAAGAAGAGATCCAAAAGCGGCTGCTATGCAAGTAAAAAAGGCAGCTAAGACAGAAGCAAAAAAAGCAGTAACCAATATCGTAAAACGAAAAAAGAAAGTAGATGATTCCAATGATGCAAAATTGGATCCTAGAAAAAATGATCCTGAGACTACATTATCAAAAACCAATAACGGATCTGAAGATCCTGTTTTGGAGTCTTGAGAAAATTGAAAATGTAATTAATTTTTTATCATTAAAATAAATTTTAAAAATGGCAACTGCTAGAAAAAAATCAGCACCGAAAAAAGTCTTAAATAAGACAAAAAAATTCGGTACAAAAGTTTATAAAAAGACAGATTGTAGAAAGACTAAATCTGAACTTACTACAAAAGCGAAAAATGTCCGCAAAGTTGGACGTAAAGCCAGAGTAGTGAAAAATCCAGCTGGTGGCTGGTGTCTGTTCACTGCAGGTACTGCAAAAAAAGCAAAAGTGGCAGGTAGAAAAAGACGTGTAGTAAGACGTAAAAAATCGTAAGCATCATGTGTACTAGTTGTTCAAAAATAATTTCAAAATCAATAAAAGGCCTTTCAATGAAAAATGCTTTAAAACTTAAATCTCCAAGATCAATCAAATCTGCTGACGTAATGGATGCAGGTATTGAACTTGGACTCGTTCTGATCGTTTTTGCAGCCATCCGTTTGTTAGATAAATTCGCTTGGTATCAAAAACTTGGCACTGGCACTAAAAGTACTGTGCAATATGGTACCATCATTCTTGGTATTGCGACAAAGCTGTTTGCGCAAAACAAGTATGTGCAGACCGTTGGTATCACGACTGCATTAGCAGGTATCTACAATAAGTATGGTGCTGATGTTGATTCATTTGTAAAACAAATTTTCAATATCAAAGGACTTCCACCAATACGAGGAGCCCACAATATGCTAAGTAATGGAAATGGATATTATCAAGGGCAAAAAGTTCCAATGGTAGCAGGCATGCCATCACTTGGATGTCCTTCTCCGCAAAAAATCACTTTGTAAAAATTTTTCGTAAAAAATCAAATTTCATTTAAATGGAAATGTACTTATTAAACCGCGATTATAGACTAGCATTATTTGCATTTGCTGCAACTCTAGGAGTAGCTGCATCTCAGATCGATGCTGCATCTATCTCTCCCTACGATGTAGAATTACATCAGCCTCTTAGCAACTCTACTACAACTTATTCTTCAGAATTGAAGACTGGTTCTGGTAAGTCTTGGGAAAGTAAATTGACTTCAGGAGACATCTTTTTTTGTTATGGAATGGCTATCCAAGTAACGAAGTACGATCATACTGCAGCTACTGCATACAATCGTCCTCTTTACAGCTATCCTGAACCCGCAGTATTCCGTACGACTGAAGGTATTGATTTGGAAAAAATCTGGAATGGTTCTCTCGAAGTCAAAACTGGAAGCACAGTAAGAGTATCAAACTGGAAAGCTCAGCACTTCAGACAAGTCCCTGTAGGAAATCAAGTTGGTGCAAATCTTACGCCTTCTGTATTGCCTTCTTACGGTCCAAGTTTCGAAGAAAGAGGATTCCACCTTTGGGCTGGTTATCCTATCTTCAAAGGCGATGAAAGCAATGTTATCACTTTGAATCTTGCTCCAGGCACGAACACTGCTATCGCAGGAACTGCAGGAGTTGGTCAAAACCAATTGGTGTTCAAATTGACTGGATTCAAATATACTGGGCCTTCTTCTGTCGGTGGCTGTACTGTTTAAGCCATTTCGGTAATTGTTTAGAATAAAATTCTTTAGGGAGTCGATGCGACTCGACTCCCATTTTTTTAAAAAAAATTTAATTATGTCTAGGGCAAGAATTGGACTTTTACAAAATACTGATACTCCAGTAGTAGATGCATATTTACGTGAGTATCCTATTCCATATAGCACTACATTCGAAATTGAAGTGAATGCAACTGATACAAGATATCCTTTGCCTGAGACCAATTTCTATCAAGATAAATACATTTTAGGAATGTTCATCAGACAGCAAAATGCTGCAGGTGAAAGAATTTCTAAAAATGGTAGAAAATTAATTTCTACAAAAGCTCTCGATGCAGCTCACATGGCATTGAAGCAAAACAATACTTCTGTAATAGAAGAGCATCCATTAGCTCATTTTGTCCATGAGAGAGGATCCAGCGAGCCTGGAACATATGGTCAATTGATCATAGATCAAGGATTCAGTATGAATACTTCATACGTACGCTTCGCAGCTCCTGGTCTTACTGCAGCAAATGAAGCTATAGAAATTACTTTTATCTGGGTATTTAGAAATCAATACTGTATACAATGATGACACCAGGTGCATTCCGCGATATAGAAACGCTTCGCCAGTGGTTCTACAAGAATGAAGCTCCATATTGGACGCTTTATACTGGTCGTGAAATGGAACGTGGTAAACGTATTGCTGTCAATACTGGAATCAAAGAAATCGACAAAGCTTGGCAATGGTTAGAAGAATTGCTTATAGCTCAATCTGAAGGTGGAGGAACTTTTCACATACATGCAAAAGACAATCCAAAGGAAGATGCTGATCAAAAAACTCTCGCTCAAAAAGCGCAGTTTAGATTGACTTCTTTAGGCTATCATGCTGTATTTGAAATTAGTAATTCATATGCTTATAATCGCATTCCTGCAGTTGCTGGAATGCCTCAATCTGCACCTCAAGATATTGATAAATTAATTGAGGAAAAAGTTAATGAAAGGATTGAGCGATATGAACTTGAATCAGAAATAGAAGGACTTCAAAATCAAATTCAAGATTTGAAAAAATCAAAGAATTCGATTATGGGATTCAACATAGAAACACTTCCTTCAATTCTTCAAGTCATTAGCGCAATAAAAGGTCTAACAAGTTCAAGCCCTGAGGAGCAAAAGCAACTCTTAGGAGTGCATGGCTTACCTCCTGAATCTACTGCGAAAATTCGTAAACATCTCCAAGATAATCCTGAATCTGATGAACTATCAGAAGATGAAAATAATAAGATTGATGAATCCATAGAGCGTATATCTGTGTACTTTCCTGATATCGCAAAGTTTATGGAATCACTTGCAAATTACATTGAAAAAAATCCAGAATTATCAAAAACACTTTTTAATTCATTATCATAATGGGCCAAACTAGATTTGATAATCCAAATGCAGTAAAATACGATCGAGATGGCAATTTCTTAGCTGAGTTAAAGCCAACTTTCAGACAGCCTAAAATAAAGGATGATAGGCTAATGATTAGATCCAATTTTTGCATCATTCAAAATGCAGGAAATTCCATTATTACTATAGATGATAGTTGGACCTTATATCCTGGAGGATCTTTGAATTTTGGATCTCAAAATAATTTTGCGGTAGTAAATCATCAATTAATTATTTCTTTCAGAAAAGATCCAGAAAATACCGATGCACAAGTGAATAGATTGGAATGGGTTGAATTTTATTACCATGGAATCGATCAAGCTTTTTATAATGAAAAAGGCAAATTATCATGAGTTGGATTGGAGGATTTTTTGGAAATAAAAAAAGTGCAGCACCTGGTAATGTTACAGTTAATGTGACGCTTCCAGATCCTTTGCCTGTGACACTTCCATTCAAGCATATCATAAGAGATAAAAATAAAGAGCGCAGATGGGAAACTAATAAGGATGTGAAAATAGATGAAGGCTGGTACTTCATTGATATATACAATCCGACACTTAATATAATTAAAATAGAAGTGTCTGGACAAACTGAAATAATTAGTCCTGGTGGAAGATGGACATCTCAAGATAGAATTGATTGGGAGCATTACACTCAGGAATTAGGTCCTCCAATAGTAGTTTATTCAAACGGAGAAAACTATTGGATCCATGTATGTTATCCGAATGATAGCAGCGTAGATGTTTGGACACTTTAATTGAAATTTTTTATTAATAATTAAATATTTTTTACAATGAAATATTCTCTTTTTACAAGCTTAAAATTATACTGGTTCGCGCTAATAGCGACGATGCTAGTAACATTCGCGACTTGCGAAGTCGCACACGCCCAAATGGGTAATACAGGTACTGTAACTTACGATTATGAGTACGTAGAAAAGTGCGTCGATAGTGCGGGAGTAAAAGTAGGTTTCTTCGAGATCTATGTCAATAGACCTGGAGTTACACCAACACAAACTTTAATAACTAGACTTCGAGCGAATGGAACTGTAATGACTACGATACCAGCTGGTACAGTAAGTTTAGGTCCATGTCCCGTGACACAAAATATTGCGGTTTCTATAGATACAACTACAAGTTTTGAAGTTTCGGATTGGTGCGAGTTTGGATCTCCTCCGACGCCATTCTATAAAATTCTTACTAGAACATACAACTCAAAAACTGGTGTTGTTTATAGTACAACAGTTACAAATGTACTTGCAACAAATGGAACTGTATTTACTCCAACAGCTCCAACGCCTGGGCCTTGTTATTCAAATACAATTCAATCACAACAATTAAATTCAACCACAACTGGATTAATAACTGGAACGGCAGGACTTGGACTTGGATCTTGGGAAATTTGTAATGTCGGCAATGCTGCAGGTGTAGTCACTATCTCGGGTGGAGCTGTTACACTATATCCAGGAGAATGTCGTAGTTGTGCTTCATGGTCGAACGAATTCCGTAAGCGGATGGTATTCTGTCAAGATGTATCGTGGGATGCAACGGGTACCGAGTTCCACATCGTGTACCAGCAACACTAAGATTTTTTTTAATTCCATTACATTACAAAATTTATAATTATGCAAAAATTATATCATAAAATACTTCTAGGAACTATAAGCCTTGTAATGGCGTGGAATTCCATGTTGGGACAGTTGCAAAACCGTTCCGACGTGGAATTTCAAATCATTTGTTTGCAGGATTCAATTTCTCCATCAAACATTGTGCAGTTTAATAGAAGAATTTATCTTAATAATCCTACTACTTTTTTAGATTACAATTTTCAAAATACAGCTCCATATACAGTCGTTGGTACTGTTATAAAATGCAGAAATGGAAATGTAATTAAAGAATGCTGGATGAGGTACGAAAGTGTCTCTTATGAAAACAGAGTTATCTCTGCTAGTCCAGGTTCAGATGTAGAAGATTTTTGGCTCGTAGAATTGCAGTATAACGAAGTGCAAAGTGTTGCAGGATTTGCAGGACCAAACAGTCCGTTATATAATTCTGCTATGCGAATTCCACTTGCGTATCCATACGGAAATACTTTAGCTGAAGCAGCAAGATTTCAAAAAGATTTTCGTCGTTGGATAGATTGCAAAGGATACTGTTATAGAGACGATCCGCCCTTCGGCACGTATGCTGGACCTACAGGAGTTAATACTCCTTATCCTACATTAAGAGGACTTAGAATAGAAGCTACTACATACGGATTCATCTTATACGGTGCTTTATATTCTAATAACTATAGTGACAAAACTAAGTATACTTATTTTAGATCTGGATCAGCAACTCCATACACAGAAGTTTGTCAGCTTCCATTTGAACTTTATCGTAATGCTGAAACTGGATCAATTATGTATGGCATCAATTACAAAGGTGATATTGTCTATCCACCAATAAGCGGATTATTCGTCAAGCGAGAATGTGATTTTGTAGAGGAAAGAACAGACGATTGTGATCGTCCTTCAGGATCTTCAGAATGTTGGGTAGGTCAATTAGATTCTGCCATTTGTAACTATTATATCAATATACCTGCAAACGAAGATATTAATAACATTTGGGTCGAAGGAAGCCAAATAATTCCTTCAGGATATCAACCTGATGGGGGAGGTTCATTAGGAAAAGATGTTCAAGATTTGACTGATACGCTAAACAATTATATAATCAATAAACAAGCATATGGAAAGGTAGCTATCGATAATCTATATCAAACAAATTACGGTTGGCGCATCACAGTAAAATGGAGCAGTCTTACATGGGATTCTTTACAAACAAACATAAAGAAATATTACTTTAAAAAAACGGGTTGCAGAAATCAACGTGTGTTCGATGTACAACGAAATGAACTTGGTGGAATTGTCATATGTGTGGACGATCAAGGGGACTACGCGTATCTTCCTGAATCTGCAATTAAAATAAACTGCAGTGAAGTTGCAAATTATACATCTTGTTTAAATAACAATCGATTCAGAAGTGAATTCTTATCGAATGTAACCACAACGATAGATCTCAGCAAATACAATAATGTAAGTATTGTAGTATTGACAAATACAATTACTTACGAATCTATTAATAATAATAATGTTGTAAATTCTGGAACTGTTTCCGCTGGATTTAGTGAGAATCACAAAGCACCCAACGAATGCGAATATTTCGATTCTGGTTCTTACATTAAATTAACTATTCCAACAGGAGCATTAGTAAAAGTAACTTATTTATGGTAAAATATCTTGGAATTATTTTTGTTCTGTTTTCTCACTTTGTTTTCTCGCAAGGAAAAACAGAGCAATATTTTTTTCCAAGTACTGGAGGATCAACTTGCATATCTGAAGTTGATTTAATCGCACCAGCACAGTATCAAATCACGCATTGCGACGGACATTTCGATACTATATTTTACGGCCTAGATAATTCACATTTATCTACAGATGGAAAGATCGATATGATCGATATTCGAGGTAATGTGATTAATAGTATTGATATCTGTCATACATGTCCGCCTGACCAAGTAACTGCAGTTGATAATATGTACACAATTTGTTCATGCGATCCATTTTTTGGAAATATCGCTGCGAATGATCTTGGGTGCATGAATGGGCCAACTATTTATTCTTTTAATTATAATAATGCTACTAATGTACTTCCCATTGTTGATGCAGGTGGAACTTTTATTTGTCAATTCACCACATGTGATCCAACTGCAAATTATTCTTTCGTGGTAAAAGCATCGTGTATCGATGGTACCGTATCTTATCAGACTGTTAGTTTAGACTTGCAAAATTGCAATTGTGGTTTAGCTGAAGCGAATACAGATAATTATGCTTTACCAAATCCTGGATCTTATTCATTTTCCGTAGGAGTAAATGATATTACCTGCTTATCTGGTTCAGCAAGCTATACTATAGTTACCCCTCCATTTAATTCGTCAGCAACCATGAATCCAAATGGAACTGGAGTTATTATTCCTAATAGCGGATTCTTTGGTCGTGATTCTTTTTTATATGAAATCAAGTGCGGTGGCATAATCTGTGATACTGCTTATGCAAAATATATTATAGTTCAAGGATCTGCTTCAGATGATTACTATATCGCTGTGTCTGGTGTTTGTTTAGGTTGTGTTACGCCTTTGAATGTATCCACTAATGATGGTGGGTGTACATTCCCTGCAGTAACAACTTGGGCTTGGACATCTACTTTGATTCCTCCTAGTGCTGGTACCATAACAGGAGTACCAACAGCACATTCATTTACACCAGCAAATAATTTTTGCGGTGTGGCCCAAAGTAAATATGGCATCTATTGTGATGGTATATTATACGATCAAGCTTACGCATTTTATTATGTATCATGTGCTTTGGCTAATGCAGATATTATGTTCACAGATTCCCTGGATAAAAAATTCAATGGAAATGTTGCCACAAATGATTTGCCATGTACAAATGGAGCTCAAACTACTTTTCACTTAACACAAAACAACACAGCTCATGGTACTGGACTTAATTTAAAAACTTGGTACTGTGATAAAGGTAATTGCCCATCTTATGCGAATCAATCTCCGATCCGTCTAATAGCATGGGATACGCTTACTGGTAAATTTACATTAGATACAGTAAGTCCTACGCAATGTCGTGACGTTTGCTTTAAATATAGAATAAAATGTCGTGACAGTCAGGGAAATGTATCTTGGAGTGATTCAACTTGCGTGAAACTTACTTACGATTGCTATTATCCAAAAGTAAGTTTATTAATAACCATGCCTAACGAATCTTTACCAGCTTTTAACGTCAACGTAGGCGCATGGTGCGAGAATTCTAGCGGTGTTAGAAAACCACTAGCTATAGGTGAAAAATTGAAAGTGACAATACCAGGTCTTGGCGTTGATGTAGATTGGATCGTCGGGCAAAATATTTGTACTGCAGCTGGAATTTCCAACGATGTTGGCAATGTTTGGCAAAATGTATTTTGGAATAATACAATTACAAATTGTGGAGCAGCTACTACCTTAACTCCTCTTAATCTTGCAAATGCAAATATCAATATTGTATTTCAAAAAGACTCAATGGCAAAGAGGGCTAATCGTTGGGGTGATGGTACCGTGTCACCATTAAAAATAGGACAAGATTATCTTTGGTATATTATAAATTCTAACTGTGGTTCCGATGTAAAAGCATTAGATACAATTTATAAATTGTATGGCACATGGCATGCTTATGCAGGTCGTGGAGAAATTGGAGCTTGTAATCCTAGAATGAGTGGGGGAGATGCTGCAGGAGGCTATCCATACAATGCAATTAATGTACCTTACATGTGGGAGTATCCTTTGATTGCAGGAAAACAACATGTCTTTTATAACGGTGCTTCCTGCGCTAATGCAACAGCTAACTATCTACCTATAATCGGAACTTATAATCCTAGAGTTTTTTGCTCTAATCTGCCAATCGGTTGTGCGCCTTTGACTACTGGTCATAATAGGGACAGCGTGATTATTCAACTTCCTTCATATTTTTCTGGAAATATTACAGTACCTAACCATCTAATTGGAGCTAATCAATTTACGAATAATGGCGTGGGTGGAACCAGCCAACAAACACATTCTATGATGGCTAAAAATAGAAATACTGGAACTCAAAGTTTAAGAACAAGACAAGTTGAATATTATGTGAATATCACTAGAATGGTGAATGGTGCAAACGTAAAACCTGCAGGAACAACATTTGCAAATTATGAATTTTGGGTTGGAAATAATCCTGGAGATTTGTCCTTATCTGGCTCGAATCGAACACAAGTTTTTACAAAAAACCCACCATTCATCGATCAAGAAATAACTCTCGGAGTATATACGCTACCTGTAGAAGGGTGGTACAATTATCACTCACAATTAAATTTAAATACTCGACCAATGTACACACATTCAAGAGGTTCTCTTAATTTATATTCTTATTAATATGGATACAAATTTATTAAAATTGTTAGCAGAATACGGTCTTCCAACTTTACTTCTTATCTTCTTTACATTATTTTTCATGAAACCAATATTAAATGCTTTCATGGAAAACATAAAGAAACAAACCGAAGTGTTGGACACAATTTTAAAAAATTGTAGTGATCTGAAAAATGATATTTCTTCAATAAAAAATAAATTGGAATTATGAAAAGTACATGTATTATTAAGTTGGGAGCTATAGGATTACTTGCTTATTATTTTCTTAAAAATAAAAGTTCGTATACTTCATCACCTTCATCACCTTCGAATCCTACTAATGAATCTGTTAGCACAGATATGTCTTGCTCAGATGGTACTTGCAAATTGGATAATGTAGGAGCAATCTATACTAGAAATAAAGTAAGAGTTCCATACACAGTTTAGTAGCTTAGTAATGAAAAAATATTTTGTCATTGGATCGATTGTTCTATTGATTCTCTTTACCAGAGAAACAAAAGCAGCTCCCATATCTAAAACTGTAGTATCTCCTTTAGACGGTGATATCACGTCAAATTTTGGAATGAGGATCCACCCAGTGACAAAAGTTTATACAATGCACAATGGTGTAGATATCAAAGGACAAATAGGAGATCCTGTAATATGTCCTTTTGATGGTGTTGTTAAAAGTATAAGCTATGATGAAGTAAATGGAAATTTACTTAAAATTTTTCACGTCGATGGATGGGAAACAATCTATGCGCATTTATCTAAAATATTTGTAATCGTAGGTGAACATGTTGCACAGGGTGAGCAAATAGCTGCAGTAGGTGCTACTGGAAGAGTCACTGGACCTCATCTTCATTTTGGAGTTAAAGATCCTTCAGGAAATTATGTTGACCCTTTAAATTTCATTATATGAATCCAGAAATGATCACTTATCTAGGAGATCCAAAATTTCCTCGTGGATTAAGAAATAATAATCCTGGTAATATTCGTCGAGCCAAATTTAATTGGACTGGAAAAATTACCTGGTCTGTCTCCAAAGATAAAGAATTCGAACAGTTCCATAAATTGTGGTATGGCGTTCGTGCTTTAATAAAATTGCTTTTGACTTATTTTGTAAAGCATAAATTAAACACTGTGAGCCAAATTATAAATAGATGGGCTCCAGATACAGAAAATAATACAGAGGCTTATATCGCTTCTGTGTGCGTTTTAACAGGCTTCAAGAAAAATCAAGTCTTAGTACCAAATACTGATACACTAAAAAAATTAGTGTATGCAATCACTGACCATGAAAATGGTTACAAAAACGCTATACCTGAAGCTGTATTTGATTATGCAATCAAAAATATTTAACGATGGAAAAAAAGAATTTAGATTATAATCTTATTATCAAAGGTGTATTAGTAGTCGGTGGATTGTACACTGGATATAAAGTACTCAATACGTTATTTACTGGATTAGGTCTAATAAAGTCAAAAGATGAAACTGACCTG
>Ga0138256_10006652_pt1 | contig 12222 bp, 9 predicted proteins | sample KNB2016incub_MG_FD_105486 | JGI IMG/M metagenome (GOLD analysis project Ga0138256, IMG submission 105486) | Active sludge microbial communities from wastewater in Klosterneuburg, Austria - KNB2014incub_MG | ecosystem: Engineered > WWTP > Activated sludge > Unclassified | place: Austria... | reverse complement strand
CATCCTGCTCGTCGAACAGTCCCTTGGCCTTGCGTAGCTTCATGCGGTCAAAGAGATCCATTGCTCTCCGCATCGTCAAGATCACTACCCGTTAACCTATCAACAGGTTATTAGAGGTGCCCTTAAGCAGGCTGCTGTGCATGGACGCTCTGGAATCGAAGTAAGTATACCACACATTCCCTTTCGGCCGCCCAAGTGACCACCTGCCACCGGCGGTACGGCCGATCACATAGGCATTGACGATCTTGTGCTGGCGTTCCACTACACCATCTATACAGACCCAGGCAAAGATCTGCTTGAGGTCAGGGGAGTAGAAGATGGTATCCGTGTCGACTGAAAAAACAGATTCGATCCTATCCAATCGAACGATTTCGTTGAGGTATTCTCTTTTGTAGGTTTCTTCAACGGTTCTTCGGTCCTCAATGTACTGAACCAAGGATACGGGCATTGGTCCGGGCGGTGGCACAATGACCACAGGGTCCTTTGTCATGTACAGATAGATCCCGAGCCCGATGGGTCCTAGGCTTGACAATCCCAACATGGGCAATAGGGGATTTCGAAGCTCTCGGAAACTCTTGATAAAGATTAAAAGCAAAGCGAGTGTTTCGATCCAAGCGAACAGAAGGAACGTTCCTATGACCCAGACCGGAAAGAAGAGCAAGGCGATGGAGGAGCTCTCTGGTACATCCCAGGCATTGATCACGAAGTACACCAAGACCGCGAATGCGGTGATGGCGTAAGTACCGAAGATCAGCCTACGCTTCCAGTCCATCCGCTCAGCCCACTTACCTGGCCAGCACGCCGCAGAGGTGCCACAGCAGGCGGGCGCCCACGTTGGCGTCCCACTCGTCGTGGCGGCCGGGAGCGACCTCCACCAGGTCGAAGCCGATGAGGGTGCGGCCGCTGGCCACCAGGCGGCTCAGCAGGTAGGTGGCCTCCTCGAAGGCGAGCCCGCCCGGCACCGGGGTCCCCGTATGCGGGCACAGCACCGGGTCAAGCCCGTCGATGTCGAAGCTCACGTGCACCTTCTCCGGCAGCGCGGCGATGATCGCGTCGCACTGCTCGCGCCAGGTGACGCCCTCGAACTGCTGCCGCCGGATGTCGGCCGAGCGCACCACCTTCACGCGGCCGTTCTGGTCCAGGAAGGCCTTGTTCTCCTCGGCGCAGAAGTCGCGGATGCCCACCTGCACCAGCGTGTCCACCTGAGGCAGCTCAAGGGTGTTGTGCATGATGCTGGCGTGGCTGTAGGTGAAGCCTTCGTAGGCGTTGCGCAGGTCCATGTGCGCGTCGATGTGCAGGATGCCGAAGCGCTTGTGGCGACGGGCCAGGGCGCGGTGGAAGCCCAGGGGCGTGCTGTGGTCGCCACCCACGAGGCCCACGAGCTTGCCGGCGTCGAGCCATTCCCCGGCGCGGGCCTCGACCCATTCGTTCATCACGGCGCACTCGGCGTTCACCAGCTCCAGGGCCTTCTTGGCCTGGGCCAGCTCCTTCTTGCTGCCGCCCTCGGTGAGCATGGTGATCACCTTGTGGGCCTCCTTCTTCAGGGCCTTGCTCTGCTGCAGCAGCGCCTTGGGCATCTCGTCCATGGCCACGCCGCGTTTCCACAGGTCGGGGAACTCGGGGTGGAACAGGTCCACCTGGAAGCTGGCGTCGAAGATGGCCTGCGGGCCGTGGGCCGTGCCGCCGCCGTAGCTGGTGGTCACCTCCCAGGGCACGGGCAGCAGCACGATGTCCGCCTCCTCGCAGGTGAAGGGCAGCCCGTACATCTGGGCGTTGGCGTCGCCGGGGCTGTTGGGGTCGAAGGCGCGGATCTTGGCGGCTTTGCTCATGGTGCGGGGGCCATGTGCGCGGATGCGCATGGCGGTGCGAAGTTCGGTGATCGCGCGGCTCCGTTCAGGGCCGCACGATGAGCATGCTGGGCGCCTGCGCCAGCCACGGGGCCTGCTTCTCCACGGCGCGCTTCCAGCCGTCGAGGCCGATCAGCATCAGGTCCTGGCCGGTGAGGGGGCCGCCGCCGTCGATCGCCGTGGTGGACAGCTCCACCGAACCGTGCGCCGCGCGCTGCATGCCGTCCACCAGGGCCCGCAGCTCGGGGTTCTGGGTGAACACGTCGGCCAGGTCGAGCAGGGTGATGTGCGCCCCGCTGTTCACCTGCAGCTTCTGGGCGTAGGTGAGCAGCGCGCTGTCCGCCAGCCCGAAGAGGGGCACCACCACGCGCTCGGTGCGCTGCAGGTCCTTGTCCACGTAGATGCCCAGGGGGATGCGCACCTCGCGCACGATGCGGCGCACGCGATCGTCCAGCTCGGCCGTGGCGAAGAGGTCCTCCTTGCCGGTGAGGGTGTCGATGAGGCGCTCGGGGTCGATGATGCGGCTGGTGAGGCCCACCACGCGGCCCAGGAAGGTGCCTTCGTAGATGCTGCGCCCGATGCCCACGATGGCCAGGTCGAAGTTGCCCGTGTTGGCGATGGTGATCAGCTCCTTGTCGATGTCGATGCTGGGCTTGAAGAGCGTCTCCAGCGGAACGCCCTTCTCGCGCTTCTCCTTGAGGATGGGCTTGAAGCTGTCGCGCTCCCGCTCGGCCAGATTGAAGGTGTTGACGTCGCTGCTGGGGGTGAGGTGCAGGGCCACCACGCTGGCGTTGTCGTTGCGCTTCAGGAAGGCGTGGGCCACGCGCACCATGTTGCGGCCGCGACCGGGGTCGCCGAAGGGCACCAGGATGCGGAAGCGCTTGGCCTCCTCGGCCACCACCTGCGCGGGTCGTTCGGCGGTGGGGAAGAGGCGCTCGATCAGGGTCAGTGTCGGGCCGGTCATCACCGTGGTCACCAGGGCCATGATCACCATCATCGCGAAGATCTCCGGGCTGATGACGCCCAGGTCGTAGCCGATGTTGAGCACCACCAGTTCCATCAGGCCGCGGGTGTTCATCAGGGCGCCCACCATCAGGCTCTCCTTCAGTGGCAGACCCACGAAGCGGGCCGCCACGGCACTGCCGGTGAACTTGCCCACCACGGCCACGGTGAGGATCACTGCGCACCATTTCCAGAGGCCCACGTTGTTCAGCAGGCCGATCTCGGTGCGCAGGCCGGTGAACACGAAGAAGAGCGGCAGCAGCAGCACCACGGCCACGTCCTCCACCTTGCCGATGAAGAGGCTGCGGAAGCGCTGGTTGGGCGGCATGATCACGCCGGCCACGAAGGCCCCGTAGAGGGCGTGCACGCCGATGACCTCGGTGGCGTAGGCCGAGAGCAGCAGCACCAGGATGAAGACGGCCACGATGGGCTTGCTGAGGCTCTCCCGGTCGGCGTACACCTCGCCCAGGCGGTTGAGGAAGGGCCGGACCACCCGCAGCATGAGCAGCATGTAGGCCAGCACCATCAGGACGGTGTACAGGCTGCTGACGATGCTGCCGGCCTTCACCACGGCGATCACCACGGCAAGCAGGCACCACGCGGTGATGTCGTCCGCGGCCGCGAAGGTGATGACGGTGCTGCCGAAGGCCGTTCGGTGCAGGCCTCGCTCCTGCACGATGCGGGCCATCACCGGAAAGGCCGCGATGCTCATGGCGATGCCCATGAACAGTGCGAAGGACAGGAAGTGGACGCCCTGGGGTGCAAAGGCTTCGTACAGGAAGTAGGAGAGGCCCACGCCCAGGGTATAGGGGAACACGATGCCGGCATGGCTCACCACCACGGCGTCCTGCACACGGTCCTTCATCACCGTGAGGTTGAGCTCCATGCCGATGACGAACATGAAGAGGATGAGGCCGATCTGGCTGAGGAACTGCAGGTTGCCCAGCGAGGCCGCGGGGAACAGGAACTCCGAGTAGGCCGGGAACTGTTGCCCCAGGAAGGAGGGGCCGAGGAAGATGCCGGCGGCGATCTCGCCCACCACCGTGGGCAGGCCCACTTTCTGGCAGATGAAGCCGAAGGCCCGCGCCGTGACGATGATGCACAGGATCTGCAGCAGCAGGATGGCCAGCGGGTGCGTGAGGTTGTGGTGGTAGGTGTCCTTGAACTGCTGCCAGTACCCCTTCACTTCCTGCACTTCGCCCCCCACCGACTTGCCCGCCTCCAGGTCGCTGCCCGTGCCGACGATGCCGTACATCAGCGCCACGCAGGCACTGATGGTGAGCACGTAGAAGAGCCAGTTGCGCCAGCGGATCATCGGTGCGCGCAAGTTAGACCGGCCCCTGTTCCCGGTCCGTTCCTCTCGCATGAAGCGTGTGAAAAGATCCGCCCCGTCCTCTCCTCGAGAACGGGGCGGTCCCCGGCCGGATGGCTTCCCCTCGTTGCCGCCGGTGATCGGGGTTCAGGTGCGGCGGAACACCGCCGTCAGCAGGTCGGGCGCGCCGTAGGTGCGCAGCTCGCTGGTGCCGCTCGGGGCCTCGCTCGGCTCGGGCGTGGTCGCCGGGGCTTCGGCGGGCGGTGTGGCCGGCAGCGCGGGTGAAGGCAGGTCGTCGGGCACCTGCTCCGGCGTCACGCTGCTGCTGAGGCCGCCGGAGGTCATCGTCCAGGTGAGGCCCACCATCTCATCATCCCAGGTGTTGGTCACGTTGTCCACGTCGTCCAGCATGAAGCCGATGCCGCTCTGGAAGTGCACGGCACGCCCCACGGGCACCTGCACCTCGAAGCGGACCCGCTGGGCGCGCAGCTTGTCCGCACGGGGCATGTCCACCCACGGGGACAGCAGGAGCAGCGAATCGTGCTGGGCGTGCGTGAACCCGGTGTGGCTCGCCCGGGCCAGGGCCATCTTCTCGGTGCGACCATTGGCACGGCGCTCCACGATCAGGTGGAAGAAGCTGTCCGGGCTGGGCACCACGTCCAGGTCGGCCCAGGCCCCGTGGATGCTGTCGGGGGTGGTCATCAGACCCTCCATGTCCCAGTCCACCCGGCCATCGTCGTAGGCCACCCGCCAGTCCTTGCCCAGGCCGCGCATGTCGTGCACGCCCAGGAAGAGCGTCTGCCCGGCGGGCTGTGCGATGGACACCTCTTCGCGCAGCTTCTGGTCGCGCTTGAGGTCGTTGCCCAGGCGGAGGCCCACCACCAGCACCACCATCAGGGCCACGAACCAGGCGGTGCTCAGTGTCCAGCCCAGCCATTGCGGGGCACGCAGGCCGGTGAGCAGGCGCAGGCCGCCGATGAAGAGCCCGATGGCGGGGATCAGCAGCAGGAGCACGGCGCACAGCACACCCCAGAAGGCGTGGGCCGCGCTGTCGAACACCACCGCGCTGAGGTCGAAGAGACCGGTGCCCTCCAGCCCGCCGAAGTGGTCGAGGGTGATGGTGCCGCCACCGATGAGCGCTCCCACCAGCGCCAGGGTGAGGATGGCGCCGAGCACCAGGGTGAACACACCGACGATCTTGGCGGCCACGCCGGCGGCGGCGCGGGCGAACTCGCCGACCCCCTGACGGGCCTGTCGGCCGTAGGCACGGGCCGGACCTTTGCTCCAGCGCCGCCCCAGCTCATCGGCCTCGCGGGCCACGCGCTCTGCGCCCTGCTTCACCCGTTCGGCGCCTTCCTCGAAGCTGCGCTTCAGGTTGTCCACCGTCACCGGTTCGCCCTGCATCATCAGGCGCTCGGCCGCCGAGGACGCCTGCGGGATCAGGATCCAGAGGATGATGTAGATCAGCAGGGGCGAGCCCACGCCGAAGATCACCAGCAGGATGAAGGCGATGCGCATCCACAAGGGGTCGGTGCCGAGGTAGGCCGCCAGACCGCCGAAGACCCCGCCCACCCAGCTGTCATCCGGGTCGCGGAACAGGCGCCGCCGCCCGTCGGTGGTCGGGGGGGGCATGGCGCCGCCGCCGGCCTCGCCGTCCGCGTAGTCCTCCGGCTGACCCATGACGGCGATCACGTGGTCCACGTCGGCGATGCCCACCACCTGACGGCCCTGCAGCCGCTCCTGGAAGAGCTCGGCGATGCGGGCCTCGATGTCGGCCATGATCTCGTCGCGGCCCTCGCTGCCGCTGAAGCGCGCGCGGATGGTGCCGAGGTAGCGGTTCAGCTTGTCGTACGCGTCCTCCTCGATGTGGAACACCGTACCGCTGATGTTGGCTGTGAGGGTCTTTTTCATCGTGCGTTGCGTCGGGTCATCTTTTTCACCGCCTGGGCCAGGTCGTCCCAGGTCTCATCCAGTTCGTTCAGGAACTTCTGCCCCACGGGGGTCAGCTTGTAGTACTTGCGCGGAGGGCCGCTTCGGCTTTCCTCCCAGCGGTAGGTCAGGAATCCGGCATCCTTCAGCCGCGTGAGCAGGGGGTACAGGGTGCCCTCCACCACGATCAGCTTCGCGTCCTTCAGCTTGGCGATGATGTCCGGAGGATACAGTTCCTCCTGCGACAGCACCGACAGGATGCAGTACTCCAGCACGCCTTTCCGCATCTGCGCCTTGGTGTTCTCAACGTTCATCTGGGCTGTGTCTGGTACTTGACGATGCAAACATATGTGCTTCGGTTAGTACTATGCAAGGCAAAGTACCTTTTTGTGACCAGCGGCTTGGCCCACGGGATGAGCGGAGGGCCACCCGGCCGCGCTCCTTCGGCTACTTTTGGCCGTGCCCCGTCCGCCGCGCATGGTCCTTCTCACCGCTCTCCTCCTCCTGATGCTCGCCGCCGTGGCCTGGTGGCTTTCGCGGCTGGGCTTCGCACCGGTGAAGGGCTACGTGGACGGGCTGGCGCCCGATGGGGACGTGGAGACGTACACCCGGGCCTTCCACGAGCGGGTGCGCGGCAACCTGCGGATGTTGGCGGCGGCCGCCGCTGCGGCGGCGGGGCTGGTGTTCGCCGGTGCTCGCCTGCTCGCCCGTTCGCTCCCGCGCGGCGAGGTGCAGCGCGGGGCCCTGTGGACCGACCTGCGCCGCGCGCTCGTCAAGCTGAACAAACGCACCTCCCGCACGCACAAGCTCTTCGTGGCCGGGCTCATCGCCGCCGGGGCCGTGCTCCGCATCGTGCAGATGCAGGCCCCGATCATCTATGACGAGGCCTTCACCTACGTGTACTACGCCGTGCGCCCGCTGCCGGTGATCATCTCCGACTACAGCTACCCGAACAACCAGATCCTGCACACGCTGCTGGTGAAGCTGAGCACGGCGGTCCTCGGGGTGCACCTGTGGAGCCTCCGCCTTCCGGCCCTCCTGGCGGGCATCCTGGCCATGCTGCTGGCCTACCTCTTCGTCCGCGCCCACTTCAACCGCTACATCGCGCTGCTCATGCTCGCGTTCGTGGCATCCAGCGGCTCGCTGATCGAGTACAGCGCGCTGGGCCGCGGCTACAGCATCACCTGGTGCCTGCTGTTGCTGGGCTGGCTCGCGGGGCGCCACTTCGCCAAGACCAACTCCCTCGGCAGCGCCATCACCCTGGCCGTGATCAACGCGCTGGGAATGTGGACCGTGACCACGATGCTCTACATCGCGGTCGCCTGCTACCTGTGGCTCGTGTTGCACCTGATGACCGCTTACAAGACCACCCTCGCCAAGCGCATGCAGCGGCTGGGCCTGTCCTTCGGCGTCTTCCTGCTCCTCACCGGTGCCTTGTACATGCCGGTGATCGTGGTGCACGGCCTTGGCCAGCTCTTCCACCACCCCACCATGGGCGACAACAGTTGGGAGGTGTTCTCCGCCACGCACCAGGACCGCACCTTCGATCTGTACGCCTACTTCAACGACACCGCGGCCGCCTGGATCAGCCTGCTGGGCCTCGCCGGCGTGGTCTATGCGGCGTACATCAGCTCCAAGTTCCGGCTGCTGCTGGTGGCCACGGCGCTCGGGGCCATCCCCATCGTGATCGCCCAGCGGTTGGTGGCCCCGCCCCGGGTCTGGGTCTACACCCTGTTCGTGCTGCATCTCAGCTCGGCCATCGCCCTCTTCTACCTGCTGAAGCTCGTGCAGGAGACCCTGCTGCCCACGCTCAGCAAACGCGTGCGCACCAGCGTCACCGCCGTCGTGGTGCTGGCCGGCCTCTCGTGGACCGGCATGCACGGCATCCAGGACCGCATCGAGCGCTTTCCGGAGGCGGCCTGGACGGCCGATTACTTCCTGGGTGCCCTGAAGCCCTCCGATCGGGTGATGACCGAGTTCCCCTGGGAGGCCCCGGTGGAGTTCCACTTCAGGGAACGCCGCATCCCCATCGAGGTGCTCTATCGCCCGACCACCCCGGGCGCCACGCTCTACGTGCTGGTGAGCCCGGCGCGGGAACAGACCCTGGAGGGGGTGCTGCAGCACCACGACCACCGCACCGACCAGCTATCAGTGCCCGATCGGGTGAAGGACTGGAAGCGCCTGGAGGTGTGGCGCGCCACCGTGCGCTAGGACACCGGCCACCGGATGTTCGTGCCGAAGCGCGACCTTTGCGGCCCCGTAGCTCCGGCCACGGTCCACATCAACCACAGATCCCCGACGACGATGGCAGAAGAAGGCCGCCAGATCATCTTCAACATGGTGAAGGTGGGCAAGACGCTCCCTTCCGGAAAGAAGATCCTCAACGACATCTACCTCGGCTTCTACTACGGGGCCAAGATCGGCGTCCTCGGCCTCAACGGCTCGGGCAAGTCCACGCTGATGCGCATCATCGCGGGCAAGGACAAGAACTACGACGGCGATGTGCACCTCAGCCCCGGTTACTCCATCGGGCACCTGGAGCAGGAGCCCGAGCTCGACGAGAGCAGGACCGTGATCGAGATCGTGCGCGAAGGCGTGAAGCCCATCATGGACCTGCTCGCCGAGTACGAGGAGGTGAACAACAAGTTCGCCGACGAGGAGGTGCTGAACGACCCGGAGAAGATGGACAAGCTCATCGCCCGCCAAGCCGCCCTGCAGGACAGGATCGAGGTGAGCGACGCCTGGAACATCGACCAGAAGCTGGAGGTGGCCATGGACGCCCTGCGCTGCCCGGACAGCGACACGCCCATCAAGGTGCTCAGCGGTGGCGAGCGCCGCCGTGTGGCCCTGTGCCGACTGCTGCTGCAGCAGCCGGACATCCTGCTCCTTGACGAACCGACCAACCACCTGGACGCCGAGAGCGTGGCGTGGCTCGAACTGCACCTGCAGCAGTACAAGGGCACCGTCATCGCCATCACCCACGACCGCTACTTCCTGGACAACGTGGCCGGCTGGATCCTGGAGCTGGACCGCGGCGAGGGCATCCCCTTCAAGGGCAACTACACCAACTGGCTGGAGCAGAAGACCGCCCGGATGGCGCAGGAGGAGAAGCAGGAAAGCAAGCGCCAGCGCGTGCTGAAGCAGGAGCTCGAGTGGGTGCGCAGCAACGCCAGCGCCCGCCGCACCAAGAGCAAGGCCCGCCTGCAGAACTACGAGAAGATGCAGAGCGAGAGCGTGAAGGAGAAGGAGGCCAAGCTGGAGATCTTCATCCCCAACGGGCCGCGCCTGGGCGACAAGGTGATCGAGTTCAAGAACGTGAGCAAGGGCTTCGGCGACCGGCTCCTCATCGACAACCTCAGCTTCGCGCTGCCGCCCGCGGGCATCGTGGGCATCATCGGCCCGAACGGCGCCGGCAAGACCACGTTGTTCCGCATGGTGATGGGGGCGGAGAAGCCGGACACCGGCACGATCACCATCGGCGACACCGTGCAGATCGCCTACGTGGACCAGAGCCACAAGGACCTGGTGGCCGAGAAGACCGTGTACGAGGTGATCAGCGGCGGCCTGGAGAACATCACCTTCGGCAACGTGGTGATGAACACGCGCGCCTACCTCTCGCGCTTCAACTTCAGCGGCACGGACCAGAACAAAAAGGTGGGCGTGCTCAGCGGCGGCGAGCGCAACCGCCTGCACCTGGCCATGACCGTGAAGCAGAGCAGCAACGTGCTGCTGCTGGACGAACCGACCAACGACCTGGACGTGAACACGCTGCGCGCGCTGGAGGAGGCCATCCAGGACTACAGCGGCTGCGCCGTGATCATCAGCCACGACCGCTGGTTCATGGACCGCGTATGCACGCACATCCTCGCCTTCGAGGGCGACAGCCAGGTGTACTGGTTCGAGGGCGGCTTCACCGACTACGAGGAGAACCGCAGGAAGCGCCTCGGCGGCGACATCGTGCCGCACCGCATCAAGTACCGGAAGCTGGTGCGGGGTTGAGCGGGGTCGCTCGCCGGTGCCCGCCGCTTCGGGGCGCAGCCGTTCCTTTGCGCGATGAGCCGGGGTTTTGTCCGCGAAGGCGATCAGGAAGAGGCGCCCTTCATTCCGCCGCGCGCGCCGCTGCCAGCGGACGTTCCCAACCACGTGACGCCGCGTGGCCTTCGGATCCTGCAGGAGGAGCGTTCTGCATTGGAGGCCGATCGTTCCAAGCCCTACGAGAGCGAGGACGCCAAGCGCAGGGCCTGGGCCGAGATCGATGGCCGGTTGGAGCTGCTCAACGAGCGCATCTCCACGGCCCATGTGGTGGAGCCACTGCGGCCCGCACCCGAGGAGGTGCGCTTCGGAGCCTCCGTCACCTTCCGCATGCTGAGCGGTCCGCAGGCGGGGCAGGAGCGCACCTTCACCATCGTGGGGGTCGACGAGGCCTCGGTAAAGGACGGCCGCATCGCCTTCACCTCGCCGATCGCCCGGGCCCTCATCGGCCGAAAGCGTGGACAGGAGGCCGCCCTCGTGCTCGCCGGCGTTGTCCAACGCCTTCAGGTCATCGACGTGGCCTATGTCCCCGACGAGGCCGCCTGACCGGTATATCGGCCCGCGATGTTGGCGTGTTCCGCCCGCCGCGTTGGTCTACCCTTGTGGTGCGAAGCGTCCCCACTGTGGGACATTCTGGTGGGTGGACCGCCCAAGGGCTCAGCCCGGGCGGTCCGCTTTTTTCGGGTAGTTTCATCCCACAAAGCCCTCGACCGTGAACCGGATCTTCGTCCTGCTGGCCTGTGCTGGCACCCTTTCCGCCCAAGCCCAGCTCACCATCACCGACAGCCTCTCGGTCCCTGCCATCAGCACCTTGCTGGAGGGCATCGGCGTCACGGTGAGCAACGTGACGGTGAACTGCCCCGAGCGCGCCCTGGGCCACTTCGTCGGAAGCTCCGAGCTGGCCATCACCGAGGGCCTGCTCCTTACCACTGGCTCGGCGGACCAGGTGGCGGGACCAGTGAGCTATTTCGCGAATGATGAGCTCCAGACCGCAGGCGACATCGATCTGGAGCAGGCGCTTGGCGGAGGGTACACCTTCGATGCCTGCGCACTGGAATTCGATTGCGTGCCGCAGGGCGATACCCTGCTCTTCAACTTCAGCTTCGGCAGCGAGGAGTACCCGGAATACGTGGGCTCCGCGTACAACGACGTGTTCGCCATTTTCCTCAGCGGACCCGGCTTCAATCCGCCGGTGAACGTTGCCACGATCCCCGGTGGGACGATCGTCGCCATCGATAACGTGAACGACAACAGTAACAGTGTCTACTACCACAACAATGAAGCGCCGATCCCCGGCCAGTTGGTGAGGTACGACGGTTTCACCACCAACCTCACCGTCTTCGCGGTGGTCGTGCCGGGGCAGGCCTATCACTTCAAGGTCGCCATCGCCGACGTGGCCGATATGGCCTACGACAGCGGGGTCTTCCTCGAGGCGTTCAGTTTCCGCAGCCCCGTGATCAGTACCGCTGTGAACGAAGTGGCCGCCTCGCTACGGGTGGTCACGAGCCCCAACGCCGTGCAACTATCCGGGCCGCTGTCCAAGGGGCAGCCTGTGCTCGTCCTCAGCCAGAACGGCGCCCTGGTGCAGCAAGCCACGATCGCGGGACCGGTGACGGCTCTGCCAACGGAAGGCCTGCACCCCGGGCTGTACGTGGTCCATCTGCCGGGCAGCGGCCTGGCCTCGGTGCGCTTCGTGAAGGATTAGCCTCGATCCCCGCCGCGTACTTTCGCGGCCCATGGCCACCAAGCCGTCCATCCCCAAAGGCACCCGCGACTTCGGTCCGCAGGAGATGCTGCGCCGCAAGTACATCTTCAACACCATCGAGCGGGTCTTCCAGAAATACGGCTTCCTGCCGCTGGAAACGCCAGCCATGGAAAAGCTGGAGACGCTCACGGGCAAGTACGGCGAAGAGGGCGACCGGTTGATCTTCAAAGTGCTGAAGCGCGGCGCTGAGCTTGAGCGTGCCTTGGAGGATCGCAGCAAGGGCTTCTCAGATGAGGCGCTCCGTTACGACCTCACCGTGCCCTTCGCACGCTACGTGGTTCAGCACCAGAACGAGCTGACCTTTCCCTTCAAGCGGTACCAGATCCAGCCCGTGT
>Ga0138256_10006651_pt1 | contig 12222 bp, 12 predicted proteins | sample KNB2016incub_MG_FD_105486 | JGI IMG/M metagenome (GOLD analysis project Ga0138256, IMG submission 105486) | Active sludge microbial communities from wastewater in Klosterneuburg, Austria - KNB2014incub_MG | ecosystem: Engineered > WWTP > Activated sludge > Unclassified | place: Austria... | reverse complement strand
CCGAACTCTTCTGTAAGAGGGACCGTGAAGGCGCCAATGGAGTTGAACGGAATCGGGGATGCACCAAACGCAATGCCGATTGAGGCTGCAACCAGCATTCGCCAGCCACTTCTGAATTCCGATCCAGCCGCTGCTGGCGGTATGGCGGATCTATCGTTTTCGGTGGTGCTCATGACATTGCCTGTACTTCAGTCATTGACTACCCATCCGGCACCGGAGGCGCCTGTCAGACTGATCCTGCTCAACTGCAGGTCATCGATGCACCTAAAACCTGCCTCGTCACTTCACATAGTCACATAACAGAGAAGCAGTACATGAGGTGACACGAGACTTAAAAGGTTTGGACCTTCAACGCGTCGCTTGGGTGAGATACGAGATTAGAGCGGCCCTGTCCGCAGCGCTTGCAATCCCCGCAAATGCCATGGTCGTGCCTGAGACGACAGCGCCGGGTCGTTCGAGCCAGCGATCAAGCGTCGCAACGTCCCAGATGAGGCCCGAGTCCACCATGCTACTGGAATAGGTATAGCCCTCCGTCGTTCCGGCTTTACGATTCATCATTCCGTGCAGGTTCGGCCCGACCCTGTGGGGCGCTCCAATCGTTACCTCGTGACAAGCGCGACACTGAAGGAAAAGAATTTTGCCTCGGTTTACCGCGGCAGTGGTCTGCGCTGCATCGTCCGCGAACGCGCGTGGCGATCCGAGGAGTGCAATCGCGGCGCACGCAACTGCGAAAATACAGAATATTCTCTCAAGCACGATCGTAGATCTCCATAGCTGCGCGCTCACCCGATTCAAACGCTCCTTCCATACCTCGCTGCATGATCGCGGTGTGCTCTCCGCAGAACGTTACATGTGGTAGCCGATCCCGCATGTGCTGCCCATACTTGCGCACTTGACCAGGTTGCCAATACACCCAGTCGCCGGCGCCAAACGGGTCGCGCGAACAGGACTGCACAGTGAGTAAATCCAGTTGTCCGCGCATTGATGGTCGGATCTGCGCTGCGACTGCCTCGACATACTCGAAACACTGGCGGTCGGTCATGAAATTGAAACGCCGGGCCTCAGCGCCATTAATGAAAGCGATCATCGACGTCACCTCACCCTTGGGGCCGCGATTGAGCGGCGTGAGCCGCTCGACGCCCGTGTCGGTCCACATGGCCGGCGGCAAGCCGTCCTTCTCCCAGTACGGTTCTCGGACACTCATATGCACTTGGATCGACAGCCCATAGTCAATTTCCTGTACGGCACTCGCTAACGGCTCCGGCAAGCCTGGCTCAAAGAGCACGTCGCGAAGGCGCGGCAACGGGATTGAGATCACCGCAAAACGTGCCTGGTAGGTAGTGGCATCTGTGCATTGGACAGTCACTCGCTCACCGCTTGTAGTAATGCCATAAACCGCCTTACCGAGCTGTACGCCGTTTTTCAATGATGCCGCCATCGCTTCTGGAAGACGCGAGTTACCGCCCTGAATCTGCATAGCGGCGCTTTCACCGGCAGCAAGATTGCCGAGACTCATATCACTGACGTGATACCGGCGCATCTCGTGCAGTGCCGAGGTCTTCGCAAGCGTGTCGGTGTGCACAACGGTACCGGCGAGTTTGATCGTCGCGTCGTTGTAGCCGCGCTCCTGCAGATAGTCAGTTGCCGGAATATCCCACTGCGCGAATTCAGGTGTGAGCCACGCGTCCAAGGAGTGGCCACGAAGCGGTGCATCACGATACATGAGGGTCTGCAGCAATTGTTCTGGCCGGATTTTGCGATCGTCGCCGGACAACGGATTTTGACGGCTCGCCACCCAGTCGGAGCCGACAATTGCCTCACCACCTAGATGATACATCCAGTCGCCTGGCGGGCCGAGTGGTCGCAGTGGCTGCAGGCCCACGTTAAGGCGTCGCGCCGTATCAAGCATACGTGCGTAAGCCGATCCGATAACCTCGCCACCTGCCTCAACGGCACCCGGCACCATCTTGAGCGTGTAAACGCGCCCACCTACTCGTTCCCGGCCCTCGATCACCTGAACATTTAGCCCCAGCTCTTCGAGTAGCATCGCCGCATGCAGACCCGCAAGACCGGCTCCGACGACAATTACGTCGAGCGGCCGCTCTCTACCAGCGTATAGCGGTTGTGGTATTGCACCAACGGCGCCGCCGAGCAGAACCAGAGCTTCACGCCGATTCAATTTCACCATGCAGTGTTACTCCTTCGCTTCCAAATAACGTTCTTTACCTGGCGCCGTTCTTAACTGGCTATAGCGTCGGCCGACGCCACGCTTCCCGGTTGGCTCTGCAGCAGTGACTGGAATCAGTCTGTATTACAAATTAGTAAATGTCGCATGACCACCAGTTCTGAATGGAGTCACAAACTGGGGGACTAGCAATGCAGCGACAATAACTCCAAACAGTCCAGCAAGAGAAACCCAAAATGGATGTGGAATGATGATGATATTGACAAGCGTTACGATCAGAACGATTGCCCCGATAATGGTCGCGACCAGACGTTCGCGCTTTGGAGCCAAGAGTGCCGCACTTATGCCACCTGAAAACGTAGCAAAGATCCACCCGGCAATTACGAAAAGAAAGGCGCCCAGTGGATAATTCAACACATGCGCTTGTATCACGGCAAGCTCAGAGAAGTTGAGATCGTGTGGCACAGGGTAGAACATGTGGCGAATGGCTTCGACAGCCATTAGCGCTCCAAAGCCGACAACGCAGCCACCTATAATTGCAAGGACAGTACGAACAATTATCTTCAACATCGTTTCCAGTGAAGCGGCATTGGTCTCGCCTCTTCCTTACAACCTAACCGGTAGCAGTAACCTGTCGACGGTGCCCCGAACAGGATAGAAGTTTGACAGCGAGTCACTTCGCCATGCGATGCCACTGCTTCGCTTCTAATCAAAGCGCGCTATCTGGCCCTCCTGGCTAGTTGTGGGGGCGGCCTGCCGCCGCAGGACATTAATCAGCAGTCCCTGATAGTAGTCCGTCGTCAGCGAGCCCGCGGCTTCAAGGAATACCGCAATATCAGCTGCATCCGGATCAGCTGCGCAGCCCTCGAATCGCCCCTCAAGCGCATATGCAGGGAAGCCAACGATTCCAGCGAGACGGCCGTAGACCGCCGATTCACGCGGCAACTCTGCCGCACGGCACGGATCCTTCGGTGCACCCGCAAATCCATCGAGATGCAGATAGCCCGTCACGAAGAGAGCCTGAGGGTACTTCAGCGCTGCCGCCTGTTCGATCAGCGGCAACCCTTCCTTTATCTGGCCTGCGTATGTTAGCGCCCGCGCCAGCTGGTACTGAATACGCGGATTATTAGCGTCTTGAGAAAGCGCAATGCGGCACGCTGCAATCGCGGCCTGAAAATCAACCTGTGCAGTCTCCAGGCCCGGCACGATCTTGAATGGATCCTCGGGGTGTGCGGCGAGCCGATCACATCCAGTTACAGTCTGCGAATACGGTGAAGGATCAAATGTCTTCGATGCCGGAGTGGCAGCGGCGGCCGCCACAGAAGACATGAACACGAGCACAACTACAGACGTCAATCGACACATGATATTCGAATCCTTTACTGCGAATCACGCGGAGCGCTATCCACGGGTGAGCGCTCCGCCATGAAAACCGACATCACATCTACGAATCGGCCAGTCCAAGTCGGAGGTGCTTGAAGATATTCTGGGTAGTGAGCGCTGGCATACTGGAGGAACTCGGAGGGTAGCTCCTCGGCGCGCCCGAGCTTCTGGCCGGTCAGCCGCGTGAAAAGGTAACCCGAACGCTGGCCCATGAGCATCCACGGATACCAGTTGGCAAACCGTTGAGTCGAGCCTACGCACGGTATTGAGGCCTTTGACGCCACCCTATCAAGGCTATTACTGGGAATTACCCATTCCGACCATTCGGTAACATCCAGCGTATCCCCGGAGTATTCACGGCTCCACTTCACTGGATCCAGGGGATTCTTGCGCTTCGAGCGCACGCTGATCTCGGTGCGAGCCAACGGGCCGGTGCGTACCCAGTCGATATCCAGGTTTGCCTGGACGCGGCCGCCCGAACGATCGTTTACCGCCAAATCAAGTTTCGCGAGATCAAATTCAATGTCCTGCGGGCCATTGTGCCCATGAAAGACATGGACCGTTTCGTCGATGTATGGATTGTGCCAAGTATCAATTACGCGCCCACTGTCCAGGTCAGTGAAAAGAACAAGCTGATTGGAAGTCTGGCGGTAACGCCCCTCCGCAGTAAAAACGTGTCCCGCCACCAGCATTGAGACACCAAATAGCGGCGCGGGCAGATGATCGCCTGCAAAGCCCGCGTAGCAAGTCCCTGTCATGAACAATAGCGCGGTATCGCGAGAATCGAGTGTGGAAATCGCGCTCAGTAGCGCTCGTAGTTTGTCGGACGGCAGCATCGGTGCGCCCAGCCGGCGGGCCTTGTCTGCAGTTGTTACAGCTTCAGTCGCACGCACAGCGGACGTTTGGCCCACTGCCGCGACGACCATCATCGTTGCGATCGCATCGCGTCTGTTCATGCCGGCCGCTGCCAGTCCGCCGGGTTCGCCAGCAACCCAGGGTATACGCGGTCAGTGATATGGCGAATGAAGGACGGCAGCTCGTCAGTGGTGCGTTCTTTACGTCCAGCTGACACCATCATTATGCCGCCCGGCCTGCCACGCATGTTCAGCCAGCCGAACCATGGGGACTCGTTGATCCAGGTTACTTCTGCCGGTACGAATCCCGATTTCTGCGACAGCAGATCCCTAGGGCGCGCCGTGAACGCGAGAATCTCGCTGCCTACCGCACCGGCTGGATACTTTACAAATGTCTCTAGCTTGCCCCATGCACAATCACCCTCAATGCGCCAAGGCATGATGAACGGGCGGTCTGTGAGACTGCTGACTGTACCAGCTTCCGCCGCCTTAACAATTTGCCCGCGAATTGGGTCGATTAGCCACGAATATTTCTTTGTCAGAATCGGCTTCGGCATGAGCTTCTGCCCCGTGTAGGGGTTGGTAAACTCCGTGAGGGGCTCACGATCGAGCGAAGTGAAGATGCCCCAGTCACGTGTCGTAACCTCGAACGCGTCACCGCGCGCCTTGTAGGTCACCATGCGGCAGCCTACGATTCCGCAAAGCCGTGCCCGCATCTCCCCGGCAGGCAGCGCATAAGCATGCCCCTCCATCCACCAGAACACGGGCTTTCCATCGAGTGAACCATTCACCCGCGCCATCATTCGTAGATTCTGGCGCGGGTCGGCCTGGTCGAAGTTACTGACTGAGTTCACCGTGCTTTCATTAGCGAACGCTGGAAGTGTCATCTGTGTGAGTCCGAGCGCACCCAGCGCACCAGCACGCAAGGCATAACGACGCGAATATGTACTCATTCTCCACCCCACGCGTAATCGACCCGTACACCGACGGTTCTCTGCTCAGGCATAAGAACCTCCCATGCATAGCCTCCCCGCTGCAAATCTGAGAACTGACGAGCGCTTGGTACCGTTGAGTCGTCCGTCAGATTGCGGACAAACAGCGTTGCCTTCATTCCACCTCGCTGCAGCCCGAGCTGCCCGTTTATGCGCCAGCGCTCACCATACTCGGTGAGATTGGCCTCGTCGGTATAGCGTGAACCTTCGTACAAAAGATCCAACTGGGCGATGCCGTCCCACTCCGTGCTAATCGGGTACGTCAACGCATTACTTAAGGAGCCGGTGTGGACTGGATTGTTCGGCAAATCTGCGCCGCTTGCATCGAGGGTTCCATATACCTGCAGGTAGAGCGGAGACGAATACCTGCTGTATTCAGAATGGGCGTACGCATATGCACCGGTCACGTCCCAGTACTCATTGATTCGCCATCCGCCTTCCAGCTCCACACCGTAAAGCTCGCTCTTGCCAGCATTCACGAATCCACCGAACGGAACGCCGTTGAATATTCGTGAATCGACGATTGAGCGGCGAGTCTGCTGGTCGGTCCAATCCATATAGTAAAGAGCGACGCTTCCGTAGCCTTGTCCGCCAGCGAATTGCTGTTTAGCGCCAACCTCGTAGTTCCATAGCGTTTCTTCACCGATTGCGGTACTAATCCCGTACTCGGCCGCAAGAATCACTTGCTCACCTGCAGGTCGCGCGGCAACATTTGCATTGAAGCCACCCGGCTTATTGCCTTTCGATACGTTCAGGTAGTACGTCGTATCGTCATCTGGTCGGAAGCTGAGAGTCGCCCGCGGCAGAAGGCTTGAGAAGTCGGCCTGCAATGTCCCGCCCTGATCAATGCTGTCTTCTTGATAGCGGGCCTCAAGCGTAAGCTCGTACTTCTCGCTCGGGCGCCATCCCACTGAACCGAACACACCCTTGGTCTCGATGGACGTCCGGTCGAGCAGTAGTTGCACAGTGGGCGGTGAAATCGTGTCGGCACGATACTTGTAGTCATAGTAGTTGGCTCCAATCAACCAGCTGAACTGAGTGTCGCCTGCGGAGGCCAGTCTGATCTCCTGCTGAAAGTCTTTCGTATTTCGACCCTGCCATAGATGAAAGAAGCTGAAATTCGGAATCATGTCGCCATCGCGTGCGGTGCCCAGATCTTCGTTGCTGGCACCTGTGACCGAAGTGAGAGTCATGGATCCGAGATCCCACTGCATATCAAGGCTCGCCCGCTCCGCGTCTCGCTTCATACCGCTTTGCGACATGCGGATGCCGGTACTTGTCTGGGAGAGCCCTGCAAGAAACTGCCGGAGGTCTGCGTCCACACCGTTGAGTTGCGCCGGCAGTTCGCCGCAGTATGTACGCCGCCCACCAGAATAGAATGGACCGCAATTTGCGGAACTATTACGAACGAGCATGACCGGAGAAAGGCTGTCATCGTCATGTGCATAGAACAACACAAGCTTTGCCATGAAGTTATCAGTGGGCGTCGCAACCAGCGTGCCAGACAGTGAAAGCGTTTCTTGTTCACCTAGTGCTACGCCATCGGTAGGGTTTGTATACTGGCTGCCTTTCTCGAAATAGCGTGCTGAAAACTTGGCGCCGAGCCGATCGGCAATAATCGGTGTGCTGATCCATCCTTGCAACTCGCGACCGTCGTCTTGAGCCACACTCGCGCTCATTTTACCGGCTAGTGAATCACCAGGATTGCCGGTGATGAAATTGACAGCACCCCCGAACGTCGAGCGTCCGAACATTGCACTTTGCGGCCCCTTTATTACTTCGACGCGCTCAACGTCCTGGACGTCTATATTCAGGACGCCGCCCGAAATGTATACGCCATCAACGAATACAGATCCAAGTTGCAGCCACGGCGTCGACGTATTGACGTCCATCCCGCGAAATCGCAGATCGGACGTTGTACGACCCTCAAATGAGCCAACAGGCTTAAAATAGAATCCTGGCGTAAACGCCGATAAATCCTCAAGCGAGCGGATACCACGCGCTTCGAGCTGGTCGGCAGACATGACCGAAATAGAAAGGGGCACGTCTTGCAATGTCTCGGCACGCTTTCGAGCTGTAACGACCACCTCCTCGAACGCTACTGTTCCGGCAGCCCCTTGCTGCGCTAATGAGATGCTCGGGATACACCATATCGCCATTACGACGAGCAGGCTTTCGATCCATGCATTGCGAACGGTCTGTTTCATTTGCGCCATAATCCAAACTCCGAACGGTCAATTCTGAAGAGCGGCTGGAAGTGTTCGCCGTGCCTGCAACTCAGGTGCGGCCGCAGCCATGGCACCTCCTCCAATCGATGGAAGACTGCGTCGATTTAATTGTTTCGTCATGTCCCCTACTTGAGCGCCATGCACCTTGAGTACGTACCACCATTAGAACGACGATCCATGGTCAGATACAGCGATATTTCGCGAAACCGGGGAGATTTTCGCGAAACCATGTTATTTTCACGTGGCGGTGCCCTCGCGTGCCTCATAGGCCTAGACGGTAAATGTCCGACGAGCTGAAAATCGACACTTCAGTTGACAAACCGAGCCCCATAACTCGCGTGCCTGCTTTTTTTTATCCAGCAATCAGCCTTTACTTCGGGGTGCCGACTGTATTTGGACTGGCATTCGGGTTTACGCAAGCAGGCATCATCGCGCCGCTTTTGCATAAGTCTGTCAGCATCATCTATTGGGTGACGCTATTGGTTGCTCTCTGGCTGCTACTGGAAGCGTGCAGCCGTCTGGCAGCACGACTTCTTCGCCCTATTGATTCGCCGCTCTGGCTCATTTTGATTGTAGGCGGTCTGATTCAGACGCCGCTCGGCAGCCTCTATCTAATGGGTCAGCAACGGTTCTTTAGTTATTTCCTGACTGACACAGCGTTTCTTAGCCCTTTCGAATTCGATGGAATCGGGGCCTTCCTGACCGCCTTGCCCCGCCTGCTTTTGCAAAACACCGGCCCAATTGCTATTTGGGTTTTCACCAATTACTTTTTCGCTCGGGTCGTCGGATTTCCAAGATTCCGGAAATCACAGGCCTCTATCGTCACAGCATCGACCAACCCGACACATGGAGACGACGTGACCGTCCCGGCGCCCTTCTTTGGCGACACTGGGCTACTCGTTCGTCTTCCAGAGAACATAAGGGGCGAGATTCTTGTGATCAGTGCGATGGATCACTACTTGCAAATTACCACCGGAAAGGGTTCCACGTTGGTCCATGGGCGACTCATCGATGCGATCAGAGAGATGCCGGAAGCACAAGGTTGGCAGGTACATCGATCGCATTGGGTGCACAGAGCGGCAATCCGACGCGTCATCACTGATCACCGACGGTTTCGAATGGAACTTGCAAACGGTACGGTGATTCCTGTAAGCCCCCGCTATATTGAAGTACTAAAGCGTGCTGGATTCCGCCCACAACATCCACCGCCGACCGGCTTGTTGAAGCCCATCAAAAACTGATCCACGTCTGGAGTGGGCCGCTGAGATTGGACCACTCGTGTCATCGCAAGTATCGGGGACCCAGCGGTGATCGGGAAGATCCTCGGGCATCTGGCATCGCGAAACCTGGCAACCGGGTCGAGGCCGTCGGCGCGGGGGCCACCTTAAGGCGAGTTGGGGTGACCGTAAAGGGATCAGAGGCTGTGGCCCGGGTTGGGTTCACGACGCCGGGGGGTGACGTCGCCATACTGCATATAAATGCAGTATGGCGACTCCGTGAAACAGGTTTCTGAGCCAACATTGCCACCGCCTCACCTCCTCAATCAGTTGTGCGAGCGGATTTGCTATCGCAATTACAGCCTACAGACCGAGAAAACCTACGTCTATTGGGTGTGGAATGCCCGCGTGCGTATTCCGGTGATGCCGGTCCAGCATTCCGGTGCAAGCCGGGCCACCGTTCCGGTCGATGCCGGGCCGCTGGCAAGCGGGAGAGCAACTGTCATGGATAAGGGTGCGATCGTCAATGATTTTTTCGTAGCATGGATTTGGCCTTACGCATGGATTCGCCCTTGAGATTGATTTTGTAGGCGTTGTGAACGAGCCGATCGAGGATGGCATCGGCGACGGTGCGATCGCCGAGACAGGCATGCCATTGGTCGAGCGGCAGTTGGCTGGTGATCAGCGTAGAGGCCCGATCGTAGCGATCATCGAGGATCTCCAGCAAGTCACGTACGGTCTGATCGGCGAGCGGCGCAAGGCCGAAGTCATCGAGCACGAGCAGATCGGCACGCGCGAGTTGCTTGAAGAGCGCCGAGCGCTTCTGCAACGCACTGTAGCGCGTGAGCTCATCAACGAGTCGCGGCAGTCTGAAGCAGCGCACGGAGAAGTCCGCGCGACAGGCGGCATGGGCGAGCGCGGTCGCCAGGTACGACTTGCCGACCCCGGTGGGGCCGGTGAGCAGGACGTTGAGGTGCTGCTTAATCCAGGCGAGATCGGTGAGCTGGCTGAGTTGTGCGGGGTCGATGCCACGCGGGCTGCGGATATCGAGATCTTCCAGGCACGCCGCCATCGGCAGCTTGGCCCAGCGCAGGCGCTGAGCCAGCCGATAGCTCGCCCGCTCGGTGATCTCGTGCTGGATCATGAGACCCAAGCGCTCCTCGAACGAGCGGGCGGTGCTGTTGGTTGAGGTGAGCTGTTGTTCGAGCGAGGCAGCCATGCCGCGCAGGCGCAGATCCTGCAGTTGCTGGATCAGTGGTTCGGTCAACATCGTCGGTTCTCCTTCGGCAGTGGTGAGTGACAGCAGTGTGTGGTGGCGGCCTGTGGCGCGATCACTGGAAATACTCCGGCCCACGCACGTTCTCGTGACTGAGATCGAGCGCCGGCTGCGTGGGGTCGGCGGCAGGAACGTTGATCAGCGTGCGCACGGCACGGTAGCTGCAGGCGCACCTGGCCAGAATGGCTCTCTTCAAGGTGAACACCGGCACCCGCGAACAGGAGGTGGTGCGACTCCGCTGGGAGTGGGAATGTCAGGTTCCGGAACTTGAGACCAGTGTCTTCGTCGTCCCCAAACAGTTCGTCAAGAACTAGGAAGACCGGCTGATCGTGCTGAATCGTGTGGCCCGATCCGTCATTGACGAAAAGCGAGGGGTGCATCCGACGCACGTGTTCACCTTCAGGGGAAGGCGCGTGACCAAGATCCTGGACTCGGCCTGGAAGTCGGTACGGAAGCGGGCGGCGGCAAGGTACGAAGCGGTGATGGGCGAAGCCTGCCCGGAGGGCTTCAGGCGCATTCGTGTGCATGATCTCAAGCACACCTTCGGGCGTCGCCTGCGGGCGGCCGGGGTGAGCATGGAAGATCGTCAGGACCTGCTCGGCCACAAGTCGAGCCGCATCACCACGCACTACTCAGGGGCGGAACTTTCGAACCTGATTGCTGCCGCCGACAAGGTCTGTGCCCTGGGGTCCCGCAAAAGTCCCGCAATCACGTTGATCCGGTCGAGGGGACAACTCGCAAGTCACTGATTAGATGGTGGTGATGGGTAGAGTTGAACTACCGACCTCAGCATTATGAGTGCCGCGCTCTAACCAACTGAGCTACATCACCACGGGGGGCGGAATTGTCTTAGGCGGCCTGCCGGGTGTCAAGAAAACGGGGGCGGAGGGTCACGCCGGGAAGGGGTCGCGGCTGAAGCCGCTCCTACGGCCGCGCCTACACGTTGAAGCGGAAGTGCACCACATCGCCTTCCTGCATGAGGTACTCCTTGCCTTCCAGCCGCAGCCGCCCGGCTTCTTTGGCGCCCTGCTCGCCCCGGCCGGCGATGTAGTCGGCGTAGGCGATGACTTCGGCGCGGATGAAGCCCTTCTCGAAATCTGTATGGATCACGCCGGCCGCCTGCGGTGCGGTATCGCCGGCATGCACGGTCCAGGCGCGCACTTCCTTGGGGCCTACGGTGAAGTAGGTCTGCAGGCCGAGGAGCTTGTAGCCGGTGCGGATCACGCGATTCAGGCCCGGCTCGCTGAGCTTAAGGTCTTCGAGGAAGGCTGACTTGTCGCTCTCGTCGAGCTGCGCGATCTCGGCCTCGATGGCGGCACAGACCACGACCACCTCGGCGCCGTCTTGAACTGCATGCGCCTGTACCTGGTCGACAAACTTATTGCCACCCAGCCCGCTCTCATCGACGTTGGCCACATACATGACTGGCTTCGCCGTGAGCAGGAACATTTCGGCAACCGCCTGGCGATGTTCTTCCGGTACCGCGAAAGTGCGCGCCGGCTGGCCGCTGTCGAGATGTGCCAGCAGTTTCTGCAGCAGGTCGCGGCGGACGACGTCTTCCTTCTTGCCGGCCTTGGCCTGTTTTTCGGCTTTCTCCACTGCCTTCTCGACTGCCGCATAATCTGCAAGCAGCAACTCGGTGTTGATCACCTCGATATCGTGGATCGGATCGATGCGCCCGGCGACATGCACAACGTCTTCATTCTCGAAGCAGCGGACCACATGTGCGATGGCGTGGGTCTCGCGAATGTTGGCGAGGAACTTGTTGCCCAGCCCCTCACCTTTGGAAGCACCAGCAACCAGCCCCGCGATATCGACGAACTCGACCGTGGCCGGCAGGGTGCGCTCGGGCCTGGCCAGACCGGCCAGCTGCTGCAGCCGCGGATCCGGCACCTCGACGATGCCGATGTTCGGATCGATCGTGCAGAACGGATAGTTCTCGGCAGGAATCCCCGCCGCCGTGAGGGCGTTGAAAAGAGTGGACTTGCCGACATTGGGCAGGCCGACGATGCCGCAGCGTATAGCCATGAATTGCAACCGGGACGTTCAGAAGGCCGGCCAATTTACAGCAAAAAGCGACAGCCCGT
>Ga0138256_10006649_pt1 | contig 12226 bp, 9 predicted proteins | sample KNB2016incub_MG_FD_105486 | JGI IMG/M metagenome (GOLD analysis project Ga0138256, IMG submission 105486) | Active sludge microbial communities from wastewater in Klosterneuburg, Austria - KNB2014incub_MG | ecosystem: Engineered > WWTP > Activated sludge > Unclassified | place: Austria... | reverse complement strand
GATGCTTCGATTGCTGATAACAATGCTTTTGATTTTGTCACTGTAAATAAACCCTGACAGAAGATTATAAAATAAAATGTTCAATATGCAGATATTAAAACATATTGAACATTTTACAGTTTTTAAGAATAAATTATTTACTCAGGATCATTTTAATCTGGCGCGAATAATTTCCTGCGGTAAGTTTTGCAATGTATATTCCGCTTGAAAGATTGCTTCCGTCAAATTCCATTTCATAAATCCCCGCATTTTGTTTCGAGTTTACCAATGTCATTACTTCATTTCCGAGAATGTCATAAACTTTCAGCTTCACATTTTCTGAAGAAGCGATACTGTATTTTATGAGAGTTACAGGATTGAACGGATTCGGATAGTTCTGTTCAAGATCATATCTGTCAGGAATTTCGTTGTTATTATTCAATCCGACTATAATATTGGAATTAATTCTTGTTACGGCAAAATTACCCTGCAAGCCGGTGGTCGGAACATAGCTGCTCTGCCAGCATGCGCTGAAGTCTGTTCCGTATCCTGATATTCCGGTTCCGATAGCGTCAACGCTTCTTGAAGTACCGGTAAATCCCATATGACGGATCTCAATTAAAAGATTTCCGCCTGTATAAAGCCACGGAGTAGTAAGTACAATATCATCGCCGAAATCATTCGGAGTAGATCCGAATCTGTAAGTATTTGCAGTTATGTTTAAAACACCTGATCTTACAAGCGTTTGTGTACCAACTACATTGTTAGCGAAAGTCAGACTTCTGTTTACGGGATCGACGCTTCCGCTTAAATAAATATCATAAGCGGAGTATGAAATATCCGAATCCGGCCAGTCCGCTGTAGCAGATACGGGAAGTCTGAATGCGATCGCATTTATTTGTGATCCCGTAATAGCTGTAAGCTGGTTAGCATGAATCAGTAACTGATAAGTCCTTTGAGCATTTGCTAATGGTCCTAGAAAAGTAGCCGTGCCCTGTAATCCGGAATAGTTATTCGGGACAACTGTTAATCCGATAGAACCATCGGTTGGATCATTGGAAAATCCGAAACCGGTGTTGAGATTCAGAGATACAGATAAAACAATAACTAATAAGAATAACTTGTGAAAAATTTTCATACTTACCTCCAGTGTTTGATTTAGTTAATTAAATTAGTGAAAAGTAATATTGTAAAAATAGTAATTCGGGAATCAATCTACAATAATTATTTAACATCGATTTGTGATCATTATAATGAACATATTTATATTATTCTTCTCTCTGCAATGGATTGAATAAAATCTCTTCACTACTGAAAAAATATTAATATACTTTGATCCGGAATTTTGTTAAATCAAATATCGTGCCGCATTTATGTCTGTTATATAAAAATATCTATGATACTAATCATAGTGAATACTATTTCTATAACTTAATTTCCGATTATTAAAATATTTAAATGAGAAAATTATTATGAAAAAAATTATATATATAATTTTCCTTTTACTTGTATTCGTTCCGGTTACATCTAAAGCTCAATTCAATACAGAAAAAGGAAGTGTACTCTGTTCACAAAAAAAATCATCTTCAGATTATAACCTGTTTGATCTCGACTCACAAAATTCACCCAAACATTCTTTTGACGTTTTAAATTATGAGATCAATATTGATATAAGAAATTGTTTTATATCACCTTACCCGAAATCATTTACAGGATTTGTGACAGTGCGGCTCAAAGCGGATTCCGTAATTAATTCAATTAATCTTAATGCGGTTAATACATCACTCACAATTAATTCTGTCAGTCTTGACGGAGTTTCTTTTACTCATTCAAATAATGTGCTGAATATTGTATTAAGCAGAACTTTCATTCCCGGTGAGATCGCAGAAGTAAAAATAAATTATCAGCATCTGAATGTATCTGATCAGGCATTTTATACAGGAAACGGCGGATTATTTACGGACTGCGAACCTGAAGGTGCGAGGAAGTGGTTCCCGTGCTGGGATAAGCCTTCCGATAAAGCGACACTGGATATGACTGTAAAGGTACCGGGGAATGTGAGGATCGGTTCGAACGGCAGACTTAACGACTCCACTGTTACAGGTGATACGATATATTATCACTGGGTCAGCCGTGACCCCGTGCCTACATATCTTATTGTCCTGACCGGAAAAGTAAATTATAATATTAACATTGTCTACTGGAATAAAATATCAAATCCCTCCGACAGCGTTCCCATCAGATTTTATTTTAACAACGGGGAGAATCCCGGTCCAATAAAAAATATAATCAAAGATATGACGACTTATTTCTCACAAAAATTCGGAGAACACGGATTCGAGAAAAATGGATTTACAACTGCTCCTGCTCCCGGATTCACCTGGGGTGGAATGGAAAATCAAACTCTTACTACTTTGTGCGCGAACTGCTGGACTGAAAATCTTGTCTCGCATGAATATGCGCATCAATGGTTCGGTGATATGATAACCTGCGCCACATGGGCTGACATATGGCTGAATGAAGGATTTGCAACATATAGCGAGGCTCTATGGTATGAGAAAACCGGCGGTTACAGTTCTTATAAAAGTGATATAAATTCTAGCGCAAGTTCTTATCTCTCCCAAAATCCCGGCTGGGCAATGTATAATCCTCAGTGGGCTATAGTTACTCCGAATACAAGTACGCTTTTCAATTATGCTATCACTTATGCCAAAGGCGCATGTGTACTGCATATGCTGAGATATGTAGTTGGTGATTCTGCCGCTTTTTTTAATATTGTCAGATCTTATGCGACGGATACAGCAGAATTCAAATATAAAAGCGCAACTACAGATGATTTTACTGCTAAGATCAGTCAGGCATATGGTCAGGATCTAACGTGGTTTATAGAACAGTGGGTAAAGCAGCCAAATCATCCGGTGTATCAGAATTTGTATCAGTTCACAAATCTCGGAAACGGTTTATGGAAAGTTGCTTTCCAGGCAAGACAGACACAGACAAATACAACTTTTCATAAGATGCCGCTTGTTTTGAAAATTTCATTTTCTACCGGACCGGATACAACTGTTAAAGTTATGAATGATATTAATGAACAGGTGTTTACATGGAATTTTGACAGGCAGCCGACTGCGTTTCAGTTTGATCCGGATAATGACATTGTTCTGAAGCAAGGCACGACTCAGCCCGGACTTGTTGGCGTGAATCAGATTTCTTCTGAAATTCCGGAACAGTTTTCTTTGTATCAGAATTATCCAAATCCGTTCAATCCTAAAACAATTATCAATTACGAATTAGAAATTACGAATCAAGTTTCTTTAAAGGTATTTGATGTACTGGGGAATGAAGTTGCAGAGTTAGTTAATGAAAAGCAATCTGCAGGTAAATATTCAGCCGAATTTAACGGGAGAGGTTTTTCGAGCGGGATATACTTTTACAGGATTGAAGCGGGAAATTTTTCAGAAGTAAAGAAAATGACACTTCTCAAGTAAACTGAACATTTAAACTTACTGATTGAGATATTTTAAAAATTATATATCTCAGTTATGTTTAATTAAAATTTTTTAAAACAGAGAACACACGGATTTTTATTTTGGGAATAAAAATCCGTTGTAGATATTTTATCAAATTCTATAGGAAATGTGTAAAATCCCCCCACTATAGAAATTTAAATCCTTCAAAACATTAAAAAACTAAAGATTTAAAAATGGTATGCAAATTGTATACAATTTATATTATTCCATAACTTAAAAAGCAAAAAAATGAAAAAATCTGTCTTACTTTCAATTGCAGCGACTTTTACATTTGCAGTTATTCTTTTTACAAATGTAATAGTTTACACTTACCCCAATGGAATAACAGGATTAACAAAAAAGACAAGTACTCAGGGATGTTACTGTCATACTCAAAACACAGGTATTTCGGGGTCTTTTTCCGGACCAGATACAATATATACCGGACAGACAGTTGCTTTCAGTTTTACTATCAGCAGGTCCGGATCCGGTCCCGGTGGAGTTGATATTTCAACACGTCTTGGCGCACTGGCGGTAGGTTCGGGATCAGCTTATCTGAAAATCCTTTCCGGAGAATTGACTCAAAAGTTTCCTCTTGTGTTATCCGGCGGAAACTATACAGGACAATTCAGTTATACTGCGCCTTCATCACCGGGAACAGATACTCTTTGGCTGAGCCAGGCAGTCGGATATCAGAATGGATGGAACTGGGGAAATGAAAAAAAGATAGTTGTTAAAAATCAGCCGCTTGGATTAAATCTTACAATGGGAATTGAAGGATTCTGGCATGGAGCCACACAGGTCCAGGATACTGTTAAAATATATCTTGCTAACAGTTCACCTCCGTATAATTCACTCGATCTTGCAAATATTTATCTAAATTCAACTGGAAATGCATCAGCAAATTTTAACAGTGCTTCCTCGGGAAATTATTACATAAGAGTCACTCACAGAAATGCTCTCGAGACCTGGAGTACTTCAGCGGTTTCTTTTACCGGTGGGTCAGTTACAAATTACAGCTTTATAACAGCACAAGCTCAGGCGTTTGGAAATAATCAGTTGATGAATCTCGGGAGATGGTGTTTTTTCAGCGGAGATGCTAATCAGGACGGTGTTATAGATCTTTCGGATGGAAGTGATGTAGATAACGACGCATTTAATTTTGTTTCCGGATATGTAAATACAGATGTAAACGGTGACGGAGTTGTAGATCTTACAGACGCAGCTTATGTAGATAATAATGCATTTAATTTTGTGGGTGTAATTAAACCTTGATTGAAATGCTCTTTTATTTTGAAGGTATTACAATTTTTAAATACCGCAAAAAAACTTTATGATACTAATCATAGTGAAAGTAATAAACAAGAATTAATTTAATTTATTATTAATATAAAAACAGAAAAATGAAAAAATCAATTTTTATTTTAGCCGTAATTTTTACAATAATATTATTTACCAATGTAATGGTATATACTTCCGAGGATGGATTTACCGGAAGGACAAGAAAAACGAGTACGACGGGCTGTTCATGCCATACACAGAATACAAACATTTCAGGAGTGTTCTCAGGACCGGATACTGTAATAGCCGGACAGACGGTTGTATTCAGTTTTACTATTAACAGGTCAGGCTCAAACGCCGGCGGCGGAGTTGATATTGCAACCCGGCTCGGATCACTTGCAACAGGACCCGGAGCATCATATCTGAAACTACAAAACTCGGAGCTCACACACCGAAGCCCGCTAAGTCTGTCAGGAGGAAGTTTTACGGGACAGTTCAATTATACAGCGCCTGCAGTTCCCGGAATAGATTCATTATGGATCAGCGAAGTCGTAGGATTTTCAAACGGCTGGAACTGGGGATCGGAAAAAAGAATAGTGGTCAGGAATCTTGTAGGAATTAACACTTTAAATAATCCGGTTTACTACAGGTTAAATCAAAACTTTCCCAATCCTTTCAATCCATCGACAAACATAAATTTTGAAATACCTAAATCCGAATTTGTAAGTTTAAAAGTATTTGATGTATCGGGAAAGGAAATTTCAACACTGGTAAATGAGAATCTGCAGGCAGGTCAGTATAATATCAGGTTTGATGCCGGCAGAACTTCTGATCATCAGCTCACAAGCGGAATTTATTATTATACTCTGAGCACTGAGAACTTTACTGAAACAAAAAAAATGATGCTCGTCAAATAGCTGTATAAAAATATTTATCGAAATCTATAAATGTACTGTGCGCAATGTTTAATGTGAAATGAATATTGTGTATAGTACATTTTTTTTATAAGAATGGAATTATTTCTCTTCCGAATTTCTTTGCAGTCTGAAGATGAAAGACTTACACCGTAATGGTTTCTTAAAATATCAGAATAATATTTAAATGGAAACGCATAATATATAAAGTTAAATTTAAAAAATACTAAAGCAAACACATTTTGAATTATAATACAATTGTAAAAAATGGATAAAACGGGAGAGCTTCTTTCTTATGTTGAAATTACCGGCGAATGGAATAATAGTAATAAAGACATCAATGCTGCCAAATTACTGACATTGAGACAGATAGAAAAGTTTGAAGAAATAGTTTCAGTTGATGAGAGCTGGAAAAAGCTGATTGAGATTTTTAACAGCGGAAGGGAAACTGACGCATGGCTTGCGCTGGACTGGCCGGATGGATTTGATGAACTTATACTTTGTCTGCCTATGTGCAAATTTGTTGATTTTGTATGTAGTGAGTGTACAATTGGCAGGAGACAGGAAAACAATTCATGTGCAAATGATTTTTCATTGTTCGGATATATTTCAGAATTACTGAAAGTCTCTGACAGGAAAGGTTTACAGGATCATATTACATCAGTTAAAAAGATCCTGCTGATTGAAAATTTCAAATGGAACATTTCTGAAAGGAAACTGGAAGAAGTGATAAAAGATTAATTTATTGATTTACTGATTACTTTTTTATACTGCCTGTTTATAACTCCATCTTTTCTATGTGTTAGAATTGTTAGTTTATTCTGTCAAAATTTGGCAATTCAGGAATAATCAGATAAATTCATTGCTATGCTCTTTGCTAAAAAAATTATTTGACATTCGCAATTCGTAATTCGCAATTCGTATCGCAATTCGTAATTCGTAATTCGTAATTCGTAATTTATTTTAAAAGTATCATACGTTTCGTCTCCGAAAATTTACCTGCAGTTAATTTATAAAAATAAACTCCGCTTGCAACATTACTTCCGTCGAATTTTACTTCATAGCTTCCGGCGCTTCGCTTTTCATTTACGAGTTCAGCTACTTCATTTCCGAGGATATCATACACACTTAACTCTGCAAATCCGGTGAATGGTAACTCGTAACTGATAACTGTCTCTGGATTGAATGGATTTGGAAAATTCTGAGCAAGTTTAAATCCGTCCGGTGAAAAATTTTCAGCATTATTTTTTATATCTACAGTTGTGAAATTATTATCAAACACATTTTTCACATAAGCTGCGGTTTGTTTGAGTTTTGTAACGCTGTTTAGATTATTTATTCCCTGACTTACTATCTGAGCAAAGACGATGGTCTGAGTATCGCCGGGATTGATATTCAGCTTACCTATACTCATCATTTGTCTTCTGTTACCGTAACCACTTTGAATATATTGAATCCATCCCGTGCCCGATTCGGGATCTCCGGAGTAAGGAAATTTTGTGACTGTATTTGTAATTGGGTTTATCCAGCTTTCACCGGTAGGTTTAAAACCCTGCATAGTTAAATATGTCTCTCTGTAGTTATTTGGTTTACCGTTTGGAGCAGCATTAAAAGCATTATGAAATGAGCTCATATTTAATTCTTTAAATCCAACTTTAATCCTTCTTATCTGACCTGGTGTAAATGTATAAACTGTATCATTCGGATTTCCGGTATAAACTTCAGGTCCTTTATGGAGTAAGAAAGAAAAAGCCGGGGGTGTATTTCCATAATTAAAAGAATTTGGAGAGCAATAAGCAAATCCTAAATTCATTAAACTGTCACAGCCATTTGCTATAGACTCATCCTGATGATCATCAGTCCAAATACTAAAATGAGCATCATTCCATGGAAGACTGTTTTTGTTAATAATCTTATATTCTGTAAAAATTACATTACGTAGTTCCGTCGGGGGATAGTCATTATAGCACCAGTGTGTAACCTGTATCTGCGCCATTAAAGGTGCAGTACTGCCGGCATGATTTGTATGAGATTCAGGAAAACCGTCTGTCATAGAATAAAATAAAGTCTGCGTTCCCGGCAGAAAAGGTCTGCCTGCAGAATCAAGATAAGCTCCCTGACTGACCGGCCAGTTCAGATAATCTTCACTTAATGTATCGCCTTTGACAATCTTATAAACTCTGAAATCGGGATCATCTTTTCCTTCGGGATTTCCATTTGAATTTATGATGCCTGGTAAAAATTCAGAAGGATAATCTACAACAGCAACAAGAGTATCATCAGCTACTTTTCCGGCAAGCCAAACTCCTGATGCGTATCTTAAAAATTTTGAAGATCCTTTCGGCCATTCAAATCCGCCGTTTCCTGTTACAGGATTACGATTAAAGGAGCCGTTATTTCCAAAAAATGTGCTTATGTTATTTCCGTCCAATTGCTTATAACTAATTACAGCAGTTTCATTTGGTAAATCGTCAGGATTATTTTCAAAAGGATAAAATGACATTGAAACAGTTGTAAATATTAAAATAGTAATAATATGTATTTTCGTTTTCATAAAAATTTCAGTTTGCTGAAAATTGATCTTGGTATTTTAATAATTTTTTAAATAAATTTACACTTAAGATTAGTAATAAGCAAAGATTTATTTTCGCGTTTTGAGTGGTTTTTTCTGATGGGATAAGAGTCTGGAATTTTTAAAAACAGCGATTAAAGCTTTGAATCAACAAAAAAGATGTTATATTCTTCGGAAAGGATTTCCGGTTTGTTAAAAAATATTTTTTTTTGATTAAAGAATTAAGAAATTCAAAATAGTTTTAAATAGTTTTATAAATTTCTTTAAATATATTTCCAAAATTTTTCATTTCTGATTCGTATTTCTTTTCTATTAATTTTAATTTTTGACATATGATTGGAATCAGTACCTGCATAATTTTCATGTTCTTTTTATCCGTTGTTTTCCTAAAATAAATCTATAAAATCAATATTCTTAAATGCAGTATCACCGTTGGGATTTTAAAGCAATATTAAAATAAAAACCCGGTGAAGGAGAGTGAAAATACACCGGGCTATTTTACTAACTGTTATGTTCTGGAAAACATAACCCCAAATAAATTATCAATGTTCAATTCCTAAATTATTTCATAAATTGCTTTCATATATTCCTTTAGTTTAAAAGATGAAATCTCAGTTCTTTTTACAAACTACACTTAAAAGATATATCCATTCCATTATTTACTGTCGCAAAATTTGTGCCATGAAAAACATTAAAATTAATTTAATATATGTATCAAAAAATTTACGAGTCATTTATTTCTACATATTACAAAATAAATTGAGTAATAATTAACTAAACATTCAGAATCATTTTATATATTTTTGCAGACATGGACAGTGAATTCAGAATTTTAGTAGTGGATGACGAACCTAATTCCACCAAGCTAATGCGTAAAATACTTTCTGCAGGCGGATACAATGCAGATGAGGAGAACAGCAGCGTAAATGCGCTGGAGAAAATTTCAAACGGAGATTATGATCTTGTAATTTCCGATCTGCAAATGCCCGGTGTGTCGGGACTTGATTTACTTAAAGCAAAACCGCAGCATACGAATTTTATTATAGTGACGGGTTTTAGTTCTGTGGACTCTGCAGTTGAATCAATGAAAAGCGGAGCTTATGATTATCTCAGCAAGCCTTTTAATATAGACGAGTTTAAGATCAAAGTAAAGAAAGCTCTTGAAAACATAAAATTAAATAAGCAGCTAAGGGATCTAAAGAACGAAATTGACAAAAATTACAGCTTCGGGAATATAATAGGAAGAAGCAGAAAAATGCTGAATGTATTTGAAATGATAAAGAATGTTGCGGGAACGAAAGTGAACGTTCTTATAGAAGGTCAGAGCGGAACAGGGAAAGAACTTGTATCTAAAGCGATTCATAAAAACAGTCTGCGGGCTGAGAATTCATTTGTGGCGATCAACTGCAGCGCTATTCCTGAGAATCTGCTCGAGAGTGAATTATTTGGTCATACCAAGGGAGCTTTTACTGGAGCAACGGAAAATCAGAGAGGTGTATTTGAGCAGGCCAACGGCGGAACGCTTCTGCTGGATGAAATTGCTGATATGCCAATCCATCTTCAGTCAAAACTACTGAGAGTAATAGAAAACTGGGAGATCAAACCTATCGGAAGCGATAAGGTAAAAAAAATAGATGTGAGATTAATTTCCGCAACAAATCAAAACATTAAAGAGCTGATCAAAGAAAAAAAATTCAGGGAAGATCTTTATTACAGAATTTCAACTGTATCAATAACAATGCCTCCGTTGAATGAAAGAAAAGATGATATTCCATTGCTGACAGATCACATTCTCAAGAAGTTATCCGTAAGATATGACAAAAACTTTTCTATTGATGCCGAAGGTCTTGTATTTTTAATGGAACTTGACTGGAAAGGAAATGTAAGAGAACTGGAGAATGTACTTGAAAGAACAGCGCTTACATCAGCAGATAATATTATCAGGAAAAAAGACTTCAAACTATCTGTTTCAGGATCAGAGCACTTAAGTGACGGCATATCAAACATAACGGGCGGATTAAAGGAACTGGAAAAAATATATATAAATAAAATTCTTGATGAAAATAACTGGAATAAACAAAAAGCAGCTCAGATACTTGGAATAGACCGCAAGACATTGTATAAAAAAATCAAAGAGTACAACCTGGAATAAACAATCGAGCAGGAATATTCCTTATGTAATTCCATCACCGCAAAATTCATATCACAGTTTTAAAAAACCGGACATTTCACACATCCGTTCAATTTATACTCATTTCCGCTAACAGACAAAAGTAAACATGATAATGTTGAAAAATTCCCCACATAATATTTAACACTCCATTTTTATCTTAAAAACAACAAGATTTCTACAAAAATGATTTAAATATTCAGCATCTATGGCATAAATATTGTGTTATTAAAAGTGAATTTAAGAGTTTTGTAAAGTGGAGAAGAAAATTCACATAATTTGTGCTGATAAGTACTTAAGCATATTAATTCAAAAAAAATTAGAACTGCAGGGTTTCAGTGTTTCATTTTCAGATGAATCGGATCTTACTGAAGAGAAAATAATGAACCTTAATAATGATATTGACTGCTTCATAATAGATTCCGGAATGGATGAATATTTATTTATTAAGCTTAAGATGAGATTTAAAAATTCCTCTTACATTTTTTTACCTTCCCTGGAAAGTGAAAAGAATGAGAAAATATCGGGTATTGAGAATATTTCCGAGCCGTTGAGACTGAGTGAATTATTTCAAACACTGGACAGTGTTTTTAAAAAAAAAGATATTGGAATATAAAATAAAAAATATAGTTTTAGGTATAATTTCAATATGTCTTTTTGCTTTAATTACAGTTATTGCTGCTGAATATTCAGGCAGCAAAGCAAAAAGTACAGATGATTGCCTTTCATGCCATGAAGATAAGGATCTTGTAATGGATTCCGACGGCAGTAAAAAATCCCTTTTTGTAAATCCGGAATTATATAAAAAATCCGCTCATTCAATTGCCGAATGTACGGACTGTCATTTGAATTATAAAGCAGAAGAGATTCCCCACTCTGCAGATAAAAAAGTTGAAAATTGCAGGACCTGTCATGAGGATTCAAAAGGTCTTGAAAAGAGCGTTCACGTAAAATCACAGTGCATAGATTGTCACAGCGCGCATGATACAAAAAAAGTCAGTGAATTAAAACAAGAAGGTAATGCAAACTGCATGAGCTGTCATAAAAAGAAAGAGATAGCAAAATTCAGTTCGACAATTCACGGTAAAAAAGGAGTTAAGTGTAATGACTGCCACGGAGAAGGACATAATGTAAAAAACATTTCAAGAAATCAGGTAACGGACATGTGCGGCAAATGTCATAATGACAGTAAGATGAATTTTAAAGGAAGCATTCATCATACGGTATTTAAAAGCGGCGGTAAAAATACTCCAGTATGTACAGACTGTCACGGAGTTCATACTACAATTTCAAGCAAGCATTCGATTCAGTCTGAAGCCTGTCTGAATTGTCATCTGGATGAGAAGATGTTTCCGGGTACTGAAACCGGTTCAGCAAAATTTGTAGAGCAGTACAAAACAAGTATTCATGCATCCATAAAAAAAGGTGATATGGAATCAGCAGGATGCACAGACTGTCACGGAGATCATATGATAGACAGTCCGGATGACCCGACTTCATCTACTAAAAGGGCAAGACTGATAGAGACCTGCGGAAAGTGTCATGCTGATGTTGTAGCAAAATTCAAAAAATCCAAACACGGGGTTGAGCTTATGAAGAATAATGAAAAAGCGCCTACCTGTTCGGATTGTCACGGTGAACACAGCATAAAATCTGCATTGCTTTCAGACGGTGCATCGAAGCTGGTAATGGCTGATAAATGTCTGGATTGTCACAAAGACGGTAAGATACCGCATAAGAATTTCAAAGGTGAGGAAGAGCTGATAACAGGATACAAGAACAGTGTTCACTATCAGGCATT
>Ga0138256_10006647_pt1 | contig 12227 bp, 9 predicted proteins | sample KNB2016incub_MG_FD_105486 | JGI IMG/M metagenome (GOLD analysis project Ga0138256, IMG submission 105486) | Active sludge microbial communities from wastewater in Klosterneuburg, Austria - KNB2014incub_MG | ecosystem: Engineered > WWTP > Activated sludge > Unclassified | place: Austria... | reverse complement strand
GTTGTCGAAGGCCTGCAGGCCCTGGGCCTTGAAGCGCTGCCAGCCCAGCAGCAGCGAAGCGCCCACCGAGTGCTGCGCGTTGAGCTTGTACGCCACCGTCGGCGCGACGATGAGCTGCATCAGATCGACGCCGAGCGGTCCGCCGCCGCACAGCATGTTGGCCGGGCCGCCGCCGCAGTCGAACGTGCCCTGCGGATAGCTGGTGTTCATGCCGCCGTTGCCGTAGACGGTGAGGCCGAGCGCGAGGTCGGGGTTGATCATGCGGTTGTAGCCGAACTCGGGCACGAGGAAGGCGGTGCGGCCGCTCTCGACCGAGCCGTTGAGCGTCGCGAAGCCGGCGCCGCTGCGCGTCGCGTTGCGGTGCGGCATGAAGACGCCGGCGCCGATGTCCAGGCGCGAGCCGGCCCACACCATGCTCGCCGGGTTGTTGGCTCCGCCGAAGGCGTCCTCGGCCATCGCGGTGGCGGCGCCGCCCATGCCCTGCGCCTTCATGCCGTAGCCGTGGCTGAAGTAGCCGTTGGTCGCGAAGGCCGGTGCGGCGGCGAGCGCCGCGGCGAGCGGCGCAAGGCGAAGGATGCGGATCGTCGTGTTCATGGCTGTCTCCTCTCTCTTTCGTAGTAGTCGTGGTGGCGTGGGAAGAAACGCGGAAGGTCGGTCACCAGCGCGCGAGCAGCCGGCCGCCTTCGACCTTGCTCGGCCAGCGCCGCAGCGGGCTGTCGCCCGTCCTGATGCATTCGCCGCTGCGGATGTCGAACGCCCACTGGTGCTTCGGGCAGGTCAGCGTCGTGCCCTCGAGCGCGAGGTGCGGGATGTCGGTCGTCTGGTGCGGGCAGCGGCTGTCCCAGACGCGGAACTCGTCGCCCGCGCGGTGCACGAAGACGCTGCGGCCGGCGCAGTCGATGCGCGTCGTCTCGCCGTCGGCCAAGTCGGCGGCGGCCATCACGTCGTGCCAGTCGCCCTCGGCGCCGAGCGCCTCGGGCCGGAAGGCGGGCAGGTCCATCGCCAGGATGATGTCGACCGCCCAGACGATCTTCGCGAGCCCGAGCGCCGGGAACGCCATCAGCAGCGCGTCGAGGATCTCCATCGGCGTGCAGCCCTCGCGCAGCGCGCGGCCGAGGTACTGCTTGAAGCCGCGCTCGGTCTGCGCATGCACCTTGGTGATGACGGAGATCAGGTTGCGCGTCTTCGGGTCGAGGTGCTTGCCGCCCTCCTTGAGGAAGGCGAAGTAGTGGCCCATCGCCTCGGGCCGGGCCTTCAGCAGGTAGGCGAGGGCGTCGCTCATGGGTTCGCTCCTTTCGTCGTCGGGATGGCCACCAGCACCGGCCGGTCGGCCAGCCCGATGACTTTCTGCGCAACGCCGCCGAGCCAGGCGCGTGCCAGGGTCTCGGTGCCGCGCCGTCCGATCACGATCAGGTCGGCGCCGCCCTGCCTGGCCGCGGCCACGATCTGCTCGTGCGGCCGGCCGATGCGCACGGTGGCGTCGACCGTGACGCCGTGGCCGCGCGCCGCCGTCCAGGCGCGCTGCAGCGTGGTCTCGGCGCGCTGCATCGCGTCGGCCGCGGGCTCGCTGACACACACGATCGTCAGCGGCAGCGCGCATTCGGCAGCGATCGCCGCCGCGGTCTCGACCGGCGCGAGGTCGCCGGCCTGCGGGTCGATCGCGACGAGCACGCGCTGCGACCACATCGCGGCGCCGCGCGGCGCGACGAGCACGCTGCACGGCGCATGCGAGACCACGTTGCGCACCATCTCGCCGACCAGCACGTTGGCGAGCAGGCCGCGCTGCCCGCGCCGGCGGATCACGATCAGGTCGGCGCCGCGCTCGCTCGCCTCGCCGACGATCTCGGCATAGGGCTCGGGGCCGCGCCGCGCGCGCAGCTCGAGCGCGACGCCGGCGCTCGCCGCGTCGGCTGCCAGCGCGCGCAACCGCTCGCCGGCCTGCGCCTCGGCACGCGCCGCGACCTGCGGCGCCATCGCCTCGTATTCGGGGTTGCTGGCGATCGGCAGGACGGCGGCCAGCGGCATGCCGCAACGCCGGGCGATCCCGAAGGCGAGCGACTCGGCGCCGCTGTCCTGGGCCGTGTGCTCCGTGGCGAGCAGCGGGTGCGTGTAGACGTTGGGCATGGTGCGGTCGTTCTCCTGATCAGTGGCCTGCCGTCAGCAGGCCCGACGCCGCGAGCAGCAGCACGGCGATCTCGGCCGCGCCGATCCACGCGAGGTGCCGTTCGCCGCGCCGCACGTAGAGCGGCAGCACGACGAGCAGGGCGGGCAGCGAGCAGCCCGCGAGCAGTGCGATGCCGATCAGGTTGGCGATGTCGCCGCGCTGCACCTGAGTCAGCCAGTGCCAGCCCGTGGGCATCGCCGTCGCCTCGACATACTGCGTCGCCGGCAATTGCCACACTTCGGGCAGGCGTTCGTGCGGCACCAGCGGTTCGAGGATGCCGGTGGCGTAGGCGAAGAACAGCGCGACCAGCACGGCCAGCCCGATGCGCGCGCCCCAGTCGATCCAGAGCGCGTAGCGCAGCTGCTCGAACGGCTGCAGCACCGGCGCCTTCATGTCCACACCCCCAGCCCCTTGAGCAGCGCGCGCAGCCCGGCGAACAGCAGCACGCCGATCACCAGGCGGCGGATCACGGAAGCACGCAGCACCGTCAGCAGGCGCGCCCCGATCCTGGCGCCGAGCATCATGCCGACGACCGACGGCACGGCGATCATCGGCAGCACCGCGCCCTTGTTGACGTAGACCCAGGCCGCCGACGAATCGACCAGCGACAGCACCAGCCCCGAGGTGCCCGCCGAGACCTTCAACGGCGCGCCCATCAGCAGGTTGAGCGCGGGTACGTTGGCCCAGCCGGCGCCGATGCCGAACATGCCAGCGAGCACGCCGATCACGAGGAACGTCGCCAACCCGGCCGGCGTGCGGTGCACCTGCCACTCGACGTGCTTGCCCGTCGCGCCGTCGACGAACACGCCGTGCAGCGCGAGCGCGCGCGACAGCGGATCGGGCGCCGCGACGATCGGGAATTCGGAGCGCTTCGAGACGAACATGAGCACGACGATGCCCAGCACGATGACGCCCAGCGCCGTCTGCACCGCAGCCACCGGCAGTGCCAGGCCGAGCAATGCGCCGCCGATCGAGCTGGCCGACGCGACGAGCGCGAGCGGCAGCGCGAGCCGCAGGTTGGCCAGGCCGCTGCGCAGCAGCATCGGCGCGGCCGCCAGCGCGCTCGCCAGTGCGACGAGCAGGCCGGCGCCGCGCACGAAGTCGAGGTGGAACGGAAAGAAGCCGCCGACGATCGGCACGAACAGCGTGCCGCCGCCGATGCCCGCCGGCACCGCCACGATACCCATCACGAAGCAGGCGACGAACAGCGCCAGCGGCCAGAACCACCACGGCATCGACGAGCCCGCCGCCGCGGCGGCCGCCGCGTCGGCGGCGTGCGCCGGCGCCGCCACGACGCAGGCGATCACGGCGAGCGCGCCCAGCGCAACGACGCGGTGCATCCAACCAAGCGGCTGCCGCGGATCCGGCTCCGCCGGTCCGCTGGCAGCGCCCCCTCGAGGGGGCGCGCCGAAGGCGCTTCGGGGGTGGGTCAAGAGATGGCCTGGTAGTAGAGGTTCTGCGGATGGTTCGCCTGCGCGAAGAAGAACCAGCGCTCGGCGATGAGGCCGCTGTACTGCACGGCGAATGCGGCGAGCAGCCAGCCGGCCGACGCCGGCCCGGCCGCCACCATCGCCGCCGGCAGTGCGAAGGCGGCCGCCACGAAATACCACTTGACGCCGCGCAGCAGCGGCGCGCCCTTGCCGTGGAAGAACTCGCGCGTGTTGAACGAGCCGCCCATGAAGCCCTGCGAGCGCTGCACCACCTTCGGATGCTTGATGCCGATCGCCGACTGCAGCGTCGAGCGTGGCTTGAGCCGCGCATTGCGCCACAGCGACGCGATGCGCCCGATGGCGGCCAGCAGCGTCAGCACGACCGCCCAGCCGGCGAGGAATCGCGCATGCGGCGGCGACCCCAGCGCCGCCCACGCGGCGCCCAGCGTGAAGCCCGACGCGCCGCCCATCAGCACGTAGTTCAGCGGCGTCAGCGGCGTGTGCCACTCGGCGAGGAAGCGCAGGCACGCATAGATCATCCCGGTGCACACGTAGAGCGCGAAGGCGAGCAGCGTCGCCGCGATGCCGACGACGAGCGTCAGCTCGACGGCCGTGCCGTGCGGCAGCGTCGCGAGCACGGGGGGCCAGCCGAGCGCGTGCAGCGTGCCCCACAGCGCCAGCGCGCCCATGAAGGCGGGCAGCGCGATCACTTCGCGCGCCAGCCACGAGGTGCGCCACTGCGTCGCCGAGCGCCACGCGCGCTCGGGCCGTCCGAGGTGGAAGAACGACGCGACCAGGCCGCCGGCGGTCAGCGCCAGCGCGAGCGCCGCGCCGGCGGCGTAGAACGCGCGCCCTTCGACCGCGGGCAGCAGGCCGACGACGGCGTAGCTCTGCACCGTGAACAGCGCGAGGAACAGGCCCTGGCCGGCGCCGATCAGCGTGGTCAGCAGGATGACCGAGAAGGCAGGATGCATATCAGGCTGGGCGTAGGCCTCTGCGGCAACCACGAAGCGAAGGAGCAACACCGTCGAGCGACCGCCGCGGATCCGGCTTCGCCGGGCCGCTGGCGGCGCCCCCTCGGGGGGAGCGCCGAAGGCGCTTCGGGGGGGGTGTCATCACCAGCTCGCGTCGTCGAGCGTCGCGGTGCCGGCCGCCGGCTTGGGCGGATGGCCTTCGACGCGCAGCGGATTGTCGGCACGCACCAGCTCGTCGGCATGGATGCGCATGCGCGTCTTGCGCCGCGGCAGGTAGTGGTTGGCCGGCTGCGTGCCCCATTCGGGCATCAGCGCATAGCCGCCGTTGTCGCGTATCGCGCGCGCGGCGTCGGAGTGCGGGTCGTGGATGTCGCCGAAGATGCGCGCCGACGTCGGGCAGGCCTTGACGCAGGCCGGCTTGCGGTCGATCTCGGCCAGCCTCGTGTCGTAGATGCGGTCGACGCACAGCGTGCACTTCTTCATCACCTTCTGGTGCTCGTCGAGCTCGCGCGCGCCGTAGGGGCAGGCCCAGCTGCAGTACTTGCAGCCGATGCACTTGTCGTAGTCGACGAGGACGATGCCGTCCTCCTCGCGCTTGTACGACGCGCCGGTCGGGCACACCGGCACGCACGGCGGCTCTTCGCAGTGCAGGCACGACTTGGGGAAGTGCACCGTCTCGGTGTGCGGGAACTCGCCGATCTCGAAGGTCTGGACGCGGTTGAAGAAGGTGCCGCTGGGGTCGGCGCCGTAGGGGTTCTGGTCCGTCATCGGGCCGGCGGCGCCGGCGCCGTTCCACTCCTTGCAGCTCGTCACGCAGGCGTGGCAGCCCACGCACACATTGAGGTCGATGACCAGGGCGAGCTGCTTCCTGCTCACGTCGCCTTCTCCCCGGGCGCAGCGGGCGCGGCGACCAGCTCGGCCGGCCGCTCGGCCATGCCGGGATAGCGGCGCAGCGGCGCGAACTGCGGCTCGGTGCGCGCCGGCTCGTCGGCGCCGGCCTTGACGACGCGCACGCGCACGTCGTACCAGGCGGCCTGGCCCGTGATCGGGTCGGAGTTGGAGACGCGCGCGTCGCTGCCGCGCACCGGCAGCTCTTCCGAGATGACGTGGTTGAGCAGGAAGCCCTCGCGCGACTCGTTCGCGTCGGGCGCCAGATTCCACGCGCCCGAGGCCTTGCCGATGGCGTTCCAGGTCCACACCGTGCCGGGCTCGACGGCCTGCGAGTGCGCCGCCTTGCAGCGCACGCGGCCCCACTGCGACTCGACCCAGACCCAGTCGCCGTCGTCGATGCCGGCGGCGCGCGCCGTCTGCGTGTTGATGTGCAGCACGTTCCAGGTGTGGATCTGGCGCAGCCACGCGTTCTGCGAGTCCCACGAGTGGTACATCGCCATCGGCCGCTGCGTCACCGCCGCCAGCGGGTACTTGTGCTTGTCGGTGACGTGCGACTCGAGCGGCTCGTAGAAGAACGGCAGCGGATCGAAGTAGGTGTCGACGCGCTTGGCCTGCGCCGCCGGCGGCTTGCGCGTCAGGCCCTTGCCCTGCGCCGCGGCGCGAAAGCGCTGCAGCACCTCGGAATAGAGGTGGATCAGGATCGGCTCGGCGTAGCGCGTGATGCGGTGGGCGCGCGACCACTCGAGATAGCCCTGGTTCCAGTTGCGCATGTACTGGTAGCTGCGCGGCAACTCGTGGTGGTAGACGCAGCCGTGCTGCTCGTACATCTCCCACTGGCGCGGATTGGGCTCGCCGACGAGGAACTTCTCGCCGCCCTTGCCGCGCCAGCCGGCGAGAAAGCCGATGCCCGAGCCGGGCTCGGTCTCCCAGTTGACGATGAAATCGGGGTAGTCGCGGAACTTGCGCTGGCCCTGCGGCGTCACGAAGGCGGGCAGCTTCAGGCGCGTGCCCAGCTCGATCAGCACCTCCTGGAACGGCTTGCAGTCGCCGGTCGGCGGCAAGACGGGGATGCGCACGGCATCGACCGGGCCGTCGAACTCGGAGATCGGGCGATCGAGCATCGACATGACGTCGTGGCGCTCGAGGTAGGTCGTGTCGGGGAGGATCAGGTCGGCGAACGCCGTCATCTCCGAGTGGAAGGCGTCGGCGACGACGAGGAAGGGGATCTTGTGCTGGCCGTTCTCGTCCTTGTCGTTGAGCATGCGGCGGACTTCCGACGTGTTCATCGTCGAGTTCCACGACATGTTGGCCATGAAGATCAGCAGCGTGTCGATGCGGTATGGGTCGCCGCGCCACGCGTTCGTCACCACGTTGTGCATCAGGCCGTGCACGGCCAGCGGGTACTCCCACGAGAACGCCTTGTCGATGCGCACCGGCGAGCCGTCGTCGTTGACGAACAAGTCGTCGGGGTCCGACGGCCAGCCCAGCGGCATGCCGTCGAGCGGATGGTCGGGCTTGACGGCGCGCGGATCGTTGGGCGTGCGCGCGCACGGCGGGATCGGCCGCGGGAACGGCGCCTTGTGGCGAAAGCCGCCGGGGCGGTCGATCGTGCCGAGCAGCGACATCAGGATGCCGAGCGCGCGGATCGTCTGGAAGCCGTTGGAGTGTGCCGCCAGCCCGCGCATCGCGTGGAACGCCACCGGGTTGCCGGTGACGGTGTCGTGCTCGTTGCCCCACGCGTCGGTCCAGGCGATCGGCAGCTCGATGCGCTGGTCGCGCGCCGTGACGCCCATCTCGTGCGCGAGGCGGCGGATCGTGTCGGCGGGGATGCCCGTGATCTGCGCCGCCCACTCGGGCGTGTAGTCCTTGACGCGCTCCTGCAGCAGCTGGAGTGCCGGCTTGACCGGCGTGCCGTCGGCGAGGCGGAACTCGCCGAGCAGGTACGGGTCGGCGCCCGGCGTGTGCGTGACGACGGCCTGGTTCGTGTGCCGGTCCCACCACAGCTTGTTCTGCGGGTCGTAGCAGGCTTCCTCCTCGGGCACCTCGGTTCGTACGAAGAAGCCGAACTCGTCGCTCGCGGCGTCGACGTCGACCAGCTCGCCGCCGTTGGTGTACCGCACCGTGAACTCGCGGTCGTACAGCCCGAGCCGCAGGATCTCGTGGATCACCGCGAGCAGGAACGCGCCGTCGGTGCCAGGCCGGATCGGCACCCACTCGTCGGCGATCGCCGAGTAGCCGGTGCGCACCGGGTTGACCGAGACGAAGCGCCCGCCGTCGCGCTTGAACTTGGCCAGCGCGATCTTCATCGGGTTGGAGTGGTGATCCTCGGCGGTGCCGAGCATCACGAACAGCTTGGCGCGGTCGAGGTCGGGACCGCCGAACTCCCAGAACGAGCCGCCGATGGTGTAGATCATGCCGGCGGCCATGTTGACGGAGCAGAAGCCGCCGTGCGCCGCGTAGTTGGGCGTGCCGAACTGCCGTGCGAACAGGCCCGTCAGCGCCTGCATCTGGTCGCGCCCGGTGTAGAGCGCGAACTGCTTGGGGTCGGTGGCGCGGATGCGGCCGAGCCGCTCGGCCAGCGTCGCGAATGCCTCCTCCCACTCGATCTCGACGAAGTCGCCATCGCCGCGCTCGGCGCCTTCGCGGCGCTTGAGCGGCTTGGTCAGCCGCGCCGGCGAGTACTGCTTCATGATGCCCGCCGAGCCTTTGGCGCAGATCACGCCCTGGTTCAGCGGGTGGTCGGGGTTGCCGTCGATGTAGCGGACCTTGCCGTCGCGCAGGTGCACGCGGATGCCGCAGCGGCACGCGCACATGTAGCAGGTGGTGTTGCGCGTCTCGTGAGCCGCCTCGGCGTGCGGGTCGGCGGTCGGGTCGTGCAGCGGGCGGTGAGCCATGGTCTGACGGTGTCGTTGTGTGCGGGCCGGGCGCGCGCGCTGCGCGGTGGGGCCCAGCTCCCTCCTGGCTCGAAGCCAAATTAGGCGAGGGGGTCCGCGGAGCGTCTACTACCTCGATGGAGTACGCGCGATTACCCACAAGGGTAATTCGCTGCGCGGTGCGGCTGTGGTCAAGTGCGACAGGCCGCACGAGCCGGTGCGTCGCCAGCCAGACCACGCACGAGCCGCGGTGAGAATCTGCATCGTTTCCGACAGCCATGACCGCGCCGATCCGCTGCTCGAAGCTGCCCGTGCCGCGCGCGGCGAGGGCGCGCTGGCCGTTGTCCATTGCGGCGACGTCATCGGCGCGCACACGCTGCGCCCGCTGGTCGCGCTCGGCCTGCCGGTACACGTCGTGCACGGCAACAACGTCGGCGACCCGATCGCGCTGGCGCGCCTGGCGGCCATGTCGGGCGGCCTCATCGACTACCACGGCGTCGACGCCGACCTGCCGCTCGGCGGGCGCCGCGTCTACGTCACGCATCATCCGCACGTCGCGCGCGGCATGGCCTGCACCGGCGACTACGACGTCGTCTGCTGCGGCCACACGCACGCCGCGAGCACGGTGCAGCAAGCGAACATCCGAGGAGGCAGTACATGGATGGTCAATCCTGGAAGCGTCGCCGGCATCGGCGGCCCGGCCGGCTGGGTGCTGGGCGATCTGGAGCGCATGACGTTCGAGTGGCGGGCGCTGTAGGAGGCTCGTCATGACGTCCCTCCTCGTGGTCGGCGGCGGCATCGCCGGCATGACGGCGGCGCTCGAGGCTGCCGAGTGCGGGCGCGACGTGATCCTCGTCGAGCGCGCGCCGTCGCTCGGCGGGCGCACGGCGGCGCTGTACCGCTACTTCCCGAAGATGTGCCACCCGACCTGCGGCCTCGAGGTCAACCTGCGCCGCCTGCGCGCCAGCCGCAACGTGCGCCTGATGACGATGACGGAGGTGACGGCCGTCGAGGGTGTCGCCGGCGATTACCGCGTCACGCTGCGCCAGCGCCCGCGCTACGTCACCGAGGCCTGCACCGCCTGTGGCGACTGCGCCAAGGCCGTCGAGACGCGCATCCCCAACCCGTACAACTACGGTCTCGACACCATGCCGGCGGCGTACATGCCGCACTTGCTGGCCTATCCGCCGCGCTACGTGATCGACCCTTCGATCGTCGGCACGCCCGACGGCGAGAAGGCGAAGGCGGCGTGCAAGGTCGGCGCCGTCGATCTCGAGATGAAGGAGCGCACGCTGACGCTCAACGTCGCCGCCGTCGTCTGGGCCACCGGCTGGAAGCCTTACGACGCCGCGCGCATCCAGCCCTACGGCTACGGGCGGTTGCGCAATGTCGTCACCAGCCTCGAGTTCGAGCGCCTCGCCGACCCGGCCGGCCCGACCGGCGGCCGCCTGCTGCGCCCGTCGGACGGCGAGCCGGCGAAGAACATCGCCTTCATCCAGTGCGCCGGCGCGCGCGACGAGAACCACCTGCGCCACTGCTCGCGCATCTGCTGCATGGCGACGCTCAAGCAGACGCGCTACGTCAAGGAGGCGTATCCCGAGGGCGGCGCCAAGTCGACCGTCTACTACATCGACATCCGCGCGATCGACCGGCTGGAGGACTTCAACGCGATGGTGCAGGCGGACCCCGACGTGAGCTTCGTCAAGTCGAAGGTGGCTCGCATCGCGCTCAACGAAGCCAACGGCAACCCGGTGCTGCACGGCGTCGACACCGAGGGCTACCACCGCTACGCCACCGAGCACGACCTCGTCGTGCTCGCCGTCGGCATGCAGCCCGAGACCGACGGCGTCGTGCTGCCCGACGACATCGTGCGCGACTCGAGCGGCTTCATCGAGGGCAGCGCGAGCGGCGGCCAGTTCGCCGCCGGCGCGGCGTCGGGCCCGCTCGACGTCAACCGTGCCGTGCAGAGCGCCACCGCGGCGGCGCTGCGCGGCATCCAGGTCATCCATCGCGCGGCGGCGCCGGAGGCTGCCAAATGAGTGGCGAAACCAAGACGGCCGCCTACATCTGCACCGGCTGCGGCATCGGCGACAAGCTCGACGCCAGGCAGCTCGCCAAGGTGGCACAGCGCGAAGGCAAGATGGCGCTGGTGCGCGAACACGCCTTCCTGTGCAGCGACGGGGGCGTCGCGACGATCCGCAACGACATCGCCGGCGAGGGCGTCACCCACGTCATGATCGCCGCCTGCTCGCGCCGCATGAAGACGGAGGCGTTCCACTTCCCCGAGGCCGCCGTCGCGCGCGCCAACCTGCGCGAAGGCGTGCTGTGGATCGTCGCCGAGGGCGACGCCCACGACGAAGTGCGCCAGGAGATGGCCGACGACTACGTGCGCATGGGCTGCGCCGAAGTGAAGAAGCTCAAGCTGCCGGCCGGCAACCCGGCGCGCCAGGGCGCGCGGCGCGTGCTCGTCGTCGGCGGCGGCGTCGCGGGCATGACGGCGGCGCTCGCCGCGGCCGATGCCGGCTACGACGTGCTGCTCGTCGAGCGCGAGGCCGAACTCGGCGGCTGGGCCGGGCGCCTGTGGAAGCGCACCCCCGACAAGGCGCCGCACGCCGAGCCGCAGGCCACCGGCATTGCCGAGCTGGCGGCGAAGGTGACGGCGCATCCGCGCATCGACCTGCGCCTGGGCGCGACGGTGGCGTCGACGCAGGGCGCGCCGGGGCGCTTCAAGGTGAGCGTCGCGACGCTCGATGGCGCTGCCGTCGACGAGACCGTCGGCGCCATCGTGCAGGCCAGCGGCTTCGTGACCTACGACATCGCGAAGCTGCCCGAACTCGGCGGCGGCACGGTGCCCCACGTCGTCGACCAGGCCGGGCTCGAGCTGCTCGCGCGCGCCGCGGCCGGCGGGCCGATCGTGCGCGCCGACGGCCAGCCGGTGAAGAGCGTCGTCTTCGTGCAGTGCGCCGGCCAGCGCGACACGACGGGCAAGCACCTGCCGTACTGCTCGGGCCACTGCTGCGCGACGAGCATCAAGCAGGCGATGTACTTCAAGGACGCCGACCCCGAGGTCAGCGCCACGGTGCTCTACACCGATCTGCGCGTCCCCGGCATGGGCGAGGACTTCTATCGCAGCGCGCAGGACAAGGGCGTCACGTTCACCAAGGGCACGGTCGCCGGCGTCGAGCCGAGCGCGCGCGGCGCGCGGGTGAAGTTCCGCGACCTGATCCTCGACGAGGACGCCGCCGCCGACGTCGACCTCGTCGTGCTCGCGACCGGCCAGGTGGCCAACGCCGGCGTCAACCTCGACGAGTGGACCGCCACCGTGACGGAAGCCGAATCGGGCTCCGCGCCCGCCGTCGAGAAGAGGGCCGCGCTGCAGAAGATCTCGGTGCTCAACCTGACGTATCGCCAGGGTCCCGACCTGCCGCAGTTGAAGCACGGTTTCGCCGACTCGCACTTCATCTGCTTCCCGTACGAGACGCGGCGCACCGGCATCTATGCCGCCGGGCCGACGCGCCGGCCGATGGACATCGCGCAGTCGATCGAGGACGCGACGGGCGCGGCCCTGAAGGCGATCCAGGCGATCGAGAACGCGGCACTCGGCCGCGCGGCGCATCCGCGCTCGGGCGACCTGTCGTACCCGATCGTGCGGCTCGAAGGCTGCACGCAGTGCAAACGCTGCACGGTGGAGTGCCCGTTCGGCGCGATCGACGAGGACGAGCGACGCTTTCCCGTCTTCAACGAGAGCCGCTGCCGGCGCTGCGGCACCTGCATGGGCGCCTGCCCGGTGCGCGTGATCTCGTTCGAGAACTACTCGGTCGACTCGGTCGGCGCGCAGATCAAGTCGGTCGACATGCCCGACGAGTTCTCGGAGAAGCCGCGCATCCTGCTGCTG
>Ga0138256_10006645_pt1 | contig 12228 bp, 10 predicted proteins | sample KNB2016incub_MG_FD_105486 | JGI IMG/M metagenome (GOLD analysis project Ga0138256, IMG submission 105486) | Active sludge microbial communities from wastewater in Klosterneuburg, Austria - KNB2014incub_MG | ecosystem: Engineered > WWTP > Activated sludge > Unclassified | place: Austria... | reverse complement strand
CATCCCCTCGGTCATCACGGACCGCGAGAAGCAGGGCTTCTCCGCGCCCGATGCGAGCTGGTTCAAGGGCGACAGCATCGACTACGTTCGCCGCAAGCTCTACCAGGGCCACCCCCGCATCTACGAATTCCTGGATCGCGATGCGGTGCAAAGCCTGACCAACGAGCACCTCGAAGGAAAGCAGAACCGCCGCCTGCTGATCTGGTCGCTGCTGAATCTCGAGAAATGGTGCGAAAAATTCCTAGCCTGACAGTCGAGTCAAACTTATGCGTTTAGCCAAAGGCCACTTCCAGGCATTCACCGAAGTCGTTTCGCTTCTGACCCGCCATCGCGACCTGACCTGGGAGATGGCGAAGCGGGAGCTGTCCGAACGCTATGCCGGCCAGGCGTTCGGCCTGCTCTGGGCGATTGCCCACCCGGTATTCATGATTGGCCTCTACGTCTTCATCTTCGCCTTCGTCTTCAAGATGAAGATCGGCGGGACGGTGGAGATGCCTCTGGATTACACCACTTATCTTTTGTCCGGGCTGGTGGCCTGGATGAGCTTTCAGGAGGCCATGACCAAGAGCTGCACGGCCATCACCGCCAATGCCGCCTTGGTCAAGCAAGTGGTCTTTCCGCTCGAGATACTTCCTGTGAAGGGCGTACTCGCTGCGCTTTTCCCCCAAGTGATTTCGCTGCTGATCCTGATAGGGTATGTGCTTATTACCCATGGTTCGCTTCCGCTCACATACCTTCTCTTACCGGTGCTGGTCGTCCTGCAGTTGATGGCTATGATCGGTGTCGCCTATATCCTGGCGCCGATAGGCGCGTACTTCCGGGACATCAAGGATTTTGTGCAGCTGTTCGCCCTGGCGGGCGTATACCTCATGCCGGTCTTCTATCTGCCGACTTGGGTGCCGGAACTTTTCAAGCCGTTGCTCTACCTGAATCCGTTCAGTTACCTGATCTGGTGCTATCAGGATGCCTTGTACTTCGGCCGGTTTGAGCATCCGTGGGCGTGGGGGGTGACCGGGTTTGCCAGTATCGCCACCTTCGTTATTGGCTATCGTATCTTCCGCAAATTGAAGCCGGTCTTGGGCAACCTTCTATGAACGCCAATTCGACTGAGAAAGCCGACGTTGCCATTCGTGTCAGCGGTTTATCCAAAATATACAAGCTTTATTCCCGTCCTCTGGATCTAGCGTTGGAAGTGCTGACAGGGCGCCCGAGGCACCGTGAATTTCACGCCTTACGAGATGTGTCGTTTGAGGTGGCGAAGGGGGAAGTTGTTGGCGTTATTGGCCCGAATGGCGCGGGGAAGAGCACCTTGCTGAAAATTCTTGCGGGCACCTTGGATAAAACCCAAGGGGGAATCGAGATCAATGGCAAGGTTTCAGCAATTCTCGAACTCGGGACTGGCTTTCATCCTGAATACACAGGTCGTGAAAATATCGTCATGGGGGGCATGTGTCTTGGCATGACTAGAGAGGAAATTGAAAGCAAGATTCAATCAATCATCGACTTTAGTGAGCTTGTCGAGGTTATTGATCAGCCGTTCAAAACCTATTCTAGCGGCATGAAGGCTCGGCTTACTTTCTCCACAGCGATTAGCCTGAATCCGGAGATTTTCATCATCGATGAAGCTTTGGCCGCGGGCGACGCATATTTTGTGCATAAATGCATGACCAGAATTCGCGAAATATGCAGCAGCGGAGCAACCGTTCTGTTCGTTTCGCATTCGTCTGCGGCCGTGGAGCAGCTTTGCAGTAGAGCCATCTGGTTACAGGATGGCGTACTTAAGGAAGTGGGCGCAGCGATGGATGTGTGCGCAGCATACGAGCATTATGTGTGGTCAAAGGTTGAGCGTGAGAATGCGGCACACAATAAAGGTGGGGAGACGAAACAATTAAACCTGCCTTCCCAGAAGAATTATGTGATGGGTGGGCAAGAGCTGAATATAAGCAGAGTTTCATTTCATGGCATGGATGACAAAGAGACGACTACCTTTATTCAAGGAGACCCATTCCGAATCAGAATTTATTGGCATGGGGCGACAGGTCGCCGCGTACATCCAGTGATACGAATCGACAATTCATCAGGAATTGTTGTTACAGGTAGCAATGGTGCCGAGTCGGGCTTTAAATTTGAAGGACTTTCGGGTGAAGGCTACTTTGAGGCAAACCTGGGTAAGGTAATTTTTGGGATGGGCGATTACTACGTTTCAGTAGGTATTGTCGAGGACATCCTTTATCAGTCCGAGGACAGCATTCTTGCTTACCAACATCGGATTGCACGATTTTCAGTTAAGAGAAAACATAAGCGTGAGTTGGCTTACGTATTCGAGTCGGACACGCAGTGGCGGAAAGTTGTCTAAATACCCCAACAAGGAGAATGCGATGAATATTCTTAATCGCGTACTGAATAAAATTGGTAGCGGCAAAAACCATCGTTCGACTGCAGAGCCGAAAGGATTGGTTGTGTTTCCTGGCCAGCTCAACGATGTACATAAGGCTTTAAGGCGGACAGAGGCAATCGCCGAGCAACTTGTTCAGGCTGGCATTAGTGACATTTCTTTGATGGTACCCGTCTCATTGCAACTTCCTGATTCCTTCTCTGCAAAGTACGAAATTGCAACATCTGATCATTGGGCAGATATCTGCAAAGGGCGGATTACTGCTTTGATTCCAGTTGACCAATATCATGTTAGCCACGAGTGGATTGCTGATTTGGTCCGTCGTGCGAATGAATCGGATACAACACATACGCACGAAAATCTTAACTCCCCCCTGGTTGGTCACCTGCGATTGCGCTGCGGCTTTCTTGTTGCATCCAAATCAGCATCTAGGAAATTAATCGCAGCCTCAGGTTCCGGGAAGCTAAATTTATTGGCCCCTAAGGGTTGGTTTCAGCGGCATATGGCTTCCATAAGGGAAGTTCCTCTGGACGCGTCAAATGTAGCCTCGTTCTATAGGCAGGCCTCTAAGTTCGACTTGCCGTGTACCTTTGTGGTGGAGACGAATAGTTCATGTAATTACCACTGTTTGATGTGCCCTTATCACGGAGGGAGACAAAAGAAAAAGCCCACTTTTCTAAAGCCGGGCACTTATGTTGATATGCCTCTTGAAACCTTCAAGCGTGTGATTGATGAGATAGCTGCAGTCGAAAGACTATATGAAGACGACACCCCGACTCTTGTATCACCATATAGACGTGGCGAATTGCTACTGTACCCGCATTGGAGAGAGGCGCTTGCTTATATAAAAGGAAAACCCAACTTAAGGGCGTATTTTTCAAGCAATGGCAGTCTTTGGACTGATAGTGATATTGATTTTATTCTCGACATTGGCCTTGATCATCTTCAGATTAGTATTGAAGGTCATGACTTAGAAACGCATCAACGTATTCGGCTAAATGATGAGTTTACTAAAGTGGCCAATACTATTCGTAATGTTATCCAGAAGAGGGAATCGCGCGGAGTGGATTACCCACTTGTTCAGCTGGCACATACTGTTAACGAGAGAAACTACGAGTTGGTCGATGACTATGTGAAATTTTGGCTAAATAAAGTAGACGCGCTGTTCCTTGGGCCAGAGAACTATGCTGATGATGAGTCGTTTAACAAGCGATATAAAACTGATTTTTCCCCTGTATTACCTAAACCGGATAGCTTTAGGCCACCTTGTAGCATGGTTAAGGACAATATTTGGATTGATGCTGAGGGCACGGTAATTCTGTGCATTGGGTCAAAGCAAACGATCATCGGTAATGTCAATAAGCAAAGCATTACTGAGATTATCAACGCACCCATAAGACTGGAAGTAATGAATAACCATGCGGTAGGCAATTATACGAAGGGCGTTTGTGGAAACTGTGCTCAGTGGTATTCCGCTTATGGTGAGACCAAAGAAAGCGATAGTTATTCAGCATTTATGAGCCCTGACACTCAATACTATAAAAGGAAGAAGCCGGTTGAGATGGGGTGGTAACACAAGATATTTTTCAAGATGCATGGTGAATCAAGTGACTAATGGCTGGCAAGAATCAAGTCGTTTATTTTTCGATGAGCGCGCTGGCCAGCTGGGAAGCGATATAGGGCTAAATGAGCTTTGCTATGTCAGCGGACGGGATCCGAGGCTCTGGTCAGATGAACAGCTGTACACAAACATGCTTGACAGCATCTTGACTCAAGTTGGTGCTGACAAGAGTTCTTTATTATTGGAAGTAGGGTGCGCTTCAGGCTTTTTGGCGTGGGGACTGGCTCCGCGGGTAGGGCGCTATTGGGGCCTGGATGTTGCACCGCGTGCCATTGGTATAGCGAAAAAACTGGGCCTTCAAAGAGCGGAGTTTCACGTGGCGGATGGTACAAAGCTTCCTTTGACAAGCAGCAGCGTTGATGCTGCCATCTGTTATGACGTATTTACGAATTTTCCAAGTCTCGACATTGGAGAGGAAATTATCCGAGAAATGTTACGTGTGGTGAAACCCGGGGGAAGAGTACTGATCGGCTCGATACCAGATGGCGCCAAGCGCGAACAGTATGAACAATGTGTTGCGAAGGTGGCACAGGATTTGGACTCACGATATGGCCCCTCCCCAAAAGCTCGCGATGTACCTGCCTTAGGTTTGCTTGGCAGATTGCGACGTTGGTTTAATCCTGTCGAACCGCGAATCGTTTGCTATTACTTCAATCGAGCGGATTTTCTCCGACTTGGAGAGAAACTTGGTGCCGGTGTCGAACTTGCCGATATTCATTCCATGAACCCTTATGTCGGGTTCCGGTTCAACGCCATCTTCACCAAGCATGGGAAATGAAGATCATCCCATTCGATCGTGCTGTGATGGACGAGTGGGATGCGCTGTGTGATACATCGTCCCAGGCTTGGTTATTCCACCGTGCTGACTGGGTGAAAATCGAGACCCGGTATTTCTTTCCGGATAATCATTCGTTCGCTTTACATGATGGACGGCGAATGGTGGCCGTGCAGCCACTGTATCAAGCACGCCTTGGGCTGGGCTCTTGGAGCGAAGCATTGCTTCATAGCGGAATGCACCGCCATACAGGCCTGGCTCTTGTCGATGGGCTCGATGCAGGCGCAGTAAACGCAGCCCGTTCAGCAGCGATGCGCCACATTAATGAAATTGCCTCTTCTGTTGACGCAGACCGTATTCAATTAAATAGTCAGAATTTGGCTCCTCAGAATTTAAGCCCCCTGAGAAGCGAGATCCCTTTCTGGGTGACGGGTTACGGTTATTTTCTGGGATTGGGCATTGGACCAAATGGTATGGCGCCTGCCCCAGGACTTGCAACTTGTTGTGCCGATCAGATCGTTGCACTCGGTCAACCCGAAGCAAGTCTTTTTTCCCAATTGGAGGAAGGTTGTCGCCGTGCCGTTCGTAAGGCGCAGGCTGCAGGGCTCGAATTGAGCGAGGGGAATGATGCGCCTGTTGCTGACTACTATGAGCTGGCAGAAATATCTGCCGCCCGAACGGGGGAATCACTGGCTCCGCGCTTTTACTATGAGGATGTCTGGCGCGCCTTCGGTGCCCAGGGTCTTTGCAAGACCATATTTGTCCTTTCTGGGGGCCGGAAAGTGGCGGCATTATGGCTCCTCATTCACAAGGGTGCCGCACATTTCCTGGGTGGCGTATCCGATCCGGCGTACCTGCCGATGCGTGTGAATGATTTCCTCCATTGGTCGGCTATCGTCTGGGCAAATCATCAAGGCTTGACGCATTACCGCTTAGGTCCCGTTTTCCCGGAATTGCCCGACGATTGGCCGGTGGCTCGCGTTTCAAGATTCAAAGGCAAGTTCGGCGGAACATCCTATTCCACCATACAAGGTAGTTATTTCCGTCACCCGGAGAAATACCTGGAAACAGGTAGGACACAGCTTTCCGCTCTGGTCGGCATGGCAGGGAAAGGCGGATGAACCAAGCGCTGGCCCAGGAGATCATTGCCCACCATCTGCGCCTGTTTGGCGTGGGTAAGGTCAATGAAGAGCACGGCGTCATCCTTATGGTTTCACCCAGGGAAGAGGATGTTGCTGCAGTGCGTGCACAGACAGCGGGGGGCGGTTTAGTGATTGCCGTTCTTCCTGAACCGGCTTTCTTGGCGTCCTTCGGTGTAACGGAAGCCGCAATCGTGCTGCCACCTATTGCCCTGAGGTATTGCACTTGTTCGTCGCCAGCACGAAGTGAACTCAAGACATTGCATCCTGCATTCGGGTACCGCCAAACACAGGGTGAGACCATCGTTGTCTTGCAAAATGGCATGGCTGTGTGGTTTTGGCTGCCGTTGGAGTCCGGGGGCATTGTTGTCATCGGGACAGACCTCGCAGGCGACCTGCTGCGGTATAGGCAGGGTGATCCTGCATGCGCGGACAATAGGCCGACACAAGCTATGTGGGGTATTGCCGGAGAACGACCCAATTACTTATTTGAATCACAACTCAGTGGAGAAGACGGAACTCATCGCCATGCTGATTGGTGGGCAATGGCGCTTGCTGAAACCGTTGCGGGCAAGCTGCGAAAGCCTCTAGCTGACATGCTTCCGGGTGGTGCCCCAGGTGCAGTTATTGTCACCGGCGATGACGATCAGGCCTATCTTGAAAAATACGACGAGCAGTTGAAGCTGCTAGGCGACACGCCGATTACTTATTTGCTGCATCCCTTGACGCGGCACACGCAGAAATCCATGCGTGCTATGCGAAAACGCAATCCCGGCGTTGATTTCGGGATCCATCCGGATGCGCTCGAAGCTCCTGGACGCTATGGCGAACTCTTTGATGAACAGGTTGCCTGGTATCGGAAACTCACTGGCGGTACGCCCACCTCTTTGCGCAATCATGGTTTTCTGAACGATGGCTACTGGGGGCATCTTGAGGCATGGTTGAAGCATGGGGTGCGCATCAGTTCCAATCTGCCAGGCTTTGATGGGCGAGTCCTGAATGGTTCGCTATTGCCTGCCCGCATGGCCTGGCGTGGAACCTTGACGCCTCACTGGTCTGTACTTACGGTAATCGGCGACGGTGTCCGCTTTGCTTCCGGCATGAGTGACGAGGATGCCGCAGAACGTGTGAGAAATGTCGCAGACTGTATACGGCAAAGCGGGATTCCTGGCGTGATGGTGCTCAATCTGCACCCGCAAAATGTCACGGAAACCCGAGCCATGCACCATGCGGCCATGGAAATCATTCGTTCGGGCTTTGTGGCCTGGAATCTTCGGCAGTGCTGGGAGTGGTTCCAGCAGCGGGATGATGGCCGTTTGTGTTTGGCGGATACCTCATGTCAAGGCCATTGGTTCGGTCAGCAGTGGCGGAAATTTCAGGGCTGGCTTGGTCAGAATATGGCAGATGTCAGATCATGAAACCCTTGCTAAATACCTCAGTGCCATTCTTTTCCAGACGTTCAATGGCGGCTGCTTCAATTGAGAAAAATATCTATTTTTTTGGAGGGGTCGGTGCAGGCGGGACGGAATCCATTCTTGATGTCTCAGCCGATCTCTGGAGCTTTGATACTGGCGTACTTGCGTGGCAGGCGATTATCCAAAAGAGTTTATGGCCTAGCTCCCGTCGTTGCGTGGGCTGGTCTGCTTTCAAGAAGGAGCTTTTGCTTTGGGGCGGGTCAGGTATAGCCATCGAAGCAAATGGAGCATCCAGATATAACTTTCTAAATGATTTCTGGCGGTTCAATAGGCAATCTAGCTCTTGGGAGTTACTCCGAGGGTCAGAAGATCACCGTATTACACCCAACATTAACGATGGTGTTTTCCCTTTTCCGCGCTACACACCTGTTTTCCAGGCCGTCGGCGATGAGCTTTTTCTCTTCGGCGGATATACCGAGGACCGCCTTGGGAAAAGAAAACTAAATGATGCATGGATTTGCTCTGATGGCAAATGGCAGCAGGTCCCCTTTTCGGGTAGGCAGGGCTATCTGTGTGATGCGGCTTGGCCAGGCTTGAGATACGGCTGTATGTCGGCGGCCGATTCGAGAAATGTCTATATTTGCGGGGGATTCTCTGACGAAGGCGATCATATTGATCTCTGGAAGTTTGATATGACTGTTCGGCGTTGGGAACTACTTTCTCCAGATATGACAACTCAGGACTTGCCTAGCCCACGGTATTGCTCAGCGTTCGCCCTTCATGGCCGCAGGCTGTATTTGTTTGGGGGACGCTCAAGACAACATCCAAAATTAAATTTCAATGATCTCTGGTTTTTTGATCTTGATGCGAGGAAGTGGTCGATGATCTCTGGCAGTCACACACCTCATGAGTACGACGCGGCTGCGGATTTTCCTGGATACCACGCGAAATCGTCCTCAGCGGTTGTTGAGGACTGCTGGTATATCCTGGGCGGCGAGGGTCTCCATGGCCATGTGAGCGATTTTTGGCGATTTGATTTTGTGCAGCAAGCATGGCAGTTAATTCAGGCCGCTCGTGGCGACGACCCCAAGTTTTGGTAAAGCATACGTGCTTGGATCTTTCAAGTCATTGTGGCGCAGAGTGGGTGACCGGTGGCTATCATCAGTCAGGGCATCTGTCATTTCCACTTCCCGGGATGCCCATCCTTGGAAACACCCATATTTGTCGACCAAGAATATCCAGAGCTTCCGCTCATACAGCGAGGAAATTTGGTCGTTTGCGCTTTCTTACGCTACAACCGCCAGAACCAAGCTTCGCAGCGCTTTTTCGGTGAACATGGCGCAGAACATGTACAAATGGGCGCGCCTCGCGAGGCGGTATGGTGCCGACGCGACGTTGTTCCTTCACGCGATGGACAACACTGCATTAAACACGCCACAGTGGGAAGAGTTCGACGGCGAGTATTCAGACATATTCGATGGCAATGGGTTTCTCGCCCAATCTGCCGAGGTAATTCCAGAGGTGCCATGGGAGCGTATCCCGCTAGATTCTACGGAACTGGCGAATGCCTACAGCGCTTACCAAGGTGGACATGCAAAGCCATTGCTTCGCTTGATGTCAGGTTGCAATGGTATGCGCCACGAGGTATTTAGCAGCCATCCGAGTTTCTTTGCCTACTATGATTGGGCGAAGGCGCTCTCGCGATTCGATGTGATCTATGCCGCAAGTGCTCCTTTTGCTGCATATGCCAGCGGCCGGCCGTACTGCCTTTTCTCAGTTGGCGGCGATTTGCAATTTGACTGTGGACGTGGCGATTGGTTTGGTCAAGCGATGACCTTAGCCTTCAATGGCGGACGTTTTTTGATGATCAGTAACCCGCATACACTAGGCCATTCACGGAGGCTGGGGCTGACCAATGGAGTGTATTTGCCCTACCCAATGGACACGGAGCGGTACTGCCCGGGATTCGGCTCTGCCAGGGCACAGTGGGATTCAGAATACGGGCCAGGGATATATGTCTTGACCACCGCGCGCCTTGACAGTGGGGTAAAGGGGCACGGTGACGAGTTTTTCCGAATGCTTGCCTCCGTGGCGCAAGAACGACCAAACCTACGCTTTATTTTCCTGGCGTGGGGGCATAGTGCGGATGAATTCAAGACACGCATACAGCGGGAGGGTTTGCAAAAGCAACTGATTGTTCTCGCTCCTGTCGGGAAAAAGCGTCTAATCAATTATTACCGTTCGTGCGATGTGGTGCTCGATCAGTTTGTGTATGGCTACTATGGCGCTACCGCCCTCGAGGCCGCATCGATAGGCAAGCCGGTTGTCATGAAAATCCATGCTGATCAATATAGTTCACTGTATGCTGATGACGTGGCTCCGGTAATGAATGTCTCTACGCCCGCAGAGATTCGTCAGGCGATTCTTTCACTAGCAGATAGCGCCGATTTGCGTACTCGCATGGGTGAAGCCATGCGGAATTGGGTAGTCCGCAACCATGGAGAGGCGAAAACCACACCCTTGCTGCTGGCGCTCCTGCGGCTTGCCGCTGACCGTGTGCCATTGCCCACGCATTTGGTGAACCCGCTCTGTGATCCGGAGTCGGAAGATGAAATCGCCTATCATCAATCCTGCCTCCAGCCAGCGCCATGATTCGCATCGAGTCAATAGCTGTCGGTATGGACACCCCATATCACGATTTTCTGCTGTGTGATGAGAGGTCTCTCATCTATGCAACACTAGAGTATCGCGACTTTCTGCTGAGAGCTGTCGGTGGCAAAGCAACCTATCTGGTTGCGCGCGATGAACAAGGCCAGATTGTCGGGGTGCTGCCCTTCTTCTCCATTGAATCACCGGGCATTGGCACAGTGATCAATAGCCTGCCATGGTATGGCAGCTATGGGGGCTGCATCGTTACCGGCAACCATGCAGCCTTGGCCAGACGTGAATTATTGAATCAATTTCGCAGCCATGCTGAAGCCCCAGGCGTCCTGTCGGCTACTGTGATTCTTAGCCCGTTTGAGGAGGAATTCCTGCCTGTATATCGGGATACTTTGTCCCCATCAGCTTATGATCATCGTATCGGCCAGTTGACGCAGTTACCTACCTTAACAGACAAAACCGAGAAGGAGCTGGAGGCAAAACTGCAACAGAAAACACGCAACCTTGCCCGAAAATCCCTCAAACAGGGATTTGATTTGCGTGAGCGGAATGACGAGGAAGCATGGAAATTCTTATACGAAACTCATGTCGAGAACATGCTTGCGGTACAGGGCAAACATAAACCTTGGGATCATTTTGTGGCGCTCCGCGAGGCCTTGCCTCCTGGCTCGCGACGATTGCTCATTGCAGAGTTAGGTGGCTTGCCGGTGGCCGGCTTGTTGCTTTTATATTTCAACAAGACCGTCGAATATGTAACCCCGGTGATCAAACTCGCCTATCGGTCGCAACAGCCACTTTCTTTCCTGATTTGGTATGGAATGCTGGATGCCATCCGGCAGGGGTATTCATGGTGGAACTGGGGTGGAACATGGGTCAGCCAAGAGTCCTTGCACCATTTCAAGGCAGGCTGGGGCGCAATCGATATGCCGTATACTTATGTCATTGCCTCCTCTCCGGCGGGGAGAGCAAAGTTGTCGGAACACCGTGCAAACCTTGGTGAATTGTTCCCCTTTTTCTATACGTACCCGTACGCGCAGTTGTGCCAATGATTACTGATCCACACGAAGCCGGTGTACGCCTGAATGCCTTTCAAAAGGACGAGGTGTTGGAACAATATCTCGTCCTTTTGAATCGCCATTTGGAGGGCTTCTCACCGGAAGAGGCAATCGCAGACGCAGGAAAAAATCATTTAATAATCTATATCGTAGGCCTTCCGCGGTCAGGAACAACACTTTTGTCGCAATTGATCAGTCGCTACTTCCCGGTTGGCTATATCAATAACCTGATCGCACGCTTTTGGCTCAACCCAGTCGTGGGAATCCGTTTGTCCCAAGCGGTCTTTGGATCTGACGTGCGTGAGAAAATAAGCCTGAAGTCTACCCATGGAGTCACTACAGATCCTTGGGGCCCGCATGAGTTCGGCTATTTCTGGCGCTATTGGCTTAAGTTGGATGAGTCCAGGACTCACAAGCTGTCTGCTGAAATTCAGAAGGAAATCGACCGGGCAGGATTGGGCCTAATGTTGAACAGAATGGCAGGCGCATTTTGTGCGCCGCTCGTATTCAAAAATATTATTTGTGGGCTGCAAGCGTCGCTTCTCAGTGCAATTCGTCCTAATTCGCTTTTTGTCCTGATTGAGCGCGATCCCAAAGCGGTTGCTGTGTCGCTGCTACGTTCTAGAAAGGAACGCTACGGCAACGCTTCGGTTTGGTGGTCTCTCAAGCCGAGTACCTACGAGGAGATATGCGCTCTGAACTCTCCAGAAGAACAGATAGAGCGTCAGCTCTGCGATGGGGCACGCGACTTTCAAGAGGAGTTGGCCAAGCCTGGAATCAACTTCATTCGCTTGTCGTATGAAGCGCTTTGTGCCGATCCGGCAGGATCATTGCAACAGATAGCCAATGCCACAGCCTCCCTTGGATATCCGATGTCGCTCTTGGGTGCCCCACCGCAGCTGACAGCGTCAAGAACATAACTGTGTCCGATTGAATAAGGCCCTATTAATGAATATAACTGAACCTTTTTTTGATAGCGAAGAGATCCGCCTTGTCCAAGAAGCGCTCGATTCGAAGTGGGTAACTCAAGGCCCGAAGACGTCTGAGTTCGAGCGCCTTTTTGCATCCCGGCACCAGTTGCAGCACGCGATGGCAACCACGTCCTGCACCGCGGCCTTGCACCTCTCGACTTTGGCCCTGCAGTTGCAGCCGGGTGACGAAGTGGTG
>Ga0138256_10006643_pt1 | contig 12228 bp, 12 predicted proteins | sample KNB2016incub_MG_FD_105486 | JGI IMG/M metagenome (GOLD analysis project Ga0138256, IMG submission 105486) | Active sludge microbial communities from wastewater in Klosterneuburg, Austria - KNB2014incub_MG | ecosystem: Engineered > WWTP > Activated sludge > Unclassified | place: Austria... | reverse complement strand
ATCGCTGGCGTCCAGCGCGTCAGTTGCGTAAGATTTAGAGTTGCCGCGCTGATTCCTCGGCGCCCACCTTTCCGTTATAGGCACACCCAATTTATGGCTCGCATCACTGTCGAAGACTGCCTCCCGCACGTCGAAAACATCTTCCAACTCGTTCTGCTGGGCGCCGCGCGCGCGCGGCGCCTCGCCAATGGCGCCGAGGCGACCGTACCCTGGGAGAATGACAAGCCGACGGTTGTCGCGCTGCGCGAGATCGCCGAAGGCAATATCACGCCGGAAATGTTGAACGAGCCGGAACCGCCGCCGCCGGAGGAACAACCGCAAGAGCTCGACCATCAATCGATGTTCCGTGCGCCGCAGTTTGGTCTCGGTGGCGACCGCGACCAGGATTAGGCTGCGCCCAACCGTCTAACGACCGCCCAGCCAAAGCAAGCAGCCGTGTAGAGCAGCCGTGACGTTATGGACTACGCATCGTCGCTGCTCAATCTGCTGCCCGCGGCGCGCCGTAAGCCGGGTCTACGCGAACTACTAAACAGCGTCGATGACTACCTGCCCGCCGAGCAGGTAGAGCGCATCCGCACGGCCGCCGAGTTCGGTGCATCCGCCCACCTGGGGCAGAAGCGTCAGTCGGGCGAGCCGTATATTGCGCATCCGCTCGCGGCTGCGCAGATCCTCGCCGACCTCCGTCTCGACCCCGACACGATCATCGCAGCGATCCTGCACGATGTGATCGAAGACACGCCGATCTCCAAACAGGATCTCGCCGAGAAATTCGGTCAGCCAGTGGCCGAGATCGTCGATGGCGTTACCAAGCTCGATCAAATTCAGTTTCGTTCACGCGAGGAAGCGCAGGCCGAGTCGTTCCGCAAGATGGTGCTGGCGATGGTGCGGGATCTGCGCGTCATTCTCGTCAAGCTCGCGGATCGCATGCACAACATGCGCACGCTGTCGGCCAAAACGCCGGTACGCCGGCGCGCGAGTGCGCGCGAGACACTCGACATCTATGCGCCGATCGCCGAGCGGCTCGGGCTGTATGGTCTCAAGATCGAACTCGAGGATCTTGGCTTCCGCTCACTCTATCCGCGACGCTACCGCGTGCTGGAGAAAGCACTCAAACGCGCGCGCGGCAATCAGAAAGAGTTCCTGGCCAAGATTGCGGGCACGCTGCGCTCCAACCTGGAGAAGGCGGGCATCAAGGCGGAAGTACAGACACGCGAAAAACATCTATACAGCATCTATCGCAAGATGCTGCGCAAGCGTACCGCGCTGTCGGAGATCGTCGACGTGTACGGTCTGCGTATTGTCGTCGACACTGCCGATACTTGTTACCGGGCGCTTGGTGTCGTGCACGCGTCCTACAAGCCGATGCCCGGTCGGTTCAAGGACTATATCGCGATACCGCGCATCAATGGTTACCAGTCGTTACACACCACGCTGTTCGGTCCTAACGGCGTGCCGATCGAAGTGCAGCTGCGCACCGACGACATGCACAACGTGGCCGAAAGCGGGATTGCGGCGCACTGGAAGTACAAGAGCGGCGAGAATCTGGATTCGGTGCAGCAGGATCGTGCGCGCGAGTGGTTGGCCAATCTGATGCTGATGCAGGAGTCGGGCAACTCCGAAGAATTCCTCGAGAGCGTTCGCGTCGACCTGTTTCCCGACAAGGTCTACGTATTCACACCGAAGGGCGAGATCTTGCGCCTGCCGCGCGGCGCAACGGTGGTCGATTTTGCCTACGCCGTGCATACCGACGTCGGCAACCGCTGCGTTGCCGCCAAAGTCGACCGACGCCTGGCGCCATTGCGGACCCCTCTGCGGAATGGTCAGACGGTCGAGGTCATGACCGCCAAAGGGGCGCGGCCCAATCCAGGGTGGGTCAATTTCGTGGTGACCGCCAAAGCGCGCGCCGCCATTCGTCAGTATCTCAAAGGTCTGCATCGACGCGAAGCGATCGAACTGGGAGCCCGACTCATCAATCAGGCGCTCGGCGAATTTAATCTAACAACCGACAAGATTGATGAGGACATCATGGCTGCGGCGATCGCCGAACTGGGCTTGAGAGATCGCGACGAACTCTACGAGAGAGTAGGGCTCGGCGAACGCCTGGCACCACTCGTGGCGCGCAGACTGCTGCCGACCAGCACGGGCGAGGAAGCCGGGGCGCATGGCGCGGCGCCGCTCGCAATCGCCGGCACTGAAGGCCTGCTGGTGAGCTACGCGCGTTGCTGCTTCCCGATACCCGGTGATCCCATCTTCGCATTTCTCTCCACCGGCCGCGGCGTGGTTGTCCACCGTGAGGAATGCGCCAACGTCGACGACTACCGCAAACACCCGGAGAATTGGCTACCAGTGTCGTGGCACGCTGCTGCCGATCGACATTTCAGCTCGGAAATCCGTATCGAGGTCGCTAACAAGATGGGCGTGCTGGCGGCTGTGGCCGCGGCGGTGTCCGGCACCGACACCAACATCGAACGCGTCTCGTTCGAGGAGCGCGACGCTGAGACATCATTGCTGATTTTCGAGCTCAAAGTGGCCGATCGCCAGCATTTGGCGCGGGTCATTCGCGTGATTCGGCACATGCCCGAGGTGCTGCGCGTTTACCGTACAATCGCCGCTCACGGGCAACCGGAATAGTGGAGAATCATTGCATGAGTCAGACACGTCAGGCTATCAAGACAGAACAGGCACCGCGCGCCATCGGGCCCTACTCACAAGCGATCCGTGTCGGCGAGACCGTGTATCTGTCGGGCCAGATCGGCTTTGATCCGCGGACGATGGAACTGGCCACGGGTGGCGTCGAAGCCGAAGCGCGACGCGTCTTCGAGAACATCAAGGCGGTGGCCACCGCCGCCGGCGGCTCCTTGTCGCACATCTGCAAAGTTACAATCTTTCTGTCGGACATCAACGACTTCCCCAAGGTCAACGAGATCATGGCGCAGTACTTCTCCGAGCCGTACCCGGCTCGTTCGACCTTTGCGGTCGCGGCGCTGCCCCGCAACGCGCGCGTCGAAGTCGAGTGCGTGCTGAGCCTTGCCTGAGACGCCCACGCGCCCCGCCAAAACCGCGAGCGCCGAACGCCAGGCTATCGCTACGCTGCGCGGTGTCGGTCCTGCGCTAGCGGAGAAACTCGCCAAGCTCCGCGTGACGCGGGTTCAGGACTTGTTGTTCCTGCTCCCGTCACGCTATGAGGATCGCACTCATGTCGAACCGATCGGTGCGCTGGTCGCTGGGCGGCGCGCAGTCGTCGAAGGCGAGATCCAGCTGACAGAAGTCGCCTATCGCCGGCGCCGGCAGCTACTCTGCAAGATTGGCGATGGCTCGGGCTTCTTGACACTGCGATTCTTCTATTTCTCGGCTGCACAACAAGGCAATCTCGAGCGCGGCCTGCGACTGCGCTGCTTCGGTGACGTGCGGCGTGGGCCCATGGGCCTCGAGATGGTGCACCCTGAATACCGCCGCTTAGGGGCCGAACCGGGGCCGCTCGAAGCGGCGCTGACGCCGATCTATCCCACGACGGAGGGTGTGCCGCAGGGCAGACTGCGGGCCTTGATCGACCAGGCTTTACGTGAGCTGGAGCGCGACGGCGTGCGCGATTGGCTGCCCGACGAGGTGCTCAGGGCCCAACATGATCGTGACGGCCGAGCATTGCCGGACTTGCGTGTTGCGCTCGAGACCTTGCATCGTCCACCACGCGATGTCGCACTCGCCGCCTTGGCGAGTGGCAGACACCCCGCGCAGCAACGTCTCGCGTTCGAGGAATTGTTAGCACATCACCTGGCCCTGCGATTGGTGCGCAACAGCACGCGGACCGAGCAAAGCTGGCCGCTCGGCAACGGCGCCCAACAGGCGCGGCAGTTCATCGAATCGCTGCCGTTCAACCTCACCGCTGCGCAGTGCCGAGCACTCGCCGAGGTGGAACGCGACCTCGATTCGGATCGACCGATGGCAAGACTCGTGCAAGGCGACGTCGGCTGTGGCAAGACCGTGGTCGCCGCCGCAGCGGCGGCGCGCTCGCTCGGGGCGGGCTTGCAAACCGCGCTCATGGCGCCGACCGAGTTGTTAGCGGAACAGCACGCACGCAGTTTCGACACCTGGTTTCGCCCGCTTGGCATCACGGTGGCGCTGCTCACCGGCTCGCAGCCGGTCCGCACGCGGCGTAGTGCCGTCGAAGCCATCGCCAGCGGCGGGATCCGGCTGATCGTCGGCACCCACGCATTGTTCCAGCAAAGCGTCGAGTTTCACTCGCTCGCGCTCGTCATTGTCGACGAGCAGCATCGATTCGGCGTGCAACAGCGCCTGCAGCTGAGCGACAAGGGCACGCGCGCAGGACGTGTGCCCCACCAGCTCATCCTGACGGCGACGCCTATTCCGCGCACCCTGGCAATGACTGCATACGCCGATCTCGATGTATCCGTAATCGATGAATTGCCGCCTGGCCGCACCGCCGTGAAGACGGTCGTCGTGCCGGAGTCGCGCCGCGACCAGGTCGTGATGCGAATCAATCAACAAGTGCGACTCGGTCGGCAGGCCTACTGGGTCTGCCCGCTGATCGAGGAGTCCGAGGAATTGCTCTATCAGGCTGCCGAAGAGACCGCGCGGCAACTCACTGAAGCATTGCCCGACGTGCGGGTGGCGCTCGTACACGGTCGCATGCCGCCGCGCGCCAAGGAGCGCGCGATGCACGAATTCAAGGCTGGCAAGATTCAGCTGTTAGTCGCGACGACTGTGATCGAGGTCGGCGTCGATGTGCCCAACGCGACGCTGATGGTGATCGAGAACGCTGAGCGCATGGGGCTCGCGCAGCTGCATCAGCTGCGTGGTCGCGTGGGTCGCGGGTCGCATGCGAGCAGCTGCGTCCTGCTGTACCGCGCGCCATTGTCGCAGATCGCGCGCGAGCGGCTCGCCGTCATTCGTGAGAGCAATGACGGCTTCGAAATTGCGCAGCGTGATCTCGAGCTACGCGGCCCCGGAGAATTGCTGGGAACGCGCCAGACCGGACTCGCCCAGATGCGCGTGGCGGATCTCGTACGCGACGCACAGTTGTTACCCGCTGTGCAGCGCGCAGCCGAAGAGATGCTGCAACGACATTCTGATCGGATCGCCCCGCTCATCGAACGGTGGATCGGCGGCGCGGAACGCTACGCTACAGTCGGGTAGACTGCGCGCAGGGTGCATTTGCGGGGTAATGTCGATTGAGTGCGAACATCCCAACCACCCCACGCAGCTGGCGCCTCGACCTCGAGCGCTACAGGCGCCGGGTATTTCACATGGCCGAGCTCACGCGGCTCAACCGGCCGATCGGCACCTGGCTGTTGTTATGGCCGGTATTGTGGGCGCTGTGGATAGCGGCCGATGGTAGTCCACGCCCGCTGCTCTTCGTCGTGTTCGTGGTGGGCGTCGTCGTGATGCGCTCGGCCGGCTGTGCCTTCAACGATCTGATGGATAAGGACTTTGATCCGTACGTGAAGCGCACGCGCGATCGACCCATTGCGGCGCGGCGCGTGTCCCCGCGCGAGGGGCTGGCCGTGTTTCTGCTGTTGTTATCGCTGGCGCTGGCATTGGTGCTGCAACTGGATGCCCGGACGATCAAGCTCTCGTTCGTCGGTGCAGCGTTGGCCGTCACCTATCCGTTTTTCAAGCGGTTCTTCCCGATCCCGCAGTTCTATCTCGGCCTGGCATTCAGCTGGGGCGTGCCGATGGTATTCATGGCGCAACTCGGCACGGTGCCGCGCGTCGGCTGGAACCTGTTCATAGCGGCCGTTATCTGGACCACGGCGTACGACACGCTCTACGCGATGGTCGACCGGGACGACGACATCAAACTCGGTGTGCGCTCCAGTGCGATCCTCTTCGGCGACATGGATCGTGTGATCGTGGCAGCCTTGCAGGCCATGACGCTGATCGCACTCTACCTCGTTGGCGACAGCATGTTGTTCGGGCACTGGTACCAGCTCGGCGTTGCCGGTGCCGCGGTATTCTTTGTCTATCAACAGTGGTTGATTCGCGATCGAGACCGAGACGGCTGCTTTCGCGCCTTTCGCAACAACAATTTTGCTGGCCTGTCCGTGTTCATCGGCATCCTGCTCGAATACACGTTTCGGGCCTGACGCGTGGTCGCCCGATGTGCCAGGAGAGAGCGCACGCGCCGCAACCCACAGTTCGATGATCTGGACACCCTGCGCCCGTAATACTCGCGCCAACTCGTCAGCCGTGCTGCCAGTGGTGACGACATCATCGACGATTGCAACGTGCCGCACACCCTGTAGTGCGGATCCCACCCTACCGGTTGCGATGCCGAAGGCGCAGCGCACGTTGCGGCGTCGCTCAGCTGGCGACAGGGCCGTCTGTGAGCGTGTCGCTAACAATCGCTCCACCGCTCGCGGCGCAAACGGCACGCGGAGCCGGGCTGCAACGTGCCTGGCAATCTCGGCGGCTTGATTGAAGCCACGCTCGCGATGGCGAGCGCGGTGCAGGGGAACCGGCAATACGAGCTCGGGGAGACGACAACCCTCATCCAGCCCGCACCGCTGCTGGATCTTGCGCGCCAGCAGCTCGCCCAAGACGCGAGCATAAACCGCTTCGCCGCGGTACTTGAGCGCGCGCACCAACTGATCGACCGGAAACTCATAGCGCAATGGCGCGAGCACCGCGTTGAGCTGGCTCGTCCGCGTGATGGCGATATCGGACCATGGAAGTGCATCGGCGCAATCTGCGCACAAGTCCAGCCCGGGTGTGCCGCCCCGAGCGCCGCACAGACAGCAGCGAGCCGGCAACAACTCGCTCGTAAACCGAAGGATACGCCGCAGGTTGACAGCCGCCGCAATCCTCTCGAACATCGCACTCTCTGACATGATGGATAGCATTGCCCGAACAGCGCGCTCCGACTACCTCAGAATGTTCTGCAAACAGGTCCAAACAGGCGCGTTGCCGCGTCCCTCGAAAGCGCCACTATGAAAGATTTGCTTGATCGCGTGGGCACCGTTCGCCACGACTGGTCTCTGGCCGAGATTGCCCAATTGTTGGCGTTGCCCTTCGCCGACCTCATCTTTCACGCCCAGCGCGTGCATCGTGAACATCATCGAGCCAATACCGTGCAGATGAGCACACTGCTGTCGATCAAGACCGGCGCTTGCCCTGAGGACTGCGCATACTGCCCGCAGAGCGTGCGCTACGACACCGGCCTCGAACCCGCTGCGTTGTTACCGATCGGCGAAGTGCGCGCCCAGGCAGAAGCCGCGCGTGCCGCCGGCGCCACGCGCTTTTGCATGGGCGCGGCCTACCGCTCGCCCAAGCAGAAGGACGTCGTCGCGATTGCCGCGATGATCCGCGAAGTCCGTTCGCTAGGCCTTGAAACCTGCGCAACGCTCGGCATGCTGACCGCAGCCCAGGCGCTCGAGCTCAAGCACGCCGGGCTCGACTACTACAATCACAACCTCGATACCTCGCCGGAGTTCTACGGCGAAGTGATTACGACGCGCACCTACCAGGATCGCCTCGACACGCTGGCCGCGGTGCGTGCGGCCGGCCTCAACGTCTGCTGCGGCGGCATCATAGGCATGGGCGAGAGCGCCGCTGATCGGGCCGGGTTGTTAGCGCAGCTCGCCAATCTGCCGGAGCACCCTGAAAGCGTGCCGATCAATCAACTGGTGCGGGTACCCGGCACTCCGCTCGCTGATGCCGCGCCAGTCGACCCGCTCGACTTCGTCCGCACGATCGCCGTCGCGCGCCTCATCATGCCAAGAGCCTACGTGCGACTATCCGCCGGCCGCGAAGCCATGTCCGATGAGATGCAGGCACTGTGCCTGCTGGCCGGTGCAAACTCGATCTTCTATGGTGACCAATTACTCACGACTGGCAATCCGGCGGCTGAACGCGATCGTGCGCTGCTCGCGCGCCTGGGCGTCGAGGCCGAGACCCCCGTCGGCGTCGCGCACTGACGGATTGCCCGGGCCGACGACATGCAACGCGATCCCGGTGCGCTAGCCGCCGCGCTGGCACAGCTCGACCGGGCGCAGTTGCAACGCGTGCGGCGCGTCAATCACGCACGGCGTCCGCACGCTTCGATGATCGACAATAGTGGCGCGCCGCTCGAATTCTGCAGTAACGACTACCTGGGCTTGGCGCGGCATCCGGCCGTGGTGCGCGCGTTTGTCCGGGCGGCCGAGCGCTATGGCGTTGGCAGTGGCGCCTCACATCTGGTCACCGGCCACGGTCCCGAGCACGCGGCGCTGGAAGAGCAGGTGGCCGCATACACCGGGCGCGAGCGGGCGCTGTGCTTTTCCAGCGGCTATCTCGCCAATCTGGGCGTCATCGATGCGCTCATCGAACGGCGCGATCAGCTGCTGCAAGACCGGCTCAATCACGCCTCACTCCTGGACGCCGCGCGCCTCGCAGGCGCGACGCTGCAGCGTTATCCGCACAACGATGCACTCGCGGCGGAACGCATGTTGTCAACGAGGACCGCGGCGAACACGCTGATCGCGACCGACGGCGTGTTCAGCATGGACGGGGACATTGCACCGCTGCCGGCACTGGCGCGGCTCGCCAGCGCTCAAAACGCGTGGCTATTGGTTGACGATGCGCATGGACTGGGGGTGCTCGGGCGCACGGGCCGGGGCACGTGTGAGCACTACCAATTGGACTCGAACGCCGTGCCCATTCTGATCGGGACTTTCGGCAAGGCATTTGGTACCTGCGGTGCGTTCGTTGCAGGATCGGCCGACCTGATCGAGTTCCTGCTGCAGAAATCTCGTACCTATATCTACACGACCGCCCTGCCACCGGCGATCGCGGCCGCCACTCGCGCCGCTCTCGAGTTGTCCGAGGCCGAAAGCTGGCGTCGGGAGAAAGTCCTGGCATTGGTCGAGCGATTCCGCAGCGGTGCTCTCGCTCGCGAAATTCCATTGACCGACTCAACCACCCCCATCCAGCCGGTGTTGTTGGGCTCGGCAGCGCGCGCGCTGGCTGTTAGTCGGGCGCTCGACGTACGGGGGATACGAGTAGCCGCCATTCGACCACCGACCGTGCCACCCGGGACGGCTCGCCTGCGAATCACGTTTTCAGCCAACCATGACGAAGCGGCGATCGATCACTTGGTCGGCACCCTCGCCCAGGCACTCGCCGCAAATCCCGCTGTCGCATGAACGAGCGCGTGCCACACCCGCCCGCGGCGAGTAGCCACAATGGCATCTACCTTGAGCAGCGCGGCGCCGGCCCGCCGCTCGTGATGCTGCACGGCTGGGGGCTCAACCTGCGCGTGTTCGACATCCTGGCGTCGACGCTCGCAGCGGACTTTCGAGTGTTTGCGGTCGACCTACCCGGTCACGGGCGCAGCACCGCAACCAGGCTCGCGGACCTGGAACCGTTGCTCGACGTGCTGCCGTCACGATTCGCTCTGCTCGGCTGGTCCCTCGGCGGACAGATCGCCTTGCGGCTGGCGGCACAGACCCCGGCTCGGATTGCCGCGCTGATCCTGATCTCGACGACACCTAGATTCACTCGCGCGGCCGATTGGTCTGCGGGTCTGCCGGCCGCCGTGCTGGACGGTTTTGCCGAGCATTTGCAGCGCGACTACCGGCGCACGATCAGCGACTTCCTGGAATGGCAGGTCCGCGGTGCTATGGCGGCAGACGCCACCCTCGCGGCGTTGCGAGCGACGCTGCTGAATCACGGCGAAGCGTCAGGCGCAGCGCTGCGCGCGGGCCTCGAACTCCTGCGCGTCTCGGACTTGCGATCCGTGCTGCCTTCAATCAGCGCGCCCTCGCTGCTGATCGCCGGGCAATACGACCGCGTGACGCCCGCGGCGGCGGCCCAGTCGATGCTTGAGTCGATGCCCGATGCCCGGTTGCTGGAAATCCGCCGCGCCGGTCACGCGCCGTTTCTCTCGCATGCGGCGGACTGCGCAGCGGCAATTCGCGCGTTGCTCGAACAGCCGCAAGCAGCATCATGCGACGCATGACCGCAGATGATCCGTTCGCACTCGAGCGCAGGCGGGTCGGCGCCGCTTTCGATGCCGCAAGCGAACGCTACGATGCCGCCGCGAAGATTCAGCACGCAGTCCGGGCGGAACTGCTCGAGCGACTGCTCGAGTTGCGGCTCGAGCCCCGCACGATCCTCGATCTCGGAGCCGGCACGGGGACGGGGGCGCGCGACCTGAAACGGCGCTTCCCGAAGTCGTTGGTCGTGGCCACAGACCTTGCACCGGCCATGCTGCGGGTGGCAGCCAAACGATCGTCGTGGCTGCGACCGTTTGGTCGCGTCGCTGCGGATGCATATCGCCTACCGTTCCGGAATCAGAGCTTTGATCTGATCTTTAGCAATCTAATGTTTCAATGGTGCGACGATCTCGTCACGCCGTTCAAGGAAGCGCGGCGCGTCCTGAAGCCTTCCGGGCGCTTTCTCATGAGTACTTTTGGACCCGACACGCTGACCGAACTGCGCCAATCCTGGGCGGCGGCGGGTGACGGCGCCAATCACGTCAGCCGGTTTCTCGACCTGCACGATGTCGGCGATGCCTTGCTCCGAGCCGGTTTCGTCGAACCCGTGCTGGATGTCGACCGCGTAGTCTTGCAGCACAAGCTTGCCCTTGATCTGATGCGCGAACTCAAGACGATCGGGGCACGCAATGCGACGCAGGGACGCAGCCGCGGACTCACGACCAGGCGGCGGCTCGACGCCGTCGTTGCCGCCTACGAAACGCATCGACGCAACGGCAAGCTGCCGGCCACGTACGAAGTAGTCTATGCCAGCGCCTGGGGTAACGAATCGGCTCCCGTCGGCATCGCGGATCGCGGTCCGGAGGTCCGCATCGATGCGCATTCCATTCGGCACCGCTCGCGGTCCCCAGTCGACGACGAGGCCGGTACCGGCCGCGGACCAGCGGCGTGAGGCGAGCGCGCGGCCTCTTCGTCGCGGGCACCGACACGGGCGTCGGCAAGACCTTCGTCAGTGTCGGCTTGATTCAGGGATTGGTCGCAGTGGGTCATCGCGTCGCCGCCATGAAGCCGATTGCCGCTGGTTGCGAGCAGACACCGGCAGGTTTGCGTAACGATGACGCGCGGGCGCTGATGTCCGTCGCGAACGTTGCCGCACCGTACGAGCGCGTCAATCCCTATGCACTGCCGTTGGCCGCGTCACCGCATCTCGCCGCTCGTGAGGCCGGGGTCGTCATCGACTTGCGGACGATTCGGCTGCAGTTCGACCTGCTGGCGGCCGAGGCCGACGCAATCGTGGTCGAAGGAGCCGGCGGCTGGCTCGCACCGATCACCGACACCGAGACGATGGCCGATGTCGCCCACGCACTTGAACTACCCGTGCTGTTGGTCGTTGGTGTACGGCTGGGTTGTCTCAATCATGCACTGCTCAGCGCCCAGGCCATTGCGGCCGGCGGCGCCCACCTGCTCGGCTGGATCGCCAACTGCACCGATCCCATGATGCCGCTGCGCGATGCCAACATCGCAACCCTCGCACAGCGCTGGGGTCAAGATCCTCTCGCGGTTGTCGCACCGCAAATCGCGTTCGCCCGCCGCTCGGGTGCGCTCGGTGCAGATTGGCTGAAGGCGTCGCGCGCACTCGACCATGCACTTACCCTGTATCTGACGGAAAATCGCATAAGTCCTTGAGCGGGGTACGAATGCGCGCGCTATAATTTTCGGATATGGCCAACGGTTTGCAGCGCATCGTGCTGGCGCCACATTGTTCGTTGTCGGTGCGGGGCGCGGTCTACTTTTTCGCGCTCATGTGTTGCGCGACGTTTGGTGTCGCCGGCGTCGTCGCCGCTCAGGGATTCTGGCCGGTACTGCCGTTTGCGGGCCTGGAGATGGGGCTGCTGGGTTGGGCGTTGCATCAAAGCATGCAGCGCCGCCACCAGCGACAGACTATTGTCGTCTCCGATGACGAAGTGGTCATCGCCGATGGCGAGCGGGAATGCCCGGTCGCGGTCTTCAAGCGTCACTGGACCAGGGTGAAGGTGCGCAGCGCGGGTTCGCGATTGCATCCGAGCCGTCTGGTGATCGAGTCGCAGGGCAAGACCTGCGAGGTCGGTGGGTTTCTCACCGAGGACGAACGCCGTCGCGTCGCTTTGCAGCTGACGTCGTTGATCGGGCGGATGAACGACACGCCTGCGCTTGCGCGCGGCTCGATGATCTGACGGTATATTTGTTGTGTTAAGGACGAATACTGATGGTTAGTGCTCGAAAGATCCTGCTGGGTGTGGCTGCGTTGTTAGCAGTT
>Ga0138256_10006642_pt1 | contig 12229 bp, 11 predicted proteins | sample KNB2016incub_MG_FD_105486 | JGI IMG/M metagenome (GOLD analysis project Ga0138256, IMG submission 105486) | Active sludge microbial communities from wastewater in Klosterneuburg, Austria - KNB2014incub_MG | ecosystem: Engineered > WWTP > Activated sludge > Unclassified | place: Austria... | reverse complement strand
TCAACGACCCCTACCTGGACGAGAGCTACCGCATTGACGAGGGGCTGCGCATTGCGCGCCAGCTGCTCATCGAGATCAACCGCATGGGCGTGCCTGCAGGCAGCGAGTTCCTGGACGTGATCTCGCCCCAGTACATCGGCGACCTGATCGCCTGGGGCGCCATTGGCGCGCGCACCACCGAGAGCCAGGTGCACCGCGAGCTGGCGTCAGGGCTGTCGGCGCCCATCGGCTTCAAGAACGGCACCGACGGCAACATCCGCATCGCCACCGACGCCATTCAGTCGGCCAGCCGGGGCCATCACTTCCTGTCGGTGCACAAGAACGGTCAGGTGGCCATTGTCAACACCAAGGGCAACAAGGACTGCCACGTTATCCTGCGCGGTGGCAAAACCCCCAACTACGACGCCGCCAGCGTGGCCGCCGCCTGCAAGGACCTGGAAGCCGCCAAGCTGCCCGCCACGCTGATGGTCGATTGCAGCCATGCCAACAGCAGCAAGCAGCACGAAAAACAGCAGGAAGTGGCGCGCGACATCGCGGCGCAGATCGCCGCCGGTTCGCGCAGCGTGTTCGGGCTGATGATCGAAAGTCACCTGGCTGCGGGCGCGCAGAAGTTCACGCCCGGCAAGGATGTGCCCTCGGCGCTCGAATACGGCAAGAGCATCACCGATGCCTGCCTGGGCTGGGACGATTCCCTCAGCGCACTCGCCGAGCTGTCCGTCGCCGTTCAGGCCCGCCGGGCACGTGCGGCGGTGTAAGCTTCGCACTGGTGCCGTGCACAGGCTGCACGGCACAACCCTGCTTCCCATCCCAAGAAAGGCTCCCCATGCACAGCGTTGTGACGGTCACTCTGGACAACAACCAGGAATTCCGCTTTGAACTCGACGGCGTCGAACCCATGGCGCACGAAGAAGCGCGCCGCTGGCTCGACAACGAATTCACGCGCATGGAGTGCGAACCCCTGCGCGCCAGCGGCAAGGTGCTGATGGCCGACAAGGTGCTGGTCGTGGCCGCTGCCGCAGGTGCGTCGCTGCTGGGCGACCGCGCCTGGCTGGCAGACTTTGCCCGCGCCACCAGTGCCACACTGGCCCGGCCCGTGGTCCGGGTGGACGTACAGTCCATGACCGTGAATTTTTGACAAAAAATGGCCTTGACGCTTATTTAATAAGCGCTTGTAGCTATCAAAATTATAGCAAAATGCCGCCTTTTGCGGCATTTCCTGCTGTTCAGTTCGGCTTTCAGGCAAGGCCTCAGCCTTGCGCAAGGGCTTCCAGCAGCCGTGCGTGCACTCCGCCAAACGCGCCATTGCTCATGCAGACGATGTGATCGCCCGGCCGCGCGGCCTCTGCCACCTGCTTCACCAGCGGTTCGATGCTGGCAGCGGTGCGGGCCCGCCCACCGGCCCCCATGCCCAAGGGTTGCAGTGCGGCGGTGGCATCCCAGTCCAGCCCGGCGGTATGGCAAAACGCCAGGTTCGCCTCCTCCAGCGCCCAGGGGAGCTGGGCTTTCATGGTGCCCAGCTTCATGGTGTTGCTGCGCGGCTCGAACACCGCCAGGATGCGCGCTTGCGCGCCCACGCTGCGGCGCAGGCCATCGAGCGTGGTGCGGATGGCCGTGGGGTGGTGCGCAAAATCGTCGTACACCGTGATGCCGCGCACCGTGCCGCGCACTTCCATGCGTCGGCGCACGTTCTGGAAACTTCCCAACGCCGCTGCCGCCTCGACCGGCGCCACGCCCACATGGTGCGCCGCGGCGATGGCGGCCAGCGCGTTGAGCTGGTTGTGCACGCCCGTCAGCGCCCATTCCACGCGCGCCACGCTCTGGCCATGGTGCAGCACATCGAAGGCGCCGGGCTCGCCCTGTGCGCTGAAGTCGCTCACCACGGAGCCAAAGCTGCTCATGCTGCTCCAGCAACCCTGGTGCAGCACGCGCGCCAGGCTCTCTTCCAGGCCGTTGGCCACCACGCAGCCCGAAGGCGGCACGGTGCGCACGAGGTGGTGAAATTGCCGCTCGATGGCGGCAAGATCGTCGAAGATGTCGGCGTGGTCGAATTCCAGGTTGTTCAGGACGGCCGTGCGCGGCCGGTAGTGCACGAACTTGCTGCGCTTGTCGAAGAACGCAGTATCGTATTCGTCGGCCTCGATGACGAACAGCGGGGCCGGGCCCGCAGGCCCCGCGCCCGGCGTGGGGCGCGCGGCGGCGCCCAGGCGTGCGGAGACGCCGAAATTGAGGGGTACGCCGCCCACCAGAAAACCGGGCTCCTGCCCGGCGCATTCCAGAATCCAGGCCAGCATCGACGTGGTGGTGGTCTTGCCGTGCGTGCCCGCCACGGCGAGCACATGGCGCCCCTGCAGCACGTGCTCGGCCAGCCATTGCGGGCCGCTGGTATAGGGGGCGCCTGCGTCGAGGATGGCCTCCATCAGTGGAAATTTCGGCGTGCCGTCGGCCAGCCGGGCGCGGCTGACGACGTTGCCAACCACGAACATGTCGGGTTCGAGCTGCATCTGGTCGGCGCTGAAGCCTTCGATCAGGTCGATGCCGAGGGCGCGCAGCTGGTCGCTCATGGGGGGGTAGACGCCGGCGTCGCAGCCCGTGACTTTGTGGCCCGCTGCGCGGGCGAGTGCGGCAACGCCGCCCATGAAGGTGCCGCAGATGCCCAGAATATGGATGTGCATGGTTGCAATTCTAAAGGGATGAAAATAGCCTTTACCGCTTGAGCGGTGGACGCTGAATGCTATCAAAAATATAGTTTTCAAGCGGCAGGGCAGCGACCGGGCGCTCTGGCTGCCCAGCGCGCCTGGAGAGGGATGGGGTTTTTGTGTGCCTGCAGGTGCCGGATGCGGTCACAATGCGGCCTGAGAATCACACCATGCAAGCCCCCCTCGCTTCTGAAATCGCCCAAGCCGCGGCCCGACTGGTGGTCGAGGAGGGCATGGAGTATGGGCCCGCCAAACGGCGCGCGGTCAAGCAGTTAGGTGCTCCTTCGCGCACGCCCCTGCCCGACAACGATCTGGTCGAAGATGCGGTGCGAGAGCACATTGCGCTGTTCTGTGCCGAGTCCCAGCCCGCCGAGTTGCGCGCCCTGCGCACGCTGGCGCTGGTGTGGATGGAGCGGATGGCCGCGTTCCGGCCGCACCTCGGCGGTGCCGTCTGGAACGGAACAGCCACCCGGCTGTCAGACATTTACCTGCAGTTGTTCTGCGATGACCCCAAATCAGCAGAAATTGCGCTTATTGACCATGGTGTGGACTACGAGCCCGGTACGGTGTCGGGGTTGCATGGCAAACCGGTGGATGCGCTCAGTGTGGCGAGTCTGAACCGAGAGCTGGGCGTGGTGGTGGGCGTGCACTTTCTGGTGTACGACCTCGATGATTTGCGTGGCGCGCTGCGGCCCGACGGGCGGGGGCGTGCGCCACGGGGCGATCTGGCCGCCGTCCGCCAGTTGCTGGAGTCTGATTTGTGATCACGAACAAGCCAAACCCGTCGGATGCAGAGGGGGCGAACTCCGCCGCCGGACTCTCTGTGCAGGGCGTCCGGCGGCGCCATTGGGGGTTGTATGCTGCGGTGGCAACGGCAGCAGCCACCGCAGGGGGGGGGTGGGCATGGTGGCGCACGCACCCCTTTGCGGAGGACTCTGATGCCAGTCGCTCTTTCTGGGACCGGAGTTTTGAAACGCCCGATGGCGCAACGCTGCAGATGCAGTCGTTTCGCGGCAAACCCTTGCTGCTCAACTTCTGGGCGACCTGGTGTCCGCCTTGTATTGCGGAATTGCCGCTGCTGAACGGGTTTTTCCGTGAAAATGCAGCCAAAAACTGGCAAGTGGTTGGAATAGCCATCGACCAGCCGTCTGCAGTGCGGGGGTTTCTTGGGCGTACACCGGTGGATTTCCCGGTCGCCATGGCGGGGCTTGGTGGCACGGAGTTGACGCGCTCATTGGGTAATCTGGCAGGTGGATTGCCATTTACGGTGCTGTTCGCTGCAGATGGCAGAATTTTGCACCGTAAAATGGGGCAGGTGTCGCCGGACAATCTTCGGCAGTGGGCAGGCCTTGGTTGAGGTGGTGCTTGTTGTCTGCAAATGGCTGGGGTTGAAGAAAATTGTTTGTCAATGCCGGGAAAAGACTGAAATTGGAGTAAATTCGCGCCCTGTTCAGTTTTAGCTGTGGGAGCTCACATGGATTTGCGAAAACTCAAGACCCTGATTGATCTGGTGTCCGAGTCCAACGTCTCTGAACTGGAGATCACGGAAGCCGAAGGCAAGGTGCGTATTGTCAAGAGCGCAGGCACGGTAGTTCAGCAGTATGTTCCCGCTCCGGCGGCGGCCCCCGTTGCCGGGGCACCTGCATCCGCAGCACCGGCCGCCATGGCCGAGTTGCCGGCTCCGGCGCCTGCAGAGCCTGCCGGGCATGTGGTCAAGTCTCCCATGGTGGGCACGTTCTACCGCGCGGCCAGTCCCGGAGCCAAGCCCTTTGTCGAGATTGGCAGCCAGGTCAAGGAAGGCGAGACGATCTGCATCATCGAAGCCATGAAAATTCTCAACGAAATCGAGGCCGACAAGACGGGCACCGTGACGCGCATCCTTGGCGAGAACGGCCAGGCCGTGGAGTACGGCCAGCCCTTGTTTGTGATCGAATGAAAGAGAACAACCTCCTGAGCGGCTGCGCCGCTTCTCCCCTCTCTCGCACTGCGAGCGGGATGGCGGAGTGCTTGCTCAGCGCGGCGCGGCGGCCGCTGGGATGGGGTACGTTAGTTTCAAGCGCCGAACGCTTCTCGGCGCATCGTGGACAAACAATATGTTTAAGAAGATTCTGGTCGCCAATCGCGGCGTTCTTGCCGCAGGCAAGGCAAAGCAAATTGCGCTGGCACGCGCCAGCGTGCGGGCGATGAGCCGCGAGAATGCCCATGTTTAAAAAGATTCTGGTCGCCAATCGCGGCGAAATCGCCCTCCGTATCCAGCGCGCCTGCCATGAGCTGGGCATCAAGGCGGTGATGGTCTATTCGGAGGCCGACCGCGACGCCAAGTACGTCAAGCTGGCGGAAGAGGCGGTGTGCATCGGGCCCGCACCCTCGCCACTGTCCTACCTCAACATGCCGGCCATCATCTCGGCAGCCGAAGTGACGGATGCCGAGGCCATCCATCCGGGCTACGGTTTTCTGTCCGAGAACGCCGATTTTGCCGAACGCGTGGAAAAGAGCGGCTTCCAGTTCATTGGCCCCACGCCCGAGTCGATCCGCATCATGGGCGACAAGGTGTCGGCCAAGCAGGCCATGATCAAGGCGGGCGTGCCCTGCGTGCCCGGCTCGGAAGGAGAGTTGCCCGACGACCCGGTGCAGATTCGCCGCATTGCCAAGGCTGTCGGCTACCCCGTCATCATCAAGGCGGCCGGTGGCGGTGGCGGGCGCGGCATGCGTGTGGTGCACACCGAGGCCGCGCTGGTCAATGCCGTCCAGATGACCAAGGCCGAGGCCGGGGCAGCGTTTGGCAATCCTGCGGTCTACATGGAAAAATTCCTGCAGAACCCGCGCCACATCGAGATCCAGATCCTGGCCGACAAGCACCGCAACGCGGTCTATCTGGGCGAGCGCGACTGCTCCATGCAGCGGCGCCACCAGAAGGTGATCGAGGAAGCGCCTGCGCCGGGCATTCCGCGCCGCCTCATCGACCGCATCGGCGATCGCTGCGTGGCCGCCTGCAAGAAGATCGGCTACCGCGGCGCGGGCACGTTCGAGTTCCTGTACGAAAACGGTGAGTTCTACTTTATCGAGATGAACACGCGCGTGCAGGTGGAGCACCCGGTGACCGAATGGATCACGGGCGTGGACATCGTGCGCACGCAGATCATGGTGGCGGCGGGCGAGAAGCTCCCGTTCACGCAGCGCCAGATCCAGATCCGGGGCCACGCGATCGAGTGCCGCATCAATGCCGAAGACCCCTACAAGTTCATCCCCTCGCCAGGCCGCATCACCAAGTGGCATGCGCCGGGTGGGCCGGGAGTGCGCGTGGACTCGCACATCTACACCAACTACTTTGTGCCGCCGAACTACGATTCGATGATCGGCAAGATCATCGTGCACGGTGACACGCGTGAACAGGCGCTGGCGCGCATGCGTACGGCGCTGTCGGAGACGGTGGTCGAGGGCATCAACACCAACGTGCCGCTGCACCGTGAGCTCATGGTGGACGCCAAGTTCATGGACGGCGGCACCAACATCCACTACCTGGAAGAGTGGCTGTCGCAGCGCCAGCGCTGAAATACCGGAAGGGCGCTCGCTGAAAGCGCCCTTTTTCATTGCCAATATCAAGAGGCCCGAAGCCATGCATGAACTGAGCCTGTTGTGCCCGCAAGACCGGGTCGAAGCCCTGAGTGAGGCGCTGGAAGCGCTGGACGCACTCAGCGTATCGGTGGAGGATGCCGACGCGCAGACCGAGGCCGAGCAGGCGCTGTTCGGTGAGCCCGGCATGCCCCCGCCGCGAGCAGGCTGGCAACGCAGCCGCGTGGTGGCGCTGTTTGGTTCGGAAGTTGCAGCACAGGAGGCGCAGCAACTGCTGGCCTTGCAGGATTTTTTTGAAGGATGCGAGGTCTGCAGCCTCTCGCCACTGGTGGACCAGGACTGGGTGCGGCTGACGCAGTCGCAATTTGCTCCCGTGGACATCACGCCCGACTTCTGGATCGTGCCGACCTGGCATGAGCCGCCGGCGCAGGCAAAAACCATTATCCGGCTCGACCCGGGGCTGGCCTTTGGTACTGGAACACACCCGACCACCCGCATGTGCCTGCGCTGGATAGCGCGCCAGGGAAGTGGTGCGGCGCTTGGGCGGGTGCTCGACTACGGGTGCGGCTCGGGCATCCTTGCCATCGGTGCCGCCAAGTTTGGCGCTACCGACATCGACGCTGTGGACATTGATCCGGCCGCGGTCGAGTCTGCTGCGCTCAACGCACAGGCCAATGGGGTGCAACTGCAGACCGGACTGCCCGACAAGGCCCATGGCAGCTACCAGACCGTGCTGGCCAATATCCTGGCCACGCCGCTGCGGGTGCTGGCGCCACTGCTGTGTGGCCATGTGGCCCCCGCTGGCCATCTGGTACTGGCCGGTATTCTGGAGCGCCAGGCGCAGGAGCTGCAGGAGGCCTATGCCCCGTGGCTGTCGCTGGAGGTAGCCGATAGCGAGGATGGCTGGATTCTCATGACCGCCACCCGCTGAATCCGCCGCGCCGACCGGATCGGTGCACGCCTACAATGCACAGCCCATGAGCCAGATCACCCGCTGCCCATCCTGCGCGACGATGTTCAAGGTCGTTGCAGACCAGTTGCGCATCTCCGACGGGTGGGTCCGTTGCGGGCATTGCAAGCAGGTTTTCGATGCCTCTTCCAATCTGCAGGCTGCTGCACCGGCACCCATGATGCCCGAGATGGCGCTGGACAAGCTTCGCCCGCCAACCCAGATGGTGCGGCGCACGGAGCCACCTGCACGGTCGTGGGGTGTGGATGCCGCCCCCGCGCTTGCCAGAGACCGCAAAGAGGGCACAAGTGCTTCCTCTCACGGATTGGCGATGCCAGCGCCGATGCCCGGATTGGCGCAGGAGGCGGGGACGGTGCCCCGTCCAGAGGCGCCTGCGCCAGAGGCCTCACCGCTATCGGTGTTGCAGGTGCCTGAGGCGGCGGTACCGGCGTTTCTCACGGTAGAACCTGTGGCACCCTCGGCAACGACGGTTCCAGAACCGTTGGTACTGGTGCCCAACCCCCACTTGGGCTGGGGCCCTTCGGCTGGTACACGGGCCGGGTCTTTTGGTGCGCAGGATGTCGGCACGCTGGTGCCGCGTTCTTCGGACAAGCTGGCCGACGCAGGAATGATCGAATGGCCCAGCATCGATGCCGGGCCTGCTGTGGAGTCCGGCTATGAGTTGCCGTCACCCGTCGAGGTACTGGAAGACACCGCCATTCCAGAGTTGCCGAAGGCTGCCGATGTGCCGTCCCCTGTGTCCATGCCTTCTGCAGGAGCCAGTGCCGGTGATCCGGTACCCGGCAATGCGGAATCCGAGTCGCGGGCAGCAGCCTCGGGTCAGGAACCGTCTTCTACAGGAACACCGTCCGGCGAGGCGGAGCTGACGGCTGGGGTGCAGGCTGCGCCCATCCTCACATCGGTTTCCAAATCCGCAGATGCTTCCGTCCGCGGCGGGCCAGACAGCGAGACAGGGCCGGATCTCCTGGCCGATGCAGAACCATCGTTTGTGCGTTCGGCTCGGCGCCAGGCTTTCTGGCGCAAACCGGCAGTGCGCACAGCGCTTTCCATGGTTCTGCTGGCATTGCTGGCGACCCTCGGATTGCAGATGGCTCTGCAGGAGCGCAACCATCTTGCTGCGCGGCTTCCGCAGACGCGAGGGCACCTGGAGTGGATGTGCAGGCATCTCCAATGTTCGCTGAGCCCTTACCGCCTGATTGCGGCAGTTGAGGTGGATAGTTCTTCGTTTCAAAAGGTCAGGGGGGATGAATACCAGTTCTCCCTGGCCCTGAAAAACCGGTCCGACCTGGCTGTGGAGATGCCGGCCGTCGAATTGACTTTGACCGATGCGCAAGACCAGCCTGTTCTGCGGCGGGTTCTTCTGCCGACTGAATGGCCGGCGCCGCGGGAGTTGCCGGCCAAGGGTGAATGGAGTGTGTCCAGGGGACTCCATATTGCGCCGGGCGGCGCACGCATCACGGGTTACCGTGTGCTGGCTTTTTACCCCTGAAATGGCCCTGTGCCGGAATAAACGATTGACATGGCAGTATTGATTTGTGGGTCCCTGGCGTTTGACACCATCATGACCTTTGAAGGGCGCTTTGCCGAGCAGATCCTGCCCGACCAGTTGCACATCCTCAATGTTTCGTTCCTGGTGCCTGCGCTGCGCCGGGACTTTGGCGGTTGTGCAGGCAACATCGCCTATAGCCTCAAGCTTCTGGGCGGCGAGCCTGTCCCCATGGCCATGCTGGGGAGCGACGGTGCAGACTACCTGCAGCGCCTCGCGTCGCTCGGGATCAGCACCTGTTGTGTGGGGCAGGTGGCTGACACCTACACCGCGCAGGCGATGATCATGACCGACCGTGACAACAACCAGATCACCGCGTTCCATCCTGGTGCCATGATGCAGGCCCACGCCAACCGCATTGATGGCAGTGTGCCGGATATCCGTGTCGGCATCATCGCGCCCGACGGACGCGACGCCATGATCGAACATGCGGCGCAGTTCAAGGCTGCCAGCATTCCTTTTGTGTTTGACCCGGGGCAGGGCCTGCCCATGTTCTCGGGCGAAGAGCTGGTGCGGTTTGTCGAGCAGGCGACCTGGGTGACGGTAAATGACTATGAAGGCAAGATGCTGTGCGAACGTACCGGGCTGAGCCTGGAGGCGCTGTCGCGCAAGGTGCAGGGCCTGGTGGTCACGTTGGGTGGGCAGGGCTGCGAAGTCTGGGTGAACGGTGACCGCACGCCGGTGCCACCGACCAAACCTGTTGGTATCGTCGATCCCACAGGCTGCGGGGATGCATGGCGCGGTGCACTGCTTTTTGGGCTGGAGCGGGGATGGCCGTTGGCGCGGTGTGCCGAGCTGGGCAACCGCTTGGGCGCGCTCAAGATTGCCGCGCGCGGCCCGCAGAATTACACCTTGGACTTTGACCCCGCCACGCTGATTTCCTGAAGGTATGCAATGCCGCAGGCGTAAAAAAACCCGGTGCATGGCACCGGGTTGCATACGACTGCAGGGGCAGCGTATCAGGGCTTTGTACCCGTAGGGAAAGGCCAAGCTGCCTGGGGGTTGAGCGTGGTCTGTGCTGCGGGTGCCGCAGGAGCCTTTTCCGCCGAAGGCTTTTTGGCAGGCGCTGCTTTCTTTGCTGGAGCAGCAGCCTTCTTCGCAGGAGCAGCCGCCTTCTTCGCAGGAGCAGCCGCCTTCTTCGCAGGAGCAGCCGCCTTCTTGGCGGGAGCGGCCTTCTTCGCAGGAGCAGCAGCTTTCTTCGCAGGAGCGGCCTTCTTCGCAGGAGCGGCCTTCTTCGCAGGAGCAGCAGCCTTCTTGGCGGGAGCTGCTTTCTTCGCAGGAGCAGCCGCCTTCTTGGCGGGAGCGGCCTTCTTCGCGGGCGCAGCAGCCTTTTTGGCGGGAGCGGCCTTCTTTGCCGGCGCAGCTTTAGGGGCTGCTACTTTCTTTGCAGGAGCTGCTGCCTTCTTGGCGGGAGCAGCCTTCTTCGCTGGAGCCGCTTTTTTTGCGGCTGGTTTTTTCGCAGTTGCCATCATTTTCTCCTTGGGTCAATTTGCAAAGAGCACTCCACGCCTGCATTGGGCAAGGAGCGATCCATGGAGATGAGATTCATCTCATCTCCATGAATGCGGGGACGCTCCGAACCACAGCATGGCGGTGTGCTGCGGGTGCGGAGCGTGGTGATGTGTTGCATGGAGCGGTGTCTGCATCAGTCCCAGGAGAGCGAGCCACCCGACTGGTACTCGATGACGCGGGTTTCGAAGAAGTTGCGTTCCTTCTTCAGGTCGATCATCTCGCTCATCCAGGGGAAAGGGTTCTCTTCGTTCGGGAAGAGGGGTTCGAGGCCGATCTGGGTGGCACGGCGGTTGGCGATGTAGCGCAGGTAGCCCTTGAACATGGATGCATTCATGCCGAGCACACCACGCGGCATGGTGTCCTCGGCGTAGCGGTATTCGAGCTCGACGGCTTGCCGGAAAAGACTGTTGATCTCGGCTTTGAATTCCGCGGTCCAGAGGTGCGGGTTTTCGAGTTTCAACTGGTTGATCAGGTCGATGCCGAAGTTGCAGTGCATGGACTCGTCGCGCAGGATGTACTGGTACTGCTCGGCGGCACCGGTCATCTTGTTCTGACGGCCCAGGGCCAGGATCTGCGTGAACCCCACGTAGAAGAACAGGCCCTCCATCAGACAGGCGAAGACGATCAGCGACTTGAGCAGCGTCTGGTCGTTCTCGGGCGTGCCGGTGTGGAAGGCCGGATCCATGATCGCTTCGATGAACGGGATCAGGAACTGGTCCTTGTCGCGGATGGACTGGACTTCGTTGTAGGCGTTGAAGATCTCACCTTCATCAAGACCGAGCGACTCGACGATGTACTGGTAAGCGTGCGTGTGGATGGCTTCCTCGAACGCCTGACGCAACAGGAACTGGCGGCACTCGGGCGCGGTGATGTGGCGGTAGGTGCCCAGCACGATGTTGTTGGCGGCCAGCGAGTCGGCGGTGACGAAGAAACCAAGGTTGCGCTTGATGATGCGGCGCTCATCTTCGGTCAGACCGTGCGGGTCTTTCCACAGCGCGATGTCGCGCGTCATGTTCACCTCCTGCGGCATCCAGTGGTTGGCGCAGGTGGCGAGGTATTTTTCCCAGGCCCATTTGTACTTGAACGGCACGAGCTGGTTGACGTCGGTCTTGCCGTTGATGATGCGCTTGTCGGCAGCATTGACGCGGTGCTGGCGGGCTGCTCCTGAATCGGGAGCTATGGGGTGAGGGGTGGCGAGCGTCGCAGAAGAGGGGGGAAGAAAACCGGAAAGAGGGAAAGATGGCGGCGCCGATTCCACCGAGCGGTTTTTTTGCAGACCGCCGTCGAATGATGTTTGCGATGTGGAGGTGACTTCTTCGTCCCAGGTCAGCATGGTTTTTCCAGTGTTCGGATTATGGAAGCAGCGCTGCAAAATGAAAAGCGCTTGCGCACTGCGCTGCGAATTTTTGTTGCTTGAATACACATGCGAGGCCGCTTTTTCAGCGCGCCTCGCGCGCAGATTTACTGACAGGCCTCACACGATGGATCGTCGATGGCGCAGAAGCGCATGTCAGTGGCTGGCACGCTGTCCGCCGCATCGCCTTGCGATGCCGCTGGTGCGGCCATTGCGCCGCCACCGTGCTCGGACGACACAGCGTTGAGCTGGCGTGTGTTCACCGTGCTCATCTCGACATGCGTGGCGCTTTGCGTGCGCAGGTAGTAGGTGGTCTTGAGGCCCCGCACCCAGGCGAGTTTGTAAGTCTCGTCGAGCTTCTTGCCGGAGGCGCCCGCCATGTAGATGTTGAGGCTCTGCGCCTGGTCGATCCACTTCTGGCGCCGCGCCGCAGCCTCGACCAGCCAGCGCGGCTCGACCTCGAACGCCGTGGCGTACAGTGCCTTGGTGTCCTGCGGCACGCGGTCGATGGCGTGCAGCGACCCTTTGAAGTGCTTGAGGTCCATGACCATCACGTCGTCCCACAGGCCCAGGCGCTT
>Ga0138256_10006640_pt1 | contig 12233 bp, 14 predicted proteins | sample KNB2016incub_MG_FD_105486 | JGI IMG/M metagenome (GOLD analysis project Ga0138256, IMG submission 105486) | Active sludge microbial communities from wastewater in Klosterneuburg, Austria - KNB2014incub_MG | ecosystem: Engineered > WWTP > Activated sludge > Unclassified | place: Austria... | reverse complement strand
TCGGAAAGACCAGCGGCAACACCGCCAGCACCAGCGCCAGCAGGCCCAGGCCGCCGGTGCGTGGCGAGGCCAGCCGTTGCCGCCAGCCGGTGGCGGCCGGCGCTGCTGTGCGTGCCGGTGCGCCGCGCTCAGACACGTTCGCTGCGGCGGGCACCGACCAGCCCTCCCGGCATGAAGAACAGCACCCCGAGGATGACGACGAAGGCGATCGCATCCTTGTACGCCGAGGACACGAACCCGGCGCCCAGGCTTTCCAGCAGGCCCAGCATCAAGCCGCCGGCGACCGCGCCGCCGAAGCTGCCCAGCCCGCCGAGCATGGCCGCGGCGAAGCCCTTCAGGCCCAGCATCACGCCGACGTCGTACGAGGTGAAGGTGATGGGGGCCGTGAGCACGCCGCCGAGCGCGCCCAGCGCGGCCGCCAGCAGGAAGCTCACGCGCATCACGCCGCGCGTGGAAATGCCCATCAGCTGCGCCGCGAGCGGGTTGAAGGCGGTGGCGCGCATGGCCTTGCCGTACAGCGTGCGGCCGAAGAACCAGCCCAGCACCAGCACCGCCAGCGCCGTGCCGCCCAGCACCCACAGGCTTTGCGGCAGGATCGTGGCTCCCAGCAGCGCGATCGGCTCGGCACCGGTAAACGCCGGCAGCGGGTGCACACGCTTGTCCCACAGCACCTGCGCCAGCCCGCGCAGGAAGAGCGCCACGCCGATGGTGATGATGATCAGCGTCACCACGTCGGCACGGCCCGTGCGCTGCGCCGGCTCGATGGCGAATTTCTCGACCACCATGCCCACGCCGCCGGCCAGGGCCACCGCCAGCGGCACGGCGGCCCACAGCGGCAGCCCGAATCCCACCAGCGACACGGCGGCCATGCCGCCGACCATGACGAATTCACCCTGCGCGAAATTGATCGCGTGGCTGGCGTTGTAGACGATGGAAAAGCCCAGGGCGACCAGGGCGTAGATCGCGCCGGACGTCAGTCCGGCGGCGACGAACTGCATCCATTGCTCGCCCATGGCCGGCTCGTGCGGTGCTTGCGGGCGCGGTTCACTTCACCAGCGACCAGGTGCCGTTCTTGACCTCGAGCATCCGGAAGGCACTGAGGTCCAGCCCCATGTGGTCGGTGGCCGACATGTTGACCACGCCGCCGGTGCCGACGTAGCCCTTGGTCGCCTCCAGCGCATCGCGCACCTTGGCGCGGTCGGTGCCGCCGGCGGCCTTGATCGCGCCCACCGCGAGCATCAGCCCGTCGTAGGCATGGCCGCCGAAGGTGGAGACGTCGCTCTTGTAGCGGCCTTCGTAGGCGTCGCGGTAGGCGGTGACGACGGGTTTCTGTGCATCGCCCGCATCCAGCAGGTCGGCCACCAGCAGCGCCGCGGCGGGCAGGCGCACGCCGTTGGCGGCGTCGCCCGAGAGCTTGATGTAGTCCTTGGAGGCGACGCCGTGCGACTGGTACAGCGGCAGCGTGATGCCGACCTGGCGGTAGTTGCGCGTCACGATCGCCGGCCCCTGGCCGAAGCCGGCGTTCAGCGCCGCCTGCGCGTCGCTGCCGCGGATCTTGGTCAGTTGCGCCGTCATGTCGGTGTCGGTGGCGCCGTAGGTCTCGTCGGCGACGATCGCCACGCCGTGGTTCGGCGCCACCTTCAGGCATTCGGCGCGCATCGACTTGTCGAAACCGCCGCTGCCGGAGATGAGTGCGGCCTTGGTGACGCCGCGCGCCTTCATGTCGACGAAGATCTTGTCGCAGGCCATGCGGTCGGTGTGCGGCGTCTTGAAGACCCACTTCTTGACCGGCTCCACGATCACCACCGCGCCGGCCAGCGAGACGAAGGGCACGCCGGCCTGTTCGACCAGCGGCACCGCCGCCATCGTGGTGCCGGTGGTCGAGCCGCCGACGATGACGTCGACCTTGTCCTGCTCGATCAACCGCTTGGCGAAGGTGCGCGCCTTCTCGGCGTCGCCGGCGTCGTCGTAGGCGGTGAGCTGCAGCTTGCGCCCGTTCACGCCGCCGGCGGCGTTGATGCGCTCGACATAGAGTTCCAGCGTCTTCAGCTCGGGGTCGCCGAGGAACGACGCCGGCCCGGTGACCGAGAGGAAGCTGCCGATGCGTATGGGCTCCTGTGCCAAGGCCGGCGCCGTGGCGGCGGCCAGGGTCAGCAGGGCGGCCGGGGCCAGGTGGGCCAGACGGCGGACATGGCGCAAGAGATTCATGTTTGTCTCCGGGAAGTGCTGCGGATCGCACCGCAAGCGGTGGCGGCTGGCCGCGGGGCGTGCTCGACGGTGGCCGGCACGGTCTTAGAATGTTTCCTTCAAACTCATTCTGGTACTGGAATGCGGGTTTGAATTTGACCTGGTTCAGGTTTTCGGGAGTTGCCGTGGGATCGACATCGACGCAGCCGCGCAAGGCGTCCGCACGACGGGCCGCGGTGGCGGTGCGTCAACAGGCCCCGGCGGCAACGGCGGCGGCAGCGGCGGCGCCGCAGGTGCGCGCCGTGCGGCAGGGCGACCTGCCCGAAGTGATTGCCCTGGACGCCACCGTGACCGGCCTGCACAAGGCCGACTACTGGCAGCGCATCTACCGCCGCTACGGCGTCGGCGGCCAGGGGCTGCGGCATTTCCTGGTGGCGGTGCAAGCCGGGCGCGTGGTCGGTTTCATGATCGGCGAGGTGCGCGACTGGGAATTCGGCTCGCCGCCCTGCGGCTGGGTCTTCGCCATCGACGTCGACCCCCGAGCGCGCCAGCAGGGCGTGGGCACGATGCTGCTGACGGCCATGCGCGAACGCTTCGAACGCGTGGGCGTGCGCGTGATGCGCACCCTGCTGGCCAGCGACAACCCGCTGATCCTGTCGTTCTTCCGCAGCCAGGGCATGACGGCGGGCCGGCTGATCCCGCTGGAACTGGCCATCGGCGCGGAAGCCTGAAGCGATGAAGCTGCAGAAGAATACCGAACTGGCGCTGTACAGCGTGCTCGAATTCGCGGCCCGCCCGGACGAGCACGTGCCGGCGGCCGAGGTCGCGGCCAAGTACGGCGAGTCGCTGCACCACCTGGCCAAGGTGCTGTCGGAACTGGCGCGTGCGGGCATCGTCGATTCGGTGCGCGGCGTCGGCGGCGGCTACCGCTTCGCCGCCAATCCGCGCCGGCTGACGCTGCTCGACGTGATCCGGCTCTTCGAGGACCTGGGCGCGGGCGCGCCCGCAGCGCCCGAAGGCCGCACGCCGGTCGATCGGGCGCTGGGCCAGGTGCTGGCCGAGATCGACCAGATCGCGCAGGCCACCTTCGGCTCGATCACGGTGGCGACCATGCTGGGCATGGTGGACCGTGCCGCGACGCCGGCGCCGTGACCGCCGGTGCGGATCGCCGGCGCTGCGCCCGTGCGATCGATCGCAGCTGACCCCGTTTCCGCCCGGTTGCCGCCGCCTGTTACCATTTCAATTCAAGGTCACCCCGTGCTCGATACCCGCACTTTCGACATCCCCCGCTTCCTGTCGGTGCTGCCGCTGTTCTCGGACATCGGCGGGCCCGAACTCGAGCGCCTGGCCAAGGGCTGCCAGCTGCGTCGCTTCGAGCGCGGCGAGATGGTGTTTCGCATGGGCGAGGCCTGCGAGTCCTTTCACGTCGTCGTGGTCGGGCAGGTCAAGCTGTTCGTGATCTCGCCTTCCGGGCAGGAGAAGGTGATCGAACTCATCAGCCCCGGCTCGAGCTTCGCCGAGGCGCTGATGTTCCTGAACAAGCCTTATCTCGTGAATTCCCAGGCACTGGCCGATTCGCTGCTGCTCACCGTGCACCGCCAAGCCGTGATGGAGGAACTGGAACACGACAACCGCTTCGCGCTGCGCATGCTCGCCGGCCTGTCGCGCCGCCTGCACGGCCTGGTGCACGACGTGCAGGCCTATGCGCTGCAAAGCGGGGTGCAGCGGGTGGTGGGCTACCTGCTGCGCGACCAGGACTTCGAAGACGGCCCCGCCGGCGAAGAGAGAACGGTTTCCTTGCCGGTGAGCAAGGCCACCGTGGCCTCGCGCCTGTCGCTGACGCCGGAGTATTTCTCGCGCGTGCTGCGTGAACTGGAAACCGCTGGCCTGATCGAGGTCGACAAGCGCGACATCCGCATCCTCGACGGCAAGCTGCTGGCGGCCTACCGCAGCGGCTAGGGCGCGCGGCGCGCACCGGGGTCGGGCCAGGCTTTCGCCCATGTCAGCGCGGCGTCGGCGCCCACAGCGGGCCGATGGCGTCCAGCGTATTCTTCAGCAGCAGCGCGAATTCGGTATCGCCTTCCATGACGAGCCGGCGTTCGAAAAACAGGCGGTCGGCGTCGTCCTCGCCGCGGGCCAGCCGCAGCAGGGCGGCGGTCTGGGCACGGATCACGACCACCGGCGCCAGACCGGCGCGCGCGACCTCGAAACCGCGCTCGCCCAGCACCAGGCGCACGCGCACGGCGGTCTCCACGCTCTCGATCTCGATGCAGCGATGCCGCAGCAGCGTGCGCTGCGATGCGTCCAGTCGCGGCCACAGCAGCCGGTCGAGCACACGCGCGGCCACGAACGAAGGCGGAGCCAGCGGCAGCCGCCGCACCACGTCGCGCAGCCGCCGCGCCACGGCTTCCAGCGGCCACGGGGCCTCGGGTGGGCTCCCGGGCCGGAATTCGGGCCGCACTTCAGGCCGGTGGCCCGCGCTGCTGTTCATGCCGCCACCTCCACCATGCCGGGCCGCTGGCGGGCGAAGCCGTCGACCAGGGCCCCCGGCAGGCCCGCGGCACGCAGTTGTTCCATGCCTGCGCCGACCGGTGTGCCGTGGTTGAGCACGGCGTCGAAGGCCGTCAGCGCCTGCACGAAACCGCGGCTGCACGGCGACAGCCGCAGCCGGCGTACGCCGGCCGCCGCCAGCGCCGGGCCGGCGTCGAGCAGGCACTGCAGCGCCGCCGACTGGGTCTGGATGCCGTTCAGCACCAGGAAGGGTTCACCTTCGCTGGTGGCCAGCAGCAGGCCGTCGGCGTCGTCGCGACAGCGGAAGTCGCATTCGTCCTTCTTCAGCCGGTGGTGGCGTGCCGTGAAGCAGCGTGCCGAGAACGCCAGCGGCATGCGCCCGAAAGCAAAGACTTCCGTCACCACCGGCCCGGCCACACCGGGCACCGGAGCGCCGGGTGGGTTGATGTGGCCGACGGCGTCGAGCGATAGCTCCAGCGGCGGCACCCAGGTGCCGGCGCCCAGCGGCGCCCACTCGGCCAGCGCCGCGCGGCTGTAGACATTCACGTGCGGGCCGATGACGAAGGCCGGCCGCTCGGGCCGCGCCGCGTGCTCCCGCGCCAGCACCGCCAGCGCCGAGACGTCGCCGGCCTCGACCGCGAACTCGTCCTGTTCGCACAGGCGGCGCAGGGTGCGCAGTTCGGCCTCGGTGCTGAGGAGCGGCATCGTGGCCAGCACCACGGTCTTGCCGGCGCCGGCCAGGTCGCGCGCCAGCGCCAGCCAGTCGTCGAACTTGAATTCGTTGCGCCGCGAGCAGGTCACCTCACCCAGCACCACAGTGTCCACGGCCGGGTGCTCGGCCATTTCGGCGTAGAAGCCCAGCATCTGCATGCGCGGCCACCAGTATTGCAGCGGGCCGACGGTGAAGCCGAAGCGGCGGGGCAGGGCGGCAGGGTTCACTTGAGGTTCTTCCTTCACCGCCAGGGCCGGTCGTAGGCGCCCAGCGTCTGCTGCTGGCCCTCGGCCCAGCGCCCCAGCATCGCATTCCAGCCCGGCTGCACCGAATAGCGCGCGCCCGACGCTGCAGCGTCGATGGCATGGCGCCATACGCGCGTGACTTCGGCGACGTAGCTCGGGCTGCGCTGGCGGCCCTCGATCTTGATCGCCGAGACGCCGGCCTCGATGAGCTGCGGCAGCAGCGCGAGCGTATTCAGGCTGGTCGGTTCCTCGATCGCATAGTCGCGCTGGCCGCCGACTTCGAAGCGGCCCTTGCACAGCGTGGGGTAGCCGCGCGGCTCGTCAGGTGCATAGCGGTCGATGAGCACGCCGCCCAGCCGCGCCTCGACGCCGGCGGCCGACTCTTCCCAGCGCACGGCGGAAGGCGGCGAGCACATGCCGGCGGTATTGGGCGACTGCCCGGTGGCATAGGCCGAGAGCGCGCAGCGTCCCTCGACCATGACGCACAGGCTGCCGAAGCCGAAGACCTCGATCTCGGCCTCGGTGTGGGCGATGGTGTGCTGCACCTGCGACAAGGTCAGCACACGCGGCAGCACCGCGCGGCGGATGCCGTAGCGCTGGCGGTAGAACTCGATCGCCTCCCAGGTCGTGGCCGAGGCCTGCACCGAAAGATGCAGCCGCAGTTCAGGGTGCTGCCGCCGTGCATAGGCCATCACGGCCACGTCGGCCACGATCAGCGCGTCGGCGCCCAGTTCGGCGGCGCGGTCCACGGCGCGTTGCCAGGCGCTGTCGTCGTGCGCGTCGGCATAGGTGTTCAGCGCCATCAGCACCTGCCGGCCCCGCGTGTGGGCGTAGCGGATGCCGGTGCGCAACTGGGCGTCGTCGAAATTCAGGCCGACGAAATTGCGCGCGTTGGTGGCGTCCTTCAGCCCCAGGTAGACGGCGTCGGCGCCGGCATCCACCGCCACCTGAAGCGCGCGCAGCGAACCGGCCGGGCACACCAGCTGCGGCGCGGCGCCGGCGCGCCGCGCCTCAGCCACCACTGCAGGAGCAACCGCCGCCGCAGCCGGTGCTGGTGCCGCTGGCCGTGCCGGCGGCCACGCGCGCGATGCGCACATGCCACTGCGCCGGGCCGGCTTCCAGATAACGCCAGGCGAACTGGCCGCCGCGCGTCTTCTCGAACTGGAAATACAGCGGCATGGGGTCGTGGTCGTTGACGATCTCGAACGCCTGCCCGGGCTCCAGCGCGTCGAAGGTGCCGAAGATCAGCGGGTGTCGTTGCGGTGGCGGCACGGTGCGGACGTCGATCATTCCAGTCGCAGCGGTCATGGCGGGTCCCGAGGTGATGACAGGGCTGGCAGGCTAGGGCCTCGGCTGCGCCCCGGCCTTGAACGGGTTCAAGAAATCCCCTGCCGAGACCGCGTGCGCCGCTGCGCATCGCGCCGGGTGGGCGCGCTATTTCGGTTCCAATGCAGGTATGGACATCACCACCTTCGACGATCTTCTGCTCGCCGCCCGGCAGCAGCCCGATCCGCAGCGCCTGCTGCTGGTCTTTGCAGGCGCCAGCCTGCCGCCCGACGCCAGCGCCGCGCAGCGCGCGGAATTCGAGGCCGGCGAGGGTGGCGAACTGGCGCCCCTGATGTGCGTGGACAAGGACCCGCACGCGCTGACCAGCTTTGCGGCGCTGGCGGCCGAGGCGAAGACCCTGGGCCCGCCTTGGGTGCTGGTCTTTGCCGGCGCGCTGGCCGGCCAGGCGCCGCTGCCGCCTTCGGAAAGCCAGGTGGAAGCGGCGCTGGAGCAGATGGTGGAAGCCGTGCGCGTCGGCGACCTGGTGCCTTATCTGGCCTTCGACCGTGAAGGCCACGCTGTGACCCTGGTCTGACCCTGGTCTGACGCCGGGCGCGACCGGCCACGCCGTCAGCGGCGCCGGCACGACGGTAGGTCAACCGCCGCCGCCAGCCAGCCATAACCCTGGGCTTGCGCCAGTTCCATCGACTGCCGGCGCGCGGCTTCCGCCGCCGGCCCGGCGTCGAGCTGCCCGATCAGTTGCAGGGCTTCGCAGCGCCATTCCAGCAGCTCGGCGCGTTGCGCCACCGCCGCCTGTCGGCGGGCCGCCTCCAGCGCGCGCGCGGCATCGCCATGCCGGGCGGCGGCGGCGGCCTGCGCCCGCCAGTGCCGCACCTGCACCAGCGGATGGCGGCTGCGCTCGCTGAGCTGCTCCAGCGCGGCCAGCGCCGCCGCCTCCGGCGTGCCGGGTGCCGGCCCGTCGTCCAAGGCGGTCAGCACTTCCATCAACGCCAGGGCGCTGGCGCGCAGCGGCTCGGTCACCGACCCGGCCTGCGCGCGCGCGGCCAGCGTGGCCTCGCGCGCCGCTGCCGCATCGCCGGCCGCCCAGTGCAGGCGAGCACGCCGCACCAGAGCCTCGCTCACGAACAGGGCCGAACCCTGCCGCAGGCCGAGTTGGTGCGCACGCGCCAGCGTCTCCAGCGCCTCGCCAAAGCGTCCGCCGCTGGCCAGCGTCGACCCGAGCACCAGGCACGACAAGGCTTCGGTGTGGGCCACGCCGGCCCAGCTTTGCAGGCTGCGCCGCGCCATGGCCTCGGCCGTGGCCAGATCGCCCAGCGCATGGCTCATGACGGCCAGGTCGTTCTCGATCGTGAGGCCGCGGCAGTAGTCCGGGTGCTGCGCCAGCAGCTGCTCGAAGACCTGCCGCGCTTCGCGCACGGCGCCGCTGAACCAGTGGATCTGGGCCTCGAACGACAGCACCACGGCCGGGGCCGCGCCGGCCTGCCGCAGCCCCTGCAGCGATGCCGCCGCGGCACCGAAATCGCCTTCGCGCATGGCGGCCTCGATCAGCACCGGGTGTGCTTCCAGCAACACGTCGCGCGCCAGGCCGGGCAGGCGTTCGCGCAGCGCGATGGCCAGTTCGCCGGCCTGTGCCAGGTCGCCGCTGAAGACGGCGTTGTCGACCAGTCCGGCGAGCGCATGCGCCTCGATCGTCTGCCGCGCAGGGCCCGACGGCAGGCGGCAGGCGCGCACCTGCACCGACTCCAGCGCGCGCCGGCCGGCGACCAGGTCGTCGAACAGGTGCTCCTGCGCCAGCATGATCTCGGCGCGCAGCGCCAGAGCCTCGTCCTTGGTGGCGCCTTGCAGGTCGCGCAGCGCGGCCAGGGCGCCGGCATGTTCACCACGCTCGCGCAGGCGTTGCGCGGCGCGCAGGACGTAGGGCCACGCGGCCTCGACGTCGCCCGCGCAGCGCCAGTGGGAGGCGATCGTCTCCGGCTCCGCGCCTTCGTCTGCCAGGCGGCACGCCATGCGCCGGTGCAATTCGGCGGCGCGGGCCGGGGTCAGGCCCGCCAGCATGGCCTCGCGTACCAGGTCGTGGCGGCACGCGGTGCCCTGCAGCAGACCCTGCTGCTGCGCGCATTCGACGGCCGCCAGCGTCGTGGGCAGGTCCAGCCCCGCCACGCTCGCGAGCTGCGCCAGCGTGGGGCGGCCGATCGCGATGGCCGCGGCGTCGACCACGGCGCGGGCCGGCTCGGGCAGCAGGTCGCGGCGCCGCTGCAACATGCCCGCCACACGCTCGGGCAAGGGCAGGTGCGGCAGCTGGTCGGGGTGGCAGTCGTTCGTCAGCGACTGCATCAGCTCGATGGCGCAAAAGGCATTGCCGGCGGTGTAGGACCACAGTGCGTCGAGCCAGGCATGCGGGCGCGGAAAAGCCTCCGGTCCGGCCAGGTCGGGCCGCCGGTCGTGCAGCAGCGCATTGAGCGCATCGCGGTCCAGGCCCTGCAGCGTGACCACCCCCGCCACCCCCGCGGCCTGCAGCGAACGCAGCGCCTCCGATGCCGACGCCGACAGTTCGCCGCTGCGTGCCGTGGCCACCCAGCGCAGCCGGCTGCGGTGGGCCAGCATGACCAGCCATTCGAGCGTGGCTGCATCGGCCCACTGCAGGTCGTCCACCGCCAGCAGGCCGGCGTGCCGCTCGGCCGCGCGCGCCAGCCCCTCGAACAAGCGCACACGCGCGGTGATGGCGTCCAGCGGCGGCAAGGGCTCGTCGGGGGCGGTGTCGGGCAGCAGGCGTGCCACATCCAGACGGTAGGCGCCCAGGTCCTGCAGCCAGTGCGGATGGCCGTTGAAGAGTTCGGCCACGGCGCCGAAGGCCATCTGGCTCAGGCCTTCGCGGCAGCGCAGCCAGGCCAGCCCGGCGAAGGCCTCGGCCACGAGCCGGCTCTTGCCGACGCCGGCTTCGCCCTCGACCACCAGCACGGGCAGCCGCGAGGCGCGCAAGCGCGCCAGTTCGACGCGACGGCCGTAGAAGTCCGCGCCGGCCGCAGCCTTGGCTGCGGGTTCGTCGGCTTCGAGCGTGCTCGCCGCAGCCGCAAGCCCCTGCGGCAAGCGGCCCTGCCAGCTTTGGCGCCAGGTGCGCAGCCAGCGATCGAACGGCTCGAACTCCGGCAACTCGAAGCCCAGCGCCGGCGTGCCGCTGCCGGGGGCTGCGCCGGCCAGGTCGGTGGGCGGAGCCCAGCGGAGGCGGCGCCGCTCGACCTGGATCGGCTCGTCGATGCCCAGGCGGGCCAGCAGCCGGCGCGCCTTGTGCAGATTCACGCGCAGGTTCAGCGCGGCCGACGCGTCGCTGTGGTCCGGCCAGAACAGGGCGGCCAGCTCAGCGCGTGACATCCAGTGCCCGTGACGCGCCAGCACCAGCAGCAGCGCCGCCGGCAAGACCACCGGCAAGGGCTGGGCCTGCAAGCTGTCGGTTTGCCAGCGCATGGGGCCCAGAAGGCACAGGTTCATGCAAAACCACCTCGCTGCGGGCCGCGGGGAGAACCGCGAGGACTGCGGGAACCGCCAGGAACGGCAGCGGCACCGAGTGCCACCGGGGATGCGTTAATGGACGCTTGTTAACGGACGATTAACGACGGCCAGTCTACAAGGACCGAGGCCGGCCGTGGGGTCCCGGGCCGGCCTTCGACACGCAGTGCGGTGCACCGCGGGTTGGCGCGGGGATCCATCGACCGCAAGGAGGAATCATGAAACACGTCTTCGGCTTGATCACCCTGAGCATCGGCCTGGCCTCCTGGGGCACGGCGGTGCACGCGCAAGAGCCTGCCGCCCTGGCCGAGTCGGAATTCGAGTCCGGACACCATGCCATCGCCCTGGCGCTGTTCGAGCACCGGGCCGCCGCCGGCGACAGTGCCGCGGCCGAGCGGGCAGCACAGATGATCTACGACAGAGCGGCGGCTGACGGCGCTGCCGCGACCGAGGAACAGTGGCGCGCCCTGCGCTACCTGAGGCAGGCGGCGACGGCCGGGCGACCCGGCGCACGGCAACTGATGCAACGAGTGCTGCCCCCCGCGACCACCGAGGAGTACGTGCCCGGCCCGGCCGGCTGCTGAGGCGGGTGCCGCTGCGCCGGGCTACGCGCGGCGGCGCACCATCGCGGCCAGGCCAGCCAGGCCGGCCAGCATCAGCCACCACTGCGCCGGTTCGGGCACGTGAGCCACGATCTGGCGCGCAAAGCCGGGTGGCATCGGCCGCGAAGGATCGGTGGCCGGGCCGTGGGTGGCCAGCATGCCAGTGTGGGCGCCCGAGCGCGAAGGTGGCGCTGACTCGTGGTCCCGCAAGCGCAGGGTCGTGCTGAGGGCCCTTGCCGCGGTCAGCCGCGACGCAGCGTCATCGCCGGCAGCCGCTGGCGCAGGCGCTGCAGGGTGGCGGGCGACGGATAGTCCGACGCCACCGCTGGCAAGTCGCTGGCCGCGCCCTGGGTGCGAAAGATCTGCAACGCCCACTGCGCCACGCCGGCTTCGGCCAGCTCGTCGGCAAGCTGCAACAGCGCTGCGTCGTCCAGCAACGTCGGGTGTGCCGTGGTGCGGCACTCGGAGGCCAGGCCGGTGGCCCGGGTTTGCTGCACCAGCGTGGCGAGGCTGCGGCGCACCGCGTCGGCGCCGTGGCGCGTTTGCGTCACGCGGTCATGACGGGCCGCGTCGGCCAGCGGCGCCTTGATGTCCAGGCCCACCCAGTCGACCAGCGGCAACACCGCCTGCAGCCGCTGCGCATAGATGCCGGCGCTGTGCAGGCCGACCTTGAAGCCGAGCGCACGCACCTCGGCGATGGCCTGGGGCAGGGCCGGGTCGACCGTAGGCTCGCCGCCGCTGAAGACCACGGCGTCGAGCAGGCCGGCGCGCCGGCGCAGCAACTCCAGGACCTCGCTCCAGCTCGGCCCCTGGTCCTGGCCGCGCGCTTGCAGGTGCGGGTTGTGGCAGTAGCCGCAGCGCCAGGGGCAGCCTTGCACGAAGACCACGGCCGCCAACTGGCCCGGATAGTCGATGGAGGTGAACGGCGTCAGCCCGCCCACCTGCAGGCGGCGCGCCGCCGCCGGCGTGCCCGCCGTCGCCGTCGCGCGCGCTGCCGTTTCCGGGCCGGCGACCGCGGCGCTCACTGCACGACGGCTTCGACGAAGTGCACGCGCTCGTGGAATTCGCCCTGCTTGCCGATGTTGAACGAAGCCACCGGGCGGTGGTAGCCCATGACCCGAGTCCAGACCTCGCAGCGCTGACGCTCGTCGTCGCGCAGCGTGACCGTGGCGCTATCGGCCGTGG
>Ga0138256_10006639_pt1 | contig 12233 bp, 12 predicted proteins | sample KNB2016incub_MG_FD_105486 | JGI IMG/M metagenome (GOLD analysis project Ga0138256, IMG submission 105486) | Active sludge microbial communities from wastewater in Klosterneuburg, Austria - KNB2014incub_MG | ecosystem: Engineered > WWTP > Activated sludge > Unclassified | place: Austria... | reverse complement strand
GGCATAGACTGCCGATCCTACCTGCGCATTGATCCATTTGCCCGCGGTAAAAATCTGCGCTTTGCCGGAGAGATTCATGATCTTACCTGCCGGCGTGCTTTGCGCCAGTAAACTGAGAGGTGCCAAACAAAGCGATACGATGAGTGTCGCCAGCTGCCCAGGTCGGAAATAGATTGCCAATGCTGTAATATTCATATAATCCTCCTACTTCGTCTTCGCCGGTCCGCCCGGGTTGTGATACATTTCTTCGTACGTTTCATGCCCGAATTCGCGATATGGATTTTCGGGTTTGTTCCAGTCTTTGATTTCTTCAGAAAGATTCAAGGCTTCGTCCATAATCTGCATGAGTTCGGCGCCGGAAATTTCATCGGACACGCTGCCGCCTTCTGGCACGAGCCCCAGAGCTTCGGCGGATTGTAATGCGTACCACGACCAGCCTGTCAGGCGCAGCATAAGGCTTCGTTCCAACGAGTGCGTATAGATGGCAGATTTTAGCGCCACTCCGAGGGGGACGGGAGTCGAATAAGGATCGGCGTCGCCGAGCGAAAGTAATCCCTGAGAGGACACAAATTCGCATCTTTCGGCATCGGTTTTGAAACGCATAAATTCCCCGCGCTGCAGAAGGATAATTCTGCACAAATCGGCGTATGTGGCCCGCGATCGCACCTGTATTGCCCGCACAGCCGCCATCTCACGGTCTTCAGCCTGCGGCAGGTTGCCCGAATCTGCCACCGGCACAGCACTTTCTGCTTTCGGTTTTCTGTTTTTAGGTCGGGTGCCGCGCTGCGCGCTGAGCGCCCCGCCCAGCAGAATCAACAAAAACAGCTTATGCATATACCCCCGAGCATAGTTACCTGAGACGTGCGCGCAAGCGAATATGCGACAAACGGCCTCGGGACCTTTGGGGTAATAGCCTGAAACATATCCAAACGTTTCGCGTTTGGATATGTTCCAGGCCAAGACGCCCCCATTACGGGTCCGCAGCAGTCGGGCTGTTTCGATTTACAGCCTCTCTCGCGGGTCAGAACTGCGGAATGGCTTACGACAAGATCAGTATCCCTGCATCGGGGGAGAAAATCTGCGTCATCGACGGTAAACTGCACGTCCCGGAAAATCCAGTCATTCCTTTCATCGAAGGCGATGGTACCGGCCCGGATATCTGGCGTGCCAGCGTGCGCGTGATCGACGCGGCAGTCACAAAAGCCTATAACGGCGCACGCAAGATCACCTGGCTTGAAGTTTTTGCCGGTGAAAAATCCAACTCGGTCTACGGCCCGAACACCTGGTTGCCTGAAGAGACGCTCACCTGCCTCGAAGAATACAAAGTTTCGATTAAAGGCCCGATGTCGACCCCCGTCGGCGGCGGTATCCGTTCGATCAATGTGGCCTTGCGGCAGATGTTGGATTTATATGTGTGCCTCAGGCCCGTGCAGTATTTTGACGGCGTTCCTTCGCCGGTAAAACGGCCCGAAGATGTCGACATGACTATCTTCCGCGAAAACACCGAAGACATCTACGCCGGCATCGAATATGAACCCGGCAGCGAAGGCGCGAAAAAAATCCTGAAAGTCCTCGAAGAAACCAACTTTCTCGGCAAAGTGCGTTTTCCCGGTACCGCATCTTTCGGCATCAAAGCGATCTCGCGCGAAGGCACCGAACGCCTCGTCAAAGCCGCGATTGAGTATGCGATCGCGAATAAGCGCAAATCCGTCACGCTGGTGCACAAAGGCAACATCATGAAATTTACGGAAGGTTACTTCTGCAAATGGGGATACGATGCGGCTAAAAAATATTTCCCGAAAGAGACTGTGTCATGGGAAGAATGCGGCGGCAACCCGCCGGCCGGTAAGATTCTCATCAAAGACGCGATCGCCGACGCGTTTTTGCAGCAGATTCTGCTGCGCCCCAAAGAATACGATGTCATCGCGACGCTGAACCTCAACGGCGACTATCTCTCTGATGCGCTCGCCGCACAGGTCGGCGGTATCGGCATCGCACCGGGCGCCAACATCAACTACGTGACCGGCGCCGCCGTCTTCGAAGCGACGCATGGCACCGCACCGAAATATGCGGGTCTCGACAAGGTCAATCCGTCATCGGTGATACTGTCGGGTGAAATGATGCTGCGCTATCTGGGCTGGACCGAAGCCGCCGACAGCATCATCGCTTCGCTCAAAAAAACAATCGCGCAGAAAACCGTCACCTACGATTTCGCACGCCTGATGGAAGGCGCGAAAGAAATTAAGTGTTCTGAATTTGCGGATGCATTGATTAAAAACTTGTGAACGTATGCGCTGCGCGCATACGTTCACAAGTCATACCACCCAGAACCTCTCGCCTGAATTAAACCGCGCCACTCCCTCTTTCATACTTTCACTCGTCGCCACGGGATAAAGATTGCGCGCTTCGACGGTCAGCGCTTCTTTGAGCGACAGATGCGAACCATTGATCGCGGAAGCGAGATCGGCCATGAGCGCGTCGCGCGGCGAGGCGCAGATCTGCTGTGCGAGTTTGAGCGCACGGGTGAGTCCCTGGCCTTTCTTCACGAGCTCCCACACGAGCCCAATTTCGTACGCGCGTTTCGCGCGAATGCGCTGGCCTGTGATGATGAGCGGCAGTGCGGCACCCCAGTTCAACAGCCGCGGCAGATAAACAGTCCCGCCATCGACGAGTGGCACGCCCCAGCGACGGCACGCGACCGAGAACAGCGCCTGCGGCTCGGCGATGCGGATGTGCCCGTGGCAGAAGAGTTCGAGACCGCCGGCATAGGTGTAACCGTGGCTGACCGTGATGACGGGCTTGTGCTGTACGATGCGGCTGCCACCCATCGGGCCCGGGTTATTCTGCGCATAGTTTTCGAGTTCGCCGGCCGTCGGCGCGGCGCCCCCGCTCGGAGCAAGCCCTGCGGCAAGTTCGTTCAGCGCAGTGAGATCGGCGCCGGCGCAGAACGATTTGTCACCCGCACCGTGCAGCACCGCCACAACAAGGGAATTGTCGCGCTGGAAAGTCTGCCACGCCTCAAGAAAATATTTTGCCATCTCGCCATTGCACGCATTGTGCACTTCGGGCCGGTTCATCGTGATCTGCAAGATGCGCCCGCCCGGCACATCATGCACCTGCGTGAGAATCGGTTTATCTGCCATGGTGTCGCTTCTGCGCTTGCTGAGCGCAGGGCAATGCATTTCAAATTCCGCATACGCTGCGGGATATCGCGGTGGATTCGGCCCGCACAAGCCGATATTCTCCGACGATCGCTGCAATCCGCTTGACGCTCGACGCAGGCCGGTTCAATGAAGGAAAGCTATGGCAGAAAACCAGCCGCTGAAAGGAATTTTGTTCGATCTCGACGGCGTGCTCTATGTCGGGGATACACTGATTCCCGGCGCGGTGCAGGCGGTGGAAGCTCTGCGCGAGCGCGGCTATGCGATGCGCTTCATCACCAACACGACAACACAATCGGCAGAGCAGTTACGCGAAAAGATGCGCGGCATGGGATTTAAACTGAACGACAATGAAATCCTCAGCGCGCCGCAGGCCGCCGTGATCGCGCTGAGACGCATGGGCAACCCGCGTTGTCTGCTCGTCGTCGACGAGCGCATCCGCGGCGACTTCGCCGAATTCGCCGAAGACCAGAATTTCCCCGACGTCGTGGTTGTGGGCGACATCGGCGACAAATGGACCTACTCTCTGTTGAACCGGGTGTTCAACCTCGTGCGCAAAGGCGCACACCTCGTCGGGCTGCACAAGAACCGTTTCTGGCAGACCGAACAGGGCCTGCAGATGGATATCGGTGCGTTTGTGACCGGCATCGAATATGCGACAGGCAAACGCGCGACAATCATGGGCAAGCCCTCGCGGTCTTTTTTTGAAATTGCACTGCACGATCTGGGGCTCGCACCGACCGAGGCTGCGATCATCGGTGACGACATCGACTCCGATATTGGTGGCGGGCAGGATGCAGGCCTCAGGGACATTCTCGTCACGACCGGCAAATACCGCGAAGATTACACGCAGCAATCGGCCATCAAGCCTGATCTGCTGTTGCATTCGGTGGCCGACCTGCCGCGTTCGCTGACCTGAAGAAGACCACAATATCCTTTTCACATTGTGTAAATCTGGCAGATTTACCCATGTCAGCATTAACCATTCTTTCAGACGAAGAACAATCGTATTTCGACGCAATTAAAGATTTTGCGAAAAAAGAAATCACCCCGCACGTTGCCGCAATGGACGAGGCGCAACAGGTCAACAAAGACATCGTCAAAAAACTGTTCGATATGGGCCTCATGGGCATCGAAGTGCCGCAAAGCCTAGAGGGCTCTGAAGCCTCCTTCTTTACAGCGATTCTCGCCGTGCAGGCGGTCTCACAGGTCGACCCTTCCGTCGGCGTCATGGTCGACGTGCAGAATACGCTCGTCAACAATGCCTTCATGCGCTGGGGCTCAGACGCGCTGAAGAAGAAATACCTCCCACAGCTCGCTACCGGCAAAGTCGGGTCATATTGCTTGTCAGAAAGCTCATCGGGTTCTGACGCGTTCGCGCTCAAAACCAAAGCAGTGAAAAAGGCCGACAAGTACATCCTCAATGGCCAGAAACTGTGGATCACCAACGCCGGCGAAGCGGATATCTTCATTATACTAGCCAACCTCAACCCCGAAGCCGGCTACAAGGGCATCACGGCATTTGTGGTCGAGCGCGGTTTTAAAGGCTTTTCGGTATCGAAAAAAGAAAACAAACTCGGTATTCGCGCCTCGTCAACCTGCGAACTCGTGCTCGAAGACTGCGAAGTGCCGCTCGAAAACCTGCTCGGTGAAGAGGGCAAAGGCTACAAGGTCGCAATCGAAACGCTGAACGAAGGCCGCATCGGCATCGGTGCGCAGATGGTGGGTCTCGCCGAAGCGGCGCTGAACCACGCTGTTGAATATGTGAAGACACGCAACCAGTTCGGCAAGCCGATCGCATCTTTTCAGGGCATGCAGTTTCAGCTGGCACAGATGGCGATCGACGTCGAAAGTGCAAAACTCATGGTCTATAACGCCGCGCGCCTCAAAGACGCGGGCAAAGATTTTGTCAAAGAAGCCGCAATGGCAAAATACCACTCAAGCCAGGTGGCAGAGCGCGTGGCTTCTCTCGCCGTCGAATGCTTCGGTGGTTATGGCTTTGTCAAAGACTACCCTGTCGAGAAGCTCTACCGTGACGCAAAAATTGGTAAAATCTACGAAGGCACGAGCTTTATGCAGCTGATGACGATCGGTAAAATTCTGCTCGGTTGAAAAAAACTCTACTGGCGGTATTCGCCGCTGCTTCGCTGGCGCACGCCGGCGAGGCGGATTTAAAAAAGTTCTTCGCCAATTTTACCCAGGCGTTTGCGGCAACCGACCACAAAGCAATGCTGGCGGCCGAAATGGTGCATTTTCCGCTGCGGCTCAAAGGCACACTCGACGATTCGCCTGACGCGAAACTATCTGGAGAACAATTTGCTTCTGTATTAAAGAAGATTGCGCACCAGCCCTCGGGCATGAATGCGAAAAATTTCAACGAGACAGAACAAGATTATATCACTTCGCAGGCCAAAGCGGGTAAATTGCCCGAAAAAGCGGGCAATGGCTCGGTGCGCATGGGTAACCTCGTTTTTGTGAAGAAAAAGGGCATGTGGAAACTGGTACAGGTCTATGTTTCCGACGAACTCATCGCCGAACTCAAAAAGACAGGCAAATAAACTCCATGGGCCTGAAGCGGATACTCTCGGTATTTCTAATCCAGGTGTTCGTGTTCAGTTGCACCTGCTTCGCTGATTCAGTCAGACACGCTGACCAGAATGCATACTTCAAATGTAAACACACGCAGCAGAAAATCGAACGTACAAAAAACTGTCCATGCGGCTGTAACAAGAATAAGAAATTTATGCTGCGCGTCAGCTCGGCACAAGAGAACTGCGAATCAGACGATGTCGTCGCGCACGCGCCGCAATTTGAGAAGCTTGTAGCATCCCATGTTGCCCGCGAATTCATTCGTGGGCAACATGTCGCCACGGGCTATAGCCCGTGGCCAGCAGACAATAACACCTCGCTCTCTATCTCCCCACCCGTACCTCCCGGCTAAAGTCAGGCAGATCCTGATTTTTCGCACTGAAGTTTTTCGCGACGGCTATGCCGTTCGCAAAGGAGGATTAATGTATTCAAAAATATTTTCACTTATTTGTACGGCTGTCACATCGCTGGCAGTCATTTTTTTTACCGGGGCATTCAGCCGCGCCGACGCCACATGTGGCCTGCACGTCTGCCCGATTCCGGTGGCGGTCAAGGCAAACCAGCAGCCGAACACGACCACGATGCCTTCACAGGTATGGCTCGAAACACGTTACGCTTCGTTTGATATCGGCGGCAAAGGTAGTTATGTTCAGACGACACTGACCGGCGTGTACGACCACCGGCTGTTCCGTGCGGGCGCGCTGTTGCCGGTCGTGTATCTGTCGGGGCCGCAGGGCGATGCGACAGGTCTCGGCAATGCTCTGCTTTTCGGAGAGTTTTTCCTGATCAATGACGGCAACACCCGCCTGTCGGTGGGCTCGCAACTCGAAAACCCGACGGGCAACCATGACAAGGGCCTCGGCGCCGACCATTTTATGGCAATACCGTACGTGAATTTCTGGCAGACGGTCTCTGACTGGCGCTTTGCATTGCAGGTGGGTTACCAGCAGACACTCGGCAGCCATGCGCACGGCGCAACCTCGGTGCTCTACGTGAATCCGCACGCCGACAGCGAGGTGATTTCGCGAGCGATGGCCAGCTACACCTGGCTGAACAGGTGGTCGGCGGAGCTCAATACCAGCCTGCGGCAGGTCACGGCGCACGATGCGGCGGGCGACAAAACTTTTGTGGATGCAGGCGCGGCCTTGCGAACCGCGCTCGGCGACTCGCTCGCCCTGAGGGCCGGGGTAGATATCCCCCTTTCGTCGCGCAGCCGTTATTTGTTCCAGACCTACATCGGCTGCTTCTACTATTTCTGACCCAAACATGGGTATTTGCGGCTTGCCGCGAATACCCATGAAGTTTATGCCTGAATCCGCCGATATTCTAACAGACGTATGGGCAGCTTCAGGCGTTATGGTATTTTCGCGACGGTCTATCTTTTGGCCGGCGCAGCAGTGCTGACCACACACTATCTGCAGACTTCACCCTATAACCGCGACGCACTCGAAGAAAAACTGACGCTGGTTTCGGCTTCGCATTTTAACCTGTCGCAACTCGTCGATAATCTGCCGGTCGTTTTTAAGGAGAATCCGCATGCTGCGGCGCTCAAGATCAGCGACCTGAGGGGCAGCTTTCTCGGAGCCATGTACGATTCACGCCGCATGAGCGGCCCTGAGTACCGGGCATTTCTGGATAAAAAACTCTTCGAAACGGGAAAAGAAGCCGTGCCGGGCTACCAGTTGCATATCTGGGAAAGCAAGCGCCGTAAGCTGCGCATTGTCGCGTTGAGCCTGAAACGCGCGCAGTTTTCCGAATACCTCGCGGGCATGAGCCGCGACTATGCGCTGCATTATATCATTCCGCTCTACCTGCTCGCCGGTATACTGGGACTCTTCGCGTTCCACTATTTTTTCAGCAACAACAAGCTGAAGTTACCGCGATTCACACTGACCGGCAAAGCCCCCGTTTCACCGCCCACAGCCGCGAGGCAGCCAGCCGTAAAATTTCCTGCCAACCCAAAAGCCAATGCCTGGCATCTCAAAAGCGGCATTATGGCCGAAGGCACGATCAACAGCGTACTGGAAAAGCTGCGATCGCTTTCAGGCGCAACCACCGTCAGCCTCTACACGCGCTCAGGCAGTGCATGGCAATGTGCCGTTGAGCTGCACGGCTCGCTGGTCGTGCGTGGTGAAGCAATGGAAATCCCTGCGCTGCTTGTGCACGGAGCCGATTCAGATGAAAATGTCATCTCTCCAGACAAACAACGCTGGTTCTTCTTCAATACCACGGCCAGAGACGGGCAGATGTGTTTCGCGCTGCAATTTGCCTCTGCCGACGACGCGCCACAGAACGATCTTTTGAGCAATATCAGCGAACTCGTGCGCGCTAACAGCCGCGCGCTGATGGTTGAGCACTACTACGAAAATTCCATCATCGATTCTGAGACCGGTCTCTACAGTAATCCTTACGCCATGTTCTCGATGAAAGAAAAAATTCTGGCGGGCCTGCCGTTTGCGGTTTCGTTTTTGCGATTTGCCGATGCGGATTTCAGACCTGGCACGGCGACAAAAACCGCACGCACAGCCATACGCGTGTTGCGCGAAAATTTCTCCGCCGACGATGCGCCGGTCATCGCCCGAGGCACCGGCAGCACAATTCTGATCGTATTCTCGGCGCACAAAACAGGAACCACGCCGGCGCTTAAGGCGATGGCGCAATTGCTGGCTGCGTATACAAACCTGGGCAAACGCGTGCCCGCGGGCATCATTGAAGATTCCGCCAGCTGCGGCAATGGCCCGCGCGTGCTCAAATTGCTCGAAAAACTTGCCGACAAATCGGCGCAGTCGGGTAAATTAGAAGTTTACAGAGCGCAAGAGCACCTGAATATCATTTAAGAGCGGCGACGGCTGAGATGCGCGCTGCCGCCCGCATGGACTGAATAATATATGGCAGACTTGGTTTCACGCCGCATGATGAAGAACCTGCTCACCAAAAGGGCGGGCGGATCGCGTGTCGTCACGGAGAATGTCGCGGTTCTCAAGGCAATCGAAACTGTTCCTAAAATTGCCAGTATCGAATCGGACAACTATTACAAAGAGCCGGTCACAATTGAGTACTATATTCCCAAAGAGAGCCGCTTTGCCTATCAGGTAAAATATCTGTATGTTCCGCTCTACGATCCGGTTGCAAAAGAAGGCAACCAGACGATGGTGATGAATCACTTCAAAGAACTGAGCGAACCGATCGACCTGATGAAAGTCATGGACGAGTTCCCGCAGTTTCTGGTGAAGATGCTCGACTATCTTTCACCGCAGATGGCAATCATTGAGAACTTAAGCCGCAGCATTCAGGATGGCCTTGCGGGCGAAACAGAATCGTTCAAAAAGGCTTTGTACACCTGCGAAGTGCTGAGAAAATTTGAACCATCGATCGTCAGCCTCGAAATTGTAGGCGATTATACGACGTATAATATTAACTGGCTGATACGCAAGCTCAACGCGCTGCAGATCGATTTTTCACTGGAAGACCCGACGGTGGAATTTCTGATTCATCGTTACCGACGTTTTGCCAATGAAGCCGGGGAGACGATTCCCGAACGTTTTGAGATTCTCGCAGAAATTTATCTCGAACAGGCTTTCCCGATGAGCCACGACGACTTCGCCGATCTTGTGGTCGGTGACTGACGCTCAGGACTCAATGCGCTGCCGGCCGCGCAGCCATGCAACGAAAACAAAAATCAGAACCGCGACCACCGGAAATACCAGTTTCTGCCACAGTTGCAGCGGCGATTTCACTTCAATTTCGGCGGTCTCTTCTGCCTTTTTGAACTCGGCAATGCCGCCGCCGGAAAAAGACAAGACCACCGCGGCGTCGCGCGGCGAAAAAGAAATCAGACCCCGGCCAAGGTTTTCATCGAGCGTGCGGGTCAGTGTTTTGTCGCCCTGCTTCACCGTAAGATTCTCGGGTTCCGCAATCAGCTGCAGGCCGGTATCCTGCGGGTAGAGCGATTGGAATTCGACCTGTGTGCCTGCCTCGTTGTATGGCATGTGGAACATCACCTGCAGAATGCGCTCGCCGGGCTTCACGCTTTGCCCGACACTGTACACGCCGCGGCGCCCGGTCTTCTGCGCACTGAGTTTGAGCCACTGGATGTTTGAGGCGCCACTGCCGACAGAAATCGACGCCTGATCGACTTCGGCACCGACTGGCAATTGAAAACTCAATCCATCTTTACCCGCGCTGAAGGTGCGGTTGTCGCTATTGATAAAAAACAATATCAACAGCCCTGCTAACATGCCTTTTTCGACCCGCCGCAGTTCGACCAGCGAGCGCACGCGCAGCTTTGCCGCCGATGCAGTACTTTCAAAGATTTCCAGCGTCGTGTCGATCGGCTCCGGCATGTTTGGCGCAATGACGCGGCTATAGGTCACCCCTTGATAGACGGTCTGCAGCATGTAAGGGCCGGTTTTCATCGCGGGCAGATCGGCGAAGCGCACTTTGCCGCCGGCGGAGTTCTTCGCCGCCACCGGCTGCATGCCCTGCTCGAGTTTGAGCAACTGGATATTCAACGGCGCGGTATGGATGGAATTCGTGGTCGCATTCTTCACCGTGGCCTGAATATCCAACGCGGCGAGATCTTTTCCCGAAGTAAAGGCGAACAGCAGCAGAACAGCCACAAGCAGCTGTACCAACTTATGCCCGCAGGCGTGGCAGAAGCGCGCCGTGGCAACGGAAATTAAAGTTTTGCACGACGGGCAGCGTGCCGCGGATTTTGCCTCGCCGCTCTGTGCAACAACGGCAGTTTCGGCGGGCAGTTGCGCCATCCTGTTTTCATTGGCCTCCCACTCGGTTAAGAGCTCGTTCTGCAGGCGCGCAAAATTTTCATCGTCCATCTTACCGATAGAGCGTTCATAATCAATGTCTTTGAGCGAGAGCTTTATCGAATGCTGGCGTTCTTCGAGCCGAATACGGTCACGCCCGCCCTCTGCTGCGGCCTGCTGAATATGCCGACTTTCTGTCAGATAAAGGTAAATGGCCGCTGCGGCCGCGATAAGGGCAAAAACTATATATATCATGATTTGCTGTCGTCGATTTCGACTGCCTTGTTGTAGATGCGCAATGATTCAGCAGGCGGCATTTTATGCGAATAGCGCAAGGCCGACCCGGTGGACGAAAGAAACAACAACTCGTCTTTCACACCGACTGCCAACTGCTCTGCCCAGAATGGCAGCTCGGTCTCTTCTTTTCCGTTCTTATAGGCCAGCACGCCGTCTTCAATGTAATAGAACTGGCGGTCGTTGACGAAGACGGCATCGCCCCAAACCTTGGCCGGCATGCGGCGGCCGATTTTTGAATCTTTCGGGTCGAGCGTGACGAACTGCTGCGCACCAGCGCCGCCCACAAACACGCCGGCAATTTTACTTTCGGCCACGAGGTAAAGGCGGTTCGAAGCGATGTCTTTTGAGACCAGTTTGAGTTTTTCTCCGAGCTGGTAGAGACGATAGCTTCCCGCCGCACCATAAATCATCCAGACTTTGTTATCGGGCGCGGAATAGAAAAATGCGTGAGCGGGGAATTTTTTCGCCGATTTTTCGGGACGAACACCTTTATTAAAGAGAGTATCCTTTCCTGTAGCCGGATTAAACACGTGTATCTGGTCTGACTTGAGATACCAGACTGTACCGTCGTTCTTTACGGCAGGCTTTGTAATGCAGTGGGTCGTGCCAATGTCGCTGACGTTCTCTTTTTCAACCTGCCAGAGAATCACTTTACAGTCTTTTGCTGTCTCGCTGAGTTGCTGCAAAAATACCGCATGGCTGCCGTCGGGAGCAAAGTTGACATCGCGGACTTTGCCGTTCACTGTCGCCTTTTGCTGCTTGTCGCGCACTCTGTCGATGACGATCACCTTTTTGGGTTCAAATATTTTTTTCGGTGTTTTTCTCTCAATCAATAGAATTTTCTGGCCATCATGCGAGGCGCGCAGATGCGAAAATGACAAATCGCGTTTGGTAATAAAAAAGTCTTTGGGCAAAGAGAGTTCGTACGCGTTCTTCATGTAGAGCAGCGCGGCTTCATAGTCTTCGCGCGCCAGAGCAGCCTGAGATTTTTCGATAAACTTCTCAGGGGTCGGCCCGCAAGCAGTGAAAAGCAGAAATACGGACAGGGCTATGCCCTGTCCGTATTTCTGCTGCTTACTCATACAAGGGATCATGGTAGGGCCAGCGCGACAACTCCTGTGCGCGCCATGTGGATAACTTTGAAGCCGGCAACGGCTTCGAGAAAGTAGCTGATACGCCGAGGCTCGGCAACGAGCTGTATCAGAATCTGCGATTCGGACATTTCGATCACCGTCGTCTCAAACAGGCGCGACAGCATCAAAAGTTCCGCGCGTTCGTTCTTTTTGATTTCAATCGAGATCAGCAGCAGCTCGCGTTTTACGGAGATTTCGCCTGTCAGGTTCTGGATGTCGATCACATCCATCAGCTTGAGCAACTGTTTGGTAATCTGGTCGATCATCGAAGCGTCTTCGTCGATGACCAG
>Ga0138256_10006637_pt1 | contig 12236 bp, 10 predicted proteins | sample KNB2016incub_MG_FD_105486 | JGI IMG/M metagenome (GOLD analysis project Ga0138256, IMG submission 105486) | Active sludge microbial communities from wastewater in Klosterneuburg, Austria - KNB2014incub_MG | ecosystem: Engineered > WWTP > Activated sludge > Unclassified | place: Austria... | reverse complement strand
TTCGACCGGTAACGCCTCGTAGTCCTTGCTACTGACGAGTGATTCGAGCGGTATGCTCGCACTCGGTGGTACGAGGTGATCTTTGGTGGCGTAAATGTTGAGTAGCGGTTGGGTGATAGCGGCGAGATCAACCACGTGGGCACCAATCGACAAGCCGCCGGTGATGAGACGGTTCTGCTGGAAGAACCATTCGGTGAACTCACGAAACGCGGTCGCTGCCAGATCGGGACTGTCGAAGATCCAGCGCTCCATGCGCATGAAGGTCTCGAGTTGTGCTGGCGTCTGCGGCGCGCATGCCAGGGCAATGTACTTCTGCTGGGTGAGTCGAAACGGCATCAAAGCGAGATAAACTGCGTTCAGGAATTCTCCGCTGACATTGCCGTTGCGAGTCATCAACTGCATGTCCACGCCTTGGGCCCACTTGGAAAGCAGATTCTCCGGCGTCTTGAAGTCGACTGGCGTGACCATCGCGATGAGATTGCGCACGCGTTCGGGGTGCATGGCGGTGTAACAAAGACTGAAGGTGCCGCCCTGACAGACGCCGAGCAGGTTCAAGGCTGCGATTTTCTGAGTATCGAGAATATGCTGCACGGCGCGGTGCAGAAAGCGATTGAGGTAGTCATCGAGGCCGATGAAGCGATCGCCGCCGTCGGGGCTGCCCCAATCGATCAGATACACGTCGAGTCCGCGCGCCAGGAGTGATCGGATCAAGGATCGCTCCGGTTCGAGATCCATGATGTAGGGTCGATTGACGAGTGCGTAGACGATCAAGAGCGGTGCGACTCTTGCGGGTCGAGCGACGGCTCGATAGCGATGCAACGAGACCTTGCCGTCGCACCAGACGAGTTCGCGCGGCGTACCGCCTGTTGCGGCGTTGCTGGCGGCCTGCAGCGCCGGGCCCAAAGCGGCGGTTCGTTGCGCGAACTGCGCCAGCTCGCCGGCCAATACGGTCGGATCAAACCGGTGATCGCTCATGACCGGGACTTTGGTTTGCCGCGCTTGGCGCTGCGCGTCTTGCGCCGCGCGTGCGCGGTGGCCGGCGAGGGGCCAGCTTGATCAAGTTGGCTTTCGAGCGTGCGTATGCGCTGGATGAGCGCGTCTGATTCGGTGCGAGTTGGCAGATCCAGCTGTCGGGCGAGCTGCTCGAATTGCTCACGCTGGGCGAGCTTCAGGGCGTTCACACTGTTCGCGAGCTCGGCTTGCACGCGGCAGAATGCGTCACTGTGCACGCACGTCGCATAGGCATCTTCGGCGCAGTCGATCCACAGATCGAACAAGGCACGCAGCGTGGGGGGCGGTTGATGAGCGGAACTCTCTTTGTTAGCGATCAGCCTGGCACGCTCGACGAACTTGGTTGCTGCCGCGTTCGTACTGGCCTGCAACAGTACGATCAACTGCACCTGCAATTGCGCCGCGCGAGCCTGCAGCCTTTGCATCCGCTGCAGCGCGAGATTCTGCAGCGCATGCGGACCCACGGCCGGAAGGGGTGCACTCATCGCCGCGTACAGCGATTCTGCTGCCGTGCGTCCGAAGGGCGAAGCGTTCAGCTGTTGTTGCCAGCCCGACAATGCCGAGCTGAGGCCGTCGAAGCCACCTACTTTGCTACCCAGGTCGAGCTGCGCCAGCAGTGACTTGCCCAGCTCGAGGTACTGGGTCCAGGCGGCGGTTGACTGCTGCAGGAAATCGGCGCTCCAGGCTGGCCCGGCGGATTCGCTGGCTGTCATGTCCCTAGTACCAGAAGTATGCGCTGCATGAGTCCGTACCGATCGTTTTTATGCGGATACATTGATTTAGATAATATTCGTAAAATATTGAAAAAACAGTAATTAAGTAACTTCAATATCTGCCATCGTCATAACTGTGAACTCAATCATTTTGCATCGCAAATGCGCTGCGGTATGATCGAGTTCACTGTGACGCAGGGCACCACGCCCGCATGATGCTGGGCGCAAGGCGCAAAAACTGCAATGGCCGATATTCGTATCATCAAGAAGTACGCCAACCGTCGCCTCTACGACGCCAAGGCGAGCCGGCACGTCACGTTCGACGATTTACGCAGGCTGATCGCCGGCGGTGAAAAGATCAAGGTAGTCGACGAGAAGACCAATGAAGATCTGACTCGCTCGATCCTTTTGCAGATCATCGCGGAGCAGGAGCAGTTAGGTACGCCGGTGCTGTCGAGTGATCTGCTCGAGGCGATCATTCGCTTCTATGGCAATCCGGTGCAAGAGCTGTTCACGCGCTATCTGGAACAGAGTCTGGGGGGGCTCATGCAACAGCAGAAGCTGATGCAGGCCGAGATGGCTAAAGCGTTGCAGTCGCCGATGGCGCCTCTCGCTGAGCTGAGTCGGCAGAATATGGAACTCTGGACACAAATGCAGTCCTCCATGCTCGCGAGCTTCGATCCCACTGCGCCGCGCGAGCGCGCAGCACAACCACAATCAGCGCCCCGAAAAAAGCATCAAGAATCCCCCCCTAAGCGCAAGCGCTAGTTCGCTGCGGAAAGTCGACCACTATGCAATTGAAGAACGCCACTGCCGTCGTAACTGGCGGCGCCCGCGGCATTGGCTACGCCATTGCCGAACGGTTTGCCCAGGATGGAGCGAAAATCGCTCTGATCGACCTGCAAGCAGATGAGATCGAAGCGGCCGCGACGCGGTTGCGGGAAGCTAGCGGTGCAGAAGTCCGTGGCTATGCCGCGAACGTAACGGTGGAGCCGCAGGTTGAGCTAACGATGCAGCGCATTGCGGCGGATTTTGGTTCGCTCGAAGTGCTGGTCAACAACGCGGGTATCGTCAAGGATGGCCTGCTCCTCAAGGTCAAGGAGGGCGAAGTACGCGACAAACTGTCGCTCGATCGCTGGCAGGCGGTTATCAACGTCAACCTCACGGGCGTGTTCCTCTGCGGGCGCGAAGCCGCGGCCAACATGGTGCAGCTCGGCAACCGCGGTGTGATCATCAATATCTCGAGTGTGTCGCGTTACGGGAACGCCGGCCAGACTAACTACAGTGCCGCCAAGGCGGGTGTCGAGTCCATGACAGTGGTCTGGGCAAAGGAGCTTGCGCGCTTTGGCATCCGAGCGGCCGCCATCGCGCCCGGCTTTACGCGTACCGATATCCTCGCCAGCATGAAGCCGGAGAGCCTCGAGCGGATGATTGCGCCGGTGCCAGTTGGACGGCTGGGCGAAGCCAGCGAGATTGCCGCCGCTGCAGCGTTCATAGTGTCGAACGACTTCTTCAATGGCCGCTGCCTCGATGTGGACGGTGGATTGCGGATCTAGGCCGCGGCCCTTTGACTAATGCGTCGCAAAAGAACTGACTCGTGGCTGGTACTGCGAATAGAAAATAAGATCTTATAAAACAGCGACTTATCACAATAAATATGGTAAATCGTTCGCGCCAGAAAATTCTTTTGCACTGCATACAAAATGCATGTACTATGGGTACCTACAGTGTTGTTTGGCCCGTATAGGAGTAGTTTCAATGACCGACCGTAATCTTGATGTGAATGCAGTTTTAGAGACATACCGCAGCGCGTATGCGCCCTTTCTTCGCGCCCAGCAGGAAGGCCTCAAGGCTTTCGAGCGCTTGGCTCGCGAGCAGTACGCCGTCGCTGGCGATTACCTCGAGTTCTCGCTGGATGCAACCAAGGCGGCGATGGACGCCAAGACCGGCGAGCAGCTGGTTGCCGTACAGCGCAAGCTCGGCGAAGAGCTGAACGAGAAGATCCAGAAGCATGCGCAGCGTTTCGCGGCGATCGCGACCGAGTCGCAGAAGACCGTGACTGAGTTGTTTGGCGATGCAGCGGTGAAAGCCACCGCTGGCAAGAAGAAAGCGGCCTAAGCCCCCGTTCGGGCCGTGGGCCGGTGCGACACCAGTCGCGCCGGCCCTTTTTTTATGGTAGATCGAGTATGAGCAGATGTTGTCAGGCGAGGAGTTGAATGTGAGTCAGGGAGCTACCGCAGAGTCGAAGTCAGGTACCGAGGACGTCACGGAGGCGCAAAAAGCACTGCAGCGAGAGTTTCGATTGCGCCTCGCCGCGCTCACCGGCGGCCTTGCACCAGAGGATTATTCGCGCGCGTGGTTCGATTGGCTGCTCGGTCTTACGAAGTCACCCGACAAGCAGTTGGCGCTGGCGCAACGCGGGCTCGAAATGGCCATCGACAATTGGCAATACGCGCTCCATGCCAGCACCGGTGCAGCGAGCCCGCCCGTCCCCGAGGACCGAAGATTTGCCAGCGACGCGTGGAATGCCTGGCCGTTCAATATCTACGCGCACAGCTACGCCAACTGGCAGAACTGGTGGAATCAGGCGCTCAACCCCGCCGCCGGCACGCCGGCCAAGAGCGCGCAGCTCATGCAGTTCATCGGCCAGCAATTGGCGAATGCCGCTTCGCCGGCTAATCACCTGGGCAGCAATCCTGAGCTGCTGGAGCAGACGCGCGCCGAGGCGGGACAAAACCTGGTACGCGGCTTCGCCAACTTCGTCGATGATTTGCAGCGCACCCTCGAGAAAAAGCCAGCCGCTGGGACTGAGCGTTTCGAAGTGGGGCGCGACGTGGCGGCGACGCCAGGCAAGGTTGTGCTGCGCAATGATCTGATCGAACTCATCCAGTACACGCCTGCCACCGACCGTGTTCAGGCGGAGCCGGTGCTGATCACACCCGCGTGGATCATGAAGTACTACGTCCTCGATCTGTCGCCCAGGAACTCGCTCGTGCGCTACCTGGTCGAGCAGGGCCACACGGTGTTCGTCATCTCGTGGAAGAACCCGCTGGCGGCGGATCGCGCGCTTGGTATGGACGATTATGTAAGGCAGGGTTTCCTCGCAGCGCTCGATGCGGTCACCGCGATCGTTCCACAGCAAAAGGTGCATGCATTGGGGTACTGCATCGGCGGCACGATCCTGTATATCGCCGCCAGCGCTCTGGCGGCGGCCGGTGATAAGCGTCTTGCGACGCTGACATTCTTGGCGGCGCAGGCAGATTTCAGCGAGCCTGGAGAACTGTCGCTCTTCATCAGCCCGAGTCAGATCGAGATGCTCGAAGCAGTGATGCACAAGGCCGGGTTCCTCGAGAGCTCGAACATGGGCGGGGCGTTTGCACTGCTGCGCTCCCAGGATTTGTTGTGGACGCCAGGCATCAACAGTTACGTGCGTGGCAAGCGTGACGAGCCTAACGACCTGATGGCGTGGAATGCCGATGGCACACGCATGCCGTGGCGCATGCACACGGAGTATCTGACGCGGCTGTATCTGCGCAACGAACTGGCGCGCGGCGAGTTCACGTTCGAGGGCAAGGCACTCGATCTGAGCAAGCTCAGCTTGCCGATGTTCGTGCTCGGAACCGAGACCGATCACGTCGCGCCCTGGCAATCGGTATACAAAGCGCGCGCGCTGACCAGTTCGAAGGACTATACGTTCTTGCTGACGAGTGGTGGCCACAATGCCGGTATCGTGACCGGCGCGACGCATCCGCGTCGGCGCTACCGGGTCAGTACTTGGCGTGATCGAACGACCAACCCAGAGCCGACGGACTGGTTGCGTGACACGATGCCAGAGCAGGGCGCGTGGTGGCCAGTCTGGGATCGCTGGCTAACAGATCATTCTAGCGCAAAACTGGTCAAGCCGCCAAAACTGGGCGCCGCGGCTGCGGGCTATGCGGTGGTCGGCGATGCGCCTGGGGAGTTTGTTCGACAGCGTTGAAGAAACGCAGGGCCTTTACGTTTCGCACCAATGAGCGCACCCTCAAGTTTCGAGATCGGCTTGGCTTCGAGTCGATGAACAAACAGGGGTGCGGAATGATTAGTAAGAAGCGCATCGCCTACGTTACAGGCGGCATGGGTGGCATTGGCACTTCGATCTGCAAGAAGCTGTGTGAATCCGGGCACACCGTCGTGGCCGGATGTGGCCCGGGCTCAACCCGGCGCGACCGATGGATTGCGGACATGCGCGCGGCGGGCCACGATGTTTACGCATCCGAGGGCAACGTTGCGGACTGGGATTCAACGTTCGCAGCCTTTGCCCGCGTTCGCGAGGAAATTGGGCCGGTCGATATACTCGTGAACAACGCGGGTATCACTCGTGACGGTACTTTTCGCAAGATGACGAGTGAAGACTGGCACATGGTGATCGAGACCAATCTCAATAGCCTTTTCCATGTCACCAAACAGGTCATCGACGGCATGATCGAACGTCAGTGGGGCCGGGTCATCAATATTTCGTCGGTCAACGGTCAGAAAGGCCAGTTCGGCCAGACTAACTACTCTACCGCGAAGGCCGGCATCCACGGCTTCACCATGGCTCTGGCGCAGGAAGTCGCGAGTCGTGGTGTGACCGTCAACACGGTGTCGCCGGGCTACGTTGGTACCGACATGGTGCGCTCGATCCGACCTGACGTGCTCGAGAAAATCGTCAAGACCATTCCGGTGAATCGCCTGGGTGAACCGGACGAAGTTGCCAGCATCGTTACGTGGATCGCCTCCGATGACGCAGGATTCGCCACCGGCGCTGATTTCTCGCTCAACGGCGGACTTCATATGTCGTAGCGTCGCGGGCGCAGGCTGGGCTCCCGGTCGGTGCTGCCGTCTTCAGGTCACCCAGCCGCCGGCGAATGGGATCGCTTGACCCACCATGAAGCGCACTTCGTCGCACGCCAGAAACAGCGCGAGCATGGCATCTTCTTCGGGTGTACCGAGCCGCTGCGCTGGTACCTCGGCGGCGAGTCGCTGCTGAAATTTTTCGAGCGCCTGTACCTCGGGCGGAAAGTACGTGGCGTTGTCGACAAAATTCTGGGCTATCGCATTCACCTGCACGTTGAACGGTGCGACCTCGATGCCGAGCGCCCGCACATAAGCGAGCTGCGCGCCACGCGCCGCGCTGTAGGTAGACGCGCGCTTGATGCCGCGCAGTGCCGAGGCGCTGCCCATCAAGATAATCTTGCCGGCCTTGCGTTCCAGCATCTGCGGTAGCACGGCGCGACACAGCCTCGGCAGCGGCTGTACCAACCGCGCAAATACCTCACGCCATTCATCATCGGTGACATCGGTCGCGCGCGTGCTGGGCGCAACGCAGGCGAGATTGATGATCAGCACGTCGACGTGCCCCGCTGCAGCGATCAGCCGCTGTGGACGCTCAGCGTGGCTCAGATCGCCGCTATCAGCGATCACCACCGCCTCATGCGCGGAAAATGCCGCGCACAGTGCCGGACCCATGAAGTCCTGTGCTTGTGTGATCAGAACGCGGCGTCCCCGCAAACTTGCGCCCAGTCGATTCTCGGTCATGTCGCCTTGCCAGTCCGTCGAGGATCCGCGCGTCAAAGTGGGGTGCCGGGCCGTCAGTATGCAGGATTGCAGCGGTCATCGGGAACCAGTCACGGTAGCATTGCGCCATGGCCGGCGTGCATTCCAAGAAGGTGATCTACGCGGCGCTCGTTGGGAACGGACTGATCGCGATTGCCAAATTCACGGCCTCCGCGTTCACCGGATCCTCCGCGATGCTGTCAGAAGCGATCCACTCGGTGGTGGATTGCGGCAATCAGCTGCTGCTGCTCTATGGCATTCGCAAGTCGCAGCAACGGCCGGACGCAGTGCACCCGTTTGGCTATGGTATGGAGCTGTATTTCTGGACGTTCGTCGTGGCGATACTGATTTTTGCGGTGGGCGCTGGATTGTCGATCTACGAGGGCATCAATCATCTACGCTATCCCGAACCGATCAGAAATCCCGGCTGGAACTATGCCGTGCTGGGCTTGAGTCTGGTGTTCGAAGGGGTTGCCTGGTACATCGCCTATCGCGAATTCAACAAATCTCGCGGCCGAACACCGCTTCTGCAGGCGATCCGCGAGTCGAAAGATCCCACAGTATTCACAGTGCTGTTCGAGGATTCCGCTGCGATGGTCGGACTCCTGCTCGCGTTCGCAGGTGTCGCCGGTAGTCAGTGGCTCGGTTTGCCGCAGCTGGACGGCATTGCGGCAATCGCAATTGGCTTGGTGCTCGCGCTCGTTGCCGTGTTGCTCGCGCGCGAGAGCAAGGGCCTCTTGATCGGCGAAGCGGCCGACAATCGCGTGGTGGGCGAGATCAAGTCGATGGCGTCCGCCGACGCGCGAATTCTGCGCGTCAATGAAGTTCTGACCATGCATCTCGGTCCTAACGAGATCCTGCTCAACATCAGTGTGGATTTCGTCGACGGCTTGCCATCCGAGGTCGTGGAACGGGCGATCTCGGAGTTCGAGCGCCGCATCAAGCTCGAACACCCATCGATTCGGCGAATCTTCATCGAGGCGCAGGGCTGGCGCGGACATGCTGCGAACGTTCTGGCATCAGAAATGGACGGTGGTTGAATGTCACAGGACAGCACGAGCGGATCGGTGTGGCCCGAAGAAGACGGCCTGGTATTTGCTTGCCAACTCGACGGTCGCGGCGGCGCACGGCGCTTGCGCTGGGCTGACATCGAAACGGGGGCCGCGGCTGGCGGCGCGCTTTGGGCTCACTTCGATCGCAAGTCGACGCGCGTCGCAGCATGGCTACGTCAGCGCAGCGGCCTCACCGAGTCGACCATCGATGCGTTGTTGGCGGAGGAGACGCGGCCACGAGTGTTTCGCGGCAAGAATGGCACGATCGCAATCCTGCGCGGCATCAATACCAACCCGGGTGCTGTGGCGGAGAACATGGTATCGATCCGGATCTGGTCCGACGGCACGCGAGTCCTGACGCTGCGTCATCGGCGCTTGCAGTCGCCGCGCGATGTCCTCGCGCAATTGATCGATCAGAAGTCCGGCCCGACCAATGCGGCGCAACTGTTTGAGCAACTGATCGCACGGCTGACAGAACGCAAGGCAAAGACGATCAATGACTTCGATGACGAACTGGATGAGATCGAGGAGAATCTGGAGGAGGGCGATGCGCGTGAATCGCGCCGGCGCCTGTCGGATCTTCGCCAGGAGGCGGTGGTGCTGCGACGCTATATCGCGCCGCAACGCGAAGCGCTCAGTAGTCTTGTGATCGATCCACCGCAGTGGTTGGAAGATGCCAGTCGTACGAAATTGCGTGAAACATCCGATCGACTGACCCGCTATGTCGAGGAGATCGATGCGGCGCGCGAACGGTCGATGGTGCTGAAAGATGACATCTCGAATCGGCTGGCCGAATCTACCAACAACACGCTCTATATATTGTCGATCATCTCCGCTGTATTTCTGCCGCTCGGGTTCCTGACCGGCTTGCTCGGCGTCAATGTCGGCGGTATGCCAGGTGTCGATAGTCCTTACGCATTCTGGGTCGCGACCGCTGTCATGGTCCTGATCGTCACGCTCGAAGTGCTCCTGTTCAGACGACTAAAGTGGCTGTGACAGTGGTGTGACGAATAGGTTTGTCTTGAGCGCACCGGGTGCTCAGCTACTTGGGCGCGCTGCCGCCGCGCTTGTCGCGCCCGCCGCTGATCGCGGCTTGGTCGGCGGATGGCTGCTCGGACAGTGGCAGCCGGAAGTAACTCGCGTAGCGCGCACCGTTCACATCGATCGATACCAGCACCATGATATCGTCTGCGGGCGTCACGCCCGGTGTGATCACAAACTAGCGGCGCACCGCGCTGCCGACCGTTGTCTTGTTACTCGAAAAAATCAGCGTTTGCTTGGCCAGCTGGATCGCCGGGTTGCCCACCAAGTCGGCCGTCATGCGCGTGCCCGCGACGCGTGGCGTCAGAACTAGACTAACCACTAGCGGTTGATTCGGCAGTGCGGCCGCGGTCAGTTGGTAGTGGACATCGACCGGTGCAGAAATCTTGCCAGCAATGGCGCTCGCCGGACGCAGGTGGCTGGTTGCCGGTTCGGCCGTCGCGCAGGCACCGGCCAGGAGCGCGAGGAGGCACAGTGCCTTGCGCACAGGTGCGCTTCTACTGAACGATGTCTGGTGCATCTTGTGGCAGCTCCTTCAGAACGGGGTGACGGCGATCGAAATGTCGTAGGGACCGGTCGCGACGCCGCCGCAACCGGCGTTGGCGCACTCGTAGGTTTCGAGCAGATAGGTTCCCGTTCCGAGGTTCACCGAGAAATCCTCATTACCACTGACTGTTCCCGCCGCGATCCGCTGACCCCGGTCCCACACGACGACGTCAGGGTCATGGCCGCCCGCGATCGTGGCGGTGATGCGAATCCGTTGCGGGCCCGTCGATTGCAAGCGCAGGAACCGGCGATTCGACAGCTTGTTATAGGTGCCGAACGTGTCGATGCTGCGTACGACGACGGCACCTGTACCGATACCGATGTTGGCGTACACGGGCAGAACGTCGCTCGTTCTAGTGACTTTAGCGGCGTTCGTCTCAGTGCTTGCATACCGGTCGATCGTCGGCGCGACGATCGATTCACCGCCCACGATCGCATCGATCTGGGTCGCGAACGCCGCATTCGCCGCCCTGAGCGCCGCGACGAACTGAAAGATCGTCGCGAACGATTCGTCGTTGCGCTGCGGCCCGGTCAGAATCGCCCAGAGTGGCGCGAGGCCCAGAGAGAGCGTATCGCTACCGTCGTTCGTCGAGTCGTAGAGGTCCCAGAGAATCTCCTGCACTGACGTTTCGTTGTACCAACCTTCGTTGGTGACGCTGTCGGATTCGACATTGAAGTAGGTCTCGCTCGACTGCGTCGGGCCAATCGCATCGCGAACCAACGGATCGTCGAGGACGATCGCTGCGAATGCATATCCAAAACCCTCACCGAAGGCGACGCGTGGATCGAGGCGATCATCGAACGCGTGGTCGCCGCCGATGCTGTCCGAGCGCGCAAAGCGGTCCTGTATGTAGTGGCCGAACTCGTGCGCGATCGTGTGTGGGTCGTACTCGTCGATATCGATGCCAGCCTTGCCGGCGAGCGAAATGAAGCGCTCGTCGGTGCCGTCGCGCGGGTCGAAGTACGTGGTGCTGGCACCGTTGTCAGTCGACCAGTCGATCGTCACCTGCGGAAAATCCGCGGTCGGCGCCACTGTCAGTAGTTTGTCGATCGAGCGATAGAGGGTGTCGAGAATCGCGAAGGGCGCGGCGGCACGTTCACCATTCGGTTGCCGCGTCACGGCGTCCCACCCGGCGGGGATATTGAGGTCGGCGGTGAAGCCGGTACCACTCGAGAAGGCGGGACCGGACGCGCGGTACAGGAACGCGCTCGTCGCGTGTCCGCGGCGCACCTGTATGTTCCAGTGCGGTAGCGGCTGCGGGGCGGTACGCGCGAGCTCGGCAATGGCCGTCACTTGCAGGGTTCGATTGCCCGGAACGCTCACAGCGTAATTGCCGTTCGCATCGGTCGAGGCGCGTACGTACGCGAATCCCGTTCCATGATCACTGACCTCCACGGTTACACCGCGGGCGGGCTCCGCATGCGTTGCGCTGTAGTCCAAGCCGCTGCCGAGCGTCGTGGAGAATGGCACGCGTTCGTAGGTGATGCGTCCTTGCACGGTGACGATGCCGCCGGCGGGCGGCTCGACCGTGATGTCGACGAAATCGGGGCTACTCGTGAGGCCGACGTTATCCGTCACGATCAGTTGAAAGCGCAGTACCGTCGCGGCGGTGACCTTTGGTGCGAAGAATTGCGCGAGTGAGGTGTTGGCGTTGGCGAGCGCGACGCTCGGGCCCGCGACCTGCGCCCACGCGTAGCCGTCGACGGAGCCACCCGGGTCGCGGCTGCCGGTTCCGCCCAGGAACACCTGATCCCCCCAGGTTGCGGAACGGTCCAGACCCGCATCCGCTATCGGGGGCTGGTTCGGACCGGTTACGGTGACTATTGCGCTGGCGCTGGTGGTGCCGCCGTCGCCGGTGCAAGTGAGTGTGTAGGTGGCGGTGTTCGTCGCTGGCCCGAGCGCGAGACTACCCGTCGTCGGTTGCGAGCCGCTCCAAGCGCCCGAGGCATTGCAGGCGGTTGCCTGCGTGGTGTTCCAGTACAGCGTGGTCGCCGTTCCGGCCGTGATGCTGTTGGGTGTCGCGCCGATATTGACTGTCGGCGGCGGGCGCTGCTGCACGCTCACGTGGAGCGTCGTCGTTACAGGTCCGCCCGCGTCCTGGCAGGTGAGAGTGTAGCTGGCGTCAGTTGTTAGCGGGGCGGTCGTGAACGAACCGTTCGTGGCTCGTGGTCCGGCCCAGTCGCCCGACGCAACGCAATCGGTCACGAATACGCCGTGCCAGTTGAGCGTCACGCGGTCGTTGATGTATGCGATGGGTGGCAGCCCAGACAGGAAGATCGATCCGGGCGGAGTGACGTC
>Ga0138256_10006635_pt1 | contig 12237 bp, 10 predicted proteins | sample KNB2016incub_MG_FD_105486 | JGI IMG/M metagenome (GOLD analysis project Ga0138256, IMG submission 105486) | Active sludge microbial communities from wastewater in Klosterneuburg, Austria - KNB2014incub_MG | ecosystem: Engineered > WWTP > Activated sludge > Unclassified | place: Austria... | reverse complement strand
GCTGGATGATCAGTTCGATCCAATCGACTTCAAACGGCGTGGGCGTGAGTTTCGCGCGATCGATCGGCGGTTCGAGAACATCAAAAACCAGGTCAACATTTTCGGCGTGATACACCAGCATGCCATCACGATCCGGCGCGCGTTTCAGCCCGAGCAGACCGACATAAAACTCATCAAGCTGCACTTCGCGCCCCGCAGCGGCGGGTAGATGAACATCCTCAATCGCCACCAGCCGAACCGGCAACGGCTCGGGAATCGGCTTGCGCAAATCAGCTCGTGGACGAATGCCCGTAGCGGGTTCAAGCTCGATGGGATCGCTCATGACTAAAGTGTACAGTGGACAGTGGCCAGTGATCAGAAAGAAATGCATTTCTCCTGCTGGCCACTGACCACTGGCCACTCTCTTCAAACCAAAGGCACTGCCGGATTCGATTCAAATGTGTTCGTGATCGATTGTTTCATCAGCCACTTCACATGATCCATGTTCGGACCTGCGGGGCCGAGCATTCGGCGCATCGAGGTGACCGGCCGGCCTTCGAGTCCGCAGGGAACGATCACGTCGAACAGACTCAAGTCGATGTTCACGTTGAGCGCGAGCCCGTGCATCGTCACGCCGCGCTTCACGCGCACGCCGATCGCGCAGATCTTCGCTGTCGTGTCGATCCTGGGATCTTTCACCCACACGCCGACCGCGCTCGGATCGAGTTGGCCATGCAGGCTGCACCGCGCGATCGCGTCGATCACCACGGTCTGTAATCGCTTCACATACGCGCCGACAGTCAGATTGAAATCACTCAGCTTGATGATCGGATAGCAGACGAGTTGGCCCGGCCCATGCACCGTTACATTTCCGCCGCGATCCGTCTCTTCAAGATCGAAGCCGCGCTCTGCAAGTTCTTCCGGTGACGCGCGCAGACTTCGCCGGGCGACTTCGACCTGTCGGCCCAGCGTCACCACCGGCGGATGCTCAACCAGAAAAACAATCGGCGGTTCACCGAACAAAACGCGTTCCTGCGCCTGTTCCTGCAGCGACCAGGCGTCGCGCCAACTCATAACTCCCAGATCAACAAACCGCATGAGAAATCCACTAATGAAATCCAACGTGAGCAACGATTATACACCGAGTCCAGTCATCATTGGTATGTAGTGTGTGGGGTGTGGTTTGTGGGATGAGAAAATCGATTTTCGCCCCGATTCTCCGTGGATTTTCCAACAAACCACGCACCACATACCACCAACCAACAAACACTCGCGCAAAAAATTCGTCTATAAAATCTGGCGCGAATTTGTTACATCCGTCCTGACGTTCATGGATGAACGGTTTTGAGCAATCCTAACTCACATGGAGGTGAGTCATGTCCACCCCGCGCGCCCGCCTGGGCGATCCGCTGCGGATCAATTTTGTATGGCTTTTGATCTTTGCGCTGACGCTGCCGATCGGCGTGGTTCTTTCGACGAATCTCGCGCGGCGATCGTTTGAAAAAGTGAGCTTGAGAAATCAAACCATCACGGTGAAAGGTTATGCAGAGAAACAATTGACCAGCGATTACGCGCAGTGGTCAGGATCGATCAGATCGCGCGCGCCGTCACTTGCAGAGGCTTCCAAATCAATCGAAGCAAGTCGAGAAAAGCTGTTTGCGCTGATGAGTAAGTCCGGCTTCGAGCGGGAAAAAATCGGGAGAGGCACGGTGGGGATTCAGCTTCGATACGTTCTCGACAAGGAAGGTCATTCGACGAACACAATCGAAACGTACGAGCTTTCGCAAAGCTTCTGGATCGACAGCAACGAGATCCACAAGATCGAAACCTTCTCGCGCGATGTGTCGAATCTGATTTCCGAAGGCATCGAGCTAGATGCAAATCCGCCGCGATTTCTCTGCTCAACATTGGAAAGCATGAAGCTCGAAATGATCGCCGCCGCGAGTGCGAACGCGCACGAGCGCGCCGAAAAACTTCTGACTGGTGGTGGAAGTCATCTGGGTGAACTTCGATCCGCCAGCCAGGGCGTTTTTCAAATCACGCCCCCGCTCAGCACCGACGTCGACAACGGCGGCTACAACGACACCGGCAGCATCAACAAAGTGATCAAGGCAGTCGTGACGTGCGAGTTTGCGATCGACAGTTGAGTTCAATCTTCTTCGTTCGATGATGGGGATGATTGGATCGACGGTTGAGTGGTCGGCCTAATGATTTCGGAACGAACCCATGCAGTGGGCGAGCGATTCAGCCTGCAATTTTCGCCCAGCTATCATCGAGGCTGCGTTGTCGGATTGCGCGGATTCGGCTGAGGCGCAGGTTGCTGCACAGTTTGCGCGGGCGGCATTGAAGCAAGCTGCGCTTTGGCCGCTTCGATCACGTTCGGATCAGCGGATCGAATTGCATCCAATCGTTCCGCGATAATTGCTGCCGGAATGCGCTGGCTCGCGGCATCGAGCGCGCGGAGATAATGCACAACCGCATCGACCGGCAGGTTTGCCGCTTCAAATCGCTGAGCGCGAACGTACGCATCGGCCGCGACCAAGTCGGCAGAGAGCCACTGCGGGGCGGCATTCGCTCCGTAAAACGCGAGTCGATACCCATCCAACCCGTCGCGGACCGCAAGCCAGTTCTTTTCACGAACTGATTGGTCCACATAGGCGAGAATCGCTTCGTGAATTGACTTTGCAGCGTCTTTGAAGGCGTCGGCAGGAAGAAGATTGGAATTGATCAAGGCTTCGCGCATCAGCCCTTCTCGGGCAGCGATCATGCGATCACGCCAGCGATAATTTTCCATCGCATCGCCACCGCGCGATCGGCTGATCAGGTTCCAGAATTCTCCGAACTGGTTATTCGTCAGATGACCCCAACCCGTGTCGAACCACGTCAAATCGATTTTCAATACGCGCAGTTCGTTCGCAACCGTCAGGTTGTCGAAGTTGTAAGAGCTATTGCCCTGAGAATCGCCGCCTAACTTTGACCGTGAAACCGAAGCGTAATCTCGCGCCACCTTGAGAAATGCGAGCGTATCGCCAGCAGCGTCCAGTTTTGCAACCCACTCTCGAAGCAGCGGCTCGTCGATCGTCTCTCTCTCGATTGCGATCTTTGCCTTCAACTGATTGATCAATTGTTCGAACCGCTTGATGTCCAACATCATCAGCGGCTTGCCATCGCTTCGCATCGGATTGCGAAATTGCGTCAACACAGATTCCAGGTTGGCCAATGAAGCGCGATATTGTCCATTCTCCATCTGCGAAAGTGCGATTCCAAAGCGTCGCAATCGATCCAGCTCCTCGTCGGATCCTCGCGACTCCGGACGATTGGAAATGGCTGGCCACGCCAGGCTCGAGTAACTCAACATCGCGGAGCGATAGCTGTCGGCGACCTTCGCCACGTCGTCACTTGTTTTCGCATTGTTCAAACTGCTTTGAACTTGGGAGACGATTTCCTGCCACTTCTTCGCTGAGCGCGCCGTGATTTCATTTTGATGGGCACTAACCAGTTCAGGCGTGATGAGTGAATTGGTGTTGATCCGGCGAAAAGCATTTTCGATCTCATTCGGATTTCCTGATTCCTCCGCAGCCAGCAAGGCGCTCCATATGTCGAGGTTGCGCAGCGCTTCTTCGACGTCACCTCGAATATCGCCCGCGCTTTGAAGTTCGCTCGCGTTTCGCCAGGTAAGCAACTCTTCACGCAGTGGCTCAAGTTCCTTCTTCGTTTTCGCGCGCGCGATCGCTTCCCTGACTTTTTGAATCGTCTTCTCCGCGCCGGTCGCTGCGTTGGTGACGACAGTGGTCTCCTGCGCGCGCATGGCTTCTTCGAGACGGACCATCATTTCGATCGTGTCTTTTCGAACTGCCCAGGATTTGAATTGATAAATTCGTTGCCGTGCTCCCTTGAAATTTTTCTTTCCGACATATTCTCGAAGCTCTCGAATGAACTTCGGCGCTGATGAGATCTCGCCCGATATCCGTGATTTGTCGTTGTTGCCTTCACCCTCGCCAGCGGGCCGATTGGCAAGTTTCTCAAGCTGGTCGATCAGCGATTCCAGACTCTCTTGTTCTACTTTCTCCGCACCCGCAGCCGATGCGAACGCAAAGGTAAATTGAGGTGCGTTTGTGAGGAATAATGCACCGAGCACGGCAAACAAAATTGATTTCATAATGAGACCCAGTTGGACACGCGTATTGTGATGGTTTCGTGGCTGCTCGTCGAATCGACGTGAAAACACCATCAGTATGGAATGCCAACCGGCTAGGAATCGATTCGTTAGCTGAAGCGATCTTTATTCAGCTACCAAGAGTTCCGCGATCTGCACCGCATTCGTCGCTGCCCCCTTGCGAATCTGATCGCCGGCGACGAACAGCTCGATACCACGCCCATCGTCACGGCTCATGTCCTGACGAATGCGGCCGACGAGGACATCATCCTGTCCGCTCGCTTCGATCGGCATCGGGAAATGATTCTTCGCGACATCGTCTACAATCTTCACGCCCGGCGCTTTGCTCAAAATCTTTCGCACTTCATCGGGCGTAATCGGCTTTTCGAACTCGAGATTGATGCTCTCACAGTGAGCGCGAGGTACCGGCACACGAATGCACGTCGCGGTGATCATCATGCGTGCGTCGCCGAAAATTTTGCGCGTTTCGTTGCGCATTTTGTTCTCTTCTTCGTTGTAGCCGTTTTCTGAAATCGTGGTGTTGTGGCTGAAGAGGTTGTTGACGATCGGGTGCGGAAATTTCACTTTCTCGATCGATGAGCCGGATGCGTGCGCTTTGATTTGTCGGTCGAGTTCTTCCAGCCCCCACGCACCCGCGCCGCTCACGGCTTGATAGGTGCTCACGATGATTCGGCGGACACGATTGACTTGATGAAGCGGCCAGACCGGCACATTCATGATGATCGTGCTGCAATTCGGATTGGCGATGATGCCGACGTGTTTGCGAATCGCTTCGGGATTTACTTCGGGAACGACCAGCGGGATGCCGTCCTTCATTCGATATGCGGACGAGTTGTCGATGACGACCGCTTTCGCTTTCACCGCACTCGGCGCGAACTCTTTGGAGATCGATCCGCCGGCGCTGAAGAGCGCGATGTCGATGCCGCTGAAGCTGTCGTGCGTCAACTCTTCGATCGTGTAAGTCATGCCGAGAAAGTTTTCGGTCTTCCCCGCACTACGCGCGCTCGCGAGCAACTTCAGATTTCCAACCGGAAACTTCCGCTCGGCCAGCACTTCAAGAAAGCACTGCCCGACCGCGCCGGTCACACCTACGATCGCTACGTTCGCTGACATCAAGAAATCACTTTCGAAAGACTGAACGATTCAGTGTGGATCATCATGGAGATGAGTCAAGGCTTCACACCCCAATGACGTCCGATAGCGCAACGAAGATTGGTCACGCACGCAATGCCTGCAAAACCGTCTCCGCCACCCGATCCACCTGCGTTTCCGTGTTGTAAAAATGCGGCGAAAATCGTGCGCGCTCATGTCGCGCCGCCATGTGCGTGTTGAAATCGCTCGCGAGTTTTTTCACCAGCGCTTCGGGATCGCCTGGCACTTCAAAGCTGATCGCGCCGGCGGCGGATTCGAGCGGCGTGCGCACTTTCAGATCAGATCGCCGCATCAATTCAGCAAAGCGATCACACAACGATCGCACGCGCGCGTGAATCTTTTCGATCCCGATTTCGTGAAGTGCATTCACGCTCGATTCCAATCCAACAAAACTTGCCACCGACATCACGCCAGTTTCGAATCGCTCGGCTGTCTTCGACAGGACAAAATTCGTCGACCACGTCATCGGATTTTCCACGCTCGCCCAGCCGACCATCACCGGGCGCAGCTTCTCGATCCATTCTTTTCGCACATACAACATGCCCGAACCGGGCGGGCTCATCAGCCATTTGTGCCCGCCGGTACAGAGGCAATCGACCGGGATTTTTTTCACATCGATAGGAACGACACCGATCGACTGGATCACGTCCACACAAAACAGAATCCCGCGCTCACGACAGAACGAGCCGAGCTTTTCGAGATTCATTCTCTGCCCGCTTCCCCACTCAACATGTGAGATCGCCAGCACGCGCGTGCGCGAGTCGCACGCATTGATCAGGTCGTCTTCGTGAACGCGCACCGCGCCATCGGGGTCGAGTCTTTCTTTCACCAGTTCGACATGCGCACCGAACTTTTCTGCAACGTTCTTCCACGGAAAAATGTTGGATGGATACTCCACGTTGGCACTCACGATCCGATCGCCCGCTTTCCAATCCAATCCACCGGCAACGAAACTGATCGCATCACCCGTATTTTTCTGCAGCGAAATCTCGCACACATCCGCATTGATCAAACGCGCGAGCGCCGCGCGTGATTTGTCGATCGCTTCGAACCAATTCTTGCCGAGATAAACCCCCTGCCCGAACCCGCTCGCGAACGCTTCGACCGCGCGAACCGTGTCGATCGGCCACGGCGAAACGCCGGAGTGATTGAAATAATCGGCGCGCTCGAGGATTGGAAAGACGTCGGCGTTACCGATCCATTGATCGAGTGTGGGCATGGCAGGAATGATAATGATCGACGCGGATGAACGCTCGCCCTACGATTCGACATTGATGAAAGCGATGAAAGCGCGACCGATTTCGATCCTCCTGTTGTGCATTGCGCCCACGCTCCGCGCTGCGGAGATTTCGGTGGATGAGGCGTTTCCGAATTCGGTGATCCGGCAGCTGCTTCCCGAAACCAATTCGATCGAAGCGCCGGAATATTTCAGCGAGCTCGACATCACACGGGCCGAACTCTTTGCCGGGCAATACCGCAAGGCGTTGTATCGAACTTATGGATTGAAAGGTGTCGATGAATCCGAAGTTTCGCGCTTGCGCGCGGAAGCGCTCGGAGCAATCGGTGAAGTTGAAACCGCGCTCGCTTTGTTGCCTGGCAATGATCGCGATTCGCGTATCCTGCGCGGGAAAATTTTCTTCGATGCCGGACGCGCGCGGGAATCGATCGACGAATTCGAATCGATTCTCAAGGACGATTCAAAGAATATCGAATCGCGCTGGCTGCTCGGTCAATCGCTCGAAGCCGTTGGTGATCTCGAAAAGGCGATCGAAATTTATTCCCCACTCGCCGACACAAAAAACGGCGCGCTCGGTCGTTGGATTTCGAAAGGCTCCGCAGCGTTCAACGACGACGCGCGCACGATAGTCGCCGCCGGCCTCGCGCTCGATCGCTGGGCGACGCTCACGAGCGCCTACACCACTCGGCCCGATCTTCACGATGTCATCCTGAATTTTTTCATCAAGACTTACGACATGGTCGATCGCGAATACTGGCCCGCGCACGTCGCCGCCGCGCGGTTCATGGCCAGCCGTGACGACACCGACAGCGCGATCGGCGAACTCGGTGAAGCGAACAATCTCAATCCGTTCGATGCGCAGCTCAACGTGACGTTCGGCGAGCTGATGCTGCATCGCAACAACCTGGCCGGCGCGTGGAATGCGGTCACTTCGCTACGTTCAGTCAATTCGAATGACGCTCGCGCCGATGTTTTGGAATCGAAAATCGCTCAGCGCCAGCGACGATTTGCTCAAGCGCTCGAGCTTGCTGAACGAGCTGCCGAAGCACGTCCGAACGATCTTGAAGCGCTTTCGAATCTGGCCGCGGCTCAATATCTCTCGGGAAAATCGGACGAATCTGAAGCAACCATCGCGCGCATCGAAGCGATCGATCCCGATAACGCGCTCGTCTACGCAACCATCGGCGCTGCGCAAACTTCGGTGCGCGGTGAGGCCGAAGCGATCCCGTGGTTTGAGAAGGCGATCGCGCGAGCGCCGTGGTGGGTCGAGCCGCATCATCAACTCGGCAACGCGCTCATGCACGAAGGTGACGAGGATCGCGCTCGTGCGATTCTCGCAGAGGCGAATCAAATCGATCCGTACAACGTCGTCACGCTCAACTATGTTCGCTTGTTGAATGAGATGTCGAGCTATCACGAATTCGAGAGCAGGCATTTCACCTGGCGATTCGCGCCGGAAGATGATCCGATCGTTCCGCTGGTGATCGCGCCGGCGATGGATGAAAGCTACGAAGGTCTCGTCGCCGATTTTCGATACGAGCCGGATCGCAAGCCGATCATCGAAGTCATGCCCGACAAACAAAGTTTCTCGGTGCGCACTGCGGGCCGTCCCGGTTTCGAAACGTGGGGCGCGAGTCTTGGACGTGTGATGACCGTGATCGCGCCGAGGCACGGCAGCGCGAGCGGGCCGTTCAACTGGTATCGCGTGATGACGCACGAGTTCACGCACACACTGAATCTGATGGCGACGAAAGGTCGAGTTCCACGCTGGTTTACCGAGGGGTTGGCGGTGTGGGAGGAGAAAGTTCCGTATCGATTTCCGTACGTGCCCGAAGAGATGTTCAAGCGCATCACGACGGACAAATTCTTTACGATCCAGGAGGCCGCCGACATTCTCGAGGGACGTGGTGGAGGCCGCGGCGCTCACGATGGTGAGATCGCATACATGACCGGTTTCTGGTGCGTGCGCTTCATCGATGAAACGATCGGGCACGATGCGATCATCAAAATTCTGAATGGATATCGGGATGGCTTGGAAGATGAAGCCGTTTTCAAAAATGCGACCGGCATGTCGATCGACGAGTTCAACAAAAATTTCCACGCGTGGGCGAAGGAGCAGGTGAAGGATTGGGGCTACGACGAAGAGACTGCGAGTGAGTACGCGTCGATTGCAGATCAGGCGGAGCAACTGACGCAGGCGGGCGTGATGGATGAGGCAGAGGTGCTCTGGCAAAAGGCGGCGGAGTTGCAGCCGATGAATCCGATTCCGCATCGACGACTCGCAGGTGTATTGCTGAAGTTGGGACGTGAGCTTGAGGCCGCTGAACATCTCAAAGCCACGCTGCATGTGGAGTGGCAGGACAATCGGTTCGCGAAACGATTGGCGCGAATCTATGAGAAAGCGAATCAGTTTGATGAGATGCTGGAGTGGGCGCGGCAGTCGGTGCGGGTTGATCCTTACGATGTGGATGCTCATCAACTGCTGGCCGATGCGTACAAAAAGCTTGGGAAGGTTGATGAAGCGAAATCATCAAGAGAGTTGATTGAGAAATTGAAGGAAGAGAAAAGTTCGAAGTAATCGAGTCTGAAGTCTCACGCGCTCGAGTTTTTACACCCTCTCCCGCGTACTCGTGGGAGAGGGCAGGGTGAGGGCTTTCTGAAGATCGACGTCGAGAAAATTTTTCGATTCGCAGAAGGCCCTCACCCTGCCCTCTCCCATTGAGTACAACGGGAGAGGGTGTAAGACACCTCGCGCTTCAGGAAACTTCATTCTGCTCACAACTCACAACTCGCCACTCACAACTAATCTGGCGTACGATGCTCCGCAATGGAAAACCCCCACGACCTCACGATCGCTGCGTTTCAGAAGTATGTGCGTGATCGCTACTACGAAACCGACCTCAAACGCGGCACGCCGAAGACGTTCATGTGGCTGATGGAAGAAATCGGCGAGCTGTCGACCGCGCTCATGAGCGAAGACAAGGACAATCTCGAAGAAGAATTCGCGGATGTGGTTGCGTGGCTCTGTACGCTGGCGAACATCAACGGCGTGGATCTGAGCGAGGCGCTGGCGACGAAGTATTTGAAGGATGGTGGGCCGGCGGGGGTGAAGTGAATCCGCATCATTTAGCGACGCGACTTATCGCGGTAGGTTTTCATTGAATGCGTAATAATCTATTCAAACTTCATCGGGCAAATCACGAGTAAGTGGAAGCTGGCTTCCATGTCGAAATCCGATGACAGTCACTTTCCGAGCCTCCTCGTTGATCGTGAACAAGATGAAGTGGCGACCGACATGCGCTCGACGAATCTCAAAGATTCGCTGCTCGTTTTCTGGCGCGAGATTGTGGCGATGCGGAAATTCTTTGAGACCCCGAATGACATCCCAGACCCGTTCGTACCAACGCTCGGCATTTAGTGGAGCCTCAGCGTTGACGGCTATGTAGTTTGCCTGTTCAAGGATTTTCTTGCGCGCTGCCGCAGTGATTTCGACAGAGTAGATCATCGATTCAGCTTCAAACCGAGTTCATCTGCGATTTCTCGAAGTGCGACCTCGGCTGGCTGAGTGCGCCCGGCTCGAATGTCTTCCATGCTTTCATCGATCGTTTTCAAGCTTTCCGCCATCTCTGCTTGTGCCAACAATTCTTCATACGCCTTTGGCGACAGCACAACCACTTCGGCTTCGCCGTTTGAAGTGACCAACAGCGGACGATCAGTCTGCTTGCTGTGATCGACATGCTCGCGCAGGCGGAGCTGGAAATCCGTGAAATTTGTTGTGTCGGAGCGGTCGGACATCAATCAAATCATAGCAGATTTGCATTGATCTCAAATCGAAATCCAACTTTCTCAGACCCATTCCTAGCTTGCCATCGGAGCAATCTGCAGGCTACGAGCAGCAACGATTGCGTTGAACATGATCCTAGGCAAAGCAATCGTAATAAATGTGAAGGCGAGAGCTGTGATCACAAACCACAAATCTCGTTTACGTCGCGGTCGTGGAAGTTGGAAGTATGCAATCAGCGAAGCGAATGCAGCGGGCAGAACCAAGATGAGTCCGATGAACGATGCGGCAAACATCGTCAACGTGATGTCGTCTGCTTGAACAATCGAACCAACTCTTTCTCCAAGCAACCTGCGCAAAGTCCATAAAGACCACGAAGTGGTCACGATGCCAGCGATACATCCAAACAAGCTATAACGAAGCAATGACGATGAGGAATCTTCAACTTCATCATCTACTTCCGCTCGTTGATAATTGAGCGATTGCTTCCGCGACATCACACCCCTGCGTGCGAATTCACCTGTTTCTCCGCGTGGTAAGAACTCCGCACAAGTGGCCCCGATTCCACATGCCGTAATCCCTTTTCCTCCCCACGCAGTTTCCAATACTTGAATTCATCCGGAGGCACCCAGCGATCCACCGGCAGATGTTTCGGACTCGGCTGGAGATATTGCCCAAGCGTGAGGATGTCGACGCCGATGCTCACCAGATCGTCGATCACCGAATCAACCTGCTCGCGCTGCTCGCCGATACCGAGCATCATTCCTGTTTTCGTCGTCAGGCCGGCGTCTTTGCATCGCTGTAACAACTCCAAAGAACGTCGATACTTGGCTTGAGGACGAACCTTGTAGTACATCGCCGGCACGCTCTCGATGTTGTGGTTGAGGATTTCCGGCCGCGCGTCGATCACGAGTTGGAGCGCGTCCCAATTGCCTTCGAAATCGGGGATGAGGACTTCGACGCTTGTGTTCGGACTTTGTGATCGGACTTCACGAATCGTCTCCGCCCAGATCTTCGCGCCACCATCCGGCAGCTCGTCACGATTCACGCTGGTGATGACGCAATGCCCGAGCGCCATCTGCGCGACCGCTTCGCCGACGCGTCTTGGTTCATCCAAATCAAGCTCCGGCGGGCGGCCAGTTTTGATGTTGCAGAATCCACAGGCTCTGGTGCAGACGTCGCCGAGGATCATCAGCGTCGCCGTCCCCGCCTGCCAGCACTCGCCGATGTTCGGGCACTTCGCGCTTTCGCAAACCGTGTGCAGCTTTTTTTCGCTGACCATCTGCTTGAGTTTGAAGTAACCCTCGCCGCCGGGCATTTTCATTTTGAGCCAGGCTGGGCGGCGTCGGAAGGATGAACCTTCGAACGGTTGAGCGTCGGTGTCTTTGAGGACGGTCAAGGGGAAGTTGGACGGCATTTGGACGGTGGATTGTAGCAGATTTGTCGGGTCAGTGTTCAATCATTTGACGCACTCAGAAGGACGCAAGAATCTTCGAAAATTCACAACTTTTTCAGTTCTGGACGGTTGTGGGTTTTGGACTTGGAATTCGGACGTTGATTGATGGGCTGTGTTCGTTGGGAAAGTAAGAAACCCACGGCGATGAACGCCGTGGGCTTTTGGTTTGAGCTTTATCCAAGTGTCTTGATCGATCGTCATTCACTGACTTCGAATCCTTCTTCCTTCATTTGTTCCTTGACGACTTTGACAGCCGCGCTGTCGAACGTTTCTTCGCCGTTTTCGGCTTGTTCGGCCTGGGCTTTTTCGATGAAGGCTTCGCGCTCGGCGCTGAGCTTGCCCATTTCGGCTTGGATCTCAGCGCGTTCTTTTGCGAAACCGTCGAGCGCGGTTTGCAGATCATCGAGCGGGAGATCTTTGAGATCCGCTGGAAGCTGAGCTCGATCCACCTCTTC
>Ga0138256_10006634_pt1 | contig 12239 bp, 8 predicted proteins | sample KNB2016incub_MG_FD_105486 | JGI IMG/M metagenome (GOLD analysis project Ga0138256, IMG submission 105486) | Active sludge microbial communities from wastewater in Klosterneuburg, Austria - KNB2014incub_MG | ecosystem: Engineered > WWTP > Activated sludge > Unclassified | place: Austria... | reverse complement strand
CGCTTTTCCAAATTGCGTCGGCAGGTGGAAGCAGCGGTAAAAGAAACAGGTACGCAAGTGGAGTCCCAATCGTGACAAAGAAATCCCCTCCCGACGAAATCGTCATCCGGGCATTGCATACGACGCAGGGCGACGGTCTCGACGTCTACTCATTCTTCATCCGGGGATCGGACATCGTCCGGGTCGCGAACATTTCCCGCGTCAGCCGTGATGAAAACGAGTCCCTGAAGGGTTTCCAAAGACCTGAGATCAAGTCGCACGTGAAGGGTATCGTCGATTATCTGAATCAGGGAAACGTGCTGTTTCCCAACGCGATCATCCTATCGCTTTCGCCAGAGGTACGATTCGTTGCGTCGCGGGGAACCCGTCCGACCGGCGACGAGGGCATCGCCCAGAGCGGGACTTTGAGCATTCCGATTTACGGCGAAGGGCACCGCGTCGCCTGGATCGTCGACGGCCAGCAACGCTCGTTAGCGTTGTCCCAAGCGTCGCATAAAGACATCGCCGTTCCAGTGGTCGCGTTCGTTTCCGACAATCTGGAGGTACAAAGGGAGCAGTTCATCCTGGTGAACAAGGCAAAACCGCTGCCGACACGCCTCATCAACGAACTATTGCCGGAGACCAGGTCTGTGCTTCTTCCAAGGGACTTGAGCGCCAAGCGCATCCCTTCGGAAATATGCGGGCATCTGGATCAAGACCCCGACTCCCCCTTCTATAACCTCATCAAGAGGCCTTCCGATAGCGGTCGCGAACACAAGGCGGTGATAACCGACACGGCCGTTATCAGCATGATCAAAAACAGTATGAACAACCCACTGGGGGCCTTATTTGCATTCAGAACGAGCAAGAACGGCCGCGATGGCATCGACATCAAATCGATGTACGAATTGCTCGTTACTTTCTGGAGAGCAGTAAAAAACGTCTTTCCTCATGCATGGGGAAAGGATCCACGCCAAAGCCGCTTGATGCATTCCGCCGGCATAGAAGCCATGGGGGTGCTGATGGACAGGATTTACGCGCGCATCCAACCCGGCGGCGATCCGAGGGTCGTGGAACGGGAACTGCAGAGGATAGCCCCCTACTGCCGCTGGACGGAGGGCACCTGGGAGTCTCTCGGGATAGCATGGAACGAGATCGAAAACACCCATCGCGACATCCGGAAACTCCAGACAGTCTTAATCAGCATCTATTCGACCGCGGGAATCGAGCGATGAAGTTCCTCTATTCAGACACCCAGGACTATGTCGATCCCAATTACGATTTCATCAGCGATCGTTCAGCCCCCAATCGCGAACGTTACTGGGATGACGTGTACGCACACGAGATAATGCACACGGCCCCCTACGATGGGCTTTTGGTCGCCATGAGCGCTGTCCGCCAAGCGAAAGGGGTAGCAAAATCCAAGGTGCGTTATTCAACTTCCGAAGAACAACTCCTGCTACGCATAGGCGCACGCAAGTTCCTCAGGTTTGACGGTCCGGATTTCCGCGACTTGATGCTTTTGGGGGATTGCGGTGCGTTTGCTTACGCCGACAAGCCTGAACCAGCGTACTTACCGGAAGAAGTAGTCGAATTCTATCTTGATGCCGAATTTACGCATGGCATATCCCCCGACCACGTAATTTTCGAGTGCAACCTGGCGAACCCTGATGTCCCTGAGCAGGAAGACGGCCTCAAGCGCTTCCAAATCACCCTCGAAAACGCAAGGAAATTCATAGGACTGGTCCGCAAGGAAGGTAGCCCGTTTGAGCCCCTTGGGGCCGTACAGGGTTGGTCACCGCAAAGCATGGCGGAGGCTTCCGCCGAGTTGGTGGGAATGGGATACGATTACCTTGCCATAGGGGGTTTGGTGCCGCTGAAGGTGGACGCCATTAAACAGGTACTCGAGACTATCCGACGCAAGATCGGGCCGGAACCGAAATTGCACCTGCTGGGCTTTGCCAAAGCAGACCACATCCACCAGTTCACTGGTTACGGCATAACCAGTTTCGACTCAACTTCACCGCTCATCCGGGCATTCAAGGACGAAAAGGCAAACTACTACCTCGAAAATCCGGATGGCGGACTCGACTATTACACGGCCATCCGGATTCCACAGGCGCTCGAAAACACGAGACTGATGCAAGGAATCAAACGGGGTCTGTTCCGGGCGGAGGATTTGGTCAAAATGGAACAGACAGCACTGAAGACGCTACGCGACTTCGACAAAGGAGTGGGCTCCTTGGACGGCACCGCGGACGCCGTGGTTGAATATCACCATTATCTCCTCCAGGGCCAGGGAGAGGACGCGAAGAGCATTGAGAAGGCACTTTCGCTCGTAAGAACACGGACCGAGCGGACCCTCCGATCGCAACCCTGGAAGCGTTGCAAGTGCGCGATTTGCCAGAGCGTCGGGGTCGAGGTCATTATTTTCCGCTCAAGCAACCGCAATAAACGCCGGGGCTTCCACAACCTGGGCGTTTACCACCAGCATTTGAAAAACACTTTAGAGAGAAGTGCGTGACAGTCCACATTTACCCAGCTCTACGAGCCCAACAAGCCTCTGATCACGATGTTTTCGTTTTCGCGGCCACTCCTAGCGAAGTCTTGCGGTTCGCACAGATCGAACGGGTCGGTCGCTCCGACGACGGCAACTTGAAGGGTTTTCAGCGACACCAAATCGCTTCACATATCCGTGACATACGCGACTACCTTACCCGAGATGACGCACTGCTGCCAAACGCGGTAATCATCGCGTTTATCGACGGCGTAAAAATCATGGATATGGGAAATGGTCGCTTGGAGGTACATATCGATGATGCATCTGGCCCTCCGGGATTCGTAGTCGACGGCCAACAGCGCCTGACAGCACTATCCGGCCTGAACAAGCCCAATTTCCAAGTTTTTGTTTCGGCATTGGTCTGCAAAAATCACGACGAGTTGCGTCAGCAGTTCGTTCTGATCAACAGTACGAGGCCTTTGCCAAAGTCTCTCATTTACGAACTTCTCCCTACGGTCGACGGCTTGCCTGAACGCTATACGGCCCGCCGGTTCGCCGCTAAGATAGTCGAGCGGTTGAACTTCACTGGTGGACGGGCCTTGCGCGGAGAAATACGCCAACACACTAATCCCCACGGCGTAATTAGCGATACTGCAATGCAGAAGTTAATAATGAATTCAGCTTCCCACGGTGCTTTGAGGGAGTTCGTCCGATTAGAGGACAGGGAAGATCGCGCCGTCACGCTGATCAATGAATATTTCGAAGCTGTGGCTGACGTTTTCGGCGGGGAATGGGTTGGCATGACCCCGAGGGTATCGCGTCTGCGGCATGGTGCAGGCATCGTCGCCATGGGGTTCGTAATGGATCTCCTGGTTGCGAACCTGAACGCCACTACCAAAGAGGATTTCATCCCGGCTTTGAGAATTTTGAAACCATTCACAGCGTGGACTTCCGGATCGTGGAACATGGATGGTCACGAATTCCCTTGGAATGCCATACAGAACACCCCGTCAGACATCGATCTCCTGACCCGCCACCTCGTTTCGACGACGAAGCGGCAATTGCGCACATTAGAACAAACAGCGGAGGCGTAACCGAGATGAGTTCAGCTCTAGTCATGTTCTCTGGCGGCCAAGACTCGGCCACCTGCCTAGCGTGGGCACTCGACCGTTACGATGTGGTGGAAACCGTAGGGTTCGACTACGGCCAGCGCCACAAAGTCGAGTTGGAATGCCGGAATGTCTTCATCGACGAATTGCGGACCAACTTCCCCGCCTGGGATCGGAAGCTTGGCCAAGACCACTTGCTCGACCTCGGTTTACTCGGCGAAATCAGCGACACCGCGTTAACGGCAGACAAGCGCATCGAATTCGCCGAATCCGGACTGCCCAACACATTCGTGCCAGGGCGGAACCTGCTGTTCTTCACGTTGGCGGCCGCCATCGCATTCCGCAGGGGTCAGAAGGCGCTAGTCGGCGGAATGTGTGAAACAGATTATTCTGGTTACCCAGACTGCCGCGACGATACACTTAAGGCACTGCAGGTTACCTTGAACCTTGGCCTGGATTCCCGCTTCGTCATCGAAACGCCGCTGATGTGGATCGACAAGGCGCAGACTTGGACTTTGGCCGAGAGACTGGGAGGCGATGCACTCATCGCGCTCATCCGAGACAAAACACATACCTGCTATCAAGGCGACCACGACACGTACCACGATTGGGGATATGGTTGCGGTACATGCCCGGCCTGTGAACTGCGCCGCACGGGCCATCAAAACTTCCTCGCCAGCGCAACAGGGAGCCTCGAATGAAGCTGGCCACCTTGACCATCGCATCGACCACTTTAGAATCCGCACGTAGCGTCAGCATCCTCCCTGAAGGGCACCCTTGCCGCAACTTGCACGGACACAGCTTTCAAGTAACCGCATTTGCAGAGTTACCTGTCGACTGGTCGCCCTTTCCCGGCGGCGACGTGGCCGCTTTCAGAGGCGAACTGGAGGCGACGACCGCTCCCCTGAACTACAAACACCTAAACCAGGTGCTGGACCAACCTACTGACGAAAACCTAGCCCGCTGGGTCAAGGAGCACTTGCGCCTGCCGAATGTCGAACGAATCGCCATTCAAAGTACGGCGCACCAGGGCGTAGACTTGGATCGGCACGGCATGGCGCATGTCTGGCGACGCTACCGCTTGGAGGCCGCCCATCAATTACCCAACGTGCCTCCCGGCCACAAATGCGGTCGGATGCACGGTCATGGCTTCGAAATCATCGTTCATGCAAACCAGGATCTAGGCAGCCGCCAACTGAGCATCGACTACGACCATATCGATCGCATGTGGGCGCCGCTCCAAGCTGAACTGAACTACCACTGCCTCAACGATATCGAGGGATTGAGCAACCCTACCAGCGAACTGATTTCCTCCTGGTTATGGTCGCGTCTCAAGCAGTCCCTGCCAGAGCTTTCCTGGATTACCGTCTTCGAAACTGGTTCCTGCGGCGCCAACTTCGACGGGAATACCTACCGGATTTGGAAGGATTTCACACTGGATAGCGCGGTGCAGCTAAAACGCGCCCCAGACAGTCATCATTTGTCCCTCCTCCACGGCCACACTTTCCTGTTGCGCCTGCATCTGCACGCTCCCCTCGACCAGATCATGGGCTGGACTATCGACTTCGGCGACGTAAAAGCAATATTCGACCCGATTTTCAAGCAACTGGATCACCGCACCCTGAACGACCTGGCCAGCCTATCTGACACCGACACATCCAGTCTGGCCCACTGGATCTACCGCACAGCCAAGCCGCTCCTGCCGCAGTTGGCCAGGGTGGATCTTTACGAAACCCAGGGCTGCGGCGCCATCGTTGCGGAAAGTCTGGACTCCCCAACTCTTCCGGTCTGACCCATGGCATTCACAGTCAAGGAGATTTTCTACACTTTGCAAGGCGAGGGCCTGCAGGCGGGACGGCCGGCAATTTTTTGCCGTTTTTCCGGATGCAACCTTTGGTCCGGAAGGGAGCAGGACCGAGCCACGGCCCAATGCCGCTTTTGCGATACGGACTTCGTCGGCACGAACGGCTCAATGGGCGGAAAATACCCCACTGTCGAGAAACTCTCCGACCGCATCGCCACCGCCTGGCCAACTACCGATACGCGACATCGCTTCGTCGTACTCACCGGCGGAGAACCGCTATTGCAAGTCAATGACGCACTGATCGATGCCCTACACGCACGTAGCTTTGAAGTTGCCGTGGAAACCAACGGATCACTACCTGTACCAGAAAGCATCGACTGGATCTGCGTTAGTCCAAAGGCAGGTGTTCCTGTAGTGCAGAGGAAGGGAAACGAACTGAAACTGGTGTTCCCGCAAGCCGAACTCCCGCCAGACATGGTCGCCGACTGGGCATTCCAGCATTTCCTGCTGCAACCAATGGACGGCCCCCAACGTAAGGACAACACCGGTGCGGCTATCGCCTATTGCGCCGCCCACCCACAGTGGCGCCTGTCCTTGCAGACGCACAAGATTATCGGGATACGTTAGGCTCTCGGTCTCTTTGCCTGTATGGGTGAGCGTTCACCCCTGCAGCGGGGCCTGAGCACCGGCCCGCTGCAGGACAAAATCTTCGATCGCCCGGACGATACTGGAAAATCCCCGGCCAGCGGCGTACAGGATAGGCTTCTCGCGCGGCCGGCATTGCTGGATGAACCCGGTGGCGGCATGCTTGGCCGACGCCGTTGCGACCACGAAGATATCCGCGTTTTGGGCCATGCCCTTCAGCGCGTTCGTACCCACTAGATCGTGCGAGACCGAAATCCTGATATCAGGCACCATCTCCAGTAGGGCCATCTCGGCTTGCCGCGTTGCGGCCTCAGTCAGCGAATAGATGGCGACGGTCTTTCCCGCTAGCGCGTCACGCAATTCGCCGAGCGCATCCGCCTCGCCCGCCTCAGGAAGCACCTCGGCGGCACACGCCTCGTTCCAGCCGAGTGCGCCGGCAAGTCGCCGGATTGCGAGAATTTGCCCTGGCGTGAGATGGTTGCGTAAAGGAATGAGGCGGGCATGAACGGTTGACCAGAAGGCATCCCGTTTGCCCGGGTCAGGTGCTGAATTGGCGATGGTTTCGTCGAGGACATCCAACAACCAATAAATCCCCCTGGTGCCGACACCCACTCCGGCAAGTTCGAGGCAGTCGTCCAGCAAGGCCGCATATTGTGGGGCTGGCAAACCGATCGAGAACAGGGCCCGGACCAAGATAGACGCCGACTCGTAGGTCTTCGCGGCGCGTCGTGAACCGGCTACGAGATGGAACATGAGGGCATCGTAAACGGGCAGCATACCCGGCCGAGGGAAGTCCGGATCATTCGCCACCCAGGCAGCCAGCGACGGCAACGCATCGGCCAAGCGAGGCCCGGCTGGCGGCTTATCGGGAACGCATGCGATGGCATCGCTCAACGCGTCGATTTCCGTCGTATCCCTGATCGACTGGGCAGGCCATTCGACGATGGCATGCTGCATCGTCTCGTATGACGATTTGAACTCTGGATCGCCGAGGCGCTGGACCCACTCTACCCAAGCCGTCGGCGGAGTTTGCCCCAGTGTCTGGTTTTGCAAGCTCTGAAAGATGCTGCGGAACGACTCTGATTTCAGCAGCTTAGCCCGTTCATCGTCGCTCAACTCTCCGACCTTTTTGAGTGCCGCAGCGATTGCCCCCAAAGTATCCGCCTCCTCGGCGGCAATCAACGCATCCTGGACGGTCGAAGGTTGCTGCACTGGCAACGGGGTCGGCAGCATTACGCTGTTATCCGCATGGTCAACCTGCAACAGGGCATCCCACAAGTTGCCTAATCTTCCCGCAAAATCGCGCAAAGCCGCTTCGAGTGCGGGTTGCCTAGGCGCGGCATCAAGCGCCGCCAGGCCGTAAAGCCGCAAGGCGCCCGGCAACACCATGTGCGGTATGGGCAAGCGCAGCAAGGGAAGCGCTACCGGTCGAATCCGTTCCCGCCAGACTGACAACTCGACTGCAATATCGGGAGCAGACAACAACGAGCCCAGATGGCATCGGTACAAGGACTCGAGCATCGCGACCGCCACGGTCTTCGGCTTCCTGGTATGACAAAGAGACGAGAATTCCGGCATCTCGCAGATCGCATGCCATTCACCAAAATGCGCCAGCAATTGAATCTGCAGAAACAGGAGATTCAGCGCGTCGAGTCTGAGCTCTTCGCGACAGGTATCGAGAATAGCGGAGGCCTGCTGGCGATCATTGCCATTCAGGCAATCGACGAATTGCGCCAGCAACTGGCTCGTCGGCCGCGGCACCTCCCTAGTCGTCGGAGGTGCGCTGGTCACCATCTGGATCATGCGCCGCAGACTGCGCGATGCAATCTCCTGAGCTTTTGGATCGCTGCTGGCAACCAGGCGGGCCACAACGGGCCACCCCGAGGAAATGAGGAGTGACTCGACGGCAATTTTTGGCAACAGAGGCTCTATCCTTCCGGTGAAGGAGGTAAGCGTCGGCCCTGCGAAGGCTAGCAGCAAGGGCCGGAGACGCCGCCATTCGGCCGCATCATTGGCAATGGCATAATACACGGTCGGTTTGCTAGTCCTTGGCCACGCAAGAATGGCACCGGGAAATTCGCGCAGACGGACGGAGGCCGCGAATTCTTCGAACTCATGCAACTTCTCAGGCGGCAATGCCGCGACCTGCACGGCATCGCGCAACCGGTCGACGAAAGCGCCAAGCGCTTGCTCCGGAGCGACGATCATTTCAGGACGTCCTTCCACTTTTGTTCAAGGGCCATCCGCCACTCCTCGACGGATGCAGAGTCCGTGCGCAAAGTGAGGTGTTCATCGTTGACCGTGATGCCATTGAAAGTCAGGTTCATCGAACCGCTCACTAGAAAATCGTCACCCAGAATACCTTTGTCGTGCACATCCGGCGCCAGGTGAAGCCGCAATTGGCCGGGATATTTCTGCTGAAGCGGGGCGACGCGATCAACGAATTCGTGGTTATGCTTAACGTCGCGGAGGACCAGCACGATGCTTCCCCCCCTGCCCAGAAGCACCTTCAGAATCGAGGACAGGCGGATTTCGCTGGCGGGCCAATCCGGCTGAAGCACGGAAAACTGCCGGGCGCGGTTATCCAGGATGGCGATATCCGAAATCCAACCGAATAGCAGCCAGAGTCGGCGACTGGGGCAAAGCAATTCGGCCGCGAACAGGCTCTGCAACAGGTCGCGAATTGCCGTTCCCTGACCCGGACCAAACAAGTCGCGCACCGTGGAATTTTCGTAGGTCATACGTGCTCCCGCAGGCTCAGGGTCGCGCGTGTCTCGGCATCGGACCGTTCAATGCGCTCAACAACGGGGAAGAATTGCAGATACCCCACGTCGATCGGCGTGGAGAGCGCCTCGACGATGGCTTGCCGCAGGGTATGCTCATCACCCACCGCGCACTGCAGTTGCACGGTAGCGTATTCGGTCATGAGTGCCGCGAAGCTGGATTGCCAATCGTCGACGCCGACGACCACTGTAGGAATACTATTGGCGAGCAAGAGGCAGCGCACAAGGGCCGGATCAGTGAGCCTCCTCGTACGGAATGGATTGTAGGACTGCAGGGCTCGTTGCCGGATCTCGATGCCACGAGGCCAGAGCAGCCCCCCGAGCACCTGGATGAACTCCGCGTCGCCCAGAGTCGCGTAGGTGCCCTGGAGCATTTGCCGCAAGCGGTCCCGCACCCCTGGGAGATCAAGCGCCACGTAGCAAAATTCCCGCAAACCGATGCTTACTTGGTGCTTCGCTTCCAGTTTTTCCCAGGAAAGTAGTAGATCGCGTAGGAGGCGATCCCAGTCGGCGCCCATTCCAGGACGTAGAATTCGGGCATTCAATGAAACGCTCAGCGCATGCCCGACATCAATTCCATTGTGGCCTAGCGCCTGGTACAACTCGCTCTGAATCACTTCACGCGCCTGATGGCTCTGCATCGAACGCAAGCGATGAGTAAGATCGGCAATCGACGCATTGTCACAGGTGAGTATCAGGAACTGCTTAAGACCCAAACTTGCTAATTCGAGGTCGGTCGGCGCCAGGGCCGCCTCGATCGCCCGGAAAAGCCCACGCGGTTCTTCGGCGAACGCACCAGCGAACGCCTGTATAACACCAGCGCCGCCGAGCGTCGTCTCGGTAATCCAGACGCGGGCGAGCCCCGATTCGACGACTTCAAGGTCGGCGACTATGCCTTCCGTCGCCGCATGACGCGGAGCGGAGTTGATGCAGGCCTGTAGCACAGCTTCCGCCAGCGTCTCGTGCAGTGTCCGGAACAGCCAGGCACCAAAGTTGGATGACGTGGGCGTGTCCAACTCCGGCACGAGGGCAAGCAGGCTTTGAATGACCTCGGGCCGGCCAATACTATTGAGTAGTCGCTCTTCCAAGCGGCTAACCTTGCGCGATACATTCTGCGTCGAGCCCTCCTCCTCTTCGGACTCACTGTCCTCATCGGCGGCGAGCGATTCGGCCTCGACATCTTGTAACGCGAAAAGCGAGTATAAGACTGTGGCAAATGTTTTTGCCGGATCCCCTTCCAGAATAGACTTGGCCGCCTGGCCAACCGACATGCCGTCCATCTGCGCCTTCGCCAAGGCAGCGGAAATCAAAATCTGGTGCAACCACTCACGTTGTAAAGTGTCGATTTCCGCAGGCAAGGCCTTGTCAGACAAGACACAATACCGGTGATAGGCAAGGCGTGAACTCGCCGAGAGGTCGCCGGGTAGGGTTTCTTTTGCTAGGGTCTCGGGCGATGGGAGCTTGAAGTCCATAAAGAAACCGTCGACTTCCACTTCGAAGCCAAGAGCTGCCGGTTTGCCTTGCGGATCGGCATACTCCACTTGGACTATTTTGTCGCCGGATTTGCGCCGCAGATTGGCACGTACCAGGGGCGAAAACCGCCGCACGGTAACGCTGCCTCGGAAACGATGTAAATGGAAACGAACATCCGAGACGAGATCGAACCATGCGCTGCGTGGCGGGACGGGAACAACAACCGGCGTCCCCTGCGGCATGAAATGACTGTACCAGCGCGGAAACGCATTCGACGTGGGCAAAACCTCGTTGCTCAACGTTTTGGCCAGACAGATTTCCCACGGTCGATACACTTGCATGGTTAGGGACGATCCGTCATCTCCCGTCCCGGTAAATATTCCCAGTGCCTCATTGAGTCGAGCGTATTTGTCGATTGGGATGACCTGGAGGTCATCTTCCAAGTTTAGCGGGAACCAGTGGCACAAACCCCCACGTTCATGAGCGAACCGCCTTGTCACGCGTCCTGGCGCCAGTTGCTGTAGGGTTTGCACGATCGGTAAGGAATCGTACTTCTCCTTATCGTTTACCGTCGCAGGCGGCAACACGATCTGCACTTCGGGGAGGCTAAGATCACTAAACAAATTTTGCGGAATGAAATCCGGCAAAGGATGGAAGCTCTTCCAGAGATCGAATTTCACGTCTCCCGTTGGGGCCGCCAACTGCCAATTGCGAACCAAACGCCTGGTCAGAGTCGGCACAACCTCCAAGAGAAGGGCGCGTGGTGGATTCCAGAGAATGGAATCCACCACTTCCAATTGCAGACCAAGCGAGCGGCGGAGATGTTGTGTCAGTGAAGTGACCACACTTTGCTCACCTCGCAACAGAGAAGTCAAACGTTTAAGAACCATCGGTTCCAGTTGCCCACTGAAACTTTCAGGCTGGCTGAGAACGTCCCACATCCAACCCTTCAGACACGACTGACTTGCCTCGCATGCCAACCAATCAAAGAACGAAAAAACCGCCTGGATACGCAAGACGTACTGGTTGAGCACCGGTAGATGCTGCGCCTCCACCACAGGTTCGAATAAATATTCGTAGGCCTGGAAGGCCACGCGGTCCCGTCCGTACTCGGACAAGACGGTAACTGTGAGCGGGCGCATTCCACGAATCCGGCCAGCGCGTCCCTTACGTTGAAGGAACGAAGCCATGTTACGCGGAGCCTTGTGTTGGATAACCGCACCGACTTGTTCGTCGTTGTAACCGACCTCGAGCGAGGCCGTCGCGACTATCACATCGGCATTGGCAAGCACCCCGGCATCCTGGGACGTCGTCCGCCCCACCCTAAGACGGTCGGCCAGGTTGCGGCCAATCCGCTCAGCCGCCCACCAGCGCTGCCCCTCAGCTTCTCGACGCGAATCATCCTCTCTTGGCCGGGCGCGAAGTGCGGCCAACGGAAAACGACCGTTATCTGGATTTCCAAAAATATTGTAGGCCTCCGCATCACGAAGGTTGTCAAACAAGCGGTTGGTGACATCTAGATCGTCGGTAAAGACGAATACGCGCTTGCCGAAACGATTGAACGAACGACCATTAACCTGCGTGTCCATCATGCGGGCGGTCAGTATGGCTGCCTGAATCGTCGTCGATAGCACAGAGGCCTGGAGTGTTGGGTCGCCGCGCAGGATGGCCTGGTAATCGGCGCCTTCCTCGACGAGTTCGTTAAATGCAGGGGTCACTTCGACGACATTGTCTTTTGCGACACCTGTCAGGTCAGCGAAAAAGCGTACTGACTCCTGCAGGGTAGCTGATAAGCCGCACCAGGTAACCGGCACCCCTATAAGGTGACGCCAGCGCCGAAGTACGAGCGCGGCCTGGGCGCCGCTCGTCCCGACATAGGTATGCACCTCGTCGAGAAGCGCAAAAACGGGCTTTTGCTGATTGAGGACGCCGATCCCAAACACCTT
>Ga0138256_10006633_pt1 | contig 12240 bp, 8 predicted proteins | sample KNB2016incub_MG_FD_105486 | JGI IMG/M metagenome (GOLD analysis project Ga0138256, IMG submission 105486) | Active sludge microbial communities from wastewater in Klosterneuburg, Austria - KNB2014incub_MG | ecosystem: Engineered > WWTP > Activated sludge > Unclassified | place: Austria... | reverse complement strand
CGGGCAAGGCGGCGGCCCGCCGACGCCGGACGCTGGGCTGGATCCGGCCGACGCGGCTGCCTTGGTCATTGATGCGGGCGCTGCAACCTTCTCCCTCTCCGAAGCGCAGTGCGGCGCGCTCCAAGACGGGTGCGCTGGAGCCGATGCAGGCTCGCTGACCGCGCTGCTCCAGCAAGGACTGGTGCTGCCCTGCCCCATCGGCGGAAACGCCGGCTGCTCCGGGTTCACGCTCTCCTTCGACGAACACGGCTGCGTTGCCCTTGCCAAGCCGGCCAAGAGCCACGCCGGCTGGACGCAGCCCTTTCTGGATTGCTTCTTCTCGAGGCTGACCACCACCCGCTGGCCATGCGCCGCTTCGAAAGGCGAGACGTTCGTGCACACCGGCGGTTCCTGCACGAAGTGACGCGCGGCTCCAGCCGGATCTGTTCCGGGCCGAGTTTGTCTCGTAACCTGGGCGCATGCGGAGCGTGATCGCGGCGGGGTGCTTGGTTCTCGGGCTTGCGGCGTGCGGTTCGGACGACGACTCGGGCTCGAGCTCGTCGACCGGCGGTTCGAGCAGCGGCGGTAGCTCGGCCAGCGGCGGTGCTGCCACCGGTGGCAGCGCGGGCAGCGCGGGCAGCGCTACCGGGGGCGGGGGCGGCGCTGGGGGCAGCAGCGGCGGCGGCACCGGCGGCGGCACGGGTGGCAGCGGCGGCGGCACCGGCGGCGGCACGGGTGGCAGCGGTGCCACCGGCGGCGGCGGCACCGGCGGCGGGGGCGGCGGCACCAGCCTCGCGTGCCCTGCCTTGCCGGCTGCCACCGGAGCGGTGATCAACGCCAAGCCGTCGGACGCCGGCAGCCTGCACTCGCTCGTGATGGGGGCCGCAGCGGGCTCGACCATCCTGCTCGCCGACGGGACGTACGCCATCACCTCGACGCTTCAGCTCGCGAAGGCGGGGGTGAGCCTGCGCTCGGCGTCGAACGACGCCCAGAAGGTGATCATCGACGGAAAGTACGCCGTGAACGAGCTGGTGGCCGTGAGCGCGAGCAACGTCACCATCGCGCACGTGACCCTGACCCACGCCGTGGACCACGCCATCCACGCCTATCCGCCCGGGGCGGGCCAGGACGTGAAGAACCTGGTGGTGTACGGCGCGCGGCTGGTGGACAACGGCGAGCAGTTCATCAAGGTGAACCCGAACGGATCCACGCCCGGCTACATCGACGAAGGCCGGGTCGAGTGCTCCGAATTCGTGATGACCGCCGCGGGGCGGCCCAAGGTCGAGAGCTGCTGCGGCGGCTGCTACACCGGCGGCATCGACGTGCACGCGGGCTGGAAGTGGGTGGTGCGGAACAACCGCTTCGAGGGCATCTATTGCGACACGGGCGGGCTGGCCGAGCACGCCATTCATTTCTGGAAGGGTGCCCGCGACACGCTGGTCGAGAACAACACCATCGTCGACTGCGCGCGCGGCATCGGCTTCGGGCTGGGCGGCGGCATCGGCGACCGGGTGTATGCCGACAAGCCCCACGGCGGCGCCAAGCTCGCCCACTACGACGGCGTGATCCGCAACAACGTGATCTGGGCCAATCACGCCTATTACGACACCGGCATCGAGCTTCACATCGCCAAGCAGCCGCAGGTGTTTCACAACACGGTGCTGCACGGAAGCGGCGCCACCAAGTTCTTCAGCTCGATCGACTATCGGTTCGCCGAGACCTTCGCCGTGATCCAGAACAACCTGACCCACAAGATCACCCAGCGCGACGGCGCGCAGGGCACCGTGGACCACAACCTGCAGAGCACGCCGCTCGCCTACTTGGTGAACGCCGGCAAAGACTTTCACCTGACCGCCGGCGCCGCCAACGCCATCGACAAGGGTACGAGCGTGACCGGCGCAGGCGTGGACATCGACGGGCAGGCCCACGATCAGGGTGCCCCGGACATCGGCGCCGACGAGCGCAAGCCCTGACTCACGCGCACTGGGCCAGCACGCGCACCAGCTCGGCCACGGACGCCACGCCGAGCTTCTGCATGCCGCGCTTCACTCGGCGCGACGCCGTGGGCTCGCTCATCCCCAGCTCGCGAGCGATGATCGAGAGCGATGCCCCGCGCGCCCGGGAGCGCAGCGCCGCCATTTCTTCTTCGGTGAGCGGCGCCTTGCGCGGGCGCGCAATGGCCCAGCGCCGCTCGCCCGAGTCGACGCGCTCGACTAGCGTCCAGCTGCCGCTCAAGAGCTCGCGAACCGCCGGGCTCGGCGGGCTGCTCGGCGGCCAGAGCTTCTTGGCCAGCTCGCCCCGGCTGCGTACGCCCAGCTTGCGATAAGCCGCCGAGAGCTGATTGGCGATGGTGCGGGTGGTGGTGTTGCGCTCGCCGGCCATCACCGCGTTGGACTTTCCCGCCAGGGCGCCGTCGACCACGGCGCGCTCGGCCGGCGTGAGACCTGCCAGCGGGATGGCCGCGGCGGGCAGGCGAATGAGCAGGTGGTGGGCCCCCGAAAGGCTGACCAGATGGTTCATGTGGTTCAACCAGTTGCAGAAAGCATGCCGGGTTTCGGTTGCCAAAACGCGCTGGGATTGACGTGCTGGCTCAACCAGTACGCGGCGCCGCCCGTTCGCGCTGCGTAGCCCGCTTCACTCGAAAGCGTGGCGGCGGCCGCGCAGCAAGATCACCAGGAAGAGCGGACCGCCGATCAACGCCGTGACCGCCCCGACCGGGGGCTCGGTCTGGAGCCAGCGGAACAGCGCGCGGGTCAAGAGGTCGCAGGCCGTCAGGGTGGTCGCCCCGAGCAACAGCGACGCCGGCACCACCACGCGGTGGTCGGGCCCGAGCAGGCGGCGGACGGCGTGGGGCACGACCAACCCCACGAAGCCGATCAAACCGGTGAGGCTCACCACGGCCCCGGCGATGGCCGAGGCCGCGAAGAACACCCGGCGCTCGAGCCGCGGCACGTCGACGCCCAAATGGCCGGCCGGCTCGCGACCCAGCGCGAGCAAGTTGAGCCGGCCCGCGTCCAGCGCGATCGGCACCAGACCCACAGCCACCCAGATCGCGCAGCCCACCAGCTGCGGTGTGGACGGAACGTCGAGGAAGCCCATCAGCCAGAACAGCAGCTCTTGCGCCTTCGAAGCGCTGACCAGCGTCTTGACGAAGGTGATCACGCTGGCGGCGATGGCGTTGACGATCACGCCCGCGAGCACGATGGTCGTGCCGCTGACTTCGCCGCCTGCCCGCGCAATGGCATAGACCAAGAGCGTGGCCACCAGACCACCGGCCATGGCCGCTGCGGGCACGATGGCCGCGCCCAGCACCGAGAAGGCACTGGTGCCCGCCACGATCGCCAGCGTGGCGCCCGCCGCGGCGCCGCCCGACACGCCGAGCACGTAAGGGTCGGCCAGGGGATTGCGCAGCAGGGCCTGAAACGACACGCCCACCACCGACAGCGCGCCGCCGGCCAGGCAGGCCAAGAGCACGCGGGGCAGTCGCGCCGACCAGAGGATGGTCGCGTCCAGGCTCTCGGGCTCGCGCACGGCCCGCAGCAGATCGATGGGCTCGACGCCGAAGCGCAGGGCCGCGGCCACCGTCGCAGCCAGCGCGATCACCAGCAGGCCGAGCGCGGACGAGCGAGACATCGGAGCGAAGCCCGGGGGCCTATTGGGCGGCGCGCCCGCGGGACACTTCGCTCTTGGTGTTGCGGTCGTGCAAGATGCGCAACCCTTCTAGGGTGAGGTGATCGTCCACGCCCTCGACCGTCTCGCAGTGCTTGACGATCAGCGTGGCCAGCCCGCCGGTGGCGATCACCCGGCACGGGAACCCGAGCTCGGCCTGCAGCTTCCTCACCAGCCCGTCGACCAGCGACGCGTAGCCGTGCACGATGCCGGACTGCAGGGCATGGGTGGTGTTCTGGCCCACCACCTGCGGGGGCTCGGCGATCTCGATGCGCGAGAGCTTGGCGGCCTTGCCGAGCAGCGCGTCCAGGCTGACGCGCACGCCGGGCACGATCACGCCGCCCAGATACTCCGCCTTGGGCGAGACGCAGTCGAAGGTGGTTGCGGTGCCGAAGTCGACGATGATGGCGCCGCTCTTGAAGCGCTCGAATGCCGCCACGGCGTTGACGATGCGGTCGGCGCCCACGTCGCGCGGGTGATCGTAGACCACGCTGATGCCGGTCTTGGTGCCCGGGCCCACCACCAGCGGCACCCGCGCCACCGCGTGGCGAATGGCCTCGGACATCACGTCGGTGAGCGGCGGGACCACGCTGGCCACGATCGACGCCTGCACCTTGCGCGGATCTTCGGTGCGTAGCGAGAGCAGCTGCTGCAAGAGCACGCCGTACTCGTCGGCGGTGCGCGTGTGAACGGTCGCAACGCGGAAGGTCTGGACCAGCTCCTGGCCCGAATACAGGCCAAAAACGATGTTGGTGTTCCCGATGTCGACGGCGAGCAGCACGGCGCGCGCAGCGTACCATCAGGGCGCGACGACGCGCACGCTCTGCACGACGTCACCCTGCGCCAGCCGTTCCCAGCCCGGCTCTGCGCGTCCGATCAGCGCATAGTCCCCGTCCAGGTGCGGAAACGAGGCAAGGGTCACGAAGAACTGACTCGAGCCGGTGTCGCGCCCCGCCAGCGCCACACCCACCGCGAGCGGGTCGAAGCTGACCGGGCTGGTCTCGCAGGCCAGCGGCTCTTTGCCCGCGCCGCCGTAGCCGTCACCGCCGGGATCGCCGAGCTGGACCACGAAACCGGGCACCACGCGGTGGATCCGGTTCTTCTCGAAGAAGCCCGCGCGCGCCAGGTTCACGAGGCGCGTGGTGGCGACCGGCGCCAGCGCCGGATCGAGGGTCAGCTTCACTTCGCCCGAGTCGGTCTCGAACACCAAGGTGGTCTTCTGGGTGAGCGGCTGCCCGAGCTCGGGCGGGCTTGGCGCTGGACCCTCGGCCTTGCACACGCGCTTCTGCTCGCCCATCACCCGCAGCGCCTTCTCTGCGTGCTCGCGCAGCGTGGGGTTCGGGCTCTTGCAGAACGCGTCCAGCCGCGGCTTGAAGCTCAAGACCTGCAGCGCGCCGGCGGCGTCGGTCAGGGCGGTCCACACCTCGATGGAATCCGGAGGGCGCTGCAGGGTGAAGGCCGTGGTCAGCGCGTCCACGATCGTCGGGTGCGGCTTGACGGGTTCGACGGTCGCACCGCCGTCGGTGGGCTCGGCCGCAGGCTGGCGCTTCTCGGCCGCGCGATCGGGATACGACGCGATCACCTGCGCGGCGGTGGCCACGGTGCCGGCGTCGGGTGCGCGCAGCGCCTTGGCCAGCAGCACCGGCGTGTCGTCCACCTCGGGGTGCGCGCCCAGCTTCTCGAGGGCCGCCTGCCGCACCAGCGGCGACTTGCTCTCGCACAGCTCCTTGAAGCGCGCTTGCCGCGTGCCGCTCAGCTTGCCGCGCGCGAGCACGTCGAGCAGCGCCAGCCGACCGCTGACCCCTTCGGGATCGGGGTCGCAGCGGCCGAGCGCCGGGTGCGCCATGGCGTCGCCCGCCAACAGCGAGGCCGCGCGGCAGCGCAGGGCGATCACCCGCCGCGCCAGGGCCGGCTGGTCCTTCGGCGGGCTCAGCTCGGCCACCTGCTCCAGCGCGGGCTTCGCGTCGCGCGCCGGAAGGGTCAGCGCGTCGAGCGCTGCGCGCAACGGGGCGAGCGCGGCGCCAGCCAGCGTGGAAAGCGAGTCGGCCTTGGGCACCAGGCTGGGCAGGCTCTTCTGCAAGGCCACCTGCCCGGCCTTGCCCAAGCGTGCCAGCTCGCGCGCGGCATCGGCACGTTCGCTCGCGGTGAACGACTCGCTCTCGAGCACCTTGACCAGAGCCACCACCGCCTGGTCACCGGCCCGCCCCAGCGCCCGCACGGCGTACGAGCGGCGCGCGCCGGCCGGGCCGGACAGCGCCTCGCTCGCGACCTCGTACAGACGCATCCGGATTGCTTCGCTGCCCGCGTCGATGCGCGTGAACGCGAGCAGCGCGGCGGCGACCGGCTTCTCGGGCCGACTGGCGGCGTCGAGCAGCGCCACGATCGAAGCGTCGTCGAGTCGCTTCTTGCGCGACGCCATGCGGCCCAGCGCCAGCGCTGCCGCTTCGCTCTTCTCGTCGATCTCGAGCCAGGCGCGCAGCGTGGCCTCGGCTTCGGGGCCGCCGCAGCGCCCCAGGGCGTCGGCCAGCGTGGTGCCGACGTCCAGGTCGGTCTTGGTTTCGTCCTTGGTCGTGGCCAGCGTGGCCGCGCGGCTCACCAGCGCGCGCACGGTTCCGGCCTCGCTGCCCTTGCAGCCATGGCCCAGGCCGTAGGCGGACCAGGCGACCACCTCGCGATCCTCGTCGGCCAGGGATTTCTTCAGCGCCTCGAGCGCTGCCGGATCGGCGATGCGTGCCAGCGCGCGCGCCGCCTGCCGCCGCACGGCGACCTCGCGGCTGGACAGGTCGTCGGGCTTGATCGCGGCGCTCGTGCGCTGGTGCTCGGCCACAACGATGCGGCGCAGCGCGGCGTCGCGATCGGCGTCCGACATGACCGCAGCGCTGGCCAGCGGTGCTGCGTCGGTCGAGGGCGCCGGCGGAGCCGGTCTTCGGCACGCCGTGCACAGCGCCACCGAAGCGAGCACCACGGCGGCGCGGGTCACGGTGCCGACCCTCCCCAGGTGGCGAGCCGATCGACGAAGAAGCTGACGCGCTCGCGGCCCGCGCGCGCAAGCCGCTCGGCCAGCGGCGATGCGGGTGTGCGCGCGGCCACGCCCTGTGCGGGCATGCCGGCCGCATCGAACGCTGCCAGCGCGCGCCGCAGATGCCAGTCGCAGGTGACCACGCCAAGGCGTTCGAAGCCCAGCTCTCTGGCCAGCGCCACGCTGTAGTGGGCGTTCTCGCAGGTCGAGAAGCTGAGCAGCTCGAGCAGCAGCGCGCCGGCCGGGACCCCGCGCGCCTGAAGCGCGTCGGCCAGGACCTCGGCCTCGGCGCGTGCCGCCCAGCGGCGACCACCGCTCACGATGATGCGCGGGGCCAGCCCGGCCGCGAACGCCTGCGCCGCGCGCTCCACCCGGCGCGAGGCCGCGTCGGTGAGCACGTCACCGGGCGCGATGCGACAGCCAAGGAGCACCAATGCGTCGAGCACGAGCGCACCGAATACTACTGCCGCCGGCGGGTGTCGCCGGTGGCGAGGGCCTGCGGGCTTTGCGCGGCGGAATCGTCCAGCAATGGCCCGACACCCGCGGGGCGGGGTAGCATGCCCAGGCAATGCGGAAACGCGGGGCCTTTGCCCTGGCCATCGGCTCGGCGGCACTGCTCGCCGCCGGCGCCTCGTCGCAGCTGCCGCCCCCGGGCTCGCCGCCCCGCGCGGCAGTGCCCGCGCCACCGCCATCCGCGACCCCTGACGGCGCCGAGCCTGCAGCGTGCGCGTCCCGCGGGCTACAAATGCCCAGCGGCGAGCTGGCGCTGCTCAGCTGCAAGCAGGCGCGACAGATCGTGGCCCACGTTCGCGAAAGGCTTGCCGCCCCCGCTGCCACCCCGCAAAGAGACCCACTGGTCGAGAGCATTGCCGACTGGCTCGACCCCCACGGTCTCTGGTCCGCAGCGCCGGACAGCCCCATCCGGGGTGCGCTGGCGCAGCATGCCGAGCGGCTCGTGCGCGAGGTCGAGGCCGACCCGAGCTCCGATCTCGACTGTGCGGCCTCGCGAGAGGTCGGGCAGGTGGCGCGCGACTGGGTGCGCGAGGTCCGCGACGAGCTCGAGCGTGCGCGGCGATCGGCGCCTCGGGTCAGCGCCGAGCGTGCGCTCAACCTGGCCGCGCAGAGCGTGTTTCAGGACGATCCGGTGACGCGCCCGGCGAAGGTCTTTGCTCGCGATCTGGGGACGCGCATCGGCAGCTTCGAGTCGCAGTTCGGCGATGCGCGCGCTTCGGCCGCCAGCGCTGCCGAGCGCCTGGCCCCCGAGCAGTCTCTCGACGCATGGTCGCACGCGGTGCTGGCAGCGGTGCTGCGCGCCTACGTTCCCGCGGTGGATCCCCACGGTCAGTGGGCGCCGGTCGACGAAGAGTGGTCGCTGTATTCGGCCGATCCGGCCGTGGATTCCGAGCCCCGGCTCTGGGGGCGCATGGTGCGCACGGCGCTGGGCGTGCGCGTCACCGAAGACGCGCGACCGCCGCTGCTGGAGGGCGATCTGGTGCTCACCATCGGCGGCATCGCCACGGCCGGGCTCAGCGTGGAGCAGGCCGAGCAGCTGGCGCATCTCGAATCGGTCGGCGGCGAGACCCGCCGCAGCGTGGTCGTTCTCAGACCGGGCGAGCGGCGCCCCCAGACGCTCGACGTTCCGCTCGAGCAAGACGACGCCGCACCAGGTGCCTCGGGGCCGGCAACACGGCGCGTGCCTTACGGTGGCGGCGAAGTTGCGGTGGTCACCGTGCCCGACGTGCCCGACGAGCTCGGAGAGGATCTCGAGCGCGTGATCGCGGAGCTGGCCGAGCAGACCCCGCCCGCCATGGGGCTGCTGCTCGATCTGCGCGGCAACGGCGGCGGGTCGTTGGACGGTGCGGCGCGCGCCATCGGCGTGTTCTTGCCCGGCGCGCCGGTCTTCCCGCTCAAGCGGCGAGACGGCGTGATCGAGCTGCAGCATGCTCCGGCGCCAGCGGAAGGGCACGTGTGGCGCGGCCCCGTGGCTGCGCTGGTCGACGGCTACACCGCCAGCGCCGCCGAGATGATCGCCGGCGCGCTCCAGGCCTATCGCAGAGGTCCGGTGATCGGCGCGCGCACCTTCGGCAAGGGCTGCGTGCAAGAGTACTTCGACGACCCGTCGGGCGCCGGCGTGCTGCGTCTGACCACCATGCTGTTCTCGTTGCCCGACGGCGCGGCGCTCCAGGGCGTCGGGCTCACGCCCACCCTGGTGCTCGAGCTTCCGCGGGCCCGAGAGCGAGAGCGCACCATCGTGGGCAGCATCGGACCGTGGCAGGGCCCCGACGTCCGCGCACCGCAGGCGATGGGCGGTCCGACCTGGCCCGGTCACCACGGCGCCGTGGGCGGTTTCGACGACGCCCCGCTCCGGGCGGCCTTGGTTCGCCTGGGCGCTGCGCCGCCGCGTCGCTCGGTGGCTACTCGTGCGCTCCGCGGGGGCCGGCGCCCGGCCGCGGACTAGGCTTCTCTCGGGCGGGCTGGCTTTGGCGGGCGGAGCCTGCTACACGCCTATCGCGCTGGGCGTTTCCGTCCACCATCGAGGAGCCCCCGACTGCCCGCAGACGACCGTTCTCTTCGGCACGCCGACGAAGCCAAGAGCAAACGTGCCGTCGCCGACCCCGCAGCCGGTGTGACCCGACGCAGCGAGCCTCGGCCGCGAGACGGCGCCCGCGTCGCGCCGGCCCCCCCGCCTGCCGAGCCCGCGTCTGGGCCGACGCGACACCCCGTCGACCTGGGCGACAAGCGCCTGGACGCCGATGCGGTCAAGGTGGTCCGTCGCCTGTTGCGCCACGGCTACGAGGCCTACGTGGTGGGCGGTGGCGTGCGCGACCTGCTGCTCGATCGCAACCCCAAAGACTTCGACATCGCGACCAGCGCCCGCCCCGACGACGTGCGCACCCTGTTCCGCAACTCGCGGATCATCGGCCGGCGTTTTCGCCTGGTGCACGTGCTCTTCGGCGGCGGCAAGGTGATCGAGACGGCCACCTTCCGTCGCGCGCCCGACACCAGCGAGCGCGAAGGTGAAGACCTGTTGATCCGCAACGACAACGTCTTCGGCGACGCCCACGAAGACGCCGCGCGGCGCGACTTCACCATCAACGCGCTGTTCTACGACGTCGAGAACAAGCAGGTCATCGACTGGGTCGGCGGCATGCCGCACATCGAGGGGCGCGTGGTCCACACCATCGGCGACCCGGTGGTGCGCTTCCAGGAAGATCCGGTGCGCATCTTGCGCGCCATCAAGTTCAGCGCTCGGCTCGATCTGGGCATCACACCCGACGTGTACGACGCCATCGTGCACTGCCGGGGCTCGCTGGCCATGGCGGCCCGCCCGCGCCTGTTCGAAGAGCTGCTCCGGCTGCTGAGAGAGGGCGCGGCCCAGCGCAGCTTCTGGCTGGCGTGGGAGACGGGCGTGCTCGACGTGCTCTTGCCCGAGCTTTCGGCTTACCTGGCCGACTCGGAAGAGGACGACGGCGTGGTCTGGCGGATCTTGCGCGAGCTGGATCTGCGAACTCGCGAGCGGGGCGAGGCGTTCGACGACGTGGTGCTCTGGACGCTGCTCTTGCTCGAGCCGCTGCGCGAGGTCACCCGTGGCGAGAAAGATCGGGTCGGCGCCGCCTGGGACTTCCTCGAGCCGATCGTGGATCGCCTGAACGTGCCCCGCCGCATCGCCGATGCCGTGCGCCGCATCGTGGCCATCTACCCCAAGCTCGAGGCCGGGCGCGCTGCTCGCTTCGCCAAGACGCCGCTCTTCGCCCTGGCCGACGAGGTCCACCAGATCCACCGGGCCGCGCTCGGCCATGCCCGCAGCGCCCCCGACGACGCCCCGCGCGCCGACTCGTCCGAGCTCGGGCCGAAGCGTCGCCGTCGCCGCCGGCGTCGCTGATCAGTTGCTGTTCATCTCGACGCGGACCAGCTTCTTGCCCAGGAAGGGGGAGTCGCCCTGTCCAGAGCCCGCGATCGCGCGCAGAGCCACCGTGGTCGTTGCCTAGGTTTCCGTTGTTTTCGAGTGCGATAGCGGTCAAGGTGGGCTCTTCCGCGCTCACGTCGAGAGAACCGTCATGGACGAACGATTTCGCTGGCTGCTGGTTGCGGTTGGTGCCGGGCTGCTTTGTCTTGCGCCGGGCTGCAGTCAGGACTCGAAGCCGGCCAGCGTAAGCGCTGGCACCGACGTGGCCAGCGCCACGTTGGGCCCGGAGGGTGGCGAGCTGACGAGCAAGGACGGCCGTTTGCTGGTCCACGTTCCCCCCGGTGCACTATCCGCTCCCCTCACGCTCAGCGTGGCACCCGCCGCAAGCTCTCCCACAGGCGCGCTGGGACCCGCTTACGACCTGATGCCGCACGGCACCCGCTTCAACGTGCCCATCGGCATTCGCATCGCCAACGACATCGCCGTTGGCTCGGATGAGACGGTGGGAATCGTGACCGTCATCGATGGAAAGTGGGTCGATCTCGCTCCCTCTGGCCCCGACCAGAGCGGGACCGGCATCTTCGGAAGCACCCCTCACTTCTCGACGTACTCGACGAAGCCGGTGTCCAAGACGACCGCCGCGTGCGGCTCGACGCCGCCCAAGCCCGGCCAAACAGACCCGTGCCTGTGTGACCAGAAGGCGTGGACGGCCTGCTGCAAGCAGCAACAAGCCGTCAACGGCGCGCTCGGAACCTGGGCGACCACGTCCCCCGTGGCCTGCACCTGCGCCAACGTGAGTGGGAACATTTTCGACTGCTACGAGAAGGCCACGGGGAACGACTTCGGCGGCTGCACCGCATGCGAGCGGAAGTGCTGCAGCAATGCGCAGGGCTGGACCTACGCGTCGGCGGGCCAGTGCGGCTGTTCGACAGACGCCGCAACTGCGTGCTTCGAGTCTTGCGCCGCCCAGGGAAAGAACATCACCAAGTGCGAGGCCCAGAAATCCGGAGCGGCCATCGGTGGTGAGTCCGCCTGTGCTCCGCCCGAAGTGAAGTGCGGTGGCGTCGTCTGTCAACCGCCGCCCATCGCGGGCGCGAGCGCGTGTTGCGTTGGGACCCAATGCGGCGCGTCGTCGACACGGAGTGCGGACAAGTGCCTGGAGAAAAACCAGCCCGGATCGTTTGACCCCACCTGTCCATCGCAGACGATCGACGTGATGACGTTGAAGGGCTGCTGCAAGCCCAACGGTAGTTGCGGCGTGTTCGACACGGTCATGGGCTTCGGATGCGTCGATCCGGGCCAGATCGGCGGTGCCCCCGGGCCGAAGTGCGGCGGAGCCGGAGGAACGGGTGGAGCCGGAGGAACGGGTGGAGCCGGAGGAACGGGTGGAACCGGGGGGACCGCCGGCGCGGCGGGCAGCGGTGGTGCGGCGGGCAGCGGCGGGAGCTGCAACGTGGCTCCCGGCAGTTGGGTGGGCACCGGCAGCTGCGGGCTCGGGACCTGCAAAGTTGGCGTCCCTCCCGGCTCGTGCCAGTTCAAAGTCGACTGCGACACGGGCACCCACTGCGACGGCACGATGAACGGCGCCACGGTGGCGCTTTCTTGCTCCAGCTCGGGTCTCAGCGTGACCTGCACTGCGTCGGCAACGTCGACACAGTGGACGTCG
>Ga0138256_10006632_pt1 | contig 12240 bp, 11 predicted proteins | sample KNB2016incub_MG_FD_105486 | JGI IMG/M metagenome (GOLD analysis project Ga0138256, IMG submission 105486) | Active sludge microbial communities from wastewater in Klosterneuburg, Austria - KNB2014incub_MG | ecosystem: Engineered > WWTP > Activated sludge > Unclassified | place: Austria... | reverse complement strand
GACGGTGAGTTCGTCGTGTTTCTTATCGGCGCGCGCTTCAACAAACCCTGGAAGCTCATCAAGAACTTCTGGTTCTTCACGTCCATGCCGTCGATGCTGCGCGAACTCGAGAAGCAGCCGGAAAAGGGATTGCTGGGCTACCGCCAGCATTTCGGGTTGCGAAGCGTCACGATCATCCAGTACTGGCGCTCCTGGGAGCAGCTCGAAGCCTACGCCCGAAGCAAAGACGCGAAGCACTTCCCGAACTGGGTGAAGTTCAACAAGAAGATCGGCTCGAACGGCGACTTCGGTATCTGGCACGAAACCTACCGGATAGCGCCCGGCCAGTACGAAGCGATCTACAACAACATGCCCGCCTTCGGGATGGGCAAGGCCGGGAAGCTGGTGCCCGCCTCGGGCCATCGAAGCACCGCGGCTGGCCGGCTCGCCGGTCAGGAAGCCCCGCCGGCGCCGGTGGAAGCCGGAACTGCCGAGGCCTGACCCCGGAGATACAAACGATGAAGGCCCCGCCACGGCGGGGCCCTCACGTGTTAGGCCGCTTTGCGCACGGCGCGGGCGCCGGCGCCATACGTCTCGTACGCGTCGAAGCGCGACCCGCACTGAAGGCAGGTCATGACCGCCGCGGAACGCCCCCCGACATACTCGGGGCCGATGACGAACTGGTGGTGGCCGTTCGGGCAAAACATGTGGGGTCCTCCTCCGGGATTACTCCCTTGCTGGAATCTAGGTTCGCCCCCGGGCGGGCCACGTTCTGTCACCGGTGTCACGCTCCGAGCGGGCGATGGGCGGGAAATGTGATCGTCACAACAGAGAAATGTCCCCGAAACGAGTTCGAAACTGGACAGAAATTCCCGCTTCTTAGCGTTCATGTCATCCAGGCGGGTTTGTACGACATGGGGTCCGGCAGGCCCGCCGGTAAATATCACAGCGCGAGAGCGCTCACAGCGGGGGTCCAGCGAATGTCTCAGTGGATCATGAAACGGAGGTTGCGCAGGCCGCTCGGCATGCTCGGCGGCGGCCTCCTCGCAATGGCGATTTTCTCGAGCGCAGCCGCGCAAGAGCCCACGACTGAAGACCAGATCGCTGACCTGGTCTCGGCCATCGACACTGCCTGGCTGCTTGTAACCGCCAGCTTCGTCTTCTTCATGCAGGCCGGCTTCGCGATGGTCGAATCCGGGTTCGTCCGGTCGAAGAACACCTCGAACATCCTCATGAAGAACATGCTCGACGCCTGCGTCGGCGGCCTCTTCTTCTGGGCGTTCGGTTACGCCATCGCCTACGGCCTCTCGGGGGATTCCTCGAACGGCTTCATGGGCAACGGCAACTGGTTCCTGAACGACTTCGACAACTACGCCTTCTGGTTCTTCCAGTTCGCCTTCGCGGCCACCGCCGCCACCATCGTGTCGGGCGCAATGGCCGAACGCACGAAGTTCTCCGCCTACCTCGTCTACACGGCCATTATCTCCGGGGTCATCTATCCGTTCGTCGTCCACTGGGCCTGGGATGCCAACGGCTGGATGAGCGCCTTCAACGCCGACCCGTTCATGGGTGAAGGCTACGTCGACTTCGCCGGCTCCGGTGTCGTCCACATGGTCGGTGGCATGGCGGCAATTATCGGCGCCAAGGTCGTCGGCCCCCGCATCGGCAAGTTCAACAAGGACGGGTCGGCGAACGCCATCCCCGGCCACAGCATCACGAGCGGCATGCTCGGCCTCTTCATCCTCTGGTTCGGCTGGTACGGGTTCAACCCCGGCTCCACGCTGGTCCTCACCGGCGGCTTCGCCGCCCTCGCAGGCAAGGTCGCGGTGACCACCACCCTCGCGGCCTGCGCCGCGGCGGTCACCGGCGTCGTCGTCACCAAGATCAAGACCGGGCGATACGACCTCGGCCTCGTCGTCAACGCCGCACTCGGCGGCCTCGTCGGCATCACCGCCGGCTGCGCCACCGTCGAACCCTGGGCAGCTGTCGTCATCGGCATCGTCGGTGGCATCGTCGTCATCTACGCCGTCGACCTCCTGGACAACGTCCTCAAGATCGACGACCCGGTCGGCGCGGCGCCGGTCCACCTTTTCTCGGGCCTCTGGGGCGTCATCGCGGTCGGCCTCTTCTCTTCGGAGAGCGGCATGGCCGGTGCGTACGGCGGCGAATCGGGAGCGTACGGCCTCCTCGTCGGCGGCGGCGCCGAACAACTCATGGCCCAGATCATCGGCGCGGCCTCCATCCTCGCCTGGACTGGCGTCCTCTCCGCTATCGTGTTCGTCGGCATCAAGGTGACGATGGGCCTCCGGGTCTCGGCAGAGGAAGAGGAAAAGGGTCTCGACCTCTTCGAGCACGGAATCGACGCCTACCCGGACTTCGGTCCTTCGGGCGCCGGCATCTTCAGCACCGCCAGCGGCGGCAAGTAGGACAATTCCGGTCGCGATTGGGGGAGGCCCGGGTGCGAACCCGGCCCTCCCCGCCCGGAAAAGGCACAGCCTTCACCGGGGATCGCCCGGCCCAGGAAACCAGAGAGGACGAACGAGCAATGAAGCGTGTCGATGCAATCATTCGACCATCGCAACTGAACTTCGTGAGGGAGGCGTTGGATGGTCTCGGCTATGGCGGGATCACCGTCTCCGAAGTCAAAGGCCACGGCAAGCAACGCGGGATAACCGAACAGTGGCGGGGCCGTGAATACAAGGTCGAGTACCTTTCCAAGGTCTGGATCCTCCTCGTCGTGAACGATGCCGACCTGGAGAAAGTGCTCGCCACCATCGTCGAAAACGCCCGCACCGGCGAGATCGGCGACGGGAAGATCTTCGTCTCCGATGTCCAGGACGTGGTCCGCGTCCGCACCGGCGAACGGGGCGCCGCGGCGGTCTGACCGCCCATCGCAGCAGGCCCTGGGAAGGACCACGGCACACTTCCGCTTAGGCCGCCTTCCCGAGCCCTCCGGCAAGAAGCCCGCACGCAGGTGCGGGCTTCTTGTTGCGTCCGGCGCGGGCCCCGCCAAGGCCGTGCCCTCCGAAACCTGCCCGAAACGAACCCGCAAAGCACCCGTAACCATCCCGCAAACCGCCGGAAACTGCGCCCGAGTAGCCTCGGCATTGTGGAAACGTCTCCCGACTCGCTGTTGCTGATTGCGGGACTGCTGCTTTTGGCGAAGGTCTCCGGCGCCGTGGCCACGCGCTTCGGGATGCCCTCCGTGCTCGGCATCCTGGTCGCAGGCGTAATCGCAGGCCCGGCAGCGCTCGGCCTCGTCGAACACGACGCCTTCGTCGCCAACCTGGGCCACATCGGCGTCGTCCTGCTCATGTTCCTGGCGGGCCTCGAGACCGACCCGCAGGGCCTCCGCACCGTCGGGCGCACGGCCTTCGCGGTGGCGGTCGGCGGCGTAGTCCTCCCCATGGCCGCCGGCTATGGCGCGGGCAAGCTCGCCGGCATGGAGACGATGCACGCCCTCTTCCTCGGCGCGATCCTCACAGCCACCTCCGTCAGCATCACCGCCGAGACCCTCAAGGAGCTCGGCCGCAGCCGCAGCCGCGAAGGCAGCATCATCATGGGCGCCGCCATCATCGATGACATCCTCGGCGTCCTCGTCCTGAGCGCCCTGGTCGTCGCCGAAACCGGCGGCTCAATCGGGGAGCCGCTGCTCAAGCTCGCCCTCTTCTCGGCCCTCGCGTTCGCCATCGCCCGCTGGGTCATGCCCCTCATCGCCGAGCACCACACCCGGATCGAATCGCCCGATACCCGCGTCGCGCTCACCCTGGCCATGGCCCTGGCGTTCGCCTGGGTCGCCTACGAAGTCGGCGGCCTCGCGGAGGTCACCGGGTCCTTCCTCGCCGGCGTCATGCTCTCCCGTACCGATTTGGGCCACCACATCGTGGAGCCCGTCTCGCGCCTCGGCTACGCCCTCTTCATCCCGATCTTCTTCGTCTATATCGGCACGAACGTCACCACCGCCGACCTCACCACCGCGCCCCTGTTCTGCGCGGCGGTGGTCCTCATCGCCCTCGCCACCAAGCTCGCCGGCTGCGGCATCCCGGCACGCATGTGCGGCGAATCCTTCCCCACGTCGGTGCGTGTCGGCGCAGGGATGGTCGGGCGTGGCGAAATCGCGCTCGTCGTCGCGTCGGTCGGCCTCGCCGAAGGCGTCGTCGATAGCACGGGATTCTCCATCGCCATCGTCGTAACCATCGTCACCACGATCGCCGCCCCGCTGCTGTTGAAGGCCGCGTACCAATGGCTCCCCGATGCGGAAGAGAAGCCGCTTGCCGGCGTTGTCCTCGCACCGGAAATGGCCTCGGGCGGCCAGTAGTCCTGGGAACGGGACGGATAGGGAGATGCTCATGAGTGGCGACAGTTTCCAGCGTCGAGTCGCTCTCCTGCGGGACTCGTGGGCGGAACGGCGCCAGATGAAGGGCCTCGCCGGCGTCCACGACTTCGACGCCCAGCTCGACCTCCTCGTCACGCTCCATGGCTGGGCGGAGTCCGCGGTCGCGGACATCGTCGCTGTCTATGGCGACGACCTTGCGATCAGCCTCGGCCCGGTCCCGACCGATTCGACTCAGAACCCGGGGTTCTCGGTAACGCTCGGCGACAACTACACGGTCACCTTCTCGCTCACCGAACGGCGGCGCATGAGCGGCATGCGCTGGTTTGTCGCCGTTACCGTGAGTTCAGGCGGCCCCGGCGGCGCGATCGCCGCCGCCGGCCCCGAACGCCGCAACGGCCAGTGGACCCGCGCCCGACTGGAAGACATCCTCCTCTCCGTCCTGGGCGCCTACGAGCGCGCTCAGTCGGAAGGCCAACGCTCCGCCAGCCTCGGTAGTTTCAGGGCGCGCGGGGCGTAACGGCGGTCTCACGAAGAAGCGGCGTTCCCGACTCCAGGCTCCCGAAGAGGGTGCCTGAGGCGCCCAGTTGTTGCGACCCTTACTTGGGCTCCGAAGACAACAAGCCGGACCGGGGCGCTTGCGGGTGGCGCTAGACTGTCTCGGTACCGATGACATCCCCACTCAACCTCCAGGTCCGGCCCGCCCGGGAAGACGAATCCGACCTCATCGCAGACCTGGTTTTCGGAGAGCCGGAGCAGGAGACGACGCGCGTCGCCATGTGTCTTTACGGAATTGACGACGCCGACCGCGCACGCCGGCTCTTCCGCTTGCTCTGGAAGTCCGGCGGTAACTGGAGGCATTCCCTCCTGGCCGTTCGGAACGGAGCACCCGTCGCTGTACTTCAGTTCGGTCGATCCGGGTTTCAGATGAGCCCGGGCCTGATCGCCCGGCTGATTCGAATCGCGGGCCCGATCGCACTGCTCCGTATGGCAAGCCGCATGCGTCTGAATGCCAAGCTCAGCCCCGCAAAACCTGCCGGTGCACTGATCGTCTCCGAGCTCCACGTCAGCCCGGAGGCGAGGGGGATGGGGATAGGTGCAGCGCTCCTCGAGCACGCCGAAGTCGAGGCAAGGAGGCGCGGGACCGCCACTCTTGCTCTCCAAACGCTGACGACGAATCCCGCCCGGCACCTCTACGAACGGTCGGGCTTCGAGGTGAGGGCCACGACCTCAAGTAAGTCGTTTCTCCAGTTGACCGGGTGCGAAGGCAACGTGCTGATGGTAAAGGAGATCGCGGCGGCCCCCGCTCTCAACGGACTCGAGCCATCTCGATGATGCGCCCATGACGGTTCTCCGCGTGCGGGCTGCCAGCATCGCGTGCAAGGGCGATTAGTGACAGGCAAAAACGAAACGGGGTGGCCTTTCGGCCACCCCGTTTGTGTCTGGGCGCGAACTCGGATCAAACGTCGAAGTAGAGGTGGAACTCGTACGGGTGCGGCCGCATGCGGACCGGGTCCACGTCGTTCTCGTACTTCGAGGCAATCCAGGTCTCGATCAGGTCCGGCGTGAAGACACCGCCCTTCAGGAGGAAGTCGTGGTCGTCTTCGAGCGCCTTCAGCGACCCGTCGAGCGACTGAGCAACGGTCGGAATGTTCGCCAGCTCTTCAGGGCTCAGGTCGAACAGGTTGGTCTTATCGAGCGGGGCGCCCGGGTCCCAACCGTTGATGATGCCGTCCATGCCGGCCATGAAGATCGCCGCGAAGGTGAGGTACGGGTTGCCGGCCGGATCCGGCGGGCGGAACTCCACGCGCTTCTGGCGCGGGTCCGGGCTCACCAGCGGGATGCGGCAGGCCGCTGAGCGGTTGCGGGCCGAGTACACCAGGTTCACCGGGGCTTCGTAGCCCGGAACCAGGCGCTTGTAGCTGTTCGTCGTCGGCGCGGCCAGGGCCATCAGCGCCTTGCCGTGCTTGATGATGCCCGCGATGTACGACAGGCACATCTTCGAAATGCCGGCGTACTCGTCGCCCGCGAACAGGTTGTTCCCGTCCCTCCAGATGGAAAGGTGGGTGTGCATGCCCGAACCGTTGTCGGCGAACAGCGGCTTCGGCATGAACGTCGCGACCTTGCCGTGGCGCTTCGCGACGTTCTTCACGATGTACTTGTAGAGGAGCGACTTGTCGCCCATCTTCGTCAGCGTGTCGAACCGCATGTCGATCTCGCCCTGGCCGGCCGTCGCCACTTCGTGGTGGTGCAGTTCGATCTGGATGCCGCAGGCTTCCATGATCTCCACCATCTCGTTGCGGATGTCGGTCTGGGTGTCGTGCGGGCTGACCGGGAAGTAGCCTTCCTTGTAGCGCGGGCGGTACCCCTGGTTCAGGTCGCCGCGCAGCGTGCTCTCGGCGCCGCTGTTCCAGATACCCTCGTCCGAATCCACCGAGTAGAAGGCAGAGTGCTGGTCGCTGGCGAAGCGGACTTCATCGAAGATGAAGAACTCGAGCTCGGGCCCGATGTAAACGGTATCGCCCACGCCCGAATCCTTCACGTACTGCTCGGCCTTCTGGGCAACGAAGCGCGCGTCGCGGGTGTACCGCTCGCGCGAGACCGGGTCCTCCACGTTCGCAATCACCGAGAGCGTCGGCGACTGGATGAACGGGTCGATGAGCGCCGTCTCCGGGTCGGGGATGAGGAGCATGTCCGACTCTTCGATCTTCTGGAAGCCGCGGATCGAGGAGCCGTCGAAGCCGTAGCCGCTCCGCCATGGCGAGCGGTTGTAGTCGGTCCAGTCATTCAGTTCGTGGATTGGACGCGTGATGTGCTGCCACTGTCCAAAGAGGTCGACGAACTTCACATCGACGAAGCGGATGGCGTTGTCTGCGCAAAACGCCTTGATTTCCTCGGGGGTCATGAGTGCTCCTCTGGTGATGGTCGCGGGATCCCGATTGTGACGCGTTTCACGTTGAAGGCCAGCGGCACGAGCTTCGGTGCCATGAAGATCGTGTTACGCGTCCCTGCCCCGGGGAACCCGGCGAATTGCCCAGAGGGTACCTCAGCGCCGTTTCCGGCGAATTGCACGAGTGTTACGAACACGTTTCGCGAACGGCCCCGGCAGGCTGCACGCATGTTCCTGAAAGCGCTAGGGCCGGGTGAGATCGACGCTCTTGATGCTTTCGATTCCCGAGGGAACGGGCACCTTCGCCCACTGCTCGCGGACCCAGGCAACGGTGTGGCGGCGCTCCTCCAGCGACGGGACAATGGGGCCTGTGGGGGGCGGTTCGGCAGCGACCGGCTCCCGGGCGATGGCGGCCAGCGCCTCTTCCTCAGTGATCGAGTCCGGCCCGTCGCCTTTGGTCATGCGGCGGTACATGTACCAGCCATCGCGCCAGTAGCCATCGCGGTAGAACGCGAACATGAAGTTCGGGTCGCCCATCCTGAAGACCGTGCGGATTTCGCCCTGTTCGTCGAAGGTGGCGTAGTACTTGAATTCGTCCAATTGCTTCTCCTTCCGACCTCAGACTAGTCCCAATTCGCGACAAAACGTGTCGATCTGCCCGTGCGCCGCGCTAACCCGCGGGAGAGCCCTCAACGACGGGTTCGGCAGGGCCACCAGTGCGCCCGGCGCGGAGGAGGAGCGGGATACCGAAGGCGAGCCCGCTGGCCCCGGCCATGATGCCGCCAATGGTGAACGCCTCGCGGAGCCCCCACTGGTCGGTCGCGTAGCCGCGCCCCGGCGCCAGCGCCGCCAGCACCAGGCTCCGGAACATGCTCGCGATGGAGAGCACCGTCGCGCGGCGCTCGGAACCGATGCGCCGATTGATGTAGCCCGTCGCAATCGGTTCCACGCAGGAACTGATGCCGATGAGCAGCGGGAGCGCCGCATATGCCGCGAGGCCGGGCGCCCCGGCCAGGGCGGCGAAGCATGCCGCCCCGGCGAGCGGGCCGAAGAACAGCGCCCGGGTCCCCGAGGTGTTCGAGATCCGGCCCGCCAGCAGCGAGCCGACGAGGCCCGCGAGCAGGATAGGGACCTGAAGCAGTGAGAACAGCACCCCGACTTCAACATCCCGGTCCACCAGGTACGGCTGGATCAGGTAGTGCACCGATTCGAGAGCGGCGAAGGCAGTACCCGCCAACACGATGAGGATGCGCACATCCACGACGTGCCACGCTTCGGCGAAGGCCGCGCCAATCGAACGAAAGTAGGGGGGCGAGGACTCGCCTTCGGTCCGCTCGCGCGGCGGCTCCCAGATCGCGAGCGCGACGGCCCCCGTTGCGAGGCACGTCGCCGCGCCGAGGAAGATCGTCGCGCGGGTATCGAACAGCGCCGCGAAGGGGCCCCCCATCAACGTCGCCAGGACCACGCCGGACCACGTGAACGCCATCCCCCGTCCGGCGAGCTTCTCGTACTGGCCCTCGCGGCCAGAAGCCTTCAGCGTGTCGAACAACAGTGCCATGTCGGCGCCGGACATCAGCGCGCTCGCAACGGACCAGAGCAGGAACGAAACGAGCAGGATGGCGAACGACTGCGTGAACGCGAAGATCAGCACGGCCAGCCCCAGCACGAACGCGCCGAGTGCCATCGACTTCGAACGTCCCCACCGGTCGGCGACGGCGCCGGTCGGCACTTCGAGCAAGAGGACGCCGATCAGGAACAGTCCCTCGGCCGTCGTCACCTGGGTCAGGCTGAAGCCCTGCTCGATCGTCAGGAAGACGATCCACACCGGGATCCAGAGCTGGAAGTCGCGAAGGAACCAGTAGGCGAAGAGGAGCCGGATATTCCGGTCCGGGTGGGCGGCACGCATCGGGAGAGCGTAGCAAATGCGGCTGCGCGGCAACTGTTCGGCCGTTCACATCCCGCCCCGCTCTCCAGCCAGGCCGGACGCGCCGAAGGCCCCTTGCGGGGCCTCCGAACGCACGGACAAAACGAGGAGGGAACTAGACGGCGACGTCGCCGCGCTCGCCGGTGCGGACCCGGACGGCGGTCTCCACCGGGATGACGAAGATCTTCCCGTCGCCGATGTTGCCTGTCCGCGAGGCCGCGATGATCGCGTCGATCACCCGGTCCACGGCCTGGTCGGGAACCACCACTTCCAGCTTCACCTTCGGCAGAAGGTCCACGGTCACGGTCTCGCCGCTGCGGCCCTGGTGGACGATGCCGCGCTGGGCGCCTCGGCCGGTGACCTGGAGGAAGTTCATCCCGTGGAAGCCGAGGTCATCGAGGGCCTGCTTCACGTCGTTGACTTTTTCGGGCCGGATGATGGCCTCGATCTTCTTCATGGGTACCTTCCGGTTTCAGATTTTTTGGATGGGCCGGACGTCCACGGGAGCATGGACGCCCGGCAGATCGGAGGCAAGACTCAGTGTTGCGCGGCCGATTGGCCCTTGATCGCCGCCGTGTAGGTGGCCGGCGGTGCCGGGAGCACGTTCCCGACCCCCAGCGGCACGCCCGTTTCGTCGGTGGTGTACCCGCGCTCGCCGTGCTGCGTCAGGTCCAGCCCGAGCTCTTCCTCGTCTTCCGAGACTCGGATGCCAATCGTCAGGTCCAGCACCTTGAGAAGGACGAACGTGACCAGGAATGAGTAGGCGCCGATGGCGCCGACACCGATGAGGGCATCGGTGAACCTGTGCCATTCGCCGTTCATCAGGCCGTTCGCGTACGAAAGGCCGCTGACCTTCTCGTCGGCGAAGATGCCGGTCGCCAGGGCGCCCCAGACGCCGCCGACACCGTGAACGCCGACCACGTCGAGCGAGTCGTCGAAACCGATCCTGGCGCGAAGGCGGACCGCACCGTAGCAGAGCGCGCCGGCGACAAGGCCGATGATCAGGGCCTGCATTGGCATCACGTAACCGGCGGCCGGCGTGACGGCGACCAGGCCGGCGACGACGCCTGCGGCGGCCCCGACGACGCTCGGCTTGCCGCCGAACTGCCACGAAGCGAGCGTCCAGGCGAGGCCGGCGGTGGCGGCCGCGACCGCGGTGTTCACGAAGGCGTAGGCGGCTTGCCCGTTCGCCCCGAGCGCCGAACCGGCGTTGAAGCCGAACCAGCCGACCCAGAGGATCGCGGCGCCGAGCACCACCATCGTGATGTCGTGCGGTTCCATCGACTCGGTCCCGTAGCCCTTGCGCTTGCCGAAGACCAGGACGGCGGCGATGGCGGCAACTCCGGCGTTCACGTGGATGGCGAGGCCGCCCGCGAAGTCAAGCGAGTTGAGGCCGATGTCCGGCGCATCCGGGTTCGAGCTGAACGCGCTGAGCCAGCCGTCCGTCGCGAACACCCAGTGCGCCACCGGCACATACACCAGCAGCGACCAGAGCGCCGTGAAGATCAGGAACGGCCCGAACTTGGCCCGTTCGGCGAAGGCGCCCGTGATGAGCGCCGGCGTGATGATGGCGAACATCATCTGGAACGACATGAACATCAGGTGCGGGATGCCCGTCGCAATCGGCTCCGGCCCCACGTCTTTCAGGCCGACGAAGTCGAAGTTGCCGATGATACCGAGCCCCTGGTCGGGCCCGAAGGCGAGTGAGTACCCCACGGTCACCCACAACACGGCCACAACGCCCGTCGTGATGAACGACTGCATGATCGTCGCCAGGACGTTCTTGTTGCGGGTGAGGCCGGCGTAGAAGAAGCCGAGCCCCGGCGTCATGAACAACACCAGCGCCGATGCGACGAGCATCCATGCGGTGTTGCCGCTATCGAGTTCCATAGTGCCCTCCGGTGGTTTCGGGAACACGCCACTTCCTGCGCGGTCCGTCAACGCCAAAACTACGCGGCCCGAATTTCCGGCTCGTTTCTCTTCCATTTCGCCGTTGTGTCAGCCGTGTTACGAACACATTTCGTTACCTGCCAATAAACGCCACGCAACGGTCCTGTGAAGTCTCCGGAAATACCGTTGATTTGCCGCTCGAATGTGTGCAACCATGCCGCCGACCGGTGGGGGAATGGCCGGCGCCGATGAGGCGTGCCATGGCTTTTCAAGGATGGAGATCCCGCCAGGCCATCGCCGGTGCGGTCATCCTGATCGCCGGCGCGGCCGCCCTGTCCCTGTTCCTCCTCTCCCGAAACGAAGACGAACCCCCGGCCGCCGCGGCCGGGCAGGGCGATGCCCAGGGCATGCTCCCCGCTTCCGCGCTGCCCGCCGGCGGATGGGCGCCCGCTGCCGACGCCTCGCTGGAGTCGCTCCCCGAAGGCCTCATCTTCTCCGTTGTCCCGCCCTTCCCCGAATGCGCCGGGATGAGCGCGCTCGAAGAGACGCTCCAGTCGCTGGATACCGCCTTCTCCAACGGTCGCTCCCGACGCTTCACCGATGGCCCGACGACGAGCGTCACCCATCTGCGGGTCGCCTTCTCCGACGCGGCGGCCCCTGCGACCGCCCTCGCGGCGATTGAAGCATCCTTCCGGGACGGGGCCGTCGGGCGCTGCCTCGAAGCAGCGGCCCGCGCGGATGGCGCGGATGTCGTCGCCGTCGAATCCGGGATCGCCTCCCTGCCCGCCGGCGCCGCCGGGACATCGATCCGCCTCGCGCAAACCGGCACGGCCACGGCCATCGCCTCGGAAGTGCTCGTGTGGTGGCACGAAGGCTCCACATTTGCCGCCCTCAACATCGTGCGGACCGGCGAACCGCTCGTTGGCCGGGAGCTCACCGCGATCGTCGACGGCGCCGTCGCGGCCACCAGGCAGGCGGTGGCGAAATGAAAGGCCGGGTGTGGCTCCTCGCGCTCGCCGCAGCGTGCGCGCTCGCCGGTCCGGGTGGCCTGGACGCGGCGCACGCCCAGGCGTCCCCCACGGTCACGCTCTCTCCGGCGACGGGGAACGCGCCTTCCGCTGGCGGTTCGCTCAGCGGCGGCGGCTGGATCGGGGCGTGCCGCGGAGTCGGCGTGAGCGGCGACGGCGTCAGCGGTTCTGCGGCGATCGGCGATCGAGGGGCGCT
>Ga0138256_10006631_pt1 | contig 12243 bp, 13 predicted proteins | sample KNB2016incub_MG_FD_105486 | JGI IMG/M metagenome (GOLD analysis project Ga0138256, IMG submission 105486) | Active sludge microbial communities from wastewater in Klosterneuburg, Austria - KNB2014incub_MG | ecosystem: Engineered > WWTP > Activated sludge > Unclassified | place: Austria... | reverse complement strand
TGCCCAAATTGCTCTGGTCGGGGCCTATACGATCGGGCTGAGCGTTCTGGCCCCCTCGCTCTGGCTCGCACCCTTCGGGGAACTGCTGAAGAAGCTGCCGCCTTTCGTCCTGCTTTTGACCCATCTTGCACTCTGCGAGGAACGATGAGCGACCCTTATCTTCTGGCCAAATGGCTGCATATCCTATCTTCGACCGTGCTGTTTGGCACCGGACTCGGCACCGCCTTTCAGATGGTGCGCGCCATGGCCACCGAGCGGGCAGAGACGGTGCATTCAGTCGCTTCGGCGGTGGTTCTGGCCGACTGGCTCTTTACCACGCCCGCTGGCGTGATTCAGCCGCTTAGCGGGCTTTGGCTTGTTCATCTTCAGGGCTGGTCGCTGGCGGAACCCTGGCTGTTGGCGACATATGGGCTATATGTTCTGGCCTTCATGTGCTGGGCACCTGTCGTGCATCTTCAGATCCGCATCCGCGATCTGGCAGGGGCAGCTCACACCGCCGGGCGGCCCGTTCCAGCCGAAGCCCTGCGGCTTTACCGCATCTGGTTCGCTCTCGGCTGGCCGGCTTTTCTTGCGCTGATCCTTGTCTTTTGGCTTATGATCGCCAAGCCCACCTTCGGACTGTGAAAGGCATCCATGAAAAAAACTGTCCGTGATTATATCCGCACCATCGCCGACTTTCCCCATGACGGGATCATGTTCCGCGATGTGACTACGCTTTTCGCCGATGCGCGCGGCTTTCGCATGGCGATCGACCAGCTATTGCACCCCTATGCCGGGATGCGGATCGACAAGGTGGTGGGGCTGGAGGCGCGGGGCTTCATCCTTGGCGGGGCCATCGCGCACCAGCTGACCGTGGGTTTCGTGCCGATCCGCAAGAAGGGCAAGCTGCCGGGCCAGACCATCTCTCAAGCCTACAAGCTCGAATATGGCGAGGCGATCATGGAGATCCATGAGGATGCGCTGCAACCCGGCGAACGGGTGCTGATCGTCGACGATCTTCTGGCCACCGGCGGCACAGCCGAGGCCGGGATCAAGCTGGTCGAGCGGCTGGGGGCCGCGGTCGTGGGCTGCGCCTTCGTGGTGGATCTGCCGGAACTTGGCGGGCGCAAGCTGTTGGAAAAGTTGGGCATGCAGGTGCATGTGCTGTGCGAGTTCGAAGGGGCCTGATTTCGCCACCTTCGGCGCCGACCCGCCGGGGGGCGTTGCCTCCCCCAGACCCCTTTCGGGATATTTCTGGACAGAAAATGGGACCTTCAGGCGCTTAAGACCGCCCCCGGGTTCATGATCCCGCTGGGGTCGAGGGCGGCCTTGATCGCTCGCATGGCGGCAAGCCTTGCAGGGTCGCCATAGCGTTCAAGGGCCGCGACCTTCAGTCGGCCTATGCCATGTTCGGCGCTGAAGGAGCCGCCGCGCGCCATAACCAGATCATGGACCGCGGTCTGGATGGCCTCGGACAGGCCCATGTAGGCGGTGCGGGTTTCGCCCATTGGGGGGAAGATGTTGAAATGCAGGTTGCCGTCGCCGAGATGGCCGAAGCAGTTGATGCGGAAGGATCCGAAGCGCGCGACGAGTTCCGGGGCGTCAGACAGGAAGGCCGGGATTTCGGACAGGGGCAGTGCGATATCATGCGAGGCGATGGCGCCGATCTTGCGGTTGGCCAACGGCAGGGCCTCACGCAAGGTCCAGAAGGCGGCCGCCTGCCGTTCGTTCTGGGCGATCACCCCATCGCCCGCCAGCCCCAGTTCTGCGGCCTCGGAATACAGCCGCAACAGTGCCGGTTCACTCTCCAGCCCGTCGGGCAGGCCGACCTCGATCAGCACCGACCAGTCGGGACGGTCGGGGAAAGGTTGGCGGACGTCGGGCATGGTTTCATCGAGGAACAAGAGCCCCTGCCCGGAGATCAGCTCAAAGGCCGAGATGCAGCCGCCCACCTGCGCCTCGGCCCGCGCAAGAAGGCGGAGCGCGGCAGCCGGGGAGGGCACCTGCAGCAGTGCCGTGCCGATGCGCGCGGGCACGGGGTGCAGCTTCAGGCTGGCCGCGGTGATGATCCCCAGCGTGCCTTCGGCCCCGACCAGCAGATTTCGCACATCGTAGCCGGTGTTGTCTTTGCGCAGCCGCCTCAGACCATGCAGGACCGAACCATCGGGCAGGACAGCCTCCACCCCCAGGCACAGATCGCGGGCATTGCCGTAACGCAGCACATTCACCCCGCCCGCGTTCGTGGAGAGAAGGCCGCCGATCCGCGCGCTGGCCTGGGAGGCAAGCGTCAGCGGGAAAAGCCTGCCTGCCGAAGCGGCTGCCGCCTGCACATCGGCCAGGATCGCGCCTGCCTCTGCGATCAGCACATTCTCCTCGGGATGGGTCGCGCGAATGGCGGCCATGCGTTCCAAGGACACGATGAGCGGCAGTGGCCCGTCCGGCAGAACCTGCCCCTGCACCAGCCCGGTGCCGCCGCCATAGGGCACGATCCCGACCCGGGCGGCCGCGCAGGCCCGGACGATAGCCGCCACCTGTCCCACATCCCGCGGGCGGGCCACGAACAGCCCCTGCCCCGTCACTCGGCCCCGTGCTTCGCTCAGATAGCGCGGTTCAGCCGGGCCGCTCAGGCCAAGGCCAAGGGCCGCCGCCAGCCCATCGGCGAAAGCGCTGTCTGCGGGGTTGAGGGTCATGCCCCCTCCAGCTTGTCGGCGAGCGCGAGGATCGCCGTGGCAGAGCGCATGTTGCGGGCGGTAATGTCGATGGGCAGGTTCATCACCCGGTGCGCCAACTTTGATCGCGCGATCCCGTCGGGCAGATGCAGCCACAGGATGCGCCCCTGCCAGCGATAATTTTCCCCCGGTGCGGCGACCGATTTCAGGAACTCGCCGGTGGCGCGCGGCAGGTCACGGTCCATGAAAAAGACATGCACCTTGTCGGCGGCCTCCCCCGGCCAGGGGTTCGCGGCGACGGCCGCCGCCAGTGCCGCGCGGGTCAGCATCAGGACGGGTGGGCGAAAGCCGAAGCGGGCGTGAACCCCGTCGGCGATTTCGGTCGCAAGCTGCGGCGCGGCCTTGTCGGACCGGAAAATCGCATTGCCGCTCTGGATATAGGTGCGGGCGCCCGCATAGCCCAGCGTGTCCAGCAGGTCACGAAACTCCGCCATCGGCAGCTTGTTGACGCCCGATACATTCACTGCCCTGAGAAGCGCCACCCAGACTGTCATGCTGCCCTTCTTCCTTGCCCGGATCGTCCGAACTAGCCTATCAGCCCACGTCGGTCCGCCCGCGCCTGTCCGCCCTCAGATTGGCGTAAAGCACATGGTTGCGCCAGCGCCCGTTGATCTGAAGATAACTCTGCGCCACGCCTTCATATTTGAAGCCGACCTTTTCCAGTACCCCGCGCGAAGCGGCGTTTTCGGGCAGGCAACCTGCCTCCAGCCGCGACAGGTCGAGATCGGAGAAGGCATAATGCACGACGGCCAGAAGCGCCTCACGCATGTAGCCTTGCCGCGCGTAGGGTGCGCCCACCCAATAGCCCAGCGTGCCCGCCTGCGCCGGTCCCCGCCGGATATTGTCGAGCGTGACCGCCCCCAGAAGCGCCGCATCCGCCCGGCGGATCAGGAACAGCGGCACTGCGGTTCCTGCGGCTTCAGCGCGGGCCGCCCAATAAACCCGGTTGGTGAAGGCCTTGCGCGACAGCGAATCTTCGGCCCAGACCGGATCCCAAGGGGTCAGAAATTCACGGCTGGTATCGCGCAGTGCAGCCCATGCACGGTAGTCGGAATGGGTCGGCAACCTGAGCGTCATACGCTCGGTTTCCAGACGAATCTTTCGCCTGAGAAGGCCCATCAGGCTGCAAGCCTTTCCTTTAGCGCCTGAAGACCCGGCGCATCTGCAACCGGCCCGTAAAGCGCCAAAGCGGCAGCACCCTCGGTCACAATCTTCGCGCCGAAGCTGCGGACATCTTCGGTCGAGACGCCTTCGATTTCGGCCGTCGCCTCTTGCAGGCCCGGCACGCGGCCCCAGATCGCCAGATAACGCGCCATCCGTTCAGCCCGCGCCGAGGGGCTTTCCAGCCCCATCAAAAGCCCGGCCTTCAACTGCGCCTTGGCCCGCGCGACCTCTGCCTCGCTCATGTCGTCGGCGGCACGTTTCAATTCGTCCATCGTCAGGCTGCCCAGATCGCCGATCTCCTCGACGGAGGTTCCGGCATAGATGGTCAGCATACCGGTGTCGTCATAACTGCCCGCCTGCGCATAGATCGAATAACACAGCCCCCGCTCTTCGCGGATCTTCTGGAAAAGCCGCGAAGACATGCCGCCACCAACCGCCGTCGCATAGACCTGCGCGGTATGCATATCGGCGTCGCGGTAGGCCGGGCCACGAAAGCCCATGGCGAAATGGACCTGCTCCAGATCCTTCACCTCGCGCCGTTCAGCGCCCTGCCAGCGGGCCGGTTCGGGTTCCGGGCGGGCGCGCGGCTTCAGATGACCGAAGAGATCCTCGGCAATCTTGACAAGCGTCGCATGATCGACCGCCCCCGCCCCGGACAGGATCATCCGCTCCGGGCCATAATGATCGGCGACGAACGCCTGCAGATCCTTGCGCTGAAACGCAGAAACCCGTTCCGCCGGGCCAAGGATAGTGCGCCCCATCGCCTGATCGGGATAGGCCGCTTCTTGCAGCCAGTCGAAGATGATGTCGTCGGGCGTATCGAGCGCCTGGCCGATCTCTTGCAAGATCACATGGCGCTCGACCTCGATTTCCTTCTTCTCGAACTTCGGATTCAAGACGATGTCGGCAATCACATCCATCGCCAAAGGCACATCCGCCTCAAGCACGCGGGCGTAATAGGCCGTCATCTCGCGCGAGGTATAGGCGTTGATATAGCCGCCCACATCCTCGATCTGCTCGGCGATCTGAAGGGCTGTGCGCCGCTTGGTGCCCTTGAAGGCCATATGTTCCAGAAAATGCGCGATCCCATTCTGGTCGGGCCGCTCGTGCCGCCCACCCGCCGTCACCCACAGGCCCACCGCCGCCGAAGCGAGGCCGGGCATGTTTTCGGTCACGATCCGCAGGCCATTGGGCAGCGTGGTCAGGTCGGTCTTCAAATGCGGCGCCTTTCGCGGACGATTTTTTCGATGGCGGCCAGATCATTGGCCACGCGGGTCACCCTTTCGGGCCGGTCAAAGAGGTCGGCCATGCGGGGCGGCAGGTCGGGGCGAATGCCACTGGCCGCTTCGACCGCGTCGGGGAACTTGGCGGGATGGGCCGTGGCAAGCGTGATCATCGGAACGGTGCCCAGATGGTCGGACGCAACCTTCACCCCCACCGCGGAATGGGGGCAGAGCAATTCGCCCGAGGCGGCAAGCTCCGTACGGATCGCGGCGCTGGTTTCGTCCTCCGACACCCGGCCTGACGCGAAAAGGTCGCGCAAGGCCTGCAATGCGCCCTGGCTGACGGTGAAGCCGCCGTTGGCCTTCATCTCGTCCATCAGTTGCGCCACGGCCTTGCCGTCGCGACCATAGGCATCAAAGAGCGCGCGTTCGAAATTCGACGAAATCTGGATATCCATCGACGGGCTGATGGAGGGTTTGACCCCGTCCATCTGATAGCGGCCCGTGGTCAGGCAACGGTGAAGGATGTCGTTCTGGTTGGTGGCGATCACCAGCTCTTCAATCGGCAAGCCCATGCGCTTGGCGATGTAGGCGGCGAAAATGTCACCGAAATTCCCGGTGGGGACAGTAAAGCTGACCTTGCGGTGGGGGGCGCCCAGACTGACGGCCGAGGTGAAGTAATAGACGACCTGCGCCAGCACCCGTGCCCAGTTGATCGAATTGACACCCGCCAAACCCACTTCATCCCGGAAGGTGAAGTCATTGAACATATCCTTCAGGCGCGACTGGCAGTCGTCGAAGTCGCCATCGAGCGCCAGCGCATGCACATTCGCCTCTGACGGTGTAGTCATCTGCCGGCGCTGCACATCTGAGACCCGGCCATGCGGGTAAAGGATGAAGACATCGACATTGGCCAGCCCGCGAAAGGCCTCCATCGCCGCCGATCCGGTATCGCCCGAAGTTGCGCCCACGATGGTGACGCGCCGCCCGTCGCGCGCCAACGCGATCTGGAACAATTGCCCGATCAGCTGCATGGCGAAGTCCTTGAACGCAAGCGTAGGACCGTGGAACAGTTCGAGCAGGAAATGGTTGGGCGCCAGCTGCACCAAAGGCGCACGGGCAGCATGACCAAAGCCGCCATAGGCCTTGTCGATGCCACTGCGGAATTCTGCATCGCTAAACGTATCGCCGACAAAAGGCCGCATCACGCGGAAGGCGGCCTCCTCGTAGGACAGACCGGCCAGTGCGGTGATCTCGTCCTGGGTCAGCGTGGGAATGGATTGCGGCACATACAGGCCGCCATCCCGGGCGAGCCCGGTCAGCATCGCCTCGCCGAAAGTCAGGACCGGGGCCGCACCCCGGGTCGATATATAGCGCATTCCGTTAACCTCAGTGCGTTCTTTGTCTGATACGCCACAGAAGATAGACTGTCATCCCCGCCCAGACCGCCGCCAGCGAAAACCATGTGATCGCATAGTTCAAATGATCGTTGGGGATGCCCGCCGTATCGACCGGCACCGGCACAATAGTGGGCTCCTGTCCCTGTGCTGATCTTGCCACGACAAGGATCGGCTCGGTTTTGAGGAATTCCGACATGCTGGTCACATCTCGGGCGAACCACAGGCGCGCGGCAGGGTCCGGCGGCGGCGTGTAGCTGTCGGTCTCATTGGGCCAAAGAAGGTTGCCGGTCACGGTCAGGGCGATGGGCGGACGCAGCGCCTTTTGCGCGGCTTCGGGGATGAACCCGCGATCGAGCAGGATCCTGCGCCCATCTGGCAGAGTGAAGGTCGTGATCACCTCATACCCCGGGCCTTCGTCTTTGCGACCGGACAGAACCAGAAGATCATCGCCCGTCTGGCCGGCCAGGCGCACCGGGCGGTAACGGTCCGCAACGGGGTCGGGCGCCACGATTTCGGCAAGGTCCACCGGGGTGTCACCAATACGGGCTTCGATCTGCGCGAGGATTTCCTGCTTCCAGGCCAGCCTGCGCAGTTGCCATGTGCCAAGCGACAGAAGGATGGCACATCCCGCAAGGCCCAGGATCAGCGGAAAAAGATAGCGACGCATAGCGGCATCCTTGCGGTCGGCGGGGTCGGACAAACTTGCCTGAAACGCCTTCTTCAAAAGCAAAGCGCGGGGAATGGTCCCCCGCGCTGCGCTTCGGTTTCGGGCGGCTCAGTGGACCAGCGCGCCGTGACTGCCCCAGATGTAGATCGCGGCGAAGAGGAAGAGCCAGACCACATCGACGAAGTGCCAGTACCAGGCGGCAGCCTCGAAGCCCACATGCTGTTCGGGGGTGAAGTGGCCCTTCATCGCCCGGACCATGCAAACCAGCAGGAAGATCGTGCCGATGATCACATGCGCACCGTGGAAGCCCGTCGCCATGAAGAAGGACGCACCATAGATATTGCCCGCAAATCCAAATGCCGCATGGCCGTATTCATAGGCCTGGAAGAAGGTAAAAAGCGCACCAAGAGCACAGGCAAGCGCCAGGCCGTTGATCATGTCCTTGCGGTTGTTTTCATGCGCCAGCGCATGGTGCGCCCAGGTGCAGGCGGCGCCGGAACAGAGCAAGATCAGCGTATTGATCAGCGGCAGGTGCCAAGGATCAAACGGCACGATGCCTTCCGGCGGCCAGATGCCATCGATGGCGGGCGAATTCGGCCCCATCGGGTAAAGCGCGTGCTTGAAGAAGGTCCAGAACCAGGCCGAGAAGAACATGACTTCCGACATGATGAACAAGATGAAGCCATAGCGCAGGCCGATGCGGACGACAGGCGTATGATCGCCGGTGTTGCCTTCGTGAACCACTTCCGACCACCAGCCGAACATCACATAAAGCACCAGGACCAGACCGATCAGGAACATCCAGGGTGTCACCCCCTTCATCCACATGACGGCCCCGAAGAGCATCACAAAGGCACCGACAGCACCCAAGAGCGGCCAGAGCGAAGGTTTCAGAATATGGTAGTCGTGGTTTTTTGCGTGCGCCATGTCGGTTTCCCTGCTTTGGCCTCAGTTATAGGCAGCCTTTGGCGCGGGCGAAAGCTCCGCCTGCGCCTCGGGCAGCTTGGTTTCGAAGAAAGTGTAAGACAGCGTGATATGACGGACACGGGCGGTGTCGCCGTCACGGGTGATTTCGGGATCGACATAGAAGGTGACAGGCATCTGCACCCGCTCTCCGGGCTTCAAGACCTGCTCGGTAAAGCAAAAACAGTCGATCTTGGTGAAATAGGCCCCGGCAATGTCGGGCGAGACATTGAAGCTTGCCGTTCCGGCGATCGTCCGGTCTGAACTGTTGTAGGCCTCGTAAAAAGCCATGCCGGTTTCGCCGATGCGCAGCGTCACCTCGTTCTCGACGGGTTTGAATTCCCAAGGCAAGCTTCGGTCGGTGTTGGCGTCAAAGCGGATGGTGATGGTCTGGTCGAGGATTTCACCCGTCGCTCCGGCCGCTGTCTGGGGCGTGCCGGCAAACCCTGTCACCTGGCAGAACCAGCTGTAGAAGGGCACGGCCGCAAAACTCAAGCCAACCATCGTGATCACGATGGCCAGAAGTTTGGCCGCAAGCCTGCCATTGGGGTTGGAAGTGGCACTCATGGCGCGGCCACCGTCGTGGGGGGATTGCCATGCGCGTCCTGGCGCGACACCTTCACGATGGTCAGCCCGAACACCAGCGCCACGAAAATCCCAAGCGCCAGCCCGAGGCCCAAGTTGCGGCCCCAGCGGCGCGTATGGAGTTCATGCTCCTTCGTGATCGCCATCACCAGCCCCCGTAACCAAAGCTGCGCAGCGAATCTTCTGCGAGAAGCGCACCGAAATGCAGGAAGAGATAGGCAAGCGAGAACCGGAAAAAGGCCTTTTCAACCTGATATTTGTCCGCCTCCGCCGCAGGTTCGTGGCGGCCCGCAATACGCAGCGCACCCAGAATGAACCAGCCGTTCAGGAGGACTGAAACCGCCAGATAGACTGGTCCGCCGATGGACGTGAAACCCAGCGCAAGGGCAACAGGCGCCAGAAGCAGCGTATAGATCAGGATATGCCTGCGGGTTGCCGCGCGCCCGTGGGTCACCGTCAGCATCGGCACGCCCGCGTTGGAATAGTCATCCTTCATGAACAGCGCCAGCGCCCAAAAGTGCGGCGGAGTCCACATGAAGATCAGCGCAAACATCAGGACGGAATCGATGCTGATGCCGCCCGTGGCGCAAGCCCAGCCGATCATCGGCGGGAAGGCCCCGGCGGCACCGCCGATCACGATGTTCTGCGGCGTCGAACGTTTCAGCCACATCGTGTAGATCACGACATAAAAGAAGATGGTGAAGGCGAGAAAGAGGCCTGCGAACCAGTTGGCCGCGAGGCCCAGCATCAGACAAGACAGGACCGAAAGTGCCAGACCGAAGCCCAGCGCCTCGCCCTCGCTGATCCGGCCTGCGGGGATCGGGCGGTTGGCGGTGCGCCTCATCACGCTGTCGATATCGGCATCATACCACATGTTCAGTGCGCCGGAGGCACCGCCGCCCAGCGCGATAAACAAGATCGCCGTGAACGCTACGAAAGGGTGGACCGGAACGGGTGCGACAATCAGGCCGACCATTGCAGTAAAGACCACAAGCGACATGACACGCGGCTTCAGAAGCTGGACGAAGTCGCCAAAGCCCGCCTCCTTGCCGTGGTCGATGGCGCTGATGTCGGTCATCCTATCCCCCAGAAGCAGGCGCGCCGGTCAGCGCGCCACGTCCGATCAGTTCGAGGCGACCTGAACAGTCGCCGAAATACCGGCATCGGCGGTCTTGGTACGGGCAACCCAGTCTGCATAGACCTGCTCGGACACGACCTTCACGGTGATCGGCATATAGGCGTGATCCTTGCCACAAAGCTCCGAACACTGGCCGAAGTAAATGCCTTCCTTTTCGGCATTGAACCACAGTTCGGCAATCCGGCCCGGCACGGCATCTTGCTTCACCGCAAAGGCCGGGACCGCCCAGGCATGGATCACATCCGCTCCCGTGACCTGCACAACAACGGTTTTGCCGACCGGAACCACGACCGCATTGTCCGTCGCGAGCAGATATTCATCTTCCGCGTAGCCATTCGCGGCCAAAGCTGACTTGTCGAGCAGGAAGCTGTCGAAGGCGATGCCTTCATCGGGATATTCATAGGACCAGAACCACTGGTTGCCGGTCGCCTTGATCGTCACGTCGGCAACCGGGATTTCCTGTTGTTTGAACAGGATCGGCAGCGAGAATGAACCAAGTGTCACGAGAATCAGAACCGGGATCAGGGTCCAGACGATTTCCAGCGGCGTATTGTGGGTAAAGCGCGCCGGCGTCGGGTTCGAACGCTTGTTGAAGCGCAAGACCACGATGGCCAGAAGCACTGTAACCAGCGCCACAACGCCGATGCACAGATAGAGCAGCACCCCGTCAAGCCACTGCTGGTCGCGGGCAAGCTCTGTCGCTGCGGGCTGGAAACCAACGCCGTCCGCATGGGGCTTGCCCACGGTTTGCAGCCCCGTGATGCCATCCTGAGCGGCGGCCATCCCCGCCAGTGCCACCGAGGTGATGCCGGCCGCGAGGCCCGAAAGAATGTTTGCAAAACGCATGTCGTGTTCCCGTTCCTGCCGCAGCTTGTTCCGCCGCCCCCGCGCCACCATGTCCCATGCACGGAGCCGGTTGTATACCGGACTTCTAAAATCATATTAGTGGCAGGGCGACAAGCAAAACTGTCGCGGCTATGCGTCGCATTTTGACCGATATCAAGGACAGGACAGGGGACAGACATGACAGACGGCAGGTTTCGCCCGTTCGAAAGCCATCTGGATCAGGGGCGCGCCCTGTCGATTCTGCGTGGCGCGGTCGCAGGGGCAGACGATGGGGAGCTGTTCTTGGAACGCCGCCGGTCCGAAGGGCTGGTCTTTGATGACGGGCGGTTGAAGAACGCCAGCTACGACGCATCCGAAGGGTTTGGCCTGCGCGCCGTACGCGGCGACGTATCCGGCTACGGACATGCGTCCGAGATTTCCGAAGCCGCGCTGATGCGCGCCGCCGAAACCGCGCGGCTTGCGGTGGGCGATGGCGGCGGGATCCTGGCCGATGCGCCCACCGGCACCAACCGCAGGCTTTATAGCGATAGCGATCCGATGCTGGATGCGACCTTCGGCCTGAAGGTCGAGACGCTGCGCGAGATCGACGCCTTTGCCCGCGCCCTCGATCCGCGTGTGGTTCAGGTGTCGGCCACCATCGCGGCCAGCCTGCAGGAGGTCTTCATCTTGCGGCCCGAAGGTGGGCTCGTCTCTGACATACGCCCGATGAGCAGGCTCAATATCTCGGTCATCGTCGAGGAGGGCGGCCGGCGCGAGTCGGGCAGCTACGGCGGTGGCGGGCGCACCGGGCTGACAGAGATGATGGCATCCGGCCACTGGCAGTCGGTCGCACACGAGGCTTTGCGCATCGCCCTTGTGAACCTGCGTGCGGTCGCCGCACCTGCGGGGGTGATGGATGTGGTCGTCGGCCCCGGCTGGCCGGGCGTTCTGTTGCACGAAGCAGTGGGTCACGGGCTCGAGGGCGACTTCAACCGCAAGAAAACTTCTGCTTTTGCCGGGCTCATGGGCCAGCGGATCGCGGCCCCCGGCGTGACGGTTCTGGACGATGGCACGATCCCCGACCGGCGCGGCTCGATCACTGTCGATGACGAGGGCACACCTTCGGCCAGAAATGTGCTGATCGAGGACGGGATTCTGGTCGGTTATATGCAAGATCGCCAGAATGCCCGCCTGATGGGGGTGACCCCCACCGGCAACGGCCGACGGGAAAGCCACGCCCATACTCCCATGCCGCGCATGACCAACACCTATATGCTGGGCGGCGGCGCGAAGCCTGCCGATATCCTCGCCGACCTGAAGGACGGCATCTATGCCGTGGGCTTCTCGGGCGGGCAGGTCGACATCACCAACGGCAAGTTCGTCTTCAACTGCACCGAAGCCTACCGGGTCAGGAACGGGGTGGTGGGCGAGCCGGTGAAGGGCGCGACGCTGATCGGCGACGGCGCGACGGCGCTGAAGCAGATCCGCGCCATCGGCGACGACCTGGCGCTTGATCCCGGCATCGGCAACTGCGGCAAGGCCGGCCAGTGGGTGCCGGTGGGCGTGGGCC
>Ga0138256_10006629_pt1 | contig 12244 bp, 9 predicted proteins | sample KNB2016incub_MG_FD_105486 | JGI IMG/M metagenome (GOLD analysis project Ga0138256, IMG submission 105486) | Active sludge microbial communities from wastewater in Klosterneuburg, Austria - KNB2014incub_MG | ecosystem: Engineered > WWTP > Activated sludge > Unclassified | place: Austria... | reverse complement strand
GTGGATGCGCGTGGCCGATGGTCATGCCGCGGCGCCATCCGTCGCGCAACCCACACGCACATTCGTGCTTCTCACCGGGGCATTCCTGCTGATCTTTGCGGCTGTATCGCCGCTCTACACCACCAGCCATGCGACCGTGGCGCTGACCGGGTTCATCGCACAATCGGCGGCCGCCTTGCTCGGCGCTGCCGGTGTGACCGCTCGGGCCGCAGACAGTGTGCTGTGGACGCTCCGTGGAGGATTTCTCGTCACACACGAGTGCATTTCCACACCGCTCATTCCTGTCTACATCGCGGCCGTGTGTGCGTATGCTCCGAGCTGGCGCCGGCTCACCCTTGGCCTGCTGGCCGCGGTTCCACTGTTTATCCTGCTGGGCATCCTGCGGCTGCTCGTCGTGGCCGTGCCCGCCACCATCATTGCGTCGCCGGAGTTCCTGGTGCACGCGTTTTATCAGTTGCTCCTTGGCGCCGTGGTCGTGGGAGTGGCCGCACATTGGCGCCACAAGCGCGACGGCGCCTTCCGATACGCCGCGGCCGGCATCATGGCCGGTACGCTTTTTGTGCTGATGCTGGCGCCGGTCTACACTCGGCTTGTGGCGTTCCCATCGGCAGCGCTCAGTGAAGGCCCGCAAGGCGCCCTGATGTTCCTGCCGGGCTTTCAGATCGGACTCTACCTGGCCCTGTGGGTGGCGGCACTGACGACAGTCCACTGGCGGCGGCCGCTCGGAGGACTCGTGGTGCTCGCAGTGTCCCACGCCGCCGGTCTCTTCGCTCTGCACGTCATGGCCGCGCCACCAGACCTGGTGACGTGGGTGCCGGCAATCCGCGCCTGGGCCGTGGCCGGTCCGGTGTTGGTGATGGCCGCGGTGGTCGCCAGTGTCCAGACGCGTCGCTGAAGTTGCAATCATCGTCGCTGTCGCCACGGTTATCACCGTGGTCATGGCCTGGCCGGTGCTGCGCGCGCCGTCCGACCGCATCTTCGGCATGGAGATTGTCGGCCGGCATCACGATCCATTCACCGTGATGGCACAGTTCGAGCGTCCGCTCGGTAATGGCATCTACGCCCAGCCCCTCACTGATATTCCAGGTGCATTGATCGCTCGAGTCGCGGGCCCGGTTGCCGCCTACAACTGGCTCGTCCTCCTCACCTTCCCACTCTCGGCGGCCTTTGCGTACCTGCTGGCGCGCCATCTCTGCCTCGCACCAGCGGGCGCTGCCGTCGCGGCGGTGGTCTTCGCCTTCTCCCCCTTCCATCTGGCGCAGGCGGCCTACCATCCGCACATCGCACAAACGCAGTGGCTGCCCTTCTACCTACTGGCGTTGTGGCGGTGCGTGGATCGACCCACACCGTGGGCCATCGCCTGGCTCGCCGCAGCAACGGCAACCGTGACGCTCTCAAATTTCTACTCGGGTTTCATTGCCGCCGTGATCACACCGGTGGCCCTGCTCGCATACTGGCTTGTTGGCCTGCGCACCCACCCGCAACCGCTGCGCCGACTGGCTATAACCGCCGGAACGCTGACCGCCATCGCCGCAGCGGGCCTGGCGTATGTGTCACTCACAGCCGGCGAGGTCGTGACGAATCGTAGCGCCTTTGCCTTTCCGAAGGCCGACCTCTCTCACTACAGCGCGAAGTGGGTGAGCTATCTTGTCCCTCCCATCGAACACCCGTTGCTCGCGCAATCCGTCTTTCGCTTCTGGCACGATGCCGGCGTTCGCGAGGGACTCCTTGAGCAACAGGTCAGCCTGGGATGGGGCTTCGTTGCGCTTGGACTTGTCGCCATCGCCTGGTGGCTGATCAGGGGTCGGCGCATCGAATCCACGCGCTGGGTCCCGGTCCTCGTCGTCGTCGCGTTCACCGCGCTGCTGTGCTCGCTGTCGCCCGAGCAGAGTGATGGCGGGTTTCCCATGCTTCGACCATCCGCGTGGTTGTACGAACTGGCGCCGATGTTCCGCGCATACGCGCGATTCGGCAGCGTCGTGCAACTGATGGTGGCGCTGCTGGCCGGCCTTGGCGTCACGGTGCTCGTATCCTCCAAATGGGCAGGCGCCAGGGCGCTGTGTGCGCTGCTGCTGGCCCTCGGGGCGGCGGAGTACGCGGTGAGGCCGTCTGCTCTTTGGCGCGACGTGATGCCGACGACGGCGCATCGCTGGGTGATGGACCAGCCCGGCCCCATGCAGGTGCTCGACTGCGTGCCCTACTCGTTGCCCTCGGCGTCGGTGCCTTGGCTGACGGGACATCGGGTCAGGCTCCTCGGTGGACCGTTCAGTGACTGCGGAGAATCCCACGTGGCTCACAAACTGGCCGCGGAGGGCTTCACGCATCTCCTGATCCGGCGCGGTTCGGACGACGCGGCCGCGTTCGGTTCGGGACGGGCCCCTGAAGGCACTGCGGTGGCTGCCAGGCTGAAGGACGGCCTGGTGCTCAAGGTCACAGCTGCAGTGCCAGCGATTTACACAGCCGAAATGACCGGGTTCTTCCCGCGTGAGCGTGACGGTGATCGCTCCTGGCGATGGATGGGCGCCCAGGCCGCGTGGACAGTGGTGAACAGGAGCGCGGGGCCGATTGTTGCCACGCTGAGTCTTGAGCTATCGGCGTTTCACCATGAGCGCCCCTTTGAAGTGCGCGTCGATGGACGGCCGGTGTACTCGTTTCAGGTGGAGCCCGCTCGGCGCATTTACGACATCGGTCCGCTGACCATCCCTTCCGGCAGCCACCAAGTGGCCTTTCACGCCACTCAGGGCCCAACGATGACGACCGGCCTTGTGACCAACGGCGACACGCGTGCGCTCTCGTTTGCGCTGAGCACCTGGAGTTGGACCGTCAGGAGTGAACAGCCATGACCACCCGAGCACGCAAATACCAGAACTTCTGGGAAGGAGTTGGCAAGGGTTTTCCCGACCTCGGCGGCGCCGCGTCCACGCGCTACTACGCGCAAAATGAAGAACGGCTCTTCACCGAGCATTTCCCTGCGCTTGAGGGGCTGACGATTCTCAAAACCGACTTGTGGGATGAGGCCAAGAACACCCGCATTCTCTTGTGGGCCGCCCAGCAGGGTGCGCGTGCCTTCGGCATCGACATCTCCGAACCCACCGTCCGGCAGGCACGCGCCGCCTTCGCGGGCCAGCCTAACGCCCGGCCCCTGCAAGGTGTCGCCGGCGATGTGCGGGACATTCCCTTCAAGGACGATAGTTTTGATGCGGTCTATTCGATGGGCACGATCGAACACTTCGATGCCACCGAGCGCGCGGTGGCAGAGATGGCCCGCGTCCTCAAGCCGGGTGGGCGCGCCATCATCGGTGTGCCGAATCGCCACGACCCGTTTCTGCGGCCGGCGCTGGCCACGGTCATGCAGTGGCTGGGGCTTTATGCCTATGGTTACGAAAAATCCTATTCGCGGCGCAAGCTCCGGACCATGCTCGAACGCGCGGGTTTCACCGTCGTCGCCGAGACCTCAATCCTCTTCATCCCCGGGTGGCTGAGGATGCTGGACCTTGCCTGCCACTCATGGTGCCGGCCGCTGTCGGCGATCACCGGCGCGCTGGTGTGGCCCTTCGTGCAACTCGATGCGCGGGTGCCCGCCGTGCGCCGCCACGGTTATCTGCTGGCAACGGTGGTGACCAAGACGCGCTGACTACCTCAGGGGACGCTGCCGAAAACCCGTGCCCGCCCAGGGAAACGCCGTCAGAGCCTTCTCACAGGACGCCGCTGCAAACGTCGGTCCGGAGAGATAGTCATCGAACATCGCACCTGGGTCCCGGACCGCGGTGCCCAATGGCACCACCACCACGTGGGTCGCGCCCGACACAGCGGCCAATGGTCCCAGGTCGTGCACCACTGCCCCGCCGACCACGCGCGGCAACACCACAACGATGCGCGCCTCACCTCCAGGGGTGTTCACGACCATTGCCACGTCCAGTGATTTGTCGGAGTCAATATCAGCGCTGGCCGGCCCGGCAGGGCCACACGCGGGAGCGCTGACCATGGTCCAGCCAGGGATCTCGTCGTCGAGCTGCTCCGTGATGGTCTTGGTCATCACGTCCGGCACGTCCGATCGGTCTTGAACGCCTCCATGGACGGTCACGCCGAGAAACACGCCAAGCACGCCCGCCCAACCGGCAGGTTTCATCATCTTCATCAGTTGTTCTCCTGATTGTGATCCTGTCACCTCGCGGGCGATGACCACCGTGCAAGACGAGACATCACAGGCGGAGCCCACCCGTCAGACTGTGGTTATGGCGAAGCACACCCCCGTTCCCGATGACATCAAGCCGTCAACCAGGAAACCAGAGCCCGAGCCGGTGATCGGTCAGGAAAGTGACGACCGCATCGGCGCCACAGACGAACAGGTGGGCGATCGCACCGGCCCAGGCGCCGGCTACGATCAGGAACCCAGACGGCAAAAGGACAAAGGCGGCGTCGCGCCGTCCTGAGCAACCCTCTACTGCACCTTCAGCGACACCGTGGCATTGCGCGTCCTGGAGATGCTGGCCCCCGTGATTCCGAGTGTGTAGGTCGTGCGGGGCGTTGATGAGCTCGTCACCACGGTCAGTGTCGACGTACCTCCGCCGGTCACGTTCCCCGGCGAAAATACGCACGACGACCCCGAGGGGCATCCCGTGACGCTGAACGCGACGGTCTCACTGAAGCCGCCAGAGGGCGTCACGGTGACGCCGTATGTGGTGGACCTGCCGCGCTTGACCGTGCGGCTGGCAGGCGATGCTGCAACCGTGAAATCGGGCACCGGAATCGGGCTCACCGTCAGCGTGACGATCGTGGACTGCACCAGCGCATTGGGTGCGTCCGTCGCCGCGATCGTCAACGGGTAGGAGCCCGCCGGCGTGTTGGTCGCCGTCGTGACTGTGAGCGTGGATGTGCCTGCCCCACCGCTGTAGCTTGGCGGCACGAAAGTCCCGGTGGCGAATGACGGGAGCCCCGTCACAGTGAACGTTCCCCCACCAATGTAGCTGTTCAGGCCGGTGACCGTGGCGTTAAACGTCGTGGACTGGCCCTGAACAATGCTGCGACTCGACGGTGTGGCTGACAACGCAAACGACGGTGCGGGCGGCTCCCCTGAGCCGGAGCACGATGAAAACTTGAATGACCCTACGCGCGTGCTCCAGTTGAACGTACCGTTGGTCTGAAGGTATTCGCTCGTGAACCAGAATGTGCAATCATCCACCGGGTCAACGGCCATGGTGCTGTAATCGCCCCAGCGAGACAGTCCCGTGGTCTGCGAACCGCCACCGACCTTGAGGGTATTGTCTACACTGAGCGTGTTCAAGGGATCGATGGTTTCGCGCCCCGCGAACATAATTGATGGCCTTGTCGTCGCACTGCTCGTTGAATACCCGAGTGCGATGTTGCCGACCTGGTCCATGGCGATGCTCCCCATCCAGCGGTGCAAAGTGTCTGGAGAAAAAGTCGACTGTTGACGGACGCTTGGCGCGTTGTTCGTGATGTCCAGCTCATACCAGCGGATGCCGGTGACAATGTTTGGTGAGACACCGACCGCCACCGAGTGATTCACCAGGAGAGACTGGCGGGCTCCGAGATTCCGATAGCTCAGCCGGTACATCAGGCGGTCGCCAAGTGTGTCGAGCCTCTGGCTCGTATTGGCCTGCGGAACGCCCGTGGTGGCCGTCGTGTACCCACTGACGGAGATCACCGTCGGACCGGTAAACGTTGAATTCCCTGGCGTCGCGAAGTCCGGCTTGAATCGATACAGGTTCAGGGACGTACTGCCGCCCCTGCTCAACACGTAGTTGGGTGTGCCGGCAGGCGGCAGCGCCTTCCCTTCCAGATCCGAAGGCAGCGGTGATGGGTAAGACGTGTTCTGGTAACAAATCTGGGTGGCGGGCTGGCCGACCAGCATCTTCGCGCGATCGTAGGCGCACACGCGCCCGCCGGTAAACGAGGAACCAGTCGCTCCAAACATGTTGAAGGTGATGTAGTAGCCATCTGGCCACACCGCGAGCTTCGGATAGTCAGGAAACTGGGTATACGGAAAGGCGTATCTATGCCAGGCGCCCAGCGCGTCTGACGTCTGCGACACCGCCACACACTGCAGGTAGCCGCCGGAACGCAGTGAAAACTGCGTCATGACCCATCGGTCCGCCAACTGATCGTACTGGACGATCGGGTCGCCGTCATTCCGCGTCTCACAATCGCCGCCAAACCCCGCCCAGATGGTGTTCCCGCCGGCCGGCCCGTACAGCTTGGTCCCTGTGGCCTTGTCGAACACGGCGAAGGATGAATTGACCCACTGCACATACTGCGTCAGGCCCGCCTCACCCGTGGTATCGGGTGGAGCGGAATTCACGTTGTAGGCAAACTGTGAATTACCTTCTCCCACACCGTCGAAGCCGATGCCTGGCGTGGACGCCAGCGCCGACGTCTGGAAACGCTGCACCACCTGATCGGACTCGTTGGCCTGTGGCGTCGGCGGAGCCTGCTTCACCCTGAAATCCTGGCGAGTGCTCACCGAAGGCGTCGGCAGGGTGTCCCGCAACGGCCTCGACGTGTCGTGCCGCAGGGCCGCCACCCACTCGGGCGGGCCCTGAGCTCCACTCTGGCCCTGTGCTTCGAGCCGCGAATCGGGCACCGCCGCAAGTATCACTGCAGCGGCAAGGGAACAAACGACGACCGATGATGCCTTCATAACGCGGGCTCCTACTCTGAGTCTCCAAAGACTCTGCAAGACATGTGCCTTAACGCTCAGCAGGCGACGCACACTTCTTTCGATCACCAATCCCGTGACGGCCGACCGAAATCGTCCGTCACCGACAACTGTGTCGAGCGCTGACCATTCAGATGGTCGAAAAGAGCGTCATCGCCACGCGCATGAACGCGCGCACCCACGGCTCTGGATAGACGCCCATGATGAGAATGCCGGCGACACATCCACCGATGGCCACCATCAGCACCGCGGGAACGGGAATGGGCGCAGGGTTCGTGGGCGCCTCGATGTACATCCGCCGCGCCACCACCAGGTAGTAGTAGAGCGCCACCACCGTGAGTACGGCACCCAGAAACGCGAGCCAGTACATCCCCTGCTCCACCACGGCCCAGAAGATGAAGAGCTTGGCCCAGAACCCGGCCATGAACGGGATGCCGCCCAGCGACAACAGGAAGAGCAACAGGCTCAGCGCCAACACCGGCGACCGGCGCGCCAGACCCTGGTACTTCTCAATCTCGTCGCTGCCCTCCGACGCCGCCACGGCCTGCACCACGAAAAATGCACCCATGTTGCCGAAGAGGTACGCCACCAGATAAAACAGCACCATCCCCACGCCCGACACCGACATGGCAGCCAGGCCCAGCAGCAGATATCCGATGTGCGCCACGCCGGAGTACGCGAGCAGCCGCTTGATGTTGGACTGCGGAATGGCCATCAGGTTGCCGGCAACGATGGTCACTCCGGCCAGCACAGACACGATCGGCACCCAGAGGACTGCCCCCTCGCCCACACCTTCCACATAGAGGCGGAAGATGGCGAGGAACCCGGCCGTCTTCGGCGCGATGGATATCCACGCGACGAACGGCGTGTTCGCGGCCTCGTAGGTGTCGGGCACCCACATATGGAATGGCACCGCTGCAATCTTGAACCCGAGGCCGCCCAGCATCAGCGCGAGCCCGAGCAACATCAGCGGATTCGCCGTCGCCACCAGTGGCGGGATGGCTGACATATCAGTGGTGCCGGCCGCGCCATACACAAACGACAGTCCGTACAGAATGACCGCCGACGAGATGCTGCCGACGAGGAAGAACTTCATCGCGCCTTCAGGCGCGGCCTTGTCGCCTTTCAGGAACCCCGTCAGGAAATACAGCGGGATCGACATCAACTCAAACGCGACAAACAACACGATCAGGTCGCGCGCGGATGCCAGCACGAGCATCCCCAGCAGCGACGCGAGGAACGCCACGTAGTACTCGGTGCCGCGCCTCCGGAACGACGCGTGGGTCATCGCCTGCGTGGCCAGCACACTCAGCACACTGGCCACCAGGAACAGGCGCTTGCCAAACAGCGACAACTCGTCGAGCACAAACGTGCCTTCAAGCGCCACCCGACCGGGCTCCGCATTCCAGGCGGCCACAGAAATGCCCACCAGGCCTGCCAGCGTGATCCACCCCGCCAATGCATCGTTTGCCTGCCGCCTGAGGAGGCCGAGCACAAACACCACCAGCAACAGCGCGAACAGCCAGCCTTCAATCATGAGGGGCCAGGAAGGATCCATCGCGTGTCCTCCCATCACAGCACCCCCAGGCGCATCAGCAACGGCACGGTGCTGACGTCAATCGGTGTCAGCGCCAGACCCGGCAACACGCCAAACAACACCAGCGCGCCCACCAGAATCACAATGGCCACCCATTCGGTGCCCTGTGCGTCTGGCAGGTTCTGGAAATGCGGATTGGTGCTCTTCGGGCCCCAGAAGATCGCGCGCACGACGCGCAGGACATACAGCGACGTCAGGAACGCGCCAATCACGGCCGGGAACAACCACCAGGAATGGGCCGACGACCACGCCCCCAGGAACGTCAGGAACTCTGCGACGAAACCGGCCGTCGCGGGCAGCCCCAGCGACGACAGGCCACCAATCGTGAAGGCCACGGCAATGCCCGGCATCATGGTGGCAAAACCGCCCATGCTGAAGATGTCGCGCGAGTGCGCTTTTTCGTAGACGAGCCCGACCAGCGCGAAGAACAGGCCGGTCATGATGCCGTGCGCGAACATCTGAAAGACCGCACCGTTCAACCCGCTCTCGGTGAGTGTGGCCGCGCCCAGCATCACGATGCCCATGTGCGAGACCGACGAATACGCGATGACGTACTTCAGGTCTTTCTGCGCCATGGCGCTCAGCGCGCCGTAGACGATGTTGATGCAGGCGATGGTGCCCACAAGCCAGGCCCACTGTTGCGTGGCCTCCGGGAGCAGTCCCATGCCCAGGCGCACCACGCCGTAGGCGCCAAGCTTCATCAACACGCCGGCGTGCAGCATTGAAACCGCGGTCGGCGCCGACGCATGGCCGTCCGGCGACCATGTATGGAAGGGGAAGATGGCCGCCAGGATGCCGAACCCGATGTAAAACGCCAGGAACACCCACGACTGAAGCCCGGGGTCGAACTCCACGGCTTCGAGGGCCAGCAGTGAGAATGACGTGGAACCGGCGGCCACGTACAGCGCCAGCATGCCCACCAGGATGAACGCCGACCCGAAGAGCAGGTACAGCGTGAGCTTCATCGCCGCGTATTCCTTGGTGCCCACGCCGGTGCGGCCGAACGCCCAGCCGAACACCCCCTGCGGACGCACTTCCCCGCTCGATCCCCAGATGCCGATCAGCAGGTACATCGGCAATACGGCGATTTCGTAAAACAGGAAAAAGACGAACAGGTCGAGCGAGACGAACACGCCGAAGACGCCGGTCACCAGGAGCAGCAGCAGCGCATAGAACTCCTGATCGCGGGTCTTGACCGTCCACGAAGCGAAGACGCCTGCCAGGATGATGATCGCCGTCAGCAACACCATCACCAGGCTCATCCCGTCGATGGCGAGCTGGTAGGTGATCCCCATGGACGGCACCAGCGGCAACTCCTCGTAGAATTGGAATCCCGCCGCGGCCAAATCGTAGTTGGCGTAGAGCCACAACGCGCAGACCATCGACACGGCCGTACCGAGCAACGCGGTCCACCGCACAAAGCCCGGGCGCGACCGCCCGAAGCCCATGATCAGCAGGGCGCTCGCAAACGGCGCCCAGGTGAGGATCGAAAGGACTGGCCAGCCGGTCACATCGTCCCCCTCAACCACCAGATGATCGCCACCACACCCGCGCCCACGGCCAGCACATAGTCCTGCACCTTGCCGGTCTGGATGCGGCGCAGGCTGTCACCACCCGACACCGTCCAGGCGCTGATCACGTTCAGCACGCCATCCACGATGTACCGGTCCACCCATCCGACCAGTGCGGCCAGCGTCATCAGGATGCCCCGATAGACCGCCACAAACGCCTCGTCCACCCAGAAGCCATGTGCGGCCGCAGTGCGCAGCGGCCCTGTCATACGCGCCAACGACTCGGTGTTGATGATCTGCCGCTGGAAGGTCGCCCATGCGAGTGCGATGCCACTCAGTGCCACACCCGTCGCCACCGGCGCCAGCCACGCAGGAGCCTCCACCGCTTCTTCCGGGTGATGCAGCATGAAATAGATGCCGATGGTCATCGACGCCAGGGCCAGCACCCACAACGGCAATCCCATTGTCATCGGTGCGTCGTGAGGCGCATGGCCGTTCCCGTGGCCGTTGGCATGCGCCGGCTTGCCGAAGAAGGTCAGGAACACGACACGGAACATGTAGAAGGCGGTGAGGAATGCGCCGATGAGCAGCATGACGAACGGGCCGGTCAAGCCGCCGGCCCAGACGCCCGCGAGGATCTCTTCCTTCGAGAGGAAGCCGGCAAACAGCGGCACACCCGCGAGCGACAGCGTGCCGACGAGGAACACGATCATCGTCTGTGGCATGCGTCGCGCCAGTCCGCCCATGTGCGTGATGTCGTTGGTGCCCACCGCGTGAATCACCGCGCCGGCACCCAGGAACAACAAGGCCTTGAACACACCGTGCGTGAGCAGATGGAAGAAGCCGGCCGAGGCGAATCCGGCGCCAATGGCCGTCATCATGTAGCCCAGCTGCGACACCGTGGAATACGCGAGCACACGCTTGATGTCGTTCTGTGCGCACGCAAGGATGGCAGCCATCAGCGCGGTGCCGGCGCCGACCCAGGCCACGAGCAACAACACATCAGGCGTGAGCGCAAACAGGAACGCCATCCGCACCAGCAGATACACACCGGCGGTGACCATGGTGGCGGCGTGAATCAGGGCCGAGACTGGTGTGGGCCCTTCCATCGCGTCGGGCAACCAGATGTGCAGCGGGAACTGCGCGGACTTGCCTGCTGCGCCGAGGTAGATGCAGAACGTGATCAGGGCCAGGCCGTCCACACCCACCAGACCGGCGCCCACCATCTGCTGGAGTTCACCAAAGTCGAAGGTCCCGGTGTGCCGCCACAGCAGCACGATCCCGATGAGCAGGCCCACGTCACCGGCTTTGGTGGTCCAGAACGCTTTCACGGCAGCGCGCGCGGCGGACGGCTTCTTGTACCAGAAGCCGATCAGCAGATAGGAACAGAGCCCGACCAGTTCCCAGCAGACGAAGAGCTGCACCAGATTGGGCGCCAGCACCAGGCCGAGCATCGAAAACGCGAACAGCGACTGGTAGACGTAGTAGCGGCCGATGGCGGGCGCTGGTTCATCGCTCAGATATCCGAGCGAGTAGATCTGCACCAGGAGCGAGACCAGCGACACCAGCAGGATCATGATCGCGGACTGTTCGTCCGCGAGATACCCGACGGTGGCCAACGCCCCCTGCGAGTCGGGCAGCCACGTCCACACACGCTGAATGGGCGCATCGAGCCGATCGACGAGGAACCATGTCTGCACGGCTGCGCCAAACGTGCCCAGCGCACCGAGTATCGAAATGAAGGCCGCCGGCCGGCCCGACCGCCGGAGTGGAGCGACCAGCGCGAGCAGCAGGAAGACCGTGATGGGCGTCAGCAGAACTGTGAGCATCATCCCTTCAACCAGTCCACGTGGTCGGCCATCGCCGTACGACGCGTGCGGAACAACAGAATGACAATCGCGAGGCCGAGCGCGACCTCGGCCACCGTGATGCAAATCGCAAACACGGTCAGCACCATGCCGGTGACGTCACCGTGAAACCGGCTGAACGCCACCAGATTGATGTTGACGGCATTGAGCATCAGTTCGATGCCCAGCAGGATGCCCACGGTATTCCGGCGCGTCATCACGCCGAAGAGCCCAATGGAGAAAATGACCGCGGCAAGCGCCAGATAGGCAGACAGTCCCATGGCTATTCCTCCGGCCTTGCGAGATAACTCGCCGCCAGCAACGACACCAGCAACAGGACCGCCAAGAGTTCAAATGGCAACAGGAATCGGGTCATCAGCGCCATGCCGATGAGTTTCGTGGGGTCGGCTCCCATGGGAATCATCACGGGCGCGAGCGGCGCGCGAGCCAGGATGTCCAGCATCACGCCGAGGAACACCGCCGCCACCGCTCCGCCTGCCAGCAAACGCCGGCTGGTGTGCGCCAGGCGCGTGCCGACCAGGCGTTCCGTCACCACGATGGCAAACACCACGACCGTCACCACGCCACCGGCGTACAGCAGAATCTGCAC
>Ga0138256_10006628_pt1 | contig 12244 bp, 12 predicted proteins | sample KNB2016incub_MG_FD_105486 | JGI IMG/M metagenome (GOLD analysis project Ga0138256, IMG submission 105486) | Active sludge microbial communities from wastewater in Klosterneuburg, Austria - KNB2014incub_MG | ecosystem: Engineered > WWTP > Activated sludge > Unclassified | place: Austria... | reverse complement strand
CCTGCGGCCCCTGAATGCCCTGCTCGCCCTGCGGCCCCTGAATGCCCTGCTCGCCCTGCCGCGCGAGCGCGACAAACGCCTGCAGCTTGATCGTGCCGTCCGGTCCCAACGGGCCGATGTTGAGGTCTAGCTTCATGGTCGTGTCACGTCCTTGATGATGTTGATCAGCGTCGTAGGCGAGCTGATCACGTCGCCACCCTGCACAGTGACCTGCACATCCATGTGCGCGACGCCCTCCGGCCACTCCTGCGTATCAGCTGCGCGCAGAATCACAGCGCCATCGGCGTAGTCAATCTGCAGATCTGCGATCAGCCTGCCAGTGGGCGTGCGGATTTGAGAGGCCATGGCAATCACTGGGTCGGGTAATGGCTGCCCGGCATCGTCCGTCAGACCGTAGGTGCCGCCCCAGGAAAACGTGTCCCCGCGCTTGTGCGTCACGATCATGACCACCTCCAGGCCAGCAACCAGGCCAGCATCACGCCGACCGCCCAATCCCACCAATCCATCAGATCTATCATTCCGGCCCCCTTGTCATCTTGGCAATCACATCCCGCACCCCCGGCGTGCCCGCCCACGTCAAAAGCATCAGCGCGTTGAGAACTTCGAGCCGTACAGCCAGCGGGCGCAGCGCGAGCGGACGGCCAGCCAGCGGCGAGGATGGGGTACTCTGGTCTCACAGCTGCAACCCACCAGCCGTGATGAACAGCTCATCCAACTGCCCCTCGCTCAGATCGAGAGCAGCGGCGGCGGAAGCGAGGAAGGGGCTGTCGCGGCGCCATTCCTGCGTATCGTGCAGGGTCGCTTCGGCCACGGCCCGCTCTACTGGATCAGGGATGGCGGCGACAAAGGCCAGCGCCTGCGGCCACAGCCCGGCCTGGATCAGCGCCACCTTGCCCTGGGCGCGGCTGACCACCTGCGGCACGCGCGACAAGCGACGCGCCTCCAGGTTGGCAGCCGCCACATCGTCAGGCAGCGGCACCACGGCGCAGGCGCGGCGCCACACACCATCGCCGTCTGGCTGCGGCTCGCCCCATCGCAGCTCGTGGGTCAAGGCGTCGTGCAGCGGCGCATCGTCATCAAGCACTGGCTCGTACCCTTCAACGGGTACGAACGGATGCGGGAACACCGTCAACGGGTTCGAAGCTCGAATGTCGGCCTCGCTCATTTGACGTCCCTCTTTATCGATCCACAAGCTGATCATTCACCCCCCTCAAACGTCGTGAGCGGCATACGGGTAGCTGCGGCCGCCGCCCCACATCACACGCGCCGCCCTGGTCCCTGACCCGGCGCCCGTCGCGTTCTCGAACGTCACGGTGACGCCGGATGTCACGGCAACGGCATTCTTCGACGCCAGCGCGTGCCCGGCGCTGCCGGTTGGCTGGCCAGATGTCGCTGGCCCACCGCCGTACAGCGTGCCGCCGCCGGGCGTGATGCCCAGCAGGCTCACGCCTTGACCATTGACGGCGCTTGGGTTGTAGTAGTCGCCATTGCGGCCGCCATTTCCGGCGCCAAGCGGGCGGTCGCTGGTGTCGCCGCCGTTGCCACCATTGGCACCATAGCCACCCGCGCCGCCGCCGCCGCCGTCGAACTGGAACGCCACCCAGATATACGGCGCGCCGCCGCCGCCGAAGGCGCCGCCACCACCACCTTGGTCAGGGTTTGGTAGCAGCTCGTAGTAGGTCTCGCCAGTGCCGCCACCGCCGCCTTCTCCCACGTGATCGCCCACCATGGCGCCGGCCTGTGCCTGCACCACGGTGACGCCGCCGATCGTGGCGCGCATACCCACACAGACGATGCTGATCTTGTCCACCCCTTCGGGCACGGTCCAGGTGCCAGGGCTGGTGACGACATGCTGACCTTTCGGCGCCGTCGGGTCACCACCAGCCGGCGGGCCGCCTGATCCATCGCCAGGCACGTACACGTTCGCCACCCCAGGATTGACTGGGAACGGCATGCTTCTGTGCGCCAGCAGCAGCGGGCGCACCACGCCAGCAGTCAGGCGCACGCCCCACACCGTGCCACGCAATGCCAGGTACTGCTGGTCTGAGATGTTGTCATCGTTGTGCGTGCCACACCTGACGCACGGGTTGTTTGACGGCGACACCATGGAGCCCGCCGACACCGAGAACGTGCTGGCCGACCCGTTGACCTCGATGGTCAGCGTGCTGCTGCCATCGTGCGTGCAGCGCACGTAGTACTCGGTGGATGTGGTCAGCAGGGTTGGGTAGTTGGCACTGTCCGATGCTGTCGACGTGCGCCAGTGCAGCTGTAGCTGTCCGGTACTGCTCACAATCAGCAGCAGGTGCGGGCCGGTGCTGCTGTTCCACGAGCCATCTGTCGTACCACACAGCCCCATCACCAGAGACCCCCACGGCAGGCCGCCGCCGCCGCCAGGAGACCCAGGAAGCGCATTCAACGTAAACCGCGCCTCCATTGTCCAGGCACCGCCCAGCACCTTCAGGGCGGAGTCGTAGGCCGTCCGCACATAGTGTGCCGTGCTGCCTGGCGGATTTGGGAAATTAAAGCCAGGCATGCCGAACCGCGCGCCGCTGGTGATCTGGCTCACGGTGCCGACCTTGGTGATGGTCAGCCCCAGCGGCGACCTGTCGGTGATGCTGGCGCCCGACCCCACGTTTTGCAGCAGCGTCTTCACGCCGATGGCAAAGTGCCTGTCGTGGTACAGGTCGGCGCCTCTCAGGACGGTGCTCGGGATGCTCATTTGCAGTCCAGCCCGATCAGGTGCAGCCAGTAGGTCGTGCCGCCGTCGTCAGTGGACACGCCGATGCGATCAACGCCGGAAGCCGTGAGCACGGGCACCACACCGCCCCACCATTTGCAGCCAGGCCAGAAGGTGATGGTATTGCTGCCGGCATTCGTCAGCCGCAGCTCGAAGCTGCCAGCCGTGCCTGACGGTGGCACGTTGCTGACGGTGAATGTGGTATTGGCTGTGATGGTCTTGGTGAAGATCCCGCCCGCTGACATGTCGATGTCGTCGGCGGCCATGGCCACCTTCTTCTCGCGCAACGTCAGCAAGGTCTCGCCCAGCTTGACCCAGTTTGTCGTGTCGCTCCCGGGGGCCGTGGCCACGCCGCTGTGCGTCACCTTGCAGCGGTAGGTGATGTTTGGCTCGGCAGTGTCATACACGCACGACGGCGGCGTGGCCGGGTAGCTGCCTGCCGTGTAGCTGCCACCGGACTGCCACGGCACGGCACCAGCGGCGGCGACAGCGGCCTGCGCCGCGCCCTGCGCCACCGTGGCGGCAGCGCTGGCGATGTCGGCCTGCTCCTGTGCCGCCAGGGCGTTGTTCCAGACGTTCAGCGACAGGCTGTTCTGCTGCGGCTGCACGTCCTCCTTGAGCTTGACCACATAGGCGTGCGCCTTTGCCGACCAGTCGGGTGCGCCACGCACCGGCAGGGGCGGCAGCGGGTCGATGGGGGTGGGTGCGATGACGGTATAGATGGCCATGTCAGACGATTCCTTTGATCCTTCCAGACAGCGTGCGCTGCCCCCAGTTGTTGTAGGTAAGTCGGCCTTCAAAAAACCCGGTCTTGCGCAGCGGCGCGTGTTGTGGGTCGGTGTGCCCGATCCACAGCGTCGGTACGCCGTCGAACTTGTCCATGATCGCGGCCACCTTGATCGCGTCGGCCGGCTCCACAAACACGCTCAAGTTCATGTCGCCGGCTCCTGGGCGCTTCTTGAGCACATAGGTGCCGTCCTCGGCCTCCTTGTAGTAGCTGTAGCTCAGCACGCCGATGTCTGCGCCGTACTCTGTCCAGCCCAGCTCCACGTAGCGGCCAAGCTGCACAAGCCCCAGCTCTACCTGGTTGCCCGCGTAATCAAGATCGATGGTGATGACGGGATCGGCGCACAGCTCGATGTCGGTCACAAACAATGAGTCGGCAACCGTCACAGTGCCGTAGAAAAACGGCTCCCAGTCATCCACCCCAACGCCATCGAGTGAGTAGACCGTTTCCGGGAACACCGTCGGCCCGCCCGGGCCATCGGTCACCGTGATGCTGATCTGCGTGGCGCGCACGCCCTGGAGATCGAGCGTGTCGATAAGCACGCGCGGGCGCAGCACGATGCGCAGCTTGTCATTGGCGATGGTCTTGGTGTTGCGGTACGCGTCAAAGGCCCGCCAGCGGCTGGTGACGCTGAAGAAGTGCCAGTTCTCAGGGTCGTTGGCCGGGGTCTTGCTGCCGGACGTGGTGTGCGCCTTGATGCACGTGTACACGCCGTGCGTTGGCGCGTAGGAGCGCTGATCGCCCAGCGCGAAAGTCCCGGCCGCCCATGCAGTGACCTCCGACTCTGGCAAGTCGATCAGCGGATCGCCGCCCTTGATGGACACCACGTGCAGGTCATCCAGATCGGTGCGATCCAGCACGCCGAAGGTGCGGCGCATGCCAATGTCACTCATGCGGCCTCCGTCAACATGGCGTTGCCGCCCGCCGTTACCCGGTCAATCACATCGTGGGTTTGCGGCAGTACCGCCGTGTTGCGCTCGATCTTGTCCAGGCGCGCACGCAGCTCGCGCAGCTCGGCGATCAATTCAGCGTTGTCGCCGCCGCGCATCATGTCGCGAGTCTGGACGGCGGTGTAGACATGGCCTGGGCTGGCGAAGTTGATCAGCTCCGGCCCGCGCTCGCCGACCAGCGCGAGGCCACCCGCGTAGCGCCCGCCGTCTGCGTGGCGCGGGACTCTGTAGAGGTCGCTGATGATGCGAGTCGGGTCAAGCTCGCCGTCCAGGATTCTTCTGAAGTGCTCCAGCTCTTCCGGCGACAGAGTGCCGCCGCTGCCGTCCGGGTAGACGTACTCGCCGGTATCCCAGTTGATCGTGCGGGTGATCGATGTCAGGTCTTGTCCACCGCCGCCGCCGCCCCAGTCGCCGGGGCTGTACCCTCCGCTGTAAGCGCGCCGCGCCGCTTCCCGTGCTGCCTCCTTCTCCGCTTCTTCCGCAGCCTTGATCGCCGTCTGCTCTCGCACGTAGTCAGCCAGATACTCGATCCCCTGGTCGATGCTTGTGATCGTCTCGCCCGTGGCGTTCAGCAGGTCAATCTGCTGGCGCCAGTAGTCGCGCTGCTGCTCCAACAGCTGGACCTGCTGCTCGGCAAACGACATCTGCACTTCTGCCGAGTCGCCGATTTCATTGAGCTTGCCAGCCAGGATCAACTGGTCGCGCTCCATGTCGGCCAAGGTGTCGTACTGGCTCATGTCGAGCCCGCCGCGCGCCGCTGCAATGGCGTCGGCAAGCTCTTTGGAGTCAGGCAGCGCCCCCGTGGCGCGCAGGCCGGCCAGCGCCTGGTCAATGTAGGCGTTGGCCGTGCGGGCGTCTTGCAGGCGGGTGCTGTCCACGCCGCCGCGCAGCTGGCGGGCGGCGTTGCCGGCCAGGTCAAAAATCTTGCGCGCCTCGTCGGCCAGGCCGCGCCAGTTGTCGATCTGTTCGTTGAACAACTGGTTCAGCCGGTTCCACACGTCGTCGGTGTGGCGGGCAGCGGCTTCGGCGGCGCTTTCGGCGGCTGGGGTGATTTCGGCAAACGCCCCGGCCACGCCCATCAAAGCGGCGAAGGCCTCGCGGCCCGCTTCGGTGCTGAGGTCCTGCGCTTCAACCAGGTCACGGAATGCGTCGCGGGTTTCGGGCAGGGACAGGCCTACTTTCCCCAGCTCCAGGCCTAGCTGCTTGCGCATCAGGTCGGCGCGCTCTTCGTCGCTCCAGAAGTTTTGCAGGTAGGACGAATAGGCGCCTTGCAGCTGATCCATGCCGCCCATCAGCTCCTGCAGAGCGAACACGCTGTCCTGCGTGGCGGCGCTGAAGTCGGGGAACACGTCGATCAGCATCTGGATCGAGCGGTACATCTGCTCGATGCCGGCCGTGGTCTGCGCGTACAGGGCGGCGGCCTCTTGGCCCATGTTCTCGCCTTCGAGCGCGTCGAGCGCGGCGCGGGCGTCGGTCACCTGCTTGTCGGCCCAGCCGGGCAGGTCGAAGCTGTCCAGCGTGCCCAGCGCGGTGCTGTACATGGCGCGCACGGCCTCGCCCACCGAATGGAAATCATCGGTGTTCACCCAGTCGGCGACGTTCTGGCCGTCGCGCTGGAGGTTCAGGCCCGCCCACAGGCCATTGCCCTCGCCTCGGTTGGCAAAGCCCACCGTCGCGCGGTAGGCGGCCTCATCGCCGATCAGCGCGCCGATGCCTTCGAGCGGGCCGATGATGGACAGCGCGATGTCGCGGCTAGCCTGGATCAGCGCGGGGTCAGTGGACAGGTTCGCGTTGTCCTTGTTGTTCCACCACCCCAGCTCTTCGGGGTGCGCGTAGCCGGCGCCCCGGTAGAAGTCGGGCGTGTCGCGCATGTCGCGGACGCGCGACGTCCAGTTGATGCCGAACTCGCTGTTGTCAGCGGCCGCCGACTCCATCAGGCGAAGCAGCGCGCGGTCGTTCCAGTCGGAGATCGCCTCCATCGGCGCGCCCAACTCTTCCAGCCGCGCCATCAGGGCCGCGCGGTCGGGCAGGTCGCCGGTCAGGTAGTTGAAGCCAGTAGAGCCGGCGACGGTGTTGACGAACGGGTCGTTGCCGCCCGAGGTGGCGTAGGCAGCGCCGCTGAAACGGTCGCGCGAATTGCGCTCGATGAGGGAGCCGATGATCAGCGGGGCGGCGACGGCCGCGATGCCGGCGGCGTTGCCGGCCATCCACGACGCCCCCTGCGCCGTCTGGGCCGCGCCGGCTGTGGCTTGCAAACCAGCGCCGCCGAACGCCTGCGTCTGCGCGGCGAGCATGGCAGCTTGCTGGCTTCCCACGGTCATGCCGGGCAGCATTCCGTAGCCAACAGAGCCCGGCAGCGCGGCCATCATGTTGTAGCCAATGCCGCTGATGCCAGAGCCGCTGCCGCTGAACATGTTCCAGAGGCTGTTGGCATTGCTGGCGGTGCCGAGCAGGCTGTTGCCCGGGCCGCTGCCCAGACCAATGGAGTTCATCGCGCCGCCGACCATGCCAGACACGCCCTGCGCGATAGGGTTGATGATGGCGCTGATCACCGGGCGCAGCACCATCGTTTTGAACATGTTCACCACGGTGTCGCGCAGGTTCTTGGCGAAGTCCTTGCCGGACTCGAAGCCGCGCAGCAACGCATCGGTGAGGCTGCTGTTGATCTGCTCAGATGCCCGCTCCCAATCTTCCTGCGCCTTCTTTGCTGCTTCGGCATTGGCCTTTTCCAACTCGAGCGCGGCTTCTTTGGCCGCGCCGCCCTTCTTGGCAATGCCCAGCTCGCGGTACGCGGCGGCTTGCTTTTTCAGGGCGTCGTAGGTCTGCTGATCAAGGTTGCGGTCCATCGCCTTGATGGCCTGCAATTCCAAGTCCGTCGCCAGCATTTCCAGCTTGGCGGCGTCAAGCTCTGCAATGGCCTCTTTGCTCAGGCCCATGCGCTCGGTGGCTTCGATCTGCGCGGCAATGTCGGCTTGGATTTTGTCGAGGCCAGTGGCGAGCGATGTGAGGTACTTTTCGCGGGATGCGGCGGCGTCGAGGTCGGCTTTGGAAAGGGTTTGCTGCGCTTTGGCTTCTTCCTTCGCCAGCGCCACGGCGAATGGCTGTTTCTGGATCAGCTCTTCCACGTAGGCGACGTACTGCGCCTCGCTGATATTACCCTTGGCACGCTGCGCCTGGGCCGCTGCCAGATCTGTGTAGTAGGTCGAGGAAACCCCGGCCAGTTCGGCAAAGATGCGCGATTGGTCGGCAAGGTCTTTGTTTTCCTTGCGCGTGCTGGTAGCGCGCTTCTCTTTCACGGCAGTGATGCCTGCGACCGTTTTGAGGTAGTCCTTTTCCAGCTGGGCACGGGCGGATTCGCTCAGGTTGCCTGCGGCCAGGGCTTTGCTGTATAGCTCTGTGGCCTGGGCCACGGCCTTGCGCTGTTTTTCCAGGTCGGTGTCAAACTGGGACGCCTGCTTGCTCAGGTCGATGGCGGCCTGGGTGGATTGGTTGTTTGCGCGCTGCTGCTCGTCGGCTTTGCGCTGGGTTTCCATCAGCTCGCGCAGCCCGGCGATCTGGTTGCGCAAACCGTCCACGCCGCCAGCGGCTTGCACCCCTGCAACTTGCTCTGTGGTGCGCTTGCCGGGGAGCGTGTTTTCATAATCTGCCAGCAGCTTTTCTGCAGCTTGCAGGCGACTACCAAGCGTTTGCGCGCGCCCAACGTTCAGCATGGAATCCCACGCCTCGGCGGCTGCGTCCCTGACGCCCATCCAGCCGCGTTCCAGCAGCCCGAGGTTGTCTTTCAGCTTGGGGATGCGCTGATCCAGCATGGATGCATAGGCATCCTGCGCAACGCGGGCAGCATCGGTGCTGCGGCCTTCATCTTCCAATGCCTTGATCTGGTTGTAGATTTCAGCCGTGAGGAAGTTGGTAGATTTATTGAGTTTTTCCACCGCTGCCAGCGGGTCGCCTGCCATGCTGGAAAACGCCTTTGCCACTTCGTCCGCCGCACCGCCCCCTGCCCGCTCAAACTCGATTGCCACCTGTGCATAGCGCTGCAGCTTGTCGGATGCCACATCGCCGGATGCTGCAATGCTATTGAGCGCTTCAGCGGCTTTGGATTGGGTGATGCCGTTGCTTGTGGCATCAATGGCGCGGGCCATGTCGCTGAGGCTGTCAGCAGACGTGCCAGCGGCATTGCCTGTCATGATCAGCGTCTTGTTGAACGCTTCAGCTTCTTTGCTGCCCTGGTTGTAGGCCACGGCAAAACCGGCCACAGCGGCGGCGGCGATGGTAAACGGGTTCACCAGCCCCAGCACATAGCCGCCCAGCGCGCGGGCGGCGTTGCCAGCGCCCCCGAACATATCGCGTAGCTGGCCTCCCTGTTGCAGAAACACGGTGAGCGGCGCTTGCCCACCCTGTAGGCTGGTCACGATGTCGGTGAACTGCGCTGGCACGCCACGCAATGCGGCAGCGGTTTGGGCGGCAGACACGCCCATCTTGTCCAGCGAGCCGGTGGCGGCGCGCTGCGCCTGCATGGCTTGGGCCTCGATCTCGCGCAGCTTCTTCAGGGCTGGCTCAAACTTGGATGCGTCCAGGCCCTTGTCCGCGATGTTGAATTCCAGGCGCTGAGATGCAGTCTTGCCAAGAAGCTCTAGCTCTGTCGTTGCCCGCTTGATGGATGCCGAGATGCGGCTTTCTGCGCGGGTGAACTTTTCGGCACTGGCCCCTGCGCCGTCCCCGATCTTGTCAACGGCCTGGCCTGCTTTGTTCGCGGACGTGGCGACCTCATTGGCCATCTGCGACGCTTTGTCACCAACCCGGTCAAAGGCACTTTCTGCCTGTTCCGAGTTAACGACTACCTCGCCCTGAATTCGCAGGTCAGATGCCATGGGTACACAAATGAAAAAGGCCCGCCGAAGCGAGCCCAGAAATAGAAAAGCCACCCGGAGGCGGCTATGTGTCTGAGCGGTTCTCGCTCATTTGCTTGAGCGCCGCGCCCTCCATTACCTGGATGTCTGAAAACATCTCGTCCCACTCTTGTGGGTCTTTGGCTGCCCGGTCGAGCAGTGGGTACACGGCGCTGTAGTCCAGCCCTGTAGCGCCCCCCATGCCGACGCGCCACTGGGTGCCGAGGGAGATGAACAAGCTGAAGGCGGCATGGTTGTCCGGCCATACCTCCACAACCCGCTCGCCGCCGCGCGCAGCCAGCGCTGCAAGGAAGGGGTTGGCCGGTGGGCCTTCCTCCTTCTCGTACAGCGCTGCCGCTGCCGCCTTCAGTTTCCCAGGCGCCCCTCAATGCAGGCCGTGCGATAGGTTTCCATGATGGCTGCAGTAGCTGCGGGCAGCTCGTCGGCCAGTTGCTGCACATTGGGCTTTGTCAGGTCTTCATCGAGGTTCCAGCTTTCCAGAACGTCGAGGATGTATTCGGCGTTTTGGCCTGCCGTCTTTTCCATGAGTTCGGCCATGCTGAACTTGTCGCCTTCGGGCTTGTCTTTCGCGCCAGCGGCTTCAATGAGCTTGTCAATGAAAACTCCGAACTCGCTGCGGGTGCGGTAACGGAAAGTACACTCGATGGAGCCTGTGCCGCCCTCCAGCATGGGGAACGTGACGACGCGCACGAACGATTTTGGGCGGGCGCCCAGCTTGATTTTGGTTGCCATTTTTTAGTCTTTCGCAAGGGTTAAAAATGCCCGTGCGCACCCACGCCGTCCCTTGCGAAGGAACGAACGTGGATGCGTCGGTGCTGGGGTGGCTTTCGCCGTGGATCAATAGCTGAGCGAGCGGCCAATCACAGTCATCGCTGCATCTACAGTATTTACCTGAGACGAGTTGAGCTTAGGGAGCTCGGACACGTTCAGATAGCCATAGCCGTAGGTCACAGCGCCGCCCGAGATGACCTGCTTGAAGGCCACTTTGGACAGGTTGCGCGAGATTTGCAGCATGGTTTGATAACCGGGCTGCGCGGCATCGTGGGCCAGCGACAGGGTGATGCTGGTGGCGTTGAAGCCGGTCGGGATCTTCAGCGAGTTGCGGCGGGCCAGCAGCTGCACGTCGGTGAAGCGGGCGTCACCACCAGAGCCAGAGATGGTCAGCACCTGGGGAATGGCCGTCCAGCCGCTGACCTTCTGCGCCGTGCCGGTGCCGGTGCCTGCCGGGTAGAAACCAGTGTTGCTGGTGTCCACGCCGGTCAGGCTGAACGTGTCAGCGGTCAGCACCGTGATCTTCACGACGCTGTCGGTGATGTCTTCCCAGCCGGACGTGATGAGGATTTCATCCCCCGTGGTGTAGCCGTGGGCTACGCTGGTTGCCACTGCCGGGTTGGCATTGGTCAGTGCGGTAATGGTCTTTGCAGTCGCGAACGTCTGCGAGAACTGTTGGCTAGAGCCTTCAGGGAAATACAGTGCCATGGTGAGGGCCTTTCAGAAATGAAAAAACCCGCGCTGGGCGGGTCGGGTTGCTGCCCTCAAAGGGCATGAAAAAGCCCCGCCCGGTTTCCCAGGAGGGGCTTGCTTGGTTGGCTTTCGCCTAATCAGTTATCTGGCTGCCCAGATAGAAAAGCGCTGAATTGCGCCGTAGAGCTTGGTGTCGGGTTCATAGGTAGCCAGCGGCTCGCCCATGGGGATGCAGGTAAATGCAGTGCTTGCGCACATCGCATCCTCTGCGGCGCGAATCTTGGTCAGCGACTCCGCGCGAGTCAGGCTGTAGACGGCCACCTGCAGATAGCTGTTGCGCTTATCCAGTGCGGTGTTGTCCAGCGCGCGGACAGACTCACCACCCAGCAACTGCCAGGCGATAAACGGAGGTGCCGTCCCAATGTCCGCCACGTCCGGAAACGTGCGCGGGCAAATGGTTTTCAGCAGCGTGTTGAGGTCGCCTTCCATGCTCATTTGTTGACCTCTTCGAGATAGCGCGTCTTGATGGCTTCTCGCACCTGGGCGCGGGTTTCGACAACCGAACGGCCGATAAACGAGTGGGCCGGCGCCCTACTTGTCCCTAGCTCCACCATGAACCCGTAGGGGGCTTCGTCCTTGTTCCAGCTGACGTGATAGACGCTGACGTCCTTAAACGAGTTGTCTTTGCTGAAAACTTGATAGATGGAGTCCCGCAAGTTTCCGGGGCTATACGGGCCGTAGACCGCGTGCGTGCCGTGAAACATGTGCGCGGCCGTAGACACCGGGGCATTGATGCGGGCACGGTCATAGATGATCTGCACGCCTGCCTGCGCTGCTGGCCTGGTGGCTGCGTGGAGCTTATCCAACTCGGCGCGCAGCTGCTCTTTGAACGCGGTGACGTTCATCCGTACAGCCATGCCCATGTCAGTTCACCACTTCGCACACAAGATCAACGTATCCCCGCCCGCCCACATCCGGCATCACTGCAACGATGTTGAACGCCTGCAAGTTGTGCGTCAGGCGCATTCCAGCCGTAATTCCGGCCCTGTAGCGCACGCGAATGGATGCCTGCACCACAGATACCGGTGCGCCTGCCTTGATGCTTTCTAGGCCCGATTTCATGCGAATGTCAGCCCACAGCGTGGCTACATCCGTCCAGCCGGGGATGGGCTGTCCTAGCTCGTCGACAGATTGCGACGGGCTCTGCAGCGTGACGCGGCGATTGAGGCGTCCGGCTTGCATCAGTACACCTTGAACCGGTCAAGCAGCGAATCAGCGAAGCGGTCAGACAGCGCGGCCACTGACACACCGGTCTGCACGCTCTCGCGATTCGCGTACAGCGTCCCGATGGTCAGCAGCAGCCATGCCTTGATGCCGTAGGGCACGGCGTCTTGCT